>Ga0194043_1000037_pt1 | contig 53317 bp, 34 predicted proteins | sample JunL4415m_MetaG_FD_161274 | JGI IMG/M metagenome (GOLD analysis project Ga0194043, IMG submission 161274) | Anoxic zone freshwater microbial communities from boreal shield lake in IISD Experimental Lakes Area, Ontario, Canada - Jun2016-L442-15m | ecosystem: Environmental > Aquatic > Freshwater >...
GAGAGGAAGAGAGAGGATTTTAGGAAGAGAGGATTTTAGGAATGGAGAGGAAGAGAGGAAATAGGAAGAGAGGAAAGAGGAAGAGAGGAAGAGAGGAAGAGAGGAAAGAGAGGAAGAGAGAGGATTTTAGGAAGAGAGGATTTTAGGAATGGAGAGGAAGAGAGGAAATAGGAAGAGAGGAAAGAGGAAGAGAGGAAGAGAGGAAGAGAGGAAAGAGAGGAAGAGAGGAAATAGGAAGAGAGGAAAGAGGAAAAATAATGATAATATATAAATATAGTTATAATAAAATATTTTATTTATTATAATCACCGCTATCACTATCATAATATAAAGCATCGTATTTTCTTTTTTCTTTTTCGTGACATTTATAACATTCGTAATGTTCATCATATCTCATCGTGTCACACAAACTGCAAATAAATCTATGACATTGTACACATCGATGTAAATGTTTAATATTTCTACATAAAAAACATTGTTTTTTAATTAGAAATGATAAAATTAACAAACGTGTCTTTTTGGGTAATGTATCCATTGTATAAAAATTATATTATTTAAGTATACGTTTAATTTTCTAGGGTTCGTTTCTTTATATTACTAAGTCTATCTATATTAAAATATCGTTGTAACGTTAAATAAATATTACTTTATTGGTTATGTTAAATTATTTTAAAAAATCAAAACCAAGACATCAAGTTTACATAAATCCAGAAGAAGAAACTTTATCGTATCAACAACCACGACCTGATATTGAAAAAGAAATAATTTTTGAAAATTTTATTCTTTCGGTCGAAGATAATCATATAGAAATACATGATCTCGTATCAACGTATAATAACTTAATCACGAAAGCACGTTTTTTTGATTGTAACGATGTCTATCAAGTGTTGGTGGATGTACATCAAAAAATCGAGCACATCGCTTTGTTATTTCAACAAAATAAAAACGTGTTAAATATAGATACGAAACGAGTATCCAAACTCAGATGGAATATTATCAAAACGCTCTCCGGATCTAATTTACATACGACATCTAAACATTTCTGGATGAATAAAAACTGTTCGAATCTGTCTGATATTTTAAAAATTGTTCATGATATCAATGTGATTATAAAAGAATTAAAACAACCTTTGATAGATTTAGATGAAATGATTAAACACATGCGATATTATTACAAAACTATTATTGACGATGTGAATACATATAATAACATGATAATCCATGCACGTTTATTTGATTGTGATGATATCGTGCGTATTCTTTCTGATATTGCACAGAATTTAAAAAGAATTCAATCGTTGTATTTACGTGCTGTTCAGAACAATGCCTCGAAACATTTGCACGATGTTATTGAGAATTCAAAAATGCATTTAGTTCATACAATGAAAAATATGGAACCTACTTCTATTAGTTTTTGGAAGAACAAACACTGTTCTAATTACGATGATATCGAACAAGGTTTCTTGCATTTAGATGTTGTCATGGATCAAATAACAAGTTAATCAAAATAAATAATCGGTAAATCCTCGTATGTTTCGAAACGCAACCTTGATATTTTAACGACGTAATCTGCATTAATACTGACGATCTGTGGTGCATCTAACGGTTGTGGCATTGGTTTATTACGTCGTTTGCGCCGCATTTCTAAATCCAATTCTTCTTTGTGTTTCGTTGCTTCGTAATTCAACTTATCGGATTCGTTTTCAAAATACCATGTTCTGTCCACTGCGTTTAAGAAATCCATTCTATCGATGATATCATACCCGGTAGCTTTGTCTTTATCGCGCGGCATGATGTTATCCAGATCGAGATAATTCACGATTTCACCGGTGTACCGTTGATCCAATCGTTTATAATCCTCATGCGTGATGTGAAAATTTTGTAACATCGTTAACACTTCTTCGCTAACCAAAACAGTGAATCGTTTATAAATTGGAACTTGTTTATCAGAGACCACGGTAGTTTCACCGGGACGTTTTAACCGTGTTGAATCTACCAAACGTTCTTGTTGTTTTTCAACGAACGGCATGTTATTGATCATGTATTTTACAGGTGTCGATGATAAAAATGGACGATGTGTGTATGTTTTTGATTTACGTGTATCTTGAATGACGTGTTTATAATACAAACGTTTCAATTGATTACGAACGTACGTCGTGATTTTGGGAAGACATCGTTCAGAATGAGTACTGATTAAATGTGATATGTATTTTTCGCTTTGTTGTAATATACTTAAAGGACGTACAGTTTGAAACGATGTGACAAGATCGTAAAAATTATCGTGTAATTGAACACGCGAATCTTTAGAAAATTCAAAATAATCGTCGTTGATGGATACCAAAGAACGATAAAAGCATTTTGTAATATCCACACCTTCACGTATCAAACGTGCCGTTTTTGTTTCGTTATTGTAATACAACACTTCGATGTAATACTTCGAATTTATCATGGGCATCATGGTAGTGTTGGTGGTGGTAATAAAATGCTGAAATTCCATACCATCTAATTCATGCGCTACCGTATCGGTACCTGACACGGCCGTATAATAAACGGGTAGATGTGGATATTCAGGAAGGTAATCGATCGGTACGTATAACCGTGTCGAGGGATGTTTGTACACGGTGTACATTAAATTCGATAAAGGACGTATATACGAAATAACCGTACCGTTGTTTTTAAAACACTGGTTTAATAAAGTGGAAGTTGATTCTTTTAATTCACGGTAACGTGCTTTACGATTTTTTAAATGTTCTTTGATTGCGTTACGATAATCTTCGTTGTTTTTTAAGACCGTGTTCATTTTTTCATTTTGAATAATGAGTTTTTGTTCTAAATCTTCGAAAACTTTTTGTTCTTTTATATTTAATTTGAAATCAAATAATAAACACAATTTTCGTGGAATGGAAGTGAACGATGTTTTATTACCTATATATTGTTCAGCAGAAACACCGCGATTGTTTTGTGTAATAAAATCTTGTAAACTGGTTATTTTTTTATCGAGATAAACGTGTAACGGACTCGTTAATTCTAAACTCGCTTTATTATTTTCAAGTGATTCGAGAAGTTTTTCGCAGTATTCGCGAAAGGTTTTGTAATACACCATCATTTTTGCCGTTGATGGTGGTGGTGAAGGGATGATGCGCATCCAAGCTTCTTTATTACCGCGTAACGAATTCCAATAATTCGATGAAATGGTGATATCTAAACTATACAGATCATCGAACGATTGAATTTCATCCATTAATTCAGGATCACCGTGCCCGATTACTTCTTTCAACGATAATCCAACGATACCTTTACGTATGCCATTGATCAACGTTGATAAATTACGTGATAATTGTTCGCGTTTATCGAATCGTTTCACTTTCACGCGCCGATTATACAGTTCGGAAATATATAGACGTGGATCATCAGCAGTGTATTGAATTTTCTTTTTATTTGAAATAAATTGATTGAATCGTTGTTTTTCTTCATCATTAAAACACTTTTTTAAATCAATGGCTTTGTGTCGTAATAATTTATCAAAAGCAATTAATTCATCCAAATACATTTGATTGTACATAGACCGCTCATGTAAATACGGTAATTCATCGCGTTCAAATAATTTTTTGACTTTGGGTTTTGCACGCTGTTCTTTATAAATCAATTGTGCTAGAATCTCATCGATCGGATCAACAGGATTATTCATCGTTGTTCGTATTACATTTCAATTAAGAAAAATTATTAATCATCGAGATGCACGAAAAAACCATAATCATTGTCATCGTTATTTTCTAACACAACGTTGGATGAATCTTGTTTATCGTTATAAAAATTTTGTAAATCATCGATCGTTAAAACATCGTGGATAATTTCAACAAGTAATTTAGGATTTTTATAATGAATATGATGCGTTATAAGATATTTACTGTTGAAATAACGGATCGTGTTAATCCACGCAAGTATCGATGTATTTTTAAAACTATTGTAAGCCTTAATGAGATATGGCATGTATATTCCATGATAAGACTTTTTAACAGTTGGAAACATGACATTCACGAATTTCAATGTATAATCTAAAAGACGAATGTTTCTAAAATCAACAAAGCATTCGTTATTTTGGTCATCACTAAAAAATGAATGTGGTTCCATATTGAATAATAATAATATATTAACATTTTTTTATTTCAAAATTACCTAATAAATAAATCAGTTTCGTCCCAATACGAACAAACAACTTCACCGATGTGACATCGTTGTAATATAAACATCATCAAACGTGCTTGTCCGATACCACCTCCGATCGATAAAGGCAATTCGTCGTTTAAAATTAAACGATGGTAATCAAGATTTTGACGGTCTATACAATTTGAGACGGTTAATTGATGAGACAACGATTCTTTATTCACGCGAATACCCATCGATGAGAGTTCGATGGCACGTTCTAAAACAGGGTGCCATACGATTAAATCTCCGTTTAAATTCCAATCGTCGTAGTCAGGTGCACGTGTATCGTGTGGTTTATCATCGTTCAAGACCGAACCGATACCGGAAATAAATACGGCTTTAAATCGTTTGCATATTTCATGTTCGCGTGCTTTCGGTGTAAGATCGGGCCATTTCGATTGTAAATAGTCGCTAGTAAAAAAAAATATTTTTTTAGGTAATGTGCGTTTCAATCCACATATTCTTTCCGCTTTTTCTTCGATGATACGAATGCAACGGTAAATTTTCTTGACGATCTTCACTAAAAAATGAATATTACGATTTTCTGTTTCTATAACACGTTCCCAATCGTACTGATCTACATACAAAGCGTGCAAATCGTCGAGTGTTTCATCGGGTCGTATCGCATTCATGTACGTCCATAACCCTTCGTTTGGTTTCACGTCGTATTTTTTAAGTGCCATACGTTTCCATTTTGCCAACGAATTCGGAATTTCTAAAATTGTATTTTTAATACCGAGCGGTACAAAAGATACCTTTTTCTCGTATCCGTTCAAATCATCGTTCACACCCGTTCCGTGTTTCAACATTAGAGGCGCTGAGACACGTATGAGATTCAATTCACGTGATAATTCGTTTTCGAATATGTTTTTTAAATACCATATAGCACGTTCACGTTCTTTTAATATTTCAAGATCGTAAACCATGTTTATAAAAATACTATGCATTTTAAAATTGAAAATTAAACGACATTAATTCATCTCACATGCACCTTTTTTACTACAAGGTGACGATGAAATTAAATAATCACAGTACCGTTTTGGTTTATGTTTAAAATCTTCAACATCGTATATTTTTAATTGAATAGCGACACGTAATAATTTCAAAAAATTATCTGAAAATTCATCGTTATGACCAAAAGATTCGGACATCATGTGTGATAATTCGTGAATGACAACAAAACGCATCGTGTTCGTATTTTCGTATTCACCGTCGGGATTGACAAAACATAATTTGAAATTTTCGTTTTTGTTCGTGACATATGCCACATGATCTTTATAACTCGTTTGACGTAATGGCACAGTGCTCCAATTTTGAGATAACCGTCGACTTTCATGAGCACTGGGATACTCATTTTCGACACAGTAATCGACCAAACGATTCATATCATCGATGAGATCTTTCATGATTTGTATTCCTTCTTCGTCATCGTTATACAATTCGACTGCTTTATTTCTGTATTTGAACTTAAATGTGTGTTTTGTAAACATTTCTTTTGTAGGTAATAACGGCATCACCAATGACGCGGAATAATGCGATTGACACAATGAAGCGGACGAAGAAACACTAGATTCAAGTTCGTCATCTGTATCATCTGGAATGTCGCATATAATTTTACATTTACGTTTGGAATAATCATTATAACGCACATAAACACCAAAGTACAAAATCAACAAAACTATCAACCAAAAAAATAAGGGATTCATCGGTATTATTAGTTAACGAATTAAAAAATTAAACTATAGCATACATAAAACATACATTATCGTTGAACTCGTGTTTTGAATAGGAGTTAATTGCAAGCGTCCCGAAAAAAATTGAGAAGGAAGTGTGAAAGCAGGCGCTAAACTGGTGCTACTGGCACTCTGTATATAATTAAGTTTCATTGCAGAAGCATTGACGGAAATATACGAACTTGAAAACTTGAGTCTTGAAGCTGAAAAATTTAAATTGGTATAATCAAGTCCTAACGCGGAAGCACTGTGTATAGATGCGTTTGATACGGACCAATTGGTTAATAGTCCCGCGATACCGGAATTGTAACTATCGAACGAAATACAAGCTGGATTAAAACTTGCATTGGATTTCAATTTACCTTCAACGATGATATCACCTTTCAAACTGAGTACAGTGCACGCATTCATGCTCAGTTCTAACCCGCCGAATTTTTCTTGTTGATGATTCGTAATAGGAGCAGGTACTTGCATGTATTTATAATCAACTGTGGCCATTTCTAAGATTCTTATACTATGTTGATATAAAAAATTAATTCATGCATAAAACATACATGACTTGAGCGCTTGCATTTTGAATGGGTGTCAGGTACAGATTACCTGAAAATCCACGTGGGAGTGCAAATGCAGGTGCTAAACTGGTACTGCTCGCGCTCTGTGCATAAGCAACGGATAATCCTGAAACATTCAGAATCGAAGCTGAAAGCGATAACTGAGACGCTGAGATAGCAAGTTGAGGTCCGTTGAACAACAAACTCGCTGCTGCCAAACTGACATTGCTTTTAATACCACCATCGATAAGCATATCGCCATGCATGATCATCGAACTGCGTCCACACGCATCGACTTCGATCATACCGAACTTTTGCTGAACAAAATTAGTAATAGGATAGGGGGATTGTAAATTAGCGTAAATGGGTTTATCAGACATGAATACTATTTATTGTAAACATAAGATAAAAAATAAGATAAAAACTCGTTTATATCAAGCTTATTTTTTAAAAATGTTTAGTTTAAAGTATTTTTTTATTTGATACCGTCTGTCTTCTCGAAGCCGTGAAATTTCAGGTCACGTCTTATTAAAGAAAAACAGAACAATAAAAAAGATTGATTTCATGGAGTGCATTAAATCTCGACTTCAGCAAACATATGCCAATGAAAAAAATCATAAAATGCAACATCAAATTATCATGATCGAATTCATTCATCCGTACGAACAACACGTAGAACGAATGAAACGCGATAAACTTCACGAAGACCATTTACATCAGAACCAGGATTTAGATCCTGTTTTTGGTGTGCATGTTCAGCATGTTAATGTCATAAAATCTATACAAAATAATCATTATAAAAAAATAGATGATAACAATGATGAATTTATAGTTTTACCGTATGAAAAATATTACAAAAAAAATCGTGAAATAATCGATTATTGGAAAAATCAATCCGTTTAATCAATTCATTTGTTTGATCTGTTCAAACACTTGTTCTATCATTTGAGGTATTGACGTATCCGCTACATCGCGATATTTGTGTTTCCAATGATTGCATTTTACTTCGTAAACGTATTGTGGTGCATATTCGTGCAGATTACGACACAGTTCACTCACCGAATGTAAAACGTATTGAATTTTTGTATCCGACATCTCATAATTAAACGAAAGACGAACCCAACCATAATTTGCAGTCACTTTACGTCCTTTTAAAATATCGTTTCGTTCTTCGCGCGAGATTTTGCACAACACATCGGCTAATAAATAACAACACGACACACCACTTCTTGCTTGAATCCCATAACGGTCCGATAACACTTTCACGAACAATCCAGGATGCGTATTTTGATGAATACGAAAGGCATAAATAGGTAAACGTCTGGATGTATATTTGCCGATGGGAGTAAACATATCCACTTTGGTTAAAAAAGTCGGATCTTGTTTTGTAAAATAATGATCGATGAATTTAACCAATGATTTCGTACGTTCACGAATGTGTTTCAAAATCAAACGTTGATGATACATGATCATACCCGTTCGTATGATACCGATAATGTTAGGTGTACCTCCTTCTTCGCGTAATTCCACGTTACGAATGAATTGATGTTTGATCGTTTTGTCTTTGTACCACACGGTACCTCCACCCGGATAAAACGGTATGGAAGCACACACCAGTGTTTTTTTAATAATTAAAACACCCGGTGTGGACTGTCCACCTTTCATCTTATGTGGTGAAAAAAAGAAAGCATCCACTTTATCACACAATGATCGTAAAGATACGTAAGGTGCACACGTAGCACAATCCACACATAATATAAGTCGAACGTGTTCGCCGTAATTCTTACGACATTGATCGATCAGTGTCGCGATCAATGGGATAGGTTGCACAACACCTAACACATTGGAACATGCAGTCAAAGCAATAAGAATCGTGTGTTTTCCGCAAGGCACTGACGTAAATTTAGGTTTATTATAATTAAACGTAGCTGTTTCAGTGTTTGTGTATGTGTTCGGTTTAGAAGAAAAAGAAGAAGATGGTTTATGTTGATGTGACATTAAATGCATATTTAATTCACTGTTTTCGGTCATGTCTTCGGTGGCAGTGTGTGTTTGATTGTCTTGAATTTCAGGACGATGCATGTTCATCGTGATCTCTTTGTCTTCACTGATCGTATGAAGTTTAATAGGTAAGCTTTTTTCAATTAAACGTTCTAAATTGGATTCATTGAATAGGTAAGGATTTGATTTATTCAATTGTAAGACATCCAGTGTCGCGGCAGGAAAAATAGATTCCCATAACACGCTGTTACTCAGATGTTCGTACGCGGAATAAATTACGTGCTGTACGTCGTAATTGATGAGATGTGCGAAATGACGTGCTGCACCTGTCATACCATTACCGGTGAAAATCGTGTAATACTTATCAGGATCAACAGTACATGCCGCTTTTACGATGTGTCGCGATCGACACATTAACAAAGCCATGTAATTAGCACCGAAACAATCGCTATGAACATTAGCATAAAAAGGCAAAACATTTTTTTCGATGATAGCATTGATAATGGGGTCATTGGTACCAGAACCTGTACAGTCAGCATAAACGTATTCCTTGTTTCCGAACGGCGAAGTGTATTTAGCACCAGTTTTCTTTTTTGTTGACATTTTCGTTAACTCTTTACATTCGATATTTAAAATCCTCCCCATCCAAAACCGAATAATCCACTGTTTTCTTCTGCCATGGTTGCATGCGATTTTGCAAAATATTCATCGCAGCAAATATTAACACCGACAATATCCCGTATGATCTGTTTCTTGATAGTTTCTTCTTCGACTTCAGATGATTTAGGTTTAGTCGGACTTTCTTCTTCTGTTATCTTAGCCATCAATCCTTTCTTTTTTGCGATTTTAGTTTCGACGGGACAGTCGAGGTAATGTCTGAACGCTTCAAGGATTTTAATACTGTAAAAATATTTACGAAATCGTATCAAACATGAAAATAATTGCAAGCTTTTTAGCAATTTCTTTTCCTTATTATAAAAATAACATAAAAAGTAATAACCTAATTTATTTCTCACAAAGTTATCAATTTTTTGAGGATCGCGTGTTTTTCTTTCAAGGAAATTCATGATATTTAAAAAGACGGAGTTTTTGGTTGTTTGACAATTGAGTTTAGAATCGAATTCAAATGTTTCGATACAATCGTTTTCTTCTTTGGTGATTTTTTTAATGGATTCTTTGCTTTCAGCTGATTCGATTTTTTTCATTTCAACTAAAAGTAATTTATCGTTACGACACCGGATGAAATCGTTACGTTCATTCACTGAAATGTTGGTTTTACTGGTGAGTTTACCGTACTGCATGTACATGGCTCGATTCTGATCGTTAAGTGAGCCTTTGGCTTCGGAAACTGTTTTTGGACATCCATCGATTTTATGCAATTGCAGAATGTTGTTCAAATCGTTTTCAGTAAGATTTTTTAAACTCGAACCGAATTTTTGAACTGCGTCGGTGTACTTCATTGAAAAATAATTCACTTCGTTTGCTAATTTTTTAATATGAACTTCTTCACACGATAATTCAGAATCCAATAAATCATGTAAATTGATATTTTTGTTGATAACGTTGTTGATAACGGTAGCGTTGATTTTAGAACACTCTTCTTTAGGACACATCACATCCTGATCGGTCCGCGATTCACAACAAGCACCATTGAACAAAGAAACTGTTTCTGTTAACGTATCTTCTTGTGAATTCTTAGAAATATTGATATTCTTAATCAAATCATCGAAATAACTCACACTTGAAAACACTTCATGCACCGATGGTAAATTCTTGCAATTCAATCGTTGTAATTTTAATAAGACACGACACACTCTGTTTTTATAGGCTTTAGCAATATGTTCTAAAATCTCGATGATTTTGTCAACATATCGTTCGGCCACATTTGTCAGTTTTTGTACCACCACGTTTTGTTTTTTCATGATCTCGTCTTCACTCAAGACATCGTACCCACCTCTGCCTTTATTGCGACACATAAGGATTTTTTCTTTGTCTTCTTCAAATTTTTTGTGTTGGCATTTCAATTGAATAATTTCACGGATAATTTCATTTAATTCACGTATGTCTTGAGGACATACTTCAAAATCACCAGGGTTAATGTTTTTATTATCGATGAATTTAGAAATTTCATCTAAATTATCAACGAACTCTTCCTTTTTATACCGATGACCACTCGTTTGATGCCGTGGACTCATTTGATGTCGGGATAGAAGAGGTGGTGGCGCAAACACGGGTGTTTCGTTGCTTCCACTGTCAGTATCTGCAATCGTATCCGCCAAAATTGCATCGATATCACCTAAACCTGGTTGTGTTCCAAAACTAAAGCCGTAACTGTATTGTGACATGTTCAAGTATATTAATTTAAACAATGTTTATATTAGTTAGTAGAAAAGATTTTATTTTAAAAACACAAAAAGCATAAATCATGATATACGCTTTTTTATTAAAAGACATGACATTTATGTATTTTATTTAAGTGAAAGAAGCATTGTTTTAAATCTCATTTATATTGTAAATTATTCCTATGACCGATATAATTAAAATAACATTTGCGAATACACTGGTGAATACAGGCACGTTAGGAGGTTCAGCGTCCTTAATTTACAACGCGTGCATGAATTCATCGCTTATTTATGACGGAACGACGAATTATGCTTTAGCATTGAATTATGCCAATTATGTTGTCTTACCTTCGATTAGTTTAACGCCTGATTTCACTTGTGGTGCTTGGATTTATAATACGTTGACGGATACGAACGAACGTACCGTTATGAGTTTAGCTGAAACATCTTCTGGTAAATGTGTGCGGTTCATTAATTATAATAAAGGATTATACATTTCTACATCCACAGCCACTACCACATCGAAAGGTTTAGTCGCACCTGATTTTTTCAATTCATCGAACACATGGAAACACATCGTATGGCAAAATGCATCGAACGGTAATGCTTTAATATATATAAATGGGTTATGTTTACTCAACGTGTCTAATGCATGTTTGAGTAACGTTTCGTTGAACGTTTCATTGAACGCTCTCAACAACACGCTCGGTGCAAGTTCCACTACTTCCAATTTCAATGGTTTAATTCGAAACGTCTTTGTTAACACTTCTTTGTTATCTGCATCGGCGATTTATGCTATTTATAACAACGGCGTGTCCGTGTCGTTCAATGTCGTGCCATCCTCTATTTCGTCCACGCCTGTTTTATGGTTTCCGTTTACGGATACGAACAATTCGCTCGTCAATTGGGGAAGTGGTGGTGGAGGAGGGTATCTCAACCCCACTGCTTCATTAGTTACGACTTCTTCGCCTTATTCTGGTAGTTTGAATACTTTATTAACTTCAGATATCGGACGTACGGCCACTAGTATTTCCACTGGATTTTTTGGATTACCTTCACTTATTTTATCACCGACGTTTACTATTTCTGTTTGGTATAAACTAACGACGAATCCTTTTAATAGAGGTGTAAAAAGTCCTATCGTTTCATTTTACGATGGAACAAATTTAATGTATCTTTATTTTACGAATACTGCAGGTGATTTGTATTGTGGTAATGCCACAACAGGTAAACTCATGGTACGTAATTTATTCAGAACGTACCCTTCGAAATGGACACACATCACATGGTCAGTGAACCAATCCACCAATACAACGTCGTTTTATATTAACGGATTGAAATGTTATTCGGGGTATTCAAATATTTCATTGACCTCGTCCTTAACATGTATTCAGAATTGTCTTGGATATTCAGAAGTACCTGTGGGTAGTATTAATGCGACAGGTGCTGCTTACACAGATTTACGTGTGTTTAATTCGATTTTACCGGATGCGGATGTTTATACGATTTATAATAATAATCAAACACTTGCATTATCGACACCTTCCGTTTCTTATTTATCGAGCGTACCTTTGATATGGCACACGTTTGCTGATACGAACAACAGTTTACTGAATTATGGTTCGTTGGGTGGTGGTACGTTTTTACCAAATTCGGTGTATATGAGTACTTCTGTTACACCTTATTCTGGAAGTTTAAATTCAGTTTATTTGTATTCAAGTTCCTTTTCATACTTCGCCTTACCTTATCTCAGTTCCTTAGAACCCACTTTTTCTATTTGTTTATGGTTTAAATTACAAGTCAATGAAAATGGTGTTTTGTTAGGCATTACGAGCGATTATGGTTTAAATAGTCTCACACTATATTATAGTGGTAATACTGTTACTTCTTACCTTCGATATAATAATAACGTCAGCTCTGTACCAATAACACAACATGGTTTATTTACTAATTATCCATCTTCTTGGTTTCATTTAGCTTATGTCAACAATGTCGTATCTAAAACAACGACATGTTACATCAATGGGTATAAATCAATGGTCACACCTGGCACTTACTTAGGAAATTCTATTTCTGGTATGCCATATCTCGGATATTCAGCGGACACGACATTTGCGAGTGGATACACGACAAACGCATGGATGACGGATCCGCGTATTTTTAATACTGCACTGACGGATGCGGACGTTTACACGATCTATAATAACAATAATCCTTCGAGTGTATCGATTCCAAGTGTATCCTTATCGGCTTCTGCACTTATATGGGAAACGTTTCCGAATTCCTTGGCTAATTATGGAAGCGAACTCGGTGGTACCATTATATGCGATCCTGGGTATGCTTACATCAGTGCTTCCGTTTCACCGTATCCGGGCAGCGTGAATTCACTTTCTACTTCGGGTACGTCGCAAAATGCGTACGCCATTTTACCTCCCATCGTTTCGGTTTCATTGACTACTGCTTTTACGGTAGCGTTTTGGTTTAAGTTAGCCACTGCACGAAACCATGGTTTATTTGGAATCTTCGATGATATTAATAATATAGGACTTACTTTGTATTTAGATGGTACCAATAATTTAGTTGCTTATTTAAGGTGTCCCAATGTTTCTTCTGTCAACGCTTTTCCGATGACGAACTTCGTACGTGCTTTTCCAACACCTTGGATTCATGTCGCGTGGATCAACGATGGTATCAACCAGCGATCGAAATTGTACGTCAACGGTTTATACATTTACCAATCGAACGTGTATTTAGGTACTGCAATGTCGATGCCGCGCAAGATCCGTTTGGGTGGTTCGGCAGATACGACTTTTGTTCCCGGAAACTCGTGGCAATCGAACGGTTGGTTTACGGATGCACGTGTATTCAACACCGTATTAACGGACGCTGACATTTACACCATTTACAATAACAATGCAACGTTGACGACCGTGTGTCCTTACACGAACAACGTATCAACGACACCTCTCATTTGGTGCACGTTCAATAATTCACTAGCACCATTGATTAATTACGGATCGATCGGTGGTGGTGCTTTATTAACCGGTGATATTTATGCAACTATCAGTAATTCCATCACACCTTGTTCAGGTAGTTTAGCATCTGTCAACGTATCCAATGCTTGGAATTATTCATGTATCAATTTACCTAACATACCTGTTTTTTCACCGACATTCACTGTTGCTTTTTGGTGTAAATTACAAACACAAGCTAATCATAATTTATTTTATATATACGACAGTGTATCAAAAAACGGTATCGGGTTGAATTGTGATTCGTTCGGTTGTTTATTTGTTGGTTTACGTACCAATAACAACGTTTCCTTGTTGAAAGTGACACCGGGTGCTTTATACAGTATAATACCAACGGCATGGATGCATGTGACGTTAGTGAACAATCCCACGACACAGCAGTTAAGTCTTTACCTCAACGGATTGAACACGATGAAGTATTTATCTAATAATGCTTTTTATTATAACACATCGATTAATAACGGTACTCTCGCTTTAGGATTTCAAGATCTTTCGTGGCATTGTAATGGATATTTTTCAGACGCTCGTATATTTAATACCGTATTAAGCGATAACGAAATATATACCGTATACAACAACAATGTTTCAAAACCGTTTACTTACGAAACGAACGTGATTTCTCAAACACCACCGCTTCTTTGGTTTCCGTTTAATAACAGTTTCATACCTTTACTGAATTATGGGTCAACGGGCGGGGGTGCTGTGATACAAGCCACATCGGATTCAGCAAGTTATGTTTACATAAGCACTTCCATCACACCGTACGTTGGCATTAATTCGATATCCGTTTCATTGTCGCCGACGTTTACATCGCTTTTTCTACCTGCCAATTTCATCCTATCGCCTAATTTCACTATTTCGTTCTGGATTAAACTGAAAGCGGGCGTTTTTACCATGTCCATGTTTTCCATATACGATAACGTGTCGAATAATGGAGTTACCTTGTACAGCAGTGATACTGCAGGTCAATTTGCGAGTGCGATTCGTGTAAACAACAGCGTTTCCACAACGACGTTCCTTGATAATGTATTACCACCTATTTTACCTTCACCGTGGTATCATATAACGTATATCAACAATGCCAGCTCACAGAACACGCGTTTGTATATAAACGGATTCAATATTACAACGATGAACGGTTTTTATATCGGTACGTCGATGACATGTCGCGATGTTCAGATGGGATGTAATTCTGATCCGACGTATTATACCGTTTATTCTCATTGTTACTTCGCAGATCCGCGCGTGTTTAATACCGCATTGAACGATGCAGATGTCTATCAGATTTATAATAAAAATGTATCACAAACTTTTGTTTCACCGACCAACGTTTTACAATCGACGCCTCTTATTTGGTGTCCGTTCAACGATAGTTTAAATCCGATGGTCAATTACGGGTCGTTAGGTGGTGGTGCGGTTTTAACCGGAAACTCCGATTCTTTGTCGTATACTTACTTCAGTACTTCCATCACACCTTACCCTGGAAGTTTACCTTCCATTTCGGTATCGTCTACTACCAATTATTCATGTGTTTATCTACCTTCTGTGTTTACGTTAGCACCTACTTTTTCAATATCGTTTTGGTTAAAATTAAGGTCGAATAGAGCTCATTCAATCATAACACTTTGGCAGGATTCACCCAGATCTGCTGTACTTCTTTTCGCAGACTCGGCGGGTTTATATGCAGCGACACGTTACAATGGTGCCGCTTCTGCATCCGCTACCACGTTATGTTCGTCATTATTGCAAACTTATCCAAGTCAATGGGTTCATCTCGTTTACGTGAACAATGCCAATGCCAATCAGTTAGAACTCAGTATCAATGGTTTCAATGTTTTAAAATACAGAAACAATGCGATGCGTTATCTTAATTCTTCTATATCGTGCAATCGAGTTAGATTGGGTACTAACAACGATGCGACCTACAACGGTTACCGTTTAGATGGATACGTTGCAGATGTACGTATCTTTAATAACGCTTTAAGTGATACGGAAGTGTATACCATTTATAACAACAATCAAGTCGTTCAATTCAATTATCCGGTGAACAGCATATCCACTACTTCTGTTGTATGGTGTCCATTAACCAACACGACCAATGCCTACGTGAATTACGGTTCAGCGAGCGGAGGTGCATGTTTATTGGGAAATACGACAAGTAGTAATAATCATACATATATCAGTACTTCCATCACGCCTTATGTCGGTAACGTCAATGCCGTATCTGTATCAGCGGCCAGTTCTAATTCTATTTTCATGTTACCTGCTAATTTCATCGTGTCACCAACGTTTACGGTTGCTTTCTGGTTCAAACTTACCGCAAATTCTACTAACAGTCTTTTTACTATTTACGATAACGTGTCATTATCAGGTATTCATTTATACATCACGACAAATAACGAATTGAATTGTGCAATGCAATATAATAACAACGTGTCTACGGTACAATACTATCCAAGAAATTGGATAGCAACGTATCCATCGAAATGGTTGCACGTGTGTTACATGAACGATAATATTTCTAAACTCACCAAAGTGTATATCAATGGATTTAAAACATTTTCGATGGATAATAATTATATTAATAATTCATTTTCGTGCACGGACATTCGTCTTGGACGGCATCCATCAACGAATTACCCATCGACGGGTTATTTCGCAGATCCGCGTATTTATAATTCGTTGATAAGTGATGCGGATGTCTACACAATTTACAATAACAACGTTTCTCTTACGTTCACAACTCCTACTAATGCAATTTCTACTGTACCAAATCTATGGTTCACTTTTACTGATACCAATAATTCGCTCGTGAATTATGGTACAGTGGGTGGTGGTATTGCATTACCCGTTTCCGCTTATCTCAATTCCAGTTTATTACCACCGTCTTGGACAAACATTTCCAAAACACTGGCATTTGATAGTACCGTTGCATATTCGTACGCTGTATTACCGAGTATGGTGTTAGGTGCTACATTCACTTTATCCATGTGGTTTTATTGTGATCAAATCGATGCAGCGGATAGAATCCTGTGTTCGTTTAAGAACACAACGGCTACAGAAAATAGAATCTTAAAAATCAATACATGTAGATTGTTATTATCAAATTATAATTCTACAGCGTTTTACACATTGAATGAATATTTTATCGATACATCGAATCCATCGTTCAGACATATCACATTGACCGTAAATAACAACATGGTCAGTTTATACCTAAATGGATTGAAATTATTAGATAATTTCAGTATGAACTTATCGTACAATTCCGCGTTAATGACACACACGTGTTTAGGTGGTGATCCTTACTCCAATCAGTACACCAGCATGCGGATTAATAATTTTAAGTTATACGACACTGCATTATCATCGAGTGATGTTTACACCGATTACTTAAACGGTTCGACAGCACCTTCTTATACCGTACCCACAAATTCGTCGTACATTACCTCCGGAACACCTATTTCGTGGATCACTTTTAACGATCCGATCAATCCATTGATCGATTATGCTGACACATCGAAAAGTGCTGTGGTGACCAACGCTGCTCTGATCAACAGCGTCGTTGTAGGACCCACCGCTTCCTTACAAAAATCCGTAGCAATAACAAGCGTTTCCACACAAGGCATCATGTTACCTTCATGTAATTTATCTAACGTTTTTACGATATCTTCGTGGTTTAACTGTTCGGGGATAAGTACAACGAATCCTGCTATTCTTGAATTCCAAACACTCGCACCGATCGAATACCGTCGTTTATCACTTTGGTTTGGAGTTTTGTACGCATGGGATTATTCTGCTTTAACTAACGTCGTTCTTGATCCATATTTTTATGATAACACAACCAATGCGAGTCATTTGTGGCAACATTTTTGTTGGTCTGTCAGTGGTCAAACACATAAATATTATAAAAATGGTGTTTTGTTGTATAAAGGTTATTTTAACAGTTCGTTTAATAGTCGTTCGTTCATCAACAATGAATTAGGGTATACCAAAAATTATCCAACAGGTATGACAGCACGTTTTTGTAATTATAAATTGTATAATGTTACATTAAACGATTCAGAAGTGTATGCGGATTATTACGACGGTCGACCTACACGTCCTTATTTAACAAATTATCCTAACGTTATTGCACCTTCACCACTTATCTGGTGCACTTTCAGTGATGCTTATAATCCGTACATAAATTACGGAACGTTGGGAGGTAATGCTTTGACTTTCCTAGGTGCCAATTTAATTAATAGTTCACTCGATGCTCCTTCTTCATTATCAGCCTCATTTGCAAAATCCGCATTATTCACTAAAGATACGTTATCAAATTATGCACAAATGTGTTATGTATCGTTATCATCGACTTTCACTGTTTCAGTATGGATTTATAATTCGGCAGCGGATGCTGCATGGCATCCCATCGTTCATTTCGGTGCACAGAATTCAACAGCTCAGGATATTGGATTGTATACCGTCAACGGAACTATTGCTATTTACACGAACGGTGGTGCTAATTATACAACAATCCATGAAAATACATTCGGTGCTTTGAATAAATGGCAACATATCACGTGGACAAATAGCAGTATGTTAACACAATTTTACGTCAATGGTTTCTGTATGTTTCAATCCAGTTTAATTAACACATCCATCAATAATATTAACAGTAGTTTTACCGTTAATAAATTATCATGTGGTCCATTGGGTGGTCGTGTTGCTAATTACAAAGTGTATAATCAAGTGTTATCCGCTTCAGATATTTATACGGAATACACAAACGGTAGTGCGCTTATTATCACTGTACCTCCAAATTCTGTTTCTTACACGCCTTTGATATGGTGCACGTTTAACGATTCACAAAACAATTTGGTTAATTATGGATCGCTTGGTGGTGGAGGTTTTTTGAAATATTGTACACCTTCATGGATTAACAGTTCATACATCGGTCCCAATCCACTTTATCCAAAAACGCTCTCGATCACAGGAGGAAATCAGGCGCTTCAAATACCACCTGTCACATTGAATTCAAATTTCACGGTCATGTTCTGGGCAACTCGTAGTGTTGAATACGGTGGATACAATATTCTTTTTAAATTTAAAGATATTAATGGCGTGAATGCCATCGATTTAACCGTACATGGTGGCAATCAATGGTTGTATATCGGTTCAAACCCGGTTGTTTTTCAGTATTTTCCAGACGCAGGTTCTACAAAATGGCACCATGCAGCGATGGTCAACACATCGATCACTACAAAATATTATATGAACGGTTTTTGTATTTACGATTCATCTTTAAAAAATTATAATAATATTTCGACGACGAGCATCACACGTACGTTCAATAGTTTTGGATTTGCGGGTGGTGCTGATCTAACATTTACGTCCGGGGCTTTTAGTATACCGAAAGTATACGATGTTGCATTATCAAGCACTGACATTCTTAATGAATATATCGGTAATACGACAGGTGTGAATCTATCGTTTAGTACAACAAATTCTATTACACCCGTTCCTGTTTCTTGGTGCACGTTCAGTGATACGAATTTGTCGACATTAGGGTATGGTTCATTGGGTGGAGGTGTTGTGTTATATTACACTGCCAATATTTCTCAGATCACACCGTCGCCCCCTAATTATATCAATTCATTGAACGTGCCTTTGGGTGGGTGGGCGAGATTATCGCCGATGGCGTTCAAAGACATGACATGGAGCGCGTGGTTAAATGTCAACTCGACCGATGGAGTTCAACGTTGCATTTTCAGAATTCAAGTGAACGATAACAGTTTAAACTTTTATACTTTAGCTTTATATGTCCAATATCGGAGTTTATATACACGCGACTATTATGGTTATTTTACGACTCAAATTGCAAATTGGGTACCTAACGTCTCCACCACATCATCGTGGCAACATTTAACGTTATCGTTTAATTCAACGACGCGTGTGTTTAAAGTATATACTAACGGATTTCTTATATGTTCTCAACCCAATGTCGTGCCTTTGTTCAGTGATAACGTATCGTATTCCTTTTATTTTCTAGGTGATAATGCACAGGTCGATTGTCGATACAGTGAAGTAAAATTATACGATTCAGTGTTATCTGATAAAGATGTGTACACGAATTATAATAAAACATGGCCGTTCACTTCTATTTCTTTACAATCGTGGTGTTCCAAAACACCATTGATTTGGATGACCTTCGACAATCAATACGATCCATTGATTAATTACGGATCAGAAAGTGGTGGTGCGATGTGGATAAACGGCGTAGGAATTTTTAGTACAGAAACCATGCCAAACGGATTGACGGTCGTTTCAGCCAGTTCGAGTGCTCGTAACACATGGTTAAATCTATCTCCGATAAACAATTGTGTTTTAGGGAGTGCTTTCACAGTTTCAGGGTGGTTTAAAATATACAGATATTCAAATACTACCAATGATTTATTTTCACTTTCTGGAAGTTATACGAATATCATCAACATCTCTCAAACCGTTTATTCGTTTCCAATCAGTCCTACCTACGATGCCACTTTCCCGGATCAATCCGCTTCTGTGCTTTGGTGTCGTCCCGATTCACAAACAGTCATGATGCGCGAATACAACATTCCATTTGAATACACGTTCTCATCTTCTTGGACATCGGATACGGGTTTATTATATGTCAAATGTTCGGAATTTCATCTTGCTTATTTCAACGATGTTTTATTAGGACAGAATTTTTACTCCGCTTACAGCACGTACAGTGTTTCGACTATAAAAAATGGAAGCAATACGATCAGAATCGTGTGCAGCAATGTCGATGCTACTGCAACTTCCGGACTCATTGCATCGTTATCGAGTTCTACAACACGAACGTATATCGCGAAAACGAATCCGTCATGGGTGTTCAATGGTATTTCAGCTTCCATCATTCTCGACGATATCGTATTAAATCATATGGGTGGTTCTATTTACAGTGGTTTCAACACGTGTTTAATTTTATCAAATCTTGTTGGTACACAAGAAAACTGTTTATGGCGTCATTTGACATGGTCGGTGAACGGAAGCACGAATCAATCTAAATTTTATGTGGATGGTTTATGTGTAGCTAACTGTTCATTACGAAACGCATCCAATAAATCCGTTTATCGCAGTACAAATTATTTATTGAATAATCGATCTTTAGCACCTGGACAATGTGCCGGTTCAGCGGCTTATTTCCGTGCATATAATACGATATTAAGTGATCAGGATGTTTACACTGATTATAACAACGGACGTAATGTTTCGTTCGTTGCAACTTTACAAAACAATTTATCCGTCATGCCTTTGATATGGATGACATTCAACAATATCAATAATCCGTATTACAACGACGGATCGTTAGGTGGCGGTGGATTTCCTACTTCGTATAGCACACAGATCGTATCGACCAATTCACCACCCAACGGATTAATCAAATCGTTGTATTTACCTTTTAACGATCCAAATGCAGTTGGAGTACGACCTCCAGGATGTGTTTTAGGAAATTCGTTCACGATTTCGTTTTGGTTTTATTTTACTTGTGATCCAGGATCGGGTTTAACCAGTTATATTTTAAGAGCTATGGATACTGCTACAAACGGTGTATATGCATTAGATATATACATCCAATATTTGGGTTTATACATCAACAAAGGTAACACGTTGAATATTCAACTTCCGTTTGTATTGACTACATGTCAATGGTATCATTTTGTATGGACCAGCAGTGCTAATTTCAATATTTTTTATATCAATAATATCCCCGTGTACAATACTTTTGATTTCATCACTATTCCAACTAACCTGTATTACGAATATTATTTAGGTTTCGAACCTTCTTTAAATCGTGGTAATGCTTTCAATGGTTATTTAAGCGATTTCCGTGTATTTAATACACCCGTAACCGAAACGGACGTACAAACGATGTATTATTACACAACAAAATCACCTTCAACGGGTACAAAATATGGCATCATTCAAACAACTGTATCAAAAGTCAAATTCGTAGGACGTATGAGTTATTCGTCGTTCGTTTTACCACAATCCACACCGTTATTACACCCTACGATGTATTATCCGTTCAATACGGATATAGCAAACTGGGCATCGGGTCTTTCGAATGCATCGGGTACCAGTGTTTTTGGAAACTGTTCTTTGACCTCGACATATGCACGGTACGGATCTAAATCCTTGTACATTCCAGGTCTGAACGCAAGCGATTACGTCAAGTTACCGTCGTGGACGTTGTCCAATACAGGATGGGCGTTTGCTTTTTGGTACATGAGCGTGTCATTTCAAGCCGGTTCTAAACTGTTGGAAATCAGTGATGGTACTGCAACGAACATGATCGATCTCACGCTTTCATCGAATAACAGTCCTATCAGCACGATTTACAATCCGCGTGGTAATAAAACACTCACGGGGGGTGTTATTACGAGCGGTGGTGGATGGCAACACGTGTGCGTGACCGGCAGTTATTCCACATCCGGTACACCGACGGCATGGTTTGAATTATACGAAAATGGTATATGTACCGTCAACACATCGTTGGCCTACTACAACGCCATGATCTACTCGACGGTCCGATTGGGTAGAGGCATTAGTTCTGGTGTAAATTACGGTGGATATATCGATGATTTCAAACTCTTCAATTATTTTTTAGTGGATACGGATATTTCACGTTTATATAAATCGTATGGAGTTACAGCCTTAAGTTCAGAAATTCCTAATCCTACTTTATATCATAAATTTGAAGGAAATCTGTTGAATTCTGGAAATTTTGGAACGGGGTATTCGTTTTCCAACGATCCGTCGTTATTACTTTATTATCCTTTAGATTCAAGCAGTGGTACATTCGTACAGGAAATGGTATCGGGATCGTACAATGCGAGTCTGATTAACGGTGCTTCCATCACATCTGCGAGTTCGATCGTCGGTATAGGTTCCTTATCCTTATCGAGTGCTAGTTCACAATATTTATCGATAGCGCCGGTGAATATTTCACAGACCGGACTCACGTTTGCGTTTTGGTTTCGATTGAACAACGCTTCCACGAATGCACGTTTATTTGAATTTGGGTCCGAGGTCACAGGTGGTATCGCCATGATATTTAATACGAGTCTCTTATTAAATTATAAAATTAACGGAACGTATGGAACCGTCAATGCCAGCACATCACAAATAACTAATATTAATAATAACAAATGGTATCATTGCGTGTGGGTATTACCTATTAAAGGTAACGGTTACATGTTTTTGAATGGTACCATGATCAATAATACTGCGTTCGGGTATCCTTCATCGACTTCATACTCTGTCAACGCTTTCGGTAAAAATCTCGATGCTGTGATTCCCTATTACGACGGTGGTATCGATGATTTTAAAATGTACGCTCGTGCTTTTACGTTATCAGAAGCGCAGTTTTATTATAGTTCCGTGTACGGTTATGCACAACCCACAGCGTCATCGCTCAACACCTGTTTTATACCGGCACATATCGCTGATTCTCAATCGATCTATTTGGATCCAGTAGGGTATGTCAGTTTACAACCTTTTTCAAATACGTATAACGGTATGACATTTTCATTGTGGTACAATACTTACCGTCCAATAAATTATGGATACTTCGAACGTATTTTTGATTTTGGAAATGCAAACAACGCAAACCAAGTAGCGTTAGGACGTAATAATGCAACGAACATTTTTTTTATTTCGATCAATAATAACGCTGTTTATTTATCAACGAGTATTCCTTTTTGTACGAATTCTGTTTGGAGACATATCTGTTTAGTGATAACGTATAATTCGCCCGGTACTAACAATCCATTCGAATTGTATATTAATGGAAAACGTGTGAGTTATACAACGAATTGGTATCCAGACGTGATTTATCGTACCAATAATTATATCGGAAAATCAAATTTTTCGAGCACAGATGCTGCGGCTAATTTATGGGGTGTTGTGGACGAATTCAAATATTTTGATACCGCTTTGAATTCGAATCAAATCGTTTCTATTTATAATTCATACAACAGTGCCTTGTTTGCATCTAATTTTCCACCGGTCGTTACACCTACTTTCATGTATCCGTTCAATGGTACTTTACAAGACTCGATCCGAAATACCACAGCTTTTGGTATTAACGCAAGTTTTTCATCCCTTGCTGTTTCTGGAACACAGTCTTTATACATGGACGGTACGTCTTGTATTTATTTACCACCTTTTCTTAATACTTCACATGGCATGACATTTTGTACGTGGTATAATTCATGGAATCCTACATGCCCTACACCTGAAGAACGATTATTTTCATTTTCAAATGCATCGTTGGATGCTAATAACATCGATGTCATTCGTTCGGGTACTAATGTTGGTATCAGGATTGCAAACAGTGGTGCCATTCCATGGCAGAGTGGCTTTGCAAATTCCGTTTTCTGTACGAACGGTGTGTGGACGCATTTCGCTTTAGTAATTTCATCTTTATGGCAGAACAGTGGAGGTGCTAACAGTTTATATCAATTATATATTAATGGATCGTTGATAAATACGATCGGAGGTACTTATCCTGACATCATAACACGTTCTTTTAATATTATCGGACGGTCTTCTATGATAACTTCAGGAAGACACCCTCCTTGTTTTAATGGAATGTTAAACGATTTCAGGTATTATGATACTCCCTTAACACCTCCTCAAATTTCCAATTTATACTATTCTTATGGTACACCTTCTACCCTTGTCACTATTCCTTTTCCAATGCCAACTTTTCGATACACGTTTGAAAATGACAACCTGTATAATTACGGAACCGTGCAAGCTAACACATACGGTCAAAACATGAGTTTTTCATCGAGTTGTGCTGTTGGTAGTCGTGCCATGTTTTTTAACGGGATTGCAAGTGTTGATTTACCAGCTTACGTTTCTCGTAACACGGGACTGACATTTTCTTTATGGTTCAGCAGTTCTTATTCGGTCAGTGCCACATCCGAAAGACTGGTTAATTTTGGAGATATACCTAACGTTAATTCAACGGAACTTGTCATCGGACGGTATCCTGGACAAAGCAGTGTGTTCGTACAAGTTCAAACAACCGGTACTCAAAGTTCTGGATACGTCACGAGTAGTGCGTCGTTCATGACGGGAGGGTCTTATAAACATCTTGCTTTTGTAATTTCTACAAGCGATACTACTACTAGTAATCCAACCACGAACATGCGATGGTACACTAACGGTATACTCGTTTACAATTTTGTATCCTATTATCCATTTCCAACAAATCGAATGAATAATTATCTCGGAACACGCGATGGTACAACGAGTCCGTTCATAGGTTATATCGACGATTTCCAATATTACGATACAGCATTATCGTCCGATCAAATTTATCAGATATACACGAAATCTGCATCTTTACAATCAACATCTACGACCACGAGTTATTATGCAACAAGTGCTCTTCCACAAAACATTCATGGATTAACAAATTGGCATAGTGCTGACCTGGGTGTATTGATGAATTTATCGAGCGTCAATTTATCCATCACACGTTGGAACAATCTTGCCACTGCATGGATGCAAGACATCGTTGTGACGACACCGAACACTCCACCGACATACAATGCGAGCGGATGTAACGGCTTACCGTGCGTTTCGTTCACTTCGAATACCAAAGGTGCACAGGTACTCAGTGTTTCCGCTGTCTTGAATAGTAGTTGCACCACATTCACGATAGCAATGGTGGGTTCTACGAAAATAAACACATCGCAACAGGAATTTTTTGGTACGAAGGGTCCGAGCGTTTCAGGAAACGTTCATTTTTACACGAGATCCGACGGTCTTCCTTACTTTTACGTGAACGGGACGACACGTTCTGCCTATGATTTTACCTGGGTACCAACTACATCGGTACCGTTCATGTTCATTGTTTCTGGTAGTATCGTGAATAATACATCTGGAATCATCAATATGTATGCAAACGGAACACCCTACACATACATACACACCGACGGTACCGAAAACGTATCGTATTTCAATTTATCTACGTTGAATATAGGCGGATGGAGCGATGACACGACTCGTGCACTGAACGGTGGCATCTCTTCGTTCATGATGTATAACAACGTCTTATCTCAAACCGATCGACAACGTTTAGAAGGTTATTTGGCATGGAAATGGTGGCCATCCACGAGTTCGATTTTGCCAGACACTCATCCGTATTATAACGCATCACCACTGTAAAACAAATAACGTATCGTAATTAATGAATTAAACCATATCCGTGAAAATTAATAATAATATTAAATTTTTTTATCGTTGTCTCGTTCAACGATCACATCAATCAATGATTAAGATCTATTAACCATTCATTCATGTGATATCGATACCAATAAATTTCATTTATGTTTAAAAACACTTTTAAAACTTCAAAACTTATAAAAACGTTTTTTATTAAAAACTATGAAAGTCACGAAAAAATTGAAACTAAATATTCAGAATCGGAGAAATTATGATTATTATTCTTGTGCCCAGTTTTGAATCAATTGATCATCGACGAACAAAGGTTCACGGATGTACGATACTCGATGTTGGAATAAAGAAAACGATTTCGTTTTCTCAAATAAATACCAATGTCCTACTACGAATTTATGACGAAAACGACGAATTAAATCGTTCTGACGATTTCCGAACATATTCGTACTGCGAGATAATAAAGGACATTGAATCGAATTCATGTTGTGGATTGTAGCTGTCTGGGTAGCGTCGTCGTACACGATCCATGCGTTTCGTGGATTTAAAGGTGTGGCAGAACCTAGCATGTTAGGTGACCATGCATGAAAATACGATCGATGGTAACAACCACGAAACAAATGCCATTCGTTCGCATGTAATTGTGCGAACCTGACATCTGGTATGGGTGACGAGACATTGCGAGTGATGTTTCCGTACATATCGATCACGTAAACATCCAACGTGGTTTCGTTTACCAACAGACATGCCAAATGACTGTTAGAAGGTACTTGGGTGCATAATTGAGTACGCACATCGGTTTCGGGTAAAGTTAAAGTTATCACGTAATTAAATAAACGTGATACGTTGTTATGCGTCCATAACGTTGAAAGTAAATGCAAGACGCGATTTTCTTCGAGCTGTGTGGGAGATCGAATCGGAAAATAAGGTGTGACGAATGTACGCATGATCCATTTTTTAGAAGCACGTTGTAATACTTTATAGGGATTATAACTGTACTCGCGATCTAAATCTGTTCTTTGCACGCGTTGACCGTTCGTTGTCACGACATGATGACGGTGCACCGTTTTGATCATGGTGCGGACATTGTTTATGTAAACGTATCCATTGTTTTTGAGTTTTCCACGTATGACATCGGTTTGTAGTTTAATGGGTAACGTGCTGTATCGATTCAATGTATCCCGTATTGCACTTTTAGCACGGCAACAAGGGTACGGGTCACCGTAGGTGATTTCATAATTCGTGTCGTTTGCACACGAACCATGAACGAACGAATAAGGTGTGGGTTTGCGTGCACTCGTACAATTCGCAACGGTTTTCTTGCCATCCAAACGATTCGTTCCAAAATCATCCATGGTTTCTTCCTCATCGATAGGTATCGTGTACGGTTCGGATGCTTCAGAAAGTGGTTGTTGTGTATATGGTTGTAATGGCTGAGAATGTTCCATGTTGCGTGTAATGAAAAATATCAGAGCAGCCAAGATATCTTTGACGTGATGTTCCACATCAAAAGCATAACGATCAAAAAAGGGTTCGGTACCTACTTGAACACACATTTTGTTTATGTCGCGTTGTTGACACGACGATATGAATAATTGTATCACACCCGTACGAAAAATTTGGAGAGAATATTTCGTATGAAAAGCGAGATCGACGTACTTTAACGAAATGCCTTTAGCACGCATCGTTTGATTTTCAGAAGAAGGTACGTTATGACGTTCTTTTAATACCAAACGTTGATGAATATTCGTGTCCGCACGTTCAAAAATATCCATTAAATCCAGTGAAGATACAAGTTCGAATTGGAAATTCATGTCTTGTACGACGAGTAAATGTTCGCGCATCGCTACAAAGGGTCGCAAACGTTGAACGATCATGTCGATGAATTCTTCAAAGACACGTTGATAAGGCGGTGCCGACATGATACGAAGGTGTGTTTTGTTTAGTTTTAGTGAAGCTTTGTTTGATGAAACAAACCCAGTTAACGTATTATGGGCCGTACGACGATGTAAGACTTGTTTGAAGATGTTTCTTTCAAGTGGTGTCTCAACGCTATCGAAATCTTGTTCTTGAACGTGATATAACACACCCATTTCTACATGATTCGCAAAATGAGTTTTACGGGCATCAGGTAAACGCAGTTGATGTTGTACTGCAATGCCTCCCGCAACAGAGGGTTGTCGTTGTTGATGGATTTCGTACCGTGTCGAAGTAACATTGGGGTGTTGATGAATCAATTGCTCACAATTCATCTGAAGACGCGCACATTCTTCTTCTAACATATACAAGGTCGATGTTTTTTTTTGGTAAGGACACGAAGGTAAATGAACGTCCGATTGCATGCATTGCATACAAAAATATCCATGAGGTACGGTACTGGGTGGCGAATTATAATAAATAGGCGCGACATCGATGGTCATGTTCACGAATTGATCATCTAAAATAAAATTAGTGAGTTGGTTTAATTTAGGAATGCCTTGCAAAGGCATCGAGCATTGCAATTGCTTGGCATATTTTATCCAAGGTATCGAACGATAAAACTCATATGAAGTCATTTTACCATAATCAGTATAAAAAAATATTGTGTTAAGTCAAACACATTTAATCGGAAAATTGAATAAAATAAAGTTAACACATATATGTAAAATGAGCACACAACCTAAAAAAGGTACTTTAAGTCAATTTGGATACAGTTCTAAATTAAAATTAGAAGAACGTCATGCTCTTCTAACAAAAGCAGTGAAATATTTATCTGCAAATGTCGTTCATCAAAAACTCGGTATATTGTCGAATCTAAAACAATCCACGAACCCAAAAGTCAGTGCTTTGTTTGGTAAAGATCAACGTTGGATCAAACGCATGTTCATGGTACCTCAACGAGTGTATCAGTCGACGATCACACGTAGCATGCCACGACGTTGTTGTACTTCGACCATCACACAAACGTTAGCACCGAGTAAAAGCACGAAACCTAAACCTAAACCGAAACCTAAACCAAAACCTAAACTCAATTCAAAACCAAAACCTAAAGCAATCGGTCCACCAAAACCAAAACCAAAGATCGTGTTGAAACCAAAACCAAAAGTAGTGATCAAACGTAAAACCACATCATCGAGCACTACTAAAAAAACAACGACGAAAAGCAAATCAACCCTTAAACGTAAACCATCAATACTTAAAAAAAAACCAAAAACCACGAATAAATAAACAAGAGCGTGTGCTTTTTGTGAGATTCATTTTTTTGCATGTATAAACAAATTAAATAATATTCTTCTTTATAAAGAAAGAACTGATATGTATGAAATACTAAAAAATGGTTTATTTTTATCAAGTTTTGCTGATTTAGAAAAGTCACCCGAAGGTCGTAATTTTTTTATTGTAAACGTCTCACATGATCTGCCGATGTTAGGAGAAAACGGTATTCAAATACCAATGGATGATGCTTATTCCGAAAACAACAAGATGTATAATGTGTTTCCACACATTGTAAAAATCATCCAAGAAAAACTGAAATCGGGAATACAGGTAGTCGTGCATTGTTATGCTGGACAGCAACGCAGCGCAGCAGTGATTGCAGCTTTATTGTTATGTTGTACGAAATGGGAAGTAGATAAAACGATCGAATATATACGTCAATGCAAACCGGATGCTTTTTATGGACGCATTACTTTTGAACGTGCCTTAAAAAAATGGCATAAAAATCTACGTCAACAAACATGTGATTCTTGTTTATCTCAGATCAAACAAATGGATATTAATTAAATTACGATACACATCGAAAAAATACTCGGAGCTGGTGCAGGTGTCGTGGAAGTTGTAGAAGTCGTGGACGTTGTTGAACCCGTTTCTGATTTTGTCGATACTGCACTTTCGTCGGCTGATGTTTCTCCACTAGATTCACCCTCAGTGGTTTCTGATCCATCGGTCACTGATCCATCGGCTACTGATCCATCGGCTACTGATCCATCGCTTGCTGAACCTGCATCCGAACCACCACTCGTTCCAGATTTACCTTTTAATTTACCAGCTATTGCTTTGACTGCCATACTACCTAAGACCACACCACCCGCTATTCTTCCGACCGGTGTGAATTTTGCAGCAAATCCTGCAACAGCCCCAATCTTCCCTGCAATTTTACCCGCTTTACCTGTAGCTTGAAGTTTTGCAGGTACTTTAATATTTTTTCCAATTACTTTGGAAAGTCCAGCAGCACCTGCTGTTATCGCAACTTTACCAATAGTTTTTCCAATGTTTTTCAATGATTTTAAAAAACCTCCAAAATTTTCAATTTTACTACTGTCAATGAAATAAACATCTGGTCCTGACCACACAAATTTCTTATTAAAATTATTACGATACACTGTTTTTTCGTGTAATTTTTGTTGTGATTTTTCACTGAATGGTATAAAAGAAGCTGTTTTTTGTGAAAATCTGTAAAATGTTTTATCTGCTATATTAAAAAATACAACACTCTTTAAATCGGGTCTTTTATGTTGATGTTGATTCATACTCAATGTATTAAAGAATAAATACGATATTTATTTTTTAAAAAAAGACGTTATTTCTTTTTGACCTTGACTTTTATTTTTATATTTTCTATTAATAGTTTGTTGATATTGTTCCAATGATTTAATTTTCATTCGCAATGCGTTATCAACATTCAGATCAAATTTATGTGGCGCTAATAACACATTGAACAGTTCTTCGCATGAAGGATACACTTGATGTTGAATGTAGTACAATAAATCAATGGATAATTGATGTTCTTGGACATATTCTGGACTTTCAACACGTTCACATGTCAAGCGTTTTTCATTGATAATATAAATGAACGGCACTCTTTCTCCTGATTTGGGGTAATTGTTGGGATCCCGTTCTTTCATGCGTTGAGTCAGTCGTACATGTGGCATCACATTATCGTTTCCCATTTTTTTATAAGTTGCGCTTAACGATTTCGACATGATTAATTTGGAGGAATCAATGCGTCCGCTCAATAGATCGTTTAAGTGTTGAAACAGTCGTTCGTGTGCCGCTTCGATGTTTCTATCGTACAACACACAATTAAGCACGTCGGTCAATGTTTCGCGTGTGAAACGACAAAAATCACGCCGTACGATGGAAATACCTTTGTATTCTACATGTCGTTGTGTTTCGTCAGGCGTTTCCCATACTAAAGCACAGTACCGTTTCTTGGTGAATAAAATAAAAGGAAAATACACTTTTTCAAATTCAATCTCAACGGGATGTTGAAAAAGTGTGTTTAACCAGTTTTGACATTCAGTGGAAAGTTCAAACAGTGTGTTCATTGTCATGGATGATGTTGCTTCAAATTGTACATAAATCGAATCGCTGTCACCGTACACTACCACCGCATTGTACTTCGTTTCGACATGGTCTTTAGCAAACAGAATGAGTTCACGTCCTTTGGCTGTGATGCTTTCAGCGATCGGTTTACATCCTAAAAAACCATGCGCAGCACCACAAAATCCGTATAACGAATTCATAGATACTTTGATTGCAAGTTGACGTCCGTTTAAAATCGAGTACAACAACTTATCGGTATTCTTGACCTGTTTCATTTGTTCTTTCACGTTTTTGCGTTCGTTCCACAATCTTAACAGAATACGTGGTAGTAAACCTGTACGCACTTTCGCCGATACAAATCTATGTTCACGTGTCGATGTGATCGGTGTCACACTGATATCTGCATCGTTGCATGTTTTATGTTGAAAAGAGCGATGTTCTGGTGTATCAGGAACTAAAAAAGTCGAAAAACAAAAATTAAAAGCAATGACAATGCTTGGATACAACGAAGCAAAATCGAGTACCGTTATTTTATCATGCAAATAAACACCTCGTTTAGGTTCTAAAACAGTTGCACCCTGATACTTTTCTTCGTCATCGTTTGTATTTTCAGAAATCAGTTCTAATTCAGCTGGAATAACAAACTCTTCTTTTAACGCTTCATAACACACCAACGAAAAACATTTGATCTGTTGACCACGTAAAATCAAATAATCCACGGGAACATAGGTGATGTTCGACATTTCGATAAGATTTTGGAGTATGGATAAATGTTGAACGAGTGTGATCGGTAATAACGTGTCTTGAATACAATATTTTGCAACTTCGATGATACTTTCTTTTGATTCTTGTAATTTTCTGAACAAGACGTACGGTTTTAAATCGACTTTGTTTTGATTAAGAAAATGTTCGGCCACATCGTTTAATTTATAACTTTCTAATTTATGTTCTTTTTTAAGAATAATGTAAAGATCTACTGGACATCTTCCAGGTATGTTTATATAATTCATTGTGTTATTTCCAAAAGCACTCGAACTCAATTGTTTAGTTGCGTAATACGATTTCATACTTTTCAGTCTGGATAACATCGTTGTTATTTTTTCTTCTATTTTTAAATAAAGAGCACGGTTGTACAAATATTTATAATCAAAACCGAATGTGTTATAGCCTACCAACATGTCAGCATCGTACACGATACTGACGTAATGACACCACGATTCAATTAATTCTTTTTCTGAATTACACACAAATATCGTAAGATCGTTGTCTTCCTGAATACGTTTTTCTGTAATGTATCCGTTCGTGTTAAGAACATGTACGCTTTTGATAATGTCATGTGTTGCTGCATTCCAAACCGATGTACCTATTTGTGAGACAGTATCTTTCGGTTTATCGTAATCTGGAAAAATACAATCGTTTTGTACCACTGAATCATAGGACATACATTCTATATCCCATGACACGATGTTAAAAGGAGCGATATAAGACGTAGTGTTCGGACGGATTTGTGTATACGGTACTGTGATAAACATATCACATGTAGTGTTCGTCCGTGATGTATCGATCTCGTTCGTATTGCAATCAAATGTGATCCATTGCGACGATCCGATGTGAAGATGGTGTTGTAATTTTAAGATCGGTGTTAAAACGGTATCGTATAAAGACATATTATAGACGGGACTGTCTGGGTTTTGAAACAATCGTTTTAAGACTTGCATGGTTTGTTTGTACGACCATTCGGTGTTAAAACTAAACTTCAGAAACTTTTCACGATAATTGGATGTGTACGGATACAATTTTTTTTTCATGGAAATTTCAATTTTTTGTAATCCACGTGTTTCACGAAAATGAAACTGTTTTAAATATTTCTCCAAATTCGTGATATCTTGATAATAAAACGTTTGTTGACGACAGTTAAGATACACATGCAAATACGGTTGGAAGTTTATCATTTGTAGTGCGACGCTTTTGCCTTCCATCGTTCGTCCAAAAGCGTACACGACATACCCATGTTCTTCGAAATGATCTTTTGCTGTCCAATTCAAAACTTGTAAACTGAGGGTGGTATTCATTCTGCGTTGTGTTGTCTGAATAAATGTATCTATTGGTTGTTATTTATTTCACGGGTTAGTTACAAATGAATTTCTTTTGTTGGTTAGTCATTACTGCTATTCTTCTTATCGTGCTTTTTATAGTACACGAATATATTTTTTATTCGTTCAACGACGAGATCAGTCGTTACGGAGTCATGTACGGTAATAATAAAACAAATTCATTGATTCTTGAAACAGATCCGATAAAACACATGCAAACAATCATACAAACACTCGATAAAGCAGTTCAAGAAGAAGAATGTTTTAGAAAAACAACGGTTTCCAATTCTTCACCTTTATCTACCACCGTTGTCGAATCCCCACACACCGTCGATGCGAACATACATACGGACACCGTACCCCAACCCACGTCACCGATTGTTGTCGATGCAATCACATCTACCGTCGACGTACCCCAAACCATGCCACCGATTGTCGTTGATACAATCACATCTACGGTTGCCGTATCTTGCACGAATATCGTTGATACGATCACATCTACAGTCACCGTACCCTCATCCATCGTTGTCGTCGATGTGATCACACCCACGGTCATCGATGTGCTGCCCTCTTCCTCGTTCACAATATCCGACAATACACCTACCAAACTACATACAATACAACCCATTATTATTAACGTGTCAGACAGAATGCCACATATGTTTGTAAAATTTACGAAATTTCCAAGAACTGACGATGCGTTTGTTTTATATCAGTAAAATGAATAATAAAATCGAGGATAACGACCATGCGAAAGGTAACCAATAAGGTATTGTGTGTTTACGTTTCAAATTTTTATATTTCCACATACGAAACATTTTTATACAGACAAATTCAACAGCTGACATAAAAAATCCAAAAATATAGACACACACTATATCGTTATTTGTTAATTGTATATATTTGAGTAAGAAAAACAAAAGAACGCTTAACATCATGGCAACACGATAATCATGTTTCTTATATTTCACCGTAAACATAAAGGCTGTTAAATAAATAAACAAAACAACGGGATTTATTTTCATTCTGTTTATTAAAAATTAAACATAATAAAAATGCGTTGTTTTTTAAAATTTAAAACATAAAACATAAAACATAAACTAACAAAGTATTTATTGAAATGACAAACGATAGTTTGATTCGGAATAAAAAGATCTCTATTCTTATGTGTTATTATGAACGGCCCACATTTTTACCATTGATTGTTAGTAATTTAAAATCACAAACGTTCGTTCAGAAATATCCAACGAACGTTGAATTTATTTTATGTGACGATTCGTTACCGACTTATAACATCGATATCGATCAATTGAAACAAGATCTCAAAGGGGTTATTGATGATATCACATACATTCATGTTCCACATACCGAAAAATTAACCATCGGACAAAAACGCAACATGTTATGTGAACGTGCTAAACACAGTATTCTAATTTTCATGGACGACGATGATTATTATTTTCCTTCTTACGTTGAATATTCAGTGTTTGAATTATGTAAACGACGTAAAGCATTAGTTGGTAGTAATTCCATGTTATTTTGTTACGTTTACGAGAATTTCAAACAGTTGAGCATTAACTGCATGTCACCGCGTCAGATTCACGAAGCCACGATGTGCATGTTGAAATCACATTGGCAGTACACAGGCGGTTTTGCTGTGAAAGGAAACGGTGAAGGTGCTAAATTAATCGACGGACACGAAACAAAAGTCAATGCCAAATTGGATATTAACAAACTGATGGCGTGTGTTGTTCATAAAAAAAATTCATGTAATAAAGCCATGTTTTTGAATTTAGCTTCTCCTGCAACATATCCGTTATCGGAAGATCTAAAAAAACTCATACAATCGTGTACGGACCATCCTTTATTTCTATCACGTGTACGTATCTGTTTTAAATATGCTTCGCGCGAACGACCCGAACAGTTCAAACGGTGTATGCAGTTGTACACTGACATGTTGTCGGGTGTACATGATTGTCATTTCGTTATTTCCATGGATACGAACGATACTACCATGAACAACGACGACATTAAATCGTTTCTCACAGGGTTACGTAAACGATACCAAATCGAGTATTATTATGGTGAATCTAAAAACAAAATCGATGCGATTAATCGTGATATGATTGCACCCACATTCGATATCTTACTACTGATCAGTGACGATATGATACCACAAATCCATTGTTTTGATCAGGTGATTGTGAACGATTTTAAAACACATTTTCCTGATTTCGATGGTATGTTGAATTATAACGATGGGTTACGTAACGATTGGCCTCTTATTTGCACATTGACCGTGTACGGTTATAATTATTTTAAAAGATTCGGGTACATTTACAATGCGAGTTATACTTCCGTGTACTGTGATAACGAACAAACCGAAGTAGGAAGAATGCTGGGACGTTTAAAAGATATCGATAATGTCATCATCAAACACGAATGGAATAATCCTTTATTTCAAGATGAATTGAGACAACGCACCGAAAAGAACGATATTTATCTAATAGATCATGATGTTTATAAATCACGTAAAGCGAAGCATTTCGATCTTCGAGTTGCAGGCGACGTTGTGACAACACCACCACCGCAACAAAATATACAACAATCTGTTCCTGCACCCACCATTGGTGTACCCAAAGGCGCCTTGCTCACCATCAACGTCATTTGTCGCGATCCTAACACGCTTCAACGCTGCATGTCCGAAATCGAGCAGCGCATTCTTAAACATAAGGACAAGATCCTGCTAAACGGTTTCTGTCTTGCATCCATGAACGTGTCTTCGTATCTCTTCTTCCATCGATTGTCTATGTTAACAGAAACCCCGTTCACCACTTTTTATTTTGAGAACGAAAAATTAGATGAAACGTATGCCGAACAGGTGTGTCAATGTATTTCAAGTCATGTGTCGTACGATATCATCACGTTCAACCAAAAATGTAGCATGAACGGTGGACAAACTTCTTTTATCTTAGAATCACGTGCCGAAAATCCCAACGAAGAGATTCCTTCCACTGGTCCGTGGAAAGAAGTGTACAAACGTTCCGTCACCAATTGGTCTTTATTTAACACGAACTTGTTTAAAACAATCACCATGCCACAAGAAGAAAATGAACTCATCAAGCAGTTGATGAGTATGGTAAAACAAGTCCACGCTATCGATAAAGTGCTGTATTCTTGGACGATATAAAATATAATACAGAATAAATAAAATTTAATTTTAAAATTTTTATATATATTTTGTTAAGCTTGTAGTGCGTGTGTCTTTTCATGTAAAATTCAGATACTGAGATCCAACAGCTGAACTTTAAATGACAATGCCATCGATATTTATTTTAAACATGTTTTTTCGTTATCAAAATAATAATTATACCATTTAAAAAATCTATAATGTAGATATTCGTACAACGTTTCTCGTTGTATATCAACTTCATCGTCAAGAATTTGATCAACCATTTCATTCAAATCACATGACAATGCATATTCGTTATCTTCTTTTTCGTTTTGGTTCAATAGATTACGACACGTTATATTATGTTTATTCGTTTTAAACATGTATACGTGTCATGTTTTTCATATATTTTTAATTATTTAAAAACGCATTTATTTCATTTTTGTTAATGTGTAATGCTTATCTTCGTACTTGAAATCACTGTCGTGCAATTCGTTCTGATAAGTAAATGCATACGGTGTGAATGCACGTGAAGGTTCTTTAATTTTTTTAAAATGCATACATAAACTACGAAGTTCTTGCCATTTTTTTTCGTTATCCTCTTTGTATAATGTTTTTGTCATTTTATGTATACAATATGTGCTAATAGTTAATAATGTACATTGTTTTTTATTTCAGTTTTAATCTTTGTTAAAATAACCACGCGGTAGTTTACAAGGTTTGTGATTGTGAATTCATTGTTCGGAACGAAGAACCGTTACAAGAACATATGTATTTTAAAAAACAGTATGCGTTATCGTGCATGTTTTTCTTGAGAAACCAGGAATACACACAAGGTCCGAATGCTAATAGACCAAAAATCAACATAAAAATGAATAGGATCAACAACCAACTCGTTTTCGTTTTAGGTACTTGAATAACACTTTTTGTTATTTTAGCTAATGCCTTTTTCAATTTTTTTTTAATTGGTTCTTTGGTGGCTTTTTTATCAGAAGTTTTTGGCAGTGCCGCTTCCACGGTAGCTTCGGCAAACTGTTCGATATGCCAGATCATCGGTTCTGGTATTGCATTGAACTGTCTATCGGATTTTTCTGAGCGAGAACGACGATGTTTTCTTTTGTAATTTGTTTGGAATAAGAAAAAATAAGCAAGACATATCAGAATCAAATACAATAACATGTTGAATTGTGGGGTTTATTATCAGTATTATAATATAAATAAATATTATAATTGAAGCAAGCCGTGAATTTAAGAATATCGATTTTACAAATGTCAAAACGGATATCGTTTATTTTAATTTTAACGATGGTATCAACAACATGTCTTATTCTTCCCAAACCCAAACAAGTTGTTTCTACGAGAAAGATGCGTGCGATCGTGGATACATTGGATCAGGTTTGTTTGTATTCCCAGCATCCAGTTTTGGTGTACGATTGTGAACACGTCGTACCACGTTCGTTTATTCGTGATTCCAACACGGAACGTGATTTGCATCTGATTTTCAAATGCACACCTTCACTAAATCGAAGTCGTCAAAATAAAAAATTCATCGATGTGTTACCACCACCTCTACCTCAATCTCCCAGTATTTTTGTGAATCCAACCGGTATTTATTTATTTTCAAACAAAGCACGTGCACTCGTGTCGTGCACTTGCTTGTATTATTTATACACACACATGGATTATTTTACACGAGACTCTTTTTACAATTCGGTAATTTCTAAAAACGTATTAGAAGAATGGTACGATGTGTACGGAAAAACGTTGATCACGGAACAAGATAAAGAACGAAATCAAAATATTTATAAGATACAAGGTAACAAGAATTATTTCTTATAAATATTTTTTTATGTCTCTATCACTAAATGTCCACCACCACAAATAATCTTGCATTCACTTGCAAACAATCACTGACACATTTAATTGATAGTGCTATTTATATCGCTATCTACAGTTTTGCTTTATTCGTTGTGTTAAGTTATTTCACGATATGGTTATTTTTCCGCATTTTACATCTCGTGTTCGATGTTGCTACGTTTCAGTTCAGTGAACTGTTTTCGTTTACCAATATTTTTGACGTGACGTTGATTATCATTATCGCTTTAATCGTATTATGCATTTACGAACTGAATTACTGGGTGAAAAATTACAAACGACTTAAATTCATGGTTGAAAATTGTCGAGAGGACATGATCAATAGTTTATCCAATCCTAGCATGCTGTTGCTGTGATTCTTGATAGTAAACGTACCAATCATGTGCGATACCATGCGTTCATTGAGGATATGTGTTCGTTGAATGAAACGGTCGTTTTGACCTTGATTATTATCCGTTTTCATCGCATCGATCGTTTCCATGAATACGAAATCTGATGAAGTCGTCAGCTTCTTTTTTATTTTTAATGTGTAGAGTTTTGTCATGTTCCATACACGAGTCGTTTATCATTGACATGTGTTTTTTATACATCTCGGACCCATATCTGATAAAAATCATCGGCGTTACATGTATCAGGATAAATCGTCAGAGGTAGTGTTAAAATATCATGGAATCCTTCGCTCGTAAATTTAGCATGGACTTGTTGTTTGGCATATTGTGTTTTAAAATCGTTTTCTATAATAATGGTCGAAAACGAATCCAAGAAACGTGGAAACTGATCCAATATCTGACTCAAAGCACCTTCGATATCCACCATCAACACGTTCCAAGGTGTAACAGCTGTTTCTTTAAAAGTATCCCAGTGTACCGTGTTTACTTTTTCGTACCCTGCAGGTGGATCAAAGTCGCTGTTAGGCCACGTGAAACAATCATACCCTTGACGTACCATGGGATGTAAAGAAAGAGCCACGTTATGTGTTTTAAAATTCCAAGACCCGATGTCTTTATTTTTTAATAAAGTAAGATAGTATTCATGTCCAGGTTCCAACGTGTCTAATTGTGACGAATCGTTTAACAACGAAGCGATGGTGACGGTCGTTCTACCAACGTTTGATCCTAATTCCAAAACACGATCTTCTGGACGTATAATCATGCATGCCATCAACTGTTCGACATATTCCGCGTAAATACTACCACCTTGAAAAACATGTTCGTATTTTTTATGAAACGTTTTCAAATAATCAACAGCTTGTTCTTGTGTACGATAAAACAAAGACCGTTCAGTTTCTGATGTAGACATCACGCATTAAAATAATTAGAAGACTAAAGAACGATTAAAAAAACGTATTCAAAACAAACAACGCTCGTATTTTAGTAATGTACAGGCTCCAACTGTTGGTCTAAAAGTTATTGCGTGTTATTCTATACGACAGTGAACAAATACATTTTTTTATTGATGGATGATGAAATATTACGATAATTATAAAAATAAGGTATGTTTGGATTCTCGTTTTGTTCAATTGTCGTATTGATACATTCGATAATGAAATATATATCATCATGTTTATTTTTGAATTTTAATTGACATGGGTAATAATCACTGTTTAATTTTTCAACAAGACGTTTGGTTTTTTTGAAAAACAGATCAGCTTGAATACTATCACATGCGTTATCAACAAGCGCATGCTTAAACTCGTTGATATACGATAACAATACATTAAAATTTGCATCGTGTTGTAATTCTTCGTATTGAAGTAATTTATCGTCATGATTATAATCGATCAATGTTTGTTTTAAGAATAACGTATCCATGATATATAATGTAATGAAACGAATAGAAAAAAATTCAAGATAACCCGTGAAAAATGGAACGACCGGATGATATAACAAACTAAAATCAAAAGAAAGTGTAAGACAACATCAACTCAAACAAGAATGGATCAGATCATTTTTTATATTTTTGAAAGCGCTCCTTTATCCATTGCCGATTTATTCCGTTGCATGGGTGTTAACAAGAGCTGTTATAAGATGGCAATGACACGTTTCACACAAGAACAATCGAATTATAAAACCCAAGGGTTGAAATTCAAAGGATTGAGGAAAGGTGTCGTGCATCGTATCGAAAACTTGAACGGTGTGGCACCTTGTGTTCATTGCCACGTACCAACTTCTTATCATACCACGTTCAATGAAGCTATACATCGTAAATGTCATCGAGAACGTATGAACGATGTGAATCTTCCTCCTCCCAAATACGTTTCAATGGATTACGTGTTCAAGATCATGAAAATGAACGTACACGATTTGATGTTTATCGATAAATACCAATCCGTTCCTGCATACAGTGTCAATTCGGATACCGTGTATACTAACGCACAACACGTTGCTAATCATATCATTAAAACGGAAATCGTGTACACCAACGCACTTCAAATTGCTGTTTTAAAGTACGGTCAACCTTTCCCACAGTTATCTAAAAGCAAACAGAAACGTTTGTTTCAAATGAAAAAGTATACTGATAAATATTTAGAAACGAAGTATCAAGATGCTTTTAAACTCACGATGTATTACGATGAATTTTTATGTAAAGGTGAAAGCGTTTCATCTTTACTCGAAATGATTGCGATGTTCAAAACGTTTTACGATTTCATGCTTAATAACCAATTCGAAATAAAACACGAATACCTTCGATTTTTCAATCGAATGTATTACAATCGATCGAATCAAATATGTGATACCATCGTGGAACTCGAAGCACAGCACGCACGCAGTCAAGAGTTCAACGATATCTTGATTACAGAAGGCTTAAACGAAACAGAAAGACAACATGCTATTTCACAGAGCATGTACGTCAAACGTGGCAATTGTGATCTCACCATTGAAATACATCGTTTACAACGACGAAGACAAGTGAAAATGATTTTTGAAGAAGATGCAGACCTGCCGCCTTATTTAGGTACATGTTTTCGTTTGGAAAATTATATCAATTACAACAAAGGTGATCTCGAAGCCATTGTTCAAACACACAAACGACAACAACGTGTACTCAATTGGCTTTCACAAAACGAATGTAGCAAAGATTATCTCTTTTGTAAACAGATCAATCAGTACATTCAAACCGATAACGGTGATTTTGATACGATTTGTGAATACATTCTTCGTTTGAACAGGTTGACAATCACGACACAACATATAGGCTGGAATAAACTGGAATGGATTCTTGTTGATTTTGTCCAAGAATATCTGAAAACAGGTAAATACGGTCTCGAAACCGTGCTTATGATGTTAAGACGTCGTAGAATCATTTTTGAACATTTAGCCGAACGAGGCTTAACCGAACGGGACATCTACCCACACACCCAAGAACTGATGGTTTATATACAACTGGGGTTAGGGTACATGGAAGATGTGGTACGAAGTTTTAGGAAATAAACAAAGAGTCATAAACATACTATTTATAATATTAAATAATAAGTATATTTATTTTATTTTACGTTACATGATTCCTTAAAATCATTTTCTTGAAAACAAGACGAAATGGACATTTGAATTCTTTTTTTTTGAAAACTATCGTTTGTTAAAAAAAAATACAATTCGTTTGTCTTAAAATTCCAAATAATTTTGGGATATCGATTCTTTTTAAATTGACAATTTATAAAAATCATTCCATTTTTAAGGCATTTTATTCGTTGCGATGTGAATAAATTGCTTAATGGATTGCATACATCTTCGTTTTGTTCCATTCTTGACTTTAATGTATATATGAGAATTTATTGATGATCACAGATATAAACAATGCGTTCGTTTGTTAATCGATCGATATGATTTTTAAGATCGTTTAAAGTAAGACAATCGTGTATATGTAATTGAAGTGCTTGCACAGAATCTTTTAAAATCATTAAGTTATGTGTCGTACAAAACAAAACGAGTTGGTTTTTAAAACACGATAACAAAGAGTCGAATGAAACAAAATCATCTACGTTTAAATCCATACGATAACCCCACAAGTGTTTCGATGATAATTGAAAAATCATGATTTAATAAGTATTCATCGATAATTAATCCCAAAACAACACGAATGACCAAAATTTAAAGTGGTATCGACACTGCAATTTTTCCGTTTGACGCATAATAATACCGTGTTTAGAATACTTATGATGTCGGTTTGTGATGCTATGAACGTATAAATATCATTCAATACTGTTGTTATACGATTTACTTCAGTTTCTTCTATGTGATTGACCTCTTCTTCTTCTTTGTCTTCGTCTGGATTTGGATTTATTAATTCGATATCCTCGTCACTCCACACATCCAAGAGAGTGCGACCACTACGTCCTGAGCTCTCGGCAAATAAATTGATATGATTAGGGTATATCGTTATTTCTTTATTATTTAATAATTCATTATAATTAATGACGGTAATACAATCATGAATACTTTGACGCATGTCGTTCAATGCATTTAAATAAAAACGTGCTTTGATTAAATATATTTCGTTAATAGTTTTTTTAGTAATTAACATTTGATAATCTAATAGCTGTTCGTAAATAGCTAAACACAACAATACATCTATTGTATTCACGAATTTAAGCGCATTGTTTTTTTTAATATACAAATTTAAAATAATTTGTAAAACAGTGTCTATTGTTATTTTTTTGTTAGTATATAATTTATTTTTAAACGTGTCAAATATGTTCGGAATATGGATAGTTTTTTGAGAAGTTTTGATCGTGATCGTGTTGATTTGTGTCATGTCGTTTATATCACCGATAAATTCATTAAAAAAATATTGAGGTGTTATGGTGATATAATTTTTATTATGCACTGCGTTTTTAATAACATCACGTAACGGAATGTTTTTTGTTAAGATCTGATTCAATTTCTTTCGTTTTGGTACGGTGGGTGTTAAAATTAAATCATCGAGCAAATTCTTAAAAAAATCCACACCAGAATCTGTGACTGTTTGTACCTCTTCTTCTTTATTTTTTATTTTTTTTGTTGTTGATTTCTTTTTTTTAATTTTTGTCGCCGCTTTTTTTCGTTCGTTTTCTGCTTCTGCTTCTCTTCTTTGTCTTTCAATTTCTGCTTTTTTTCGTTCGTCTTCTGCTTCTGCTTCTGCTTCTCTTTGTCTTTCATTTTCTGCTTTTTTTCGTTCGTCTTCTGCTTCTGCTTCTCTTCTTTGTCTTTCATTTTCTGCTTTTTTTCGTTCGTCTTCTGCGTTTTCTTCCTCGGCTTTTTTGAGTCGACGCGTGGCGAGATTTGTTTTGAGTAATTGTGTCGAAACACTGTCCGATTCGGATTTTACAGAATCACGTGTCTGTTGGTAAATAAAGGATAAGTCATCATTAAGTTCAGTCGACTTGTGTAATTCAGCGAGCTGTGCGGGATCCAATAAATCTTGTGGTGTTTTTTCTTGTGTCATAAAAGGAGGATCTAACATAACAACGGGTCGCGATTCTTCAGTTAATTCAGCGTTTTGTACTACTTGCGACGATGCATCTAATTTCACGAAATTACTGTACACGTTCCAGAAAAGTGTCATGATTTTAGCATACTTCTTTCGATCTTCGACGGATGATATATGAAAATAAAGATCAAACAACGTGCGTTTGTATTCCTCGATATATGTCACGGATGGTTTTGGACGCCACGCTTTCATTTTTTCAAGTACTTTTTCATGCAAGACAGGATTCGGGTAAAAATTGTAGACGTAATAAATCTGTTTCGAAGGTCGAACGTACTTATCAAACAACACTTGCAATAAAAGCATGTTTCTACTCAATACACTATTATCCGGTGTTTGTAGATATTTTAAATAAAGACTGAAATAAATAAAATTCTTGACAAGAAGTGGCATTTTTTGTTTAATATAATATTGAAGTATTTTCAACTTTTCGATATATTTTACATTTCCATATAATTCGTTATCGTGTAAAAAATGATAAAAGAAAATAACCTTTTCGTAATATTTATTAAATTCATCGATGTGTTCATCTTTAAAGAGAGTCAAACGAACATCCCTGTATTTTTTCAATATCTTGTTTAATTCGACATAATATTTTAAAAATAAAGGTGATTTTATCATGTCGGCATTATGTGTGTAAAAGGTCGCCATGTCGTAATAAATGGATAGAAATTTCTCTCTATCCAATTGAGCTTGTTGTTTTGAATTCATTTAGTCTTTCGTTGACATTTTTATTCGTTATTTCATGAACAATGACGACGCACGTGCTTTTATAAATTCAGACCAATACATTGTTTTTGTACCGATACTCAACGTATCAAAAAAAGAAAAATCATCGCTGTTGTTTAACAAATGCTCCGTTAATCGATGTGTTTTCTTGTTTTTCGTATAATGCTGAAAAGCAGTATCCACTAAAAAAGGAACGTGTGGTGTGTTGAAATCATGGATGAACGAATATAACACGTTCGGTTTGCGATATAATTTCAACATGTTGCCTTTATCTTCCATCACATCGATATAACATGATTTAAAACAGGTTTCGACGAACTGACACGTTAATACGTCCACGAGTACAGCGTTATTAATGCATCGGTATAAAACGAACAAACCGTATCGGATGTTGTGTTGGGTCACTGACACGAGATAACGTGCTGCACGAAAACTCAACCGCTTATCGTACGCATCCACGATATCACGGTAATAGGCCACCAGCGTATTTACCGTACACGTCGGTATACATACACGGTACACCGTCATGAACGTGTAACTTTTGATTAAACGGTTCACGGTGTGCTGTCGTTTTGTTCCCGTACAATAAATGAATACGTACATCGTGACGGAATGCTTACGCAGACATTGAAATATGTCACCGAAACGTTCGGTGTTATGAATAAGATGTTCGTCGATGAAGACGATGTGAGGTGACACATCAACGTTGGGTTGAAACGATGTTAGGATATCATGTTTCTTGGATAATTGTTCGTCCATATCCTCGACGTGCGTCGATTCGTCCACGTAAAGAATTCCGAGATCGTCGGTGTGTAACGCTTTCATTAAAAATAAAGTCAGAATCGCGTGTTTTCCAACACCTGGAACACGTGAATTGATCACGAATGTTACCATACGATCGTTCGATGGTTTAGTAAGATTTATATGAAACGTGTTGTACAATACCGTATAATCACCACATAATTCATCGATCGTATGCGGTGTATGATTTTCTAAGAATTCATCGAAATTCAACATTTATATTCTAATACTTCGTGTTATTTATTTGATCATGCGATTCTTATTGCTTGGAAATAAGTTAATTTGGAAGTTGATGTAGTTGATATAACGGGTTGTATTCCAACAGTGGCTGGAATGCTGGTTGTTGTTGGTCCTGTTGCACTGATCAACATGGCCAACGTTGTTTGGGCGGTGCACGTTATCATTTTTGTTCCTTTTATTTGATAATGAGTTCTAGTACTATCAAAAACAGGTATGTCTCGTGTGTATGTCATTAAACTTGTATTTAATAAAGTGGACGTGGTGTTTGTCGCACCTGCAAGAGGCTGTATCCACATTTCAATACAATTGAGGTAAGTCGAATTGTTTAATAGCACTCCAGTGGGTGTAAAACAACCAACGCCTTCCACGATCCAAGTACCAGCAGTTAACGTGATTTGATGCACGTTTCTTATACTTACAGTTTGATTTGTTATAATAACACTGGGGACGAATACACTCGATGCAGCTGTTATTGCCGTACCGTTATTATATATAGTCGTGGTCGATTTAGGTGCATAATTTATATAACCCACTTGCGTCGAAGAAGGTCCGATTGTGTACGATGAGGGTGCGGTGATGTAACGATCGGTGGCTAACGTGATGCCATGGTCATCGATACCAAGAGATTCTACACCGTTCACCATGAAAGAATGTTTGATTGTATCTGGAACAAAATAATTCATCTGAGTGCTGCCTATGCCAAAACCATAAAAATCAACACCGTTGTTTACAGTGGGTGAATTATCATATAAAACGATGCGAGCACCTTGTTTTGTTGCATTGTTCAGCGTGGCAGCACCGAACCTGATGACGTTATTGCCGGTAGCATTTAACATATATATTCCGGTTTGAACTGTGAGTGATCCTGATAACGATACGTTGTTCTGAACAATAAGCGATCCTGAAAACGAGGCACTTCTGCTCATTATGCTGGTACTAAAATTCATCACAGTCTGTTGTATTGAATTTACTGTGGTGGTGGATACTACCGGTGTGTTGGTCAATGTCGTATAATCCGATGATATTTTTGTGAGTCGATCGTTGATCGTTGTTAAACTACCGGATAACGGAGTGATGCTGGCTGTCAACGAATCGACGTTTTTTTGTGTATCCGTTAAATTAGCAATTTGTGTATTCAAAATAGTGGTTTGTGTATTTAAGTTAGTGGTCGTAGTTGTATAATCCGATGATATTTTCGTGAGTCGATCGTTGATCGTTGTTAGACTACCGGATAATGGAGTGATGCTGGCTGACAAGGATTCGATATTTTTTTGTACATTCGTCAAAAAAGTAGATTGTGAATTTAAGTTAGTAGTCGTAGACGTGTAATCCGATGATATTTTTGTGAGTCGATCGTCGATCGATGTTAAACTACCGGATAATGGACTGATGCTGGCTGACAACGATTCGATATTTTTTTGTACATTCGTCAAATTAGCAATTTGTGTGTTCAGTGCTGTGGTCGTTGTGTTCAACGATGATACGAGTGTGGGTGTCGTTGACCAGTAAGACAGTGATAAGTTATTTAAACTGCTATTAATATCGATCACGGTTTGTGGTACTGTATCAGTTTGACGTGTTAAAGAAAGTGCGTCTACCGACGCTTTCACGATTCCCATATTGTTTGTTAATCCATTGACAACACTGTTTGTTGCATTCAATGCATTTAAAAGACTTAACGTCGAAACGTTCCAAAACGATTGTGATAGATTGGTAACGGATGACGTCGTATCGGTTGCATTGCGTGTTAATGTATCGAGTGTCTCATTAAAAGCAGAAGTGGTTTGTTGTAAGGATCGTGTGACTGTACATAAATTAACTACGCTCGTGTTGATATCATTGATAAAAGAGATGTAACTGTTGACCACACTGTTCGTCGTGTTGATCGAAGTGTTAGCGATCGTCGTGTTTTCTGTTAATGCGTTCACGACAGTGTTCGTGGTGTTCAACGAAGTCACTAAACCGACCACCGAAACATTCCAAAAAGATTGAGATAAATTGGAAAAAGAAGTATTCAAATTGTTATGTGTTTGTACTAAATCAGAAACGGCAATGTTCACTGAATTCACGGTATTATTTAATACCGATGTTGCTTGTTGTAATGTTTTGGTAGTATTGCATACGTTCAACAAAGATCCATTGATGTCGTTAATAAACCCGGAAAAAGCAGTTGTCGTATCTACGAGTCCTGATGTGAGTTTTTGCTGCTGTGAAGATAAAAGAATATTGGATTGTTGTAAGGCATTTGCAATCGTACTGATATTTAATATAGATCCGTTGATATCACTCACTGAATTTGTTAAATTATTAATGCTAGAAACAAGAACAGATGTGGCAGTGGCTGTCACTGTTTGATTTTGTGTGGTCGATGTATAATCAGCGCTGCTGAGTGCTAGCGACGTTTGAATTATATTTATTAAGGAATTAGTGTTGTTAAGAGAATTAACGATGGCCAATGTCGAAATATTCCAAAAAGCGGTTGATAAATTTCTGAGTAGTTCATTGGAATTATCTGTTTGCTGTTTTAGATCGGTATATGAAGTGTTCAATAGACCCACATTTGTTTGTGTGAGACGTGAGAATGCATCCAGATCATTGTTCGTTGTCCAATAAGACCGCGACATATTTATTTGTGTTTGGGTGAGTTGTGACACGTTCGTTGATAAATTAACGATCGTGTTATTCATGTTTTGCATGATCTGACTGGACAATAATAATCCTGCTTGAAACATCGTATTAGAAACATTCAAAGCATCTACGGATGTGCTCAATGAAACAAGACTGTTATTGATCATGGATAAATCGACGCTCGGTGTTGCTATTATTGAAGTAGGTGAAATCGTGTTCGGAATGTTAGTAGCAGGTGGTTTATAATTCCAAAACGAAATAGATAAATTGGATAGATCTTTTGTTAACGTATCAGTTGTATACGATAAATTGATAACAGTTGATTTAACGGTATTCAATGTCGATGCTAGTGTAGTAAAGGAGTTATTGTTCATTTGCACGTTTAAGGATAAATTTGTCAATAAGTCTGTACTGGTTTGTAAAGCATTGTTTACCGTTTGAATCGATTGTGATTCTAAAACAATCGCTTGTGATAGATCCATCAATGATGTGTTGGAGTGTGATAATAGCGCCAAAATATCAGAGGGTATTGTGGTAAGCGATGGTATTATTGTGTCAACAGAAGCAGATGTCATTGAAAACGAAACAGAGGCGGTTGTTATTATAGGCATTGCAGAAAAAGAAATTGGAGAAATCGAAGATATCGAGTTTAATGATACATTGATTATTGTTAAAGAAGGTATAATGATCATTTGTGACTGTGGTGTGGTATAAGGGGTTACGGCAGTGGTGTCTACATTGAAAGGTAATGGTGTTTCAGAAACCTGTACATCAGTGGATAAGAGAGGTTGTGCTGTTTCGCTCGTCGATGTGAAAGGAACGAAAGGTAAAGACTGAGTAGACACAACGGTCGAAGAAAGAAAGGAAGGAACGGTTGAAGAGTCGGATACATCTTGTGTTGTTTTTATCGTAGGTATAAGACTTTGAATTTCTGTTGGTATAGAAGATAAATCCTGTGTGGGTACGAAAGGTGCAGGTTCTTTTTGTAAGGGTGTTAATACCGGTTGGGAGAGAGGTAGTAAATCTTGATTCGTAGGCAGCACTTGTTGTATCAATTGTGGAAATGCTAATTCGGGTTGTTGAATCGAAATATCGGGTGTTATCGTAGGCAGTGCTTGTTGTGGAAGTACTTGGGGTTGAATATCAGGTATGTTTGTAGGTAGCACTTGTTGTATCAGTTGTGGAAATGTTAGTTCGGGTTGTTGATTCGAAATGTCGGGTGTTATCGTAGGCAGTGCTTGTTGTGGAAGTACTTGGGGTTGAATGTCAGGTACGATCGTTGGTACTTGTTGTGGAAGCACTTGGGGTTGAATATCAGGTATGTTTGTAGGTAGCACTTGTTGTATCAGTTGTGGAAATGTTAGTTCGGGTTGTTGATTCGAAATGTCGGGTGTTATTGTGGGCCATTGTTGTGGAAGTACTTGAGGTTGAATGTCAGGTACGATCGTTGGTACCACTTGTTGTATCGTCGGTATCACTTGTTGTGGAAATACTTGAGGTTGAATGTCAGGTACGATCGTCGGTACTACTTGTTGTATCGTCGGTATCACTTGTTGTGGAAATACTTGAGGTTGAATGTCAGGTACGATCGTTGGTACCACTTGTTGTATCGTCGGTATCACTTGTTGTGGAAATACTTGAGGTTGAATATCGGGTACGATCGTCGGCACTACTTGTTGTTGTGGAAATACTTGAGGTTGAATGTCAGGTACGATCGTCGGTATCACTTGTTGTGGAAATACTTGAGGTTGAATGTCAGGTATGAATGGTATCTGATTCGTTTGAATGTCGGGTGTGTACAAAGATGGTAATGATGGTATCAAAGGCAGTGTTTGTTTTAATAAATCTAGTTCAGATATTTTTTTGGCAATATCAGGAATAAAAGAAAGAGGTAACACGTATTGTTCGTTAACAACTGATGGTAATTCAATTATTTTTTTAATATTATCAGGAATAAAAGAAAGTGGCAATATGTTTGGTTCTGCATTTACTGTCGGTAATACTTGTGGAAGCATGTTTTTGACAACATCTAAAATTGAAGAAAGTGGCAATATGTTTGGTTCTACATTTACTGTCGGTAATACTTGTGGAAGCATGTTTTTGACAACATCCGAAATTGAAGAAAGTGGTAATAATTCTTTAACGTTAGTGTGTGTTTTTGGCATCGTCGTACCGTTTTCATCGGAAGTATTAGGTTCATCTAGTATTTCGACGTGTAAACCCATGTCTTCTGCTTCCGTTTCAACTACGATCGGTGCAACTGTGTCAGTTTCAACGTTTTGAGACGAAGAAAATGGTATCAAATTACTCGATCTCCAATCCCATGGATCAGATTGATTTTGTGATAATATGTTATTTGAAAAGTAAGAATTTGTGTCCATTTTAATGATGAATTTCGTTTTTAAATTCAAGAATTTATTGCGAAATTGGATAATCGAATGATCTGTGAATCGGTTAATACTGCATTATACATTTGATATTCTTTCATGTATCCCTTCAAGAAAGAATCGGTGACGTTAGAAGAATGACCGATATAATTCTGCGTTCGTGCAAGAATTATGGGATAAAACCATATGAATTTAAAACTAGACACGCCGTTGATGTACACGGTATAAACACTGTTGGATGATTTGTCGTAAGTCACTGTTAAAACAACGTGACGCCACATAGAATTCGTAGCAAATTGCAGACTCGTGTTGTACGTGTAATTGGCACGTGCCGTATTATAAATACAGATCGATAACATGTTTTGGGGATTCTGAAACATTCGAACGTTGTTGTTATTAACACCGTTACCAAAATCATAAAGATGAAGGTTAGTACGGGTTTTAGTATCGGTGGGCGACACGTTATACCATAACGAAAACGACATTCCTTTCGTCGTATTCAAAAAAGAAGGGGGTTTGATGTACTGTAAAACCGTGCCATCAAAAAACAATGATTTGAGAGACGTGATTTGTGTGGTGATAACGCTCACGTTACCAACAACCGCATCGCGTTTTCCAGTGGCATAGTTGTAGATCGATGATGTATCGATATCATCTTTATAATACATGATCCACGGTACTTCCTTTTCTGTGCTGGAAGTATACCATAAACCTTTCGAGGGTTCATAAGAAGTGTTCACCGTGAACATGCACAGGTTGTTTTCATTTAACACGTACCCTGGATCACATGGCATGTTACACAGTTCGTTGCTGTAGTAATGCATAGGATCGATACACGTCGTACCGAACGGTACCGATACTTCGTAAAGCACATGAGAAGTGGATACGATCGGAGGAACATTCGTTCCCGAATACATGATCGATGTCGATTTTGTCGGTATTAACGGAACACATGTCGACAAATCGTTGTCCATGAGCATGTTCATCGGACATGGTTTATAACACAAACCATCGTCAGCGTTCAACACCGGAAAGACCGTGTTGCATTTAGGGAGTAAAGCGGATGCTGTTATCGACGGTGTATCCGTCGTACCGATCAGCACACAGTTCGATGGTCGAGTTGCATCATCAAACGTCCAGCCTTTGCCACACGGAGACACGACACCTGCTGTGTTTTTAATCAGTGGCATGGTTTTTCTGCTGCATGTGTAATCGTTTGCATTGAATATGTTATAAGAAGCGTTACAATAACACTGTTTATTATAAAAAGTTTGACAGACATTGCATTGTGACGGTGTCGTGAAAGACGGTGTTAACAAAGACGGTGTGAACGTACACGTTTTTAATACCGAATCCCAGACGTAACAAGCACTGCACGGTGTGTAGCAATATCCAGGACTTTCTAAACCAGTTCCAGACGACACGTTCACTGGACACGGTTGGTACACGTACGATAATGGCATAGGAACTGTTCGGGACACGTCGACGATATTGTCAATTTTACATGTCGTGTTAAGACAATCCGCTGTTTTTATACAGATACCTGACGTGTCGTTAACGTACCCACTTGCACATTGATCGACACATAGATCGTTGACCTTATAATAGTTCATTGATTCGTAAGGGCACATTTTGGATACCGAATGTAAATAATCGATTTCGGTGTTAGGTTGAACGAAGGAAACGGTATTTGGAAAACTTTGAATATTAGCAACGTATTGCATTCCCAAATTACCGATGCATTTATAAGGTTTGATCGATGTATTCAAAAACATGTTGTCCGAACAAGAATAACAAGAACCGTTATATAATATTGGAAATTTTGTATCACAAAATGAAGACGAAGCAATGGGTGTGAACGAAATACCAAATGTCGTATTATCGTTGCTTGCATAACATACAGCAGGATTTAATGAATCGCGTTTATATCCAATTGGACATTTCGTATAACATGTGGTTGCAATTTTATCATACGAACCTGTGCATTTCATTACCGTGGATTTCACTGAATTTAATCTACATGTTAAATCGACACTGTTCATTGTATAAGACGAATTACAAGGATAACATTTTCCACGAACTAATTGTTCGTTCGTTTTACATGCCATCGGAACAGTCGGAGCAACGTAACTGGACGAAACACATGTTTTAAACGATAAATCCATCGTGTATGGAAATACACACGGTGTGTAACAATAAGGATTGCCGCTCGTTCGAAACGACATAGATTCTGGACACGTATCGTAAATCGAAACTACGGATACATTGATAATAGGCTCTGGTAAAACCAACGTTAATGTCGGTACGGAAATCGATGGTTCTTGTACCGGTAGGATAACGGGCGTCGTCGTTGGAAGTAACGGTGGGATGGATGTGGGTGTAACGGAAACCGATGGTTCTTGTACCGGTAGGATAACGGGCGTCGTCGTTGGAAGTAACGGTGGGATGGATGTGGGTGTAACGGAAACCGATGGTTCTTGTACCGGTAGGATAACGGGCGTCGTCGTTGGAAGTAAC
>Ga0194043_1000041_pt1 | contig 51995 bp, 44 predicted proteins | sample JunL4415m_MetaG_FD_161274 | JGI IMG/M metagenome (GOLD analysis project Ga0194043, IMG submission 161274) | Anoxic zone freshwater microbial communities from boreal shield lake in IISD Experimental Lakes Area, Ontario, Canada - Jun2016-L442-15m | ecosystem: Environmental > Aquatic > Freshwater >...
CCCTCCCCACAGATCCTGATCAAGAGACCGTCCCCGTCGATCAACTCCGAGCCACACAGATACAAGAGTTGAATGATTTGCAAAAAGCTGCCACGAGCGATCCTAAAGTAAAATAATCTCAATAATCAAAATAATTAAATTAAGATTAAATTAAATAAGAATAATTAAGCAAGAAACTATGAAAAACAAGCAACCTGCATCTTCTCTCCAATCCGTCCGTTATTGGATGGGTGTTGCCGTCATCGGAGTGGTCGTCGGTGTCTCTCTCCAATTTGCCCAGGCCTGGACCAATCCGACCCTCCCACCGCCCGGTGGCAATGTCGGAGGACCGATCAATACTTCATCTATCGCTCAGGTCAAATCCGGATCATTGAAGGTGCTCGGTATGTTTATGGCCAATGTAGGAATCGATGTTGGTAGTTGGAATGGGACAACCCTCCTCGGACAGAATCGTATCACCAATGTCGCAACGCCGATTGATGGTAAGGATGCCGTGAATAAGGATTATGCGGATAAATTAGTAGTTCCAGAGTCAACAATCACCAAGTCATACAAGATAGTAAGTCACAGGAAACTTAATGAGCTCATTAATAAAGGAATATCAGATCTTGAAAGTGATAGAATTGATGAATGGCAGAACCGTTGCATATCGTCGAACGAAAGCGAGTCTACTACTAAACTCTATGCGAATAAGGGATGTCTAAATTTACTTTGTTATGCTCTTACAACAAAGCTCCCAAGAATAAGTGACATAAATGGTAATTGTGGCAGTGTTAATAAAACTGTTGATTGTCCAAGCAGCCGATTCGAGATTCACTTAAGTTGCCTCAATACTATTAATGATTCCGATAAACGACAAGATTGGCCAGAGATTAAGTAGAGTGATTGAATGAAGGAATATGTGTAAGCAGGTATTGTAGGATTTAGGAATTTCAGATTAAAAAAATATGAAGAAAAAATTATTTCTGGCAATCATTGCGATAACCCTCCTCGGGCAAGTCGACTCTGTGCGATCCAATAAATAGGTATATGTACGGTGCGGCGATGGTGGTTTGTTGTAAATAGATTTTTTCACTTAATTGAATTTTTAAAGTAGATAACTATGCGCAATAAATTCCTGTGGACAATTCCAGTATTACTTTTGGCCTTCGCTTTCGGGACGGCTCTCAAGACGCATGCTGGGACGGGCGAGAATGGGCGAGGCTTCCTCTGGGGTGGAACCGACTACACAGATGGTAGCAAGAGCAGTGTGGGTTGGATCGCTACCAATAATGTGGATGGTGCTGGTGTACAGATTCCCGGTACGCTTCCCTCTAGTTCCTATGGAGTGAATGTTCCTCCAGCTGGCGGCGCGCTCTCCGGCTATGCCTGGAGTGAGAATGTTGGATGGATTAGTTTTAATGATGGAACAGTTGCTCCATATCCGAATGACATCGCCACTTGTCCCGGAGCTACAGGTGCGCGGTTCGATGGCAGAAGCAAGGTAACTGGATGGGCGCGTATCCTCTCTATCAAGACGGACTCGGAATTGAAAAACCCGGTAACCGGATTGCCAGCCAGTAATTCCGGCGGGTGGCTCGGGTGTATCAAACTCGCGGATTCCAGCCCAGCCTATGGTGTGACTTTTGATACGAATAAAAAAGTGTTCGGGGGTTATGGCTGGTCTGATGAATTGGGATGGATCAACTTTGCCGGTCCGGCGCTCAAGGTGTGTCGTGCTTTGGGTGCGGATGTTGCCGAGGGTGCAATTATCACAGAGAAGCCAAATGACAGTGAACAGTTTGTGGCGTATTATGACATGACGGCGAACTGTGCCGACGCCGCAGCTGCCGCTATCACCAATCCCGCAAATAAAGTCACTGGTGCTGTGACATGGAATCAAGATTCAGGAAATGTCGTAGTAACATCATTTGCTGGAGGTTTGTTGAAAACCGGTGCGACGACCGGAATAGAAAATGTCGGAGCTGCCTATAAGGGGCAGACGGTGAATTTCAAAATCAATGTCTCCTGTGAGCCGTGTGTTTTGGAAAAGCCTGAGAACACTGTGTGTCAAGGGACGACCATTAAAGGCACAAACAAATGCGGTAATGCTTGCGATGGTACTGGTACGAAAGCCTGTGACTCGAATTGGGTAGAGGTGGCTCCGTAATCGGAGTTGACCACGAAGTGGGTGAACAACAGAGACCAAATGCCGTAAGGTGTTTGGTTTTTGTTTTTTGACGACGGATGCGGAAAATGGTACAGTGAAAGCAAGTTTTTCTCATTTTTTCTCATTCTTACCCCTATGAAACAGTCTCAGCTATTTACGAAGACTCGAAAAGAAGCGCCAAAGGACGAAGTAAGCAAGAACGCTCAGCTCTTGATTCGTGCGGGTTATATTCACAAAGAAATGGCGGGTGTGTATGCATATTTACCGCTTGGTTTGCGAACACTGAATAAAATTGTTGGCATTATTCGGGAAGAGATGAATTCGATTGGTGGACAGGAACTTGTTTTGACGGCATTGCAGGATAAAGCATTGTGGGAACAAACTGATAGGTGGGATGACAAAAAAGTGGATAATTGGTTTAAGACAACTTTTAATTCGGGCGGAGAAACTGGTTTGGGTATTACGCACGAGGAGCCATTGACACGCGTGATGACGAAGTTTATTTCGTCATATCGTGATTTGCCAGTAATGGCTTATCAATTTCAGACTAAGTTTCGCAATGAATTGCGGGCGAAGAGCGGTATTATGCGCGGGAAGGAATTTTTAATGAAAGATTTGTATTCGTTTGCTCGATCAGAAGAAGAACATCAAAAGCTTTATAGTGACGCTCGCGAGGCATATCAGCGTATTTTTAAGCGGGTTGGTCTCGGCGAATTGACACACATCACTTTTGCGTCCGGTGGTATTTTTAGCGAGTTTTCTGAGGAGTTCCAGACTGTTTCTGATGCTGGCGAGGATATTATTTATATCAGTGCAGAAAAAAAACTAGCAATCAATAAAGAAGTTTTGACCGATGCAACGCTTCAGACGCTCGGTGTTCGTCGTGAAGAGTTGGTTGAAAAAAAAGCAATCGAGTCGGGGAATATTTTTCACTTGGGTACGAAATTTTCTGAGCCATTAGGTTTGAAATTCAAAGATGAAAATGGGGATGAGAAACCGGTTATTATGGGAAGCTATGGTCTTGGGCCAACCCGGCTGATGGGTACGCTGGTCGAGTGTTTTTCAGATGAGAAGGGGATCATATGGCCAGAGGAAGTCGCGCCTTTTCGAGTCCATCTCTTGTCGCTCGGTCAGGATGAGACGGCGGAGAAACTGTATAATGAATTGATATCGGCTGGTGTCGAAGTCTTGTATGACGATCGCGATTGTGGCGCGGGCGAGAAATTCGGCGATGCGGATCTGCTTGGTATGCCGCTGCGCGTGGTGGTGAGCCGGAAGTCGCTCGAACAGGGCGGTGTGGAAGTGAAACGGCGAGATGAAACTCAAACAACTATCATAAGCGTTGAGGCTCTGAAATCAAATTTGACAAAATAAGTGTGCTGTTGTTTATGGGTTAGTTTTGAATATTATTTCGTAACACAAAACAGTATGTATCCGAAAATCAATCAAAAAGCGCCGGCATTCAATTTGCCCGATCAGGATGGAAAGAAACACTCCCTCAAGGAATATGATGGGAAGTGGGTGGCGTTGTACTTTTATCCTAAGGACGATACTCCAGGGTGTACGGCGGAAGCATGCAGCTTTCGGGATAGTTTCGCTGTGTTGAAGCGGGCGAAGATCGTCGTGGTGGGTGTGAGTGCTGACTCAGTCAAAAAGCACGCCAAGTTTGTGGAGAAGTACAGTTTGCCATTTACCCTGCTCGCGGATGAAGAGAAGGAAGTGGTGAAAGCTTATGGCGTTTGGGGAAAGAAAAAATTTATGGGTCGTGAATACTTGGGGATTTTTCGCACGACATTTCTCATCGATCCACAGGGAAAGATCGTTAAGATATACGAGAAAGTGAAACCGGATGCTCACGCGGAGGAAATCATCGCGGATGTGAAGGCTTTGCGGAAATAGGTATCACCGCTTAGTAGTTGACTGGAATATTTGTAGGGATGGGAATGTTTTTCGGAATCTGACCTTTGATATCTTTGAGTTGACTTTGGAGTGCCGCACACTGATCGGTAAAAGTGACATCGGTCGGGACAGTTGTGTTGATGGAGCTCACCTCTTCACAGGTGAAATTCGGCATAGTCTGGGCGGATTGTAATGACTCTTCGGGGGTCTTAGGAGTAACCGGTGCGGGCTGATTAGGTATATCTTTGGCGAGGTTTTGCATACAGTCGAGTTGCATCTTCGTGCCGGTCTTGCTCCCCTGTGACCACGTGTAGATCGTCGAACCATTGGAGAGCGTGATGGCGGTTGCACCGGCGATTATTGATTCCGTCCGAGAGTTTTTCCCGTCGATGTACATCGTAGTGGTGGCAGATGTCTCTCCAGATGTCGAAATCGAATACGAACATTTCATTTTCTTTCCCGCCGCGATGTTTTGTGCGAGGTCGGTGCTGCTGCTCTGAATGGTTGGCGTATCGCTGACCTGAGAAGCTGCTTGTTCTTGAATCGGTGGTGTCGGAGGGAGTTGAGTTTCTGGTTTTGGTTTCGAGCTACGGGAAAAGTAGAAGGCAAGAATCACGAGAACAAGAAGTCCGGTGATAAGAAAAAGCGATTTTTTCGTATTCATAGGTAGAGTATCTTAGTGAATGAATTATTCTCCTGTAATTATACCACAAGAGAAAGAGGGCGCTCTGTTGGCGGTGTTTTTTGACGAAACAGGGGAAGTTTGTTACCCTGAAAAGAGTCGAAGTTGTTTTTTGGTCGCTTAGCTCTCCGCCGTCCGCCAGCTGGCCGGAGGCGGATGGTTACCCGCCCGAACGTACCGTCCGGTACGGGCGGGGAGCGCTGCAAGGACATTTAGCTCAGTTGGTTAGAGCGCTGCATTCACATTGCAGAGGTCACTGGTTCGAATCCAGTAATGTCCACTTATTTTTTTGGCAGAAATCTTATGAAAGTCCTGTTTCTCCAAGAAGTGAAAAATGTCGCCAAGAAGGGCGAGGTGAAAGAGGTGTCGGCTGGGTATGCTGAGAATTTTTTGTTCGCCAAGAAGCTGGCCATGCCCGCCACAGCCGAACTCGTGCGGCGAGTTGAGGAGAGCACCAAGAAACAGAAGCAGCTCGAAGCGGAGGCTCTGAAGAAGACCAAAGAGATGATGTCACGCCTGTCTGATTTTGTGTTGCGTATCGCTCGACCAGCCAAACAGGGGAAGCTTTTCGGGGCGATCACCACCAAAGAAATTGCCGATTTGTTGGCCAAGAACGGTTTCACGGGGATTACAAAAAAAGCTCTGTCATTGGATCACCCGATCAAGATGCTGGGGGAATATTCGGTGCGGGTGGATTTGGGGCATAGTGTCAAAACGAGCTGTTTTGTGGTAGTATCAGAAGAGGAGAGATAAAATAGCTTATTGGAACCTTAAGAAGTGAGTAGAGTCGCCGACCAGCGACTTTTTGTCTGTAAATTTAGTGTCATTGCGAACCACCTTCCGCCAACTGGTCGGAGGTGGTGTGGCAATCTCTTACTAAAAATCTCTGTGCTTCTGAAAGGAGATTGCCGCGGTTGTCCCGATAAATCGGGACGCCCTCGCAATGACAGAAAGGAAAGACCTTGTTTTCAAGAATAATTCAAAAAATGCGTATGGCAATCAAGAAACGAACGGGGGCGGGGAAGAAAAAGCAGACGAAATATATTTTCGTGGTAGGTGGTGTGATGAGCGGGGTGGGCAAAGGGATTACCGCTTCGTCGATCGGCAAGATTTTGCAGGCACGTGGATTAATCGTATCGGCGTTCAAGATCGATCCGTATATCAATGTCGATGCGGGGACGATGAACCCGACGGAGCACGGCGAGGTGTTCGTGCTGGACGATGGGTACGAGACCGATCAGGATATGGGCAACTACGAACGGTTTCTCGATATCTCGTTGTCGCGGGACAATTACCTGACGACCGGGCGAGTGTATCAGACGGTGATCAATCGCGAGCGCAATCTCGAATATCACGGTAAGTGTGTCGAGGTGGTGCCGCATATCCCGCAGGAGGTGAATCGGTGTATCGAGCGGGCGGCAGAGAAAGCGAACGCGGATGTGATGATCATCGAGATCGGTGGGACGATCGGCGAGTACCAGAACATCCTCTTCCTCGAAGCGGGGCGGATGATGAAGGCGAAATGTCCGGACGATGTATTGTTCGTATTGGTGAGTTACCTTCCGGTACCAAGCAAGCTCGGTGAGATGAAAACCAAGCCGACGCAGTATGCCGCGCGGACACTGAATGGCACGGGAATCCAAGCCGACATCATCGTGGCACGATCAGATCGCCCGTTGGATGAGAGGCGCAAGGAGAAGATCGCCGTGTTTTGCAATATGCGCAAGGAAGATGTGATCAGCGCTCCGGATATTGATTCGGTATATGAAGTACCGCTTAATTTTGAACGAGATCATTTGAGTGCCTTGTTGCTGAAAAAATTGGGATTGCGCACCCGTCCGAGCGATCTGAGTGAGTGGAAAGAATTTACGGAAAAAGTTCGTGGCGCAAAAAAGACGGTGAAGATCGGTATCATCGGTAAATATTTCAAGACCGGCGATTTCGTATTGAGCGATGCGTATATTAGCGTGATCGAGGCGATCAAACACGGCGCTTACAGTCAGAAGATCAAACCGCAACTCGAGTGGCTTGATAGCGAAGAGTACGAAGAACATCCGGAGAAATTGAAGGAACTGACGAGTTATGATGGCGTGTTGATACCGGGTGGTTTTGGCTCGCGGGGTATCGAGGGCAAGATTGCTGCGATCGAGTTTTGCCGCGTGAACAAGATTCCGTATTTCGGATTGTGTTATGGGATGCAGTTGGCGGTGATCGAGTATGCGCGCCATAAGGCCGGGATGCCTGAGGCGAATACGACGGAGGTCAATCCGAATACGACGCAACCGGTGATTGATATTCTGCCTGAGCAGAAAAAATTGTTGGCGAAGAAACAGTACGGTGCCACGATGCGTCTGGGATCCTACGAAGCGGTCATCCGCAAGGGGACAATCGCAAGCAAGGCGTATCAATCCGCTACCCTCGCCGAGCGCCATCGCCATCGGTATGAAGTCAATCCGGAGTATATCGAGGCGCTTATTGAAGCTGGGTTGGTGTTCTCGGCTACTTCGCCCGATGAACGATTGATGGAGGTGGTGGAATTGCCGGTGAGTATTCATCCGTTTTTTGTGGCGACACAGTTTCACCCCGAGCTCCTCTCGCGACCACTCCACCCGCATCCGCTCTTCCGAGCCTTCGTGAAGGCGTGCGCCGACCGCTCTGCCAAGCGATAGATCGGCTTGCAGCTTCAAAAGATGGTGGTATACTGAAGTATGTTTTGTTTGTTAGTCTACTATGAAAAAAACAGCCAAAAATTTCGCCTTTATCGATAGTCAAAATCTCAACCTTTCCATTCAACGACTTGGATGGAAACTTGACTTCGGTCGTTTTCGAACTTATCTGACTGAGAAATATCACATCAAGAAGGCGTATTTGTTTATCGGTTTTATGGAGGAATACGCGAATCTTTATCGGTCGCTTCAAGAAAAAGGCTATATCCTTATTTTCAAACCGACTATTCGGAACCACGAAGGAAAAACGAAAGGGAATTGCGATGCCGAGTTAGTTTTGCAGGCGATGATTGATTTTGATGAGTATGATAAGGCGGTATTGGTGACTGGAGACGGGGATTTCCATTGTCTGATCGATTACCTAATTCGAAAGGAAAAGTTTGAAAAATTGTTGGTTCCTGATCAGAAAAAATATTCCGCGCTTTTGAAACGGCTTCCATCAGAATATTTAGCATTTGTCTCTGACCTTCGGAAAAAGTTGGAATATAAAAGGCTGCTGAGAAAGGAAAAAAACAAGCCTAAAAAAGAAAAGAACCCCGTAAGGATGGAACCTTAAAGGGCGCTTTTCGTCGTAATTCTACCTGAAGTATAGCGCGGGTGAGGGTACTTGTCAAGGCCGGTGCTCGTTTACAAGGGTGGAATTACGGTATATTGTAAAAAGATGACAGATAAAGAATAATAATGACGAACTTATGTTAGAAAAATATCCGCAGGTGAAGAAGCAGGACAAGGAAGTGTACAAGGCGATCGCGGGGGAGTTGAAGCGCGAAGAGGAAGGTTTGGAGATGATCGCTTCGGAGAATTATGCTTCGGAGGCGACGATTGAGGCCCTCGGCACAGTTTTTACTAACAAATATTCCGAGGGTTATCCGGGTCGGCGCTACTATGGCGGTCAAGAATTCACCGATCAGGTGGAGACACTCGCCATCGATCGGGCGAAGAAACTCTTCGGTGCCGAACATGTGAATGTCCAGCCACTCTCCGGTGCGGCGGCCAATATGGCGACGTATCTGGCGGTGCTCGAGCCGGGCGACACGGTGTTGGGAATGGATCTCTCGCATGGTGGACACTTGACCCACGGGCATCCGGTGACCCTCGGCGCGAAGATTTATAATTTCGTACGGTACAAGACGGAGCCCGATGGGACGATCGATTACAAGAAACTCGAAGCACTTGCCAAGGAAGTGAAGCCAAAATTATTATTGGCGGGATTTTCATCGTATACCAGACAGATTGATTATAAAAAGTTCGTGGCGATCGGCAAGAAAGTAAAGGCAATCACGATGATGGATATGGCTCATATCGCCGGCCTCGTCGCCGGGCGTGCGGTCGACAATCCAGTTGACTCTTTCGATATCGTGACGACGACAACGCACAAGACCCTGCGTGGACCACGCGGCGGGATGATTCTCTGCAAGCAGAAATATGCCGAAGCGATCGACAAGGCGGTGTTCCCTGGATTTCAGGGTGGCCCGCATATGCAGGTGATCGCAGCCAAAGCGGTGGCGTTTGGCGAGGCATTGCAACCAGAGTTCCGCAAGTATGCCCGCCAAGTACTCACGAATGCCAAGGTGCTCGAGCAGGAACTCTCGAAGCGGGGCTGGGCACTTCTCTTCGGCGGGACGGAAAATCATATGATTGTGGCGGATGTTGCAAAAACTTTTGACATCGGTGGCAAGGTGGCCGAACAGATCCTTGACAGCGTGGGTATAACGGTGAACAAGAATATGATTCCCGATGACCCGCGCAAACCCTTCGACCCGAGTGGTGTCCGCATTGGTGTGCCGGCGATTACGACACGCGGTTTGAAGGTGAAAGAAATTCGGCTCATTGCACGGTGGATGGATGACGCTCTCCGTAATCGCGAAAATACCAAGCTCCTCAAAGTCATCCGCAAAGAAGTCCTCGAACTCTGCCGCGACTTCCCGGTGTACGGTAAGAAAAAATAATTTATGAAAGGTATTATCCTCGCGGGAGGGACGGGGACACGATTGCTCCCACTGACCTCAGTCACCTGTAAACAACTCTTGCCCGTCTATGATCGGCCGATGGTTTTTTATCCTTTGAACACGCTCATCAAAGCGGGGATCAAGGATATCCTCATCATCGTGTCGCCGGAATATTCGGGACAGTTTCTCAACCTGCTCGGCTCGATGTTCCAGAGTTTCGGCATCAAAATTTCATTCATGGTACAAAAAGCGCCGCGGGGATTGGCAGAATCTTTCATTCTCGCGGAGGACTTCATGGATGAGAAGCCAGTGACGCTCGTCTTGGGCGATAATATTTTTGAGCACGACTTCACCGAGGATATTCGAACATTCGAGCAGGGCGCGCGCGTTTTCGCCAAAGAAGTGCCAGATCCGGAACGGTTTGGTGTAGTGGAATTCGATGCGAGTGGCACGGCGATATCGGTTGAGGAAAAACCGACGAAACCGAAAAGCAATTTTGCCATTCCGGGGATGTATATTTTCGAGGCGAGTGTTTGCGGCGTTGCAAAAAAACTCAAGCCGTCGGCGCGTGGGGAATTGGAAATCACCGATTTGCATCGGCACTACCTCGAACAGGGCACGCTTGATGTTCGCACGATCGAGGGTGGGTATTTCGACGCTGGAACGCACGAGGCACTCTTCGAGGCTTCGGCGTATGTTCGTGAGCATAAGTTGCTTGACCGATTTGACCCGATCATTGCCGAGGCGCTCAAAACCTTCAACGCCGAATTCAAGCAGATGGTGTCTTTGAGAAAATAGGCTATAATAGAGCAAAGAGTAATTTGTCTTCACATTTTTCATATGCAAAGGATCACCAAAGCGATATTGCCAGTGGCTGGGTTCGGAACACGATTTCTCCCGGCGACCAAAGCGCAACCCAAAGAAATGTTGCCCGTCGTAGATAAACCAGTGGTGCAGTATCTCGTCGAGGAGGCAGTGGCATCCGGTATCGAGGAAATCATCTTCGTGACCGGGCGCGGCAAGCGGGCGATCGAGGATCATTTTGATGTCTCGTATGAATTGGAGAAGACGCTGGTTGAAAAGAATAAGCATGACTTGCTTGAGGCGGTACAGAAGATCTCTGGTCTCGCGAAGTTTTCCTATGTGCGACAACCGATACCATTGGGTGATGGTCATGCATTATTGTGTGCCAAACATTTGATCAATAAAGGCGAGGCAGTCGCGGTGTTGTTTGGTGATGATATCGTGGATGGCACTGTGCCGGCACTTCGACAATTGATGGATGTGTACGAGAAATATCAGGACCCGGTCATCGCGTTGATGCAGGTAGAGCCGGAAGAAGTCTCGAAATTTGGAGTGGTGGAGCCGATTCGTATCGATGAGCGCACGCACCAGATCAAAAATTTCGTGGAGAAACCGAAACGCGAGGATGCGCCAAGTAACCTGATCGCGGTAGGGAAATATGTGATTACCTATGAAGTTCTTGAAGCTTTGGAAAACTTACGGTCGCAGGCTGACAAGAGCGAAACTCGATTGGCCGATGCGTTCGTGCAAATGCTGCAGGATGGTCGTCCGTTGTATGGGTATGAGTTTGAGGGTACGCGCCATGATTGTGGAGATAAATTTGGCTTTGTGCAGGCGACAATCGCCCTTGGATTGAAGCATCCTGAGATTGGTGAGAAATTACGTGCATATTTGAAGGGTCTGTCTCTCTAAAAAAGAAAAACTATGCAGTGGATGTATCTTATTTTATTTGCGTTGGCGATCATGACGCCGTCGGTTATCGTTCAACGCGATTATTTGTGGATTGGGCAGGAAAGTCTCGAGGGTTTGATTATTTTTCTGTTGGGAGTAATTGGGTTTAGTTTTTTTTATTTTCAGGAGCGGTCATTGCGTAAGCATTTGGATGAAAAGAAAAAATATCAGCGGGAGGCGGTCGACGCGTCACGGGATCTCGTGCAGTCGTATTCATATATCGGCGAGGTGAATCGGCAGCTCGAGATGCTCAAAGAAATCACGCTGAGTATGCCGACGAAGCAAAAGATAACCAACAAGGAAAGAGAAAAAGCGTTTTCGGTAATGCTCGAAGCGATCGTGATGTTCGCTCGGACGGAAAATGCTTCGATTTGTTTTGCCAATATGCTAACCAAGCAGATTGAAGAAGTCAAAACTATCGGGAAGAAAAAACAAGCACTTGTCTCCGTCGAGGAAGTCTTGGAGCAAAAAGAATCGTTGGCTGAATATGGCGATGTAGCGATATTGCAACTCACCCAAGAAGAAGATGGCTATCGGGTTTTCCTCTGTGTTGAGAAGAAAAATGGTATGGCGGAGAATGTCAGTTTTTTGAAGGCGATTTTAGCACAGGCGTTGGCACTTTTCGTGCGAACGAAGAAATGATATTAAATTTTGTCACCCCGCACTTGATGCGGGGTCTAGGTTATATTAAATGCAATTCAACCTGGATCCCGGGTCAAGCCCGGGATGACAATGCTTGTTTATGAAAATCGGGATTGATGCGCGGTTTTACGGTATATTGGGTAAGGGGTTGGGGCGGTATACCGAACAACTTATTTTGGCCTTGGAGCGAGGAGAAAGTGTAAGCGGTACTAATGAGTACTATATTTTCTTGCGGACAGAAAATTTTGATGATTACCAGCCGCAGCGGACGAATTTTCATAAAGTGTTGGCCGACTATCAGTGGTATTCTTTCACGGAGCAGTTTGGATTTGTCCAGCTATTACTCCGCTATCATTTGGATTTGATGCATTTTCCACACTTCAATGTTCCGTTGTTCTATTGGCGGCCGTTTGTGGTGACTATACACGATCTCATTCTGTTGCAGTACCCAACTCAAAAGGCGTCGACGCGACATTTTCTTTTCTATTGGGGGAAGTTTTTGGTCTACCGGATGGTGATAGCATCGGCTTTGCGACGTGCACGGGCGATTATCGCAGTCTCGAAATTTACGCGGGACGATTTACGTCGGCAGTACCATTTCCTTCGTCATCGGCCGATCGTCGTGACCTATCAAGCGGCGACGAACTTTTGTCGATGGCAGTCACCAGTACATTCGAGACAAATGATCCGAGAGATTCTTTTGCGGGCGGATAAAACTTTAGTGGGGGATTCTCCGGAGAATATGGCGGTGCCTGAATTTTTACTGTATGTAGGCAACGCGTATCCGCATAAAAATCTCGAGCGGTTGGCACGAGTATTCGGGTCGTTGGCTTCGACCGGTAAGCGATTAGTGTTCGTTGGCCGGCCGGATTACTTTTATCGTCGGTTGCGGCGTATGGTTGATCGGGAACAGATTACTAATTGTTTTTTTGTGGGTGGTGTCAATGATGAAGAACTTCCTTTGTTATACCGTTTTGCTCGTGGGTATATTTTCCCGTCGCTATATGAGGGTGCTGGGCTGCCGCCGCTCGAAGCGATGACCTATGGTTTGCCGGTGGCGGTCACGGAGCGCACTTCGTTACCCGAGATGGTCGGAGAGGCAGCGTTATTTTTTAATCCCAAGAATGAGCGTTCGATCCGAGATGTCATTGAACGATTGTGGATGGATGAGGCTTTGCGCGACACACTACGCGAAGCGGGCTTCCAGCAGATACGGAAGTTTTCGTGGGACACATTGGCACAGCAAACACGGAAAGTCTATAAGAAGGCAGTATGCTATACTAAAGGAAAGTCTGTATCGTAATTGAACGAATGTATCGTATGGAAAAAATAGTGGTGTATACCGATGGTGGAGCGAGGAATAATCCGGGGCCGGCGGCTTTGGGTGTGTATATCGAGACCCTTGATAAGGGTTATGGCGAATACCTCGGGACGAAGACGAACAATGAAGCGGAATACTCGGCGATACTTTTTGCGTTGAAAAAGATCAAGACACTGATTGGTAAGGATCGGTCGAAACAGGCGCATATCGATATGCGGATGGATAGTGAACTGGCCTGTAAGCAATTGAACCACGTGTATAAGATCAAGAAGCCGCACATTCAGAAGTTTTGCATCGAGATTTGGAATGAGGTATTGGATTTTGAGCGGGTAACATTCACGCATGTGTTTCGCGAGCAGAATAAAAAGGCCGATGCGTTGGTCAACGAGGCGCTCGACGCTCGTGAGAAGCAGGGAAGTTTGATGTAAAAAATTCAGGGTGTGTCATCCCGCACTTGATGCGGGATCCAGGTTGCATCGAAATTGAATGCAGTTGAACCTGGATCCCGGGTCGTAGCCCGGGATGACAAGTTAGAGAGAGGGTTCAAACTTAGTTGATATTTACAGAATTCTTTATGAAATCAATCTGGAAAAAAAAGTGGTTTTGGATATTGGTGCTGATCGTCGCGTATGGCGGATATCGCTACTATAAGAATGTCACCACACCGCCGAATTATGAGACGGTTACGGTGACGCGTGGTACGGTCAATCAGACCGTGTCGGTATCGTCGACCCTGGTGGCCAATACACCAATTCGTTTGAATTTCCAGCAGAGTGGTCGAGTGAAGGATATCCTCACTGCGACCGGAAAAGCCGTGAGTACCGGTGAGGTGATCGCGCACCTGGATGTGGCGGATCTCAACGCCGCGGTGGCTCAGGCTCAGGCGAATCTGGATCAGGCGGAAGCGAGCGCAGGACTGAATGATGAATCATTGCGTGAACGGCGCAAATCCCTTGATAGTGCTAAAAATTATTCCAGTGCGGTCAACGACGCGCAGAATCAAGCAGTAGATGCGGCTGACAGCGCGTACAAGAGTGCTTCGAATTATGAATCCGATGTGCAGAGTTATTACGACCAGGTCGTGAGCGATAAGGGTGCGGGGAGTACTGAAGCCAAGAGTGCCAAGATGACGCTGACTGCGGCGAGCAATACCCGTAAGGCGGCCGATGAAGCGCGAGATACAGCCCGACGCAATCGTGATGTAGCAATACAATTAGCGGAGAACTCATGGAATGCAGAAAAACAAAAATTGAAGACATTGGAATCCGCCAGTCAATCACAGTCAGTGGATAGCACAGTGGCAGCGGCTCGCGCGGGGTATGATAGGGCATTGGCCAATCTCGAACAGGCGACCCTCAAAGTACCGATCGCGGGTACCATCACGAAGATTAATTACAAGAAGGGTGAGGTGATTGGGATGACCGGCGAGGCGTTCGGCGAATTGCTTTCGCTAGACTTCGTTTTGGAGGCCAAGGTACCAGAGTCGGATATCGCCAAAGTGAAGCTCGGTCAGCAGGCTGGCGTTTTGTTTGATGCGTTTCCTTCGGGCGATACACTCCATGCAGAAATAATTGATGTTGACCCGGCATCGACGGTCATTCAGGATGTGGTTTACTATAAAATCAAATTGCGGGTGAAGGAAAACGATCCGCGTTTGAAGGCAGGGATGAGTGCGGATGTCGATATTCATATCACGGAGGCGAACAATGCGCTTTGGCTCCCGAGTCGCGCGATCAAGAAGGACGGCACACGGGAATATGTCGAGAAGTTGAATGCGGACAAGAAGACACTCGATAAATTTACGGTCACGACCGGTCTGCGCGGCGATGACTCACAGGTGGAGATCAAGCAGGGCGTGAACGAAGGCGATACAGCCGTGATCGGATTAGCGCAGTAAGCTCTATGCCATTTATCGATGTGCGAAAATTGACCAAAGTGTATGCCAACGAGGGTGCGGCGACCACTGCTTTGCGCGAGGTGGTTTCCGGTCGGCTAGACTTGACGTTTCAAGATTAGCGTAATCCTATTGTAATATTTCGCCATATATATTATACTAGTAATATAATATCGTAAGTATTCTCATTTTATGGCTTTGAATAAGGATATTCTGAAACAGGTGATAGCGACTCAGAGACCAGCCTTTCTTGTCATCGAAGGGTCAATTGATCGTGATGTATTGAAGCGACCGGATTTTGATATACTCTGTGATATCCGTGAGGCGGTAGTGATCACGGGAGTACGACGTTCCGGCAAGTCGTATCTTATGCGACTCATTTGGCATGCTCTGAGAGTACGTGGCATAGTTGGAGAGAATAATTTTTTGTCGGTGAATTTTGAGGATGAGAAATTGATCGGATTCAAGGCGACGGATTTTGATCCGCTACTGGAGAGTTTTTTCGAACTCTATCCGGTGGATCGGCGTGAGAAGATATATCTTTTCTTTGATGAAATCCAAAATATTCCCGGATGGGAAAAATTTATCCGTCGTTTGATCGAACAAGGCGGGTACAAGATATTTATCACCGGATCGAACGCGACTTTGCTCTCCAAAGAGTTGGCAACATCATTAACTGGGAGAAGTTTTCCGTTGGTGTTGTATCCCTTTTCTTTTGGAGAGTTTGTCAGATGGAAATGGGGGCGTGAGCTGAAGAAGGAAGATTACTACCAGGATGATCGGCGGGTCGAACTGATGCAATTGTTCAGTGAGTATTGTGACCAAGGCGGGTTTCCAGAGGTTATGTTACAAGGTTTTCGTCCGATTCTTCAGGAATACTGGAAGGATATCGTGTATCGGGATATTGTGGTGCGTTATCGAATCCGTCACGAGGCTGGTTTGAGGGAATTGGCGGCGTTTATGATTGCGAATATCGGGGTGGCTATGAGTTTGGAGCGGATTGCCAAGATGACCCGGATGAAGAGCATCATGACAGTGAAGAATTATCTTTCCCATCTGCAAAATACCTACCTTCTTTTCTTTCTTCCGAAATATAGTCACTCGGTGAAACGGCAGATATACAATCCGGACAAAGCTTATGTAGTGGACACGGGGCTGTATAATGAAGTGGCATTCACGACGAGTGCGAATGAAGGGCGGGTATTGGAAAATATAGTATGTACCGAGTTATTGCGGCGTAATTGGTCGGTTTTCTATTGGTCGAACGGAAAGTCGGAGTGCGATTTTGTCGTACAAAAGAAAAGCATGCCTTTGCAAATGATTCAGGTGACGAAATTCTTGGATCAGACGAATGAAGATCGGGAATTGAATGGATTACTCGGCGCGATGAACGAATACAATCTGAATGAAGGCCTGATACTGACAGCTGATCGAAGTGATATGTTTGAGAAAGAGGGGAAGCAAATTATTATCAAGCCAGTGTGGCAGTGGTTACTTGAAGAATAAAATTATGCCATTTATCGATGTGCGACAATTGACGAAAGTGTATGCCAACGAGGGCGCGGCGACGACCGCTTTGCGTGAGGCGAGTTTTGGTATCGAGAAGGGGGAATTCGTGGCGCTGATGGGGCCCTCTGGCTCGGGCAAGTCGACTTTGATGCATATTCTTGGATTGCTCGACCAGCCGACGAGCGGGGAGTATTGGTTCGACGGGATGAACACGGCGCAGATGGAGTCTGATCAATTGGCGGAATTGCGCAATCAAAAAATCGGTTTTATTTTTCAGTCGTTCAATTTGTTGCCACGGACGACGGCTTTTGAAAATGTCGAATTACCACTGCTCTATGATGTGTACGGATTGAGCCAGCGGGGTTTGAATATGCAGGGCGGGCAATGGAATCCGGCAAATATTTGGCAGGGTGTGCAGCGATCGTGGCAAGGGATGAGCAAGAGCGTGCATACGGAGAAGGTGATGCGGGCATTGGATGCGGTCGGGATGGCACATCGGGCGGAGTACGGATCCAACCAGCTCTCAGGTGGTGAGATGCAGCGGGTGGCGATCGCGCGCGCGTTGGTCAATGAGCCAGATATTATTTTTGCCGATGAGCCGACGGGCAATCTCGATTCGAAATCCGGATTGCAAGTGATGGCTATTTTGCAGGCGCTCAATGATGCTGGACACACGGTGATTCTCGTGACGCACGAGACCTCGACCGCTCAGCATGCCAAGCGGATGCTCTACCTCAAAGACGGTGTCATCATCGCCGACGACCCGATCACCAATAGGCGTATAGCCAAGAACGAAGTCGACCTGGCGAAGTAGTCTCACCGTGTCATCCCGCACTTGATGCGGGATCCAGAGTTTTGAGAGAAGTTTCAAATTATGTTCACCTATAGGTTAGTATAATTTGGAATTATAGTAACCTATACATTACGATAATAATTATTCTAGTAAACTATAGTTTATTATAATAATTGATAAGAGGTTCATATTATGGAGAATTTATTGGAAAATAGAATCGTTATTACTTCGGGTTTTCGGTTTATTGATATAGACGCTTTTGCTTGTATTTACGCATATCAGGAATTGTTGCGTTTACAAGGTAAGCTAGCGCAGGCGGTCATTACCGCGCCACTCAATGTGAGTATCACCAAAAAGTATCGAGCACTGAATTTTTACGCGAAGGAATTTGTTGCGTCTGATGTGGACCAATTTGTTGTCGTTGATGTTTCTGACCCGGAGCAGATCGAGGGGTTTGTTTCAGCAGAGAAAACAGTATATATTTTTGACCATCATCCCGGATTCGAATCCTTTTGGTTTGACCGGATCGGTAGCGACGCTATTATAGAGCCGATTGGCGCGGCCGCGACACTCGTTGTCCGAGAATATCACAAGGCGAATTTCTTTTCGAAAATCTCTCCTCTGGCGGCCGAGCTTTTGGCGGTGGCGATACTTTCGAACACGCTCTTTTTTCAAGCGAAGATTTCTACTAATGAAGATAGGGAAGCCTATGATGAACTCAAAAAAATATTTCACGCTCCCAACGACTTCGAACATCGGTATTTTTCCGAAGTTCAGAGAGGTATTGAGTCGGAATTTCAATCGGCACTGCGGGATGATTCCAAACGCTTTGACGTGAACGGACACTCTCTGTTTATCGCTCAGCTCGAAGTCTGGAACGAACTCCCGATTATCAATGACCGACTGAAAGACGTGCGAACTTTTCTTGAGAATACGACTGATAAATGTGCTTTTCTGAATCTTATAGGGCTTGAAATTGGAAGTAATGTACTTGTTTTTCGCGATGCCGAATCACTCGTATGGGTGAGGCAATGTTTCCCTGAATTTGAGTATGACTTGGAAAATAATACCGCGAAGACGCCGCATGTTATGCTTCGGAAGGAAATTATCCCGCGTCTCCTGAGCGGTCCTATTGAGTAATCAGTACGAAATATGTTTTTCCTTTTCAGGTTGGTACAAATGGCGTGGAAGAATTTGTTGGCGGCCAAGACGCGGACTTTTTTGACCATCCTCGGTATCGTGATCGGTATCGCTTCGGTGCAGATCGTGCTTTCGATAGGCGAGTCGGCACAGCAGCTTATCCTTGGAGAAATCCGCAATGTCGGTTCAAACTTGATTGGTGTTTTACCTGGTGCGTCGGACGAAAAAGGTCCGCCTGCATCGGTGTTTGGTGTGGTGACGACGACGCTCAAAGCGAGTGATATGGAACGAGTGGCGCGCGAAACTCCATCAGTTGCGGAGTGGAGTGGTTATGTGAGCGGTTCGGCCACGGCTAAATTTGAAAGTCAGTCTTATAATGTGAGCTATCAGGGTGTATCGGCAGAGATGGCGAGTGTTGAGAATATCACTGTAGCCAAGGGACGCTTCTTCACCTCTGAAGAAAATCAGGGTCTGGCCAAGGTGATCGTGTTGGGTTCGGAACGAGCGAAGGATCTTTTTGGTGGTAATAATCCGATCGGTGAGCGGTTGAGTTTCGGCAAGATTACCGTGGTCGTGATCGGTGTGATGGCATCGCGTGGGGCAGGTGGCTTCTCTAATTCTGATCAGATGGTGTTCATACCACTTTTGACAGCACAGAAATTGTTGCTGGGAATCGATTATCTTAATTTTGCGCGTCTCAAAGTGGATCAGGAAAAAAGTATCCCTGCTACCGTTGAGAATATTCGGCGGATCATCAGGGAGGAGCACAATATCAAATCGAACCAGTCGGACGATTTCTCGGTGCGCAATACGGCCGATGCTCTGAAAATTCTCACGCAGGTGACGGATGCGGTGCGGTACTTCCTCGTGTTCGTAGCATCGATCTCGTTGTTCGTGGGTGGGATCGGGATTATGAACATTATGCTCATCGCGCTCAAGCAGCGGATACGCGAGGTGGGACTCCGCAAAGCGTTGGGCGCGCGCGATGGTGATATTCAGTTTCAATTCATCGTGGAAGCGGTATTCCTCTCGTTGTCGGGTGGCGTGATGGGTATTATCCTTGGCGTGATATTGACTTTCATCGCGGCGCTCATCATTCAGGGGATGGGGTATGATTGGCAATTTTTGTTGACTTTTTCTTCCGTGTTCGAGGCGTGTGCTGTGGCGGTGATTATCGGGATTATTTTTGGTACCTATCCGGCTCGCCAAGCCGCTAAAGTAAGCCCAATGGAGGCTCTACGCTACGAGTAGACTTGACTTTTCCAATGAAGTGTGCTATATTTAAAGAGTTTTCAAAATAGTAAAGAATTTTTAGTTTTCTCGTTTTTTGTTAGGAGAGAGTCATGAAAAAGTTTAGTTTTATTAAAAAAGGGCAAAGTGGCTTTATGAGTGGTTCAGTCATCTTGCTTGTTCTGGCATTAGCTATAATAATGCTTGTAACAACAAGCTGCGCGGTGCCCTATGGCGGATACCGTGGCGGCTATGGCAACTATGGTGGTGGATACGGAGGTGGCAGGTATGCGCCATACTCCCAAGGTGGCTACTATGGTAACTATGGCGGTAACAACTACCGTGGTGGTGGCTATTATGGTGGCAACAACTATGGTGGTGGTGGCTATTATGGTGGCAACAACTATGGTGGACACCATGATGGTGGTTACCATGGCGGTTATGGCGGATACCATGACGGTGGCCGTGGAGGATGGCATCGCTAGAAAGTCAAAAAAAAGGACAACTCGCGCAGGGATGCGCAAAAAAAGAACGGCGACACAAAACAAATGTGTATGCCGTTTTTTATTTTGTCTTGGTTACTTTTTCTCAGGCGAGAGGTATTCTCTCCAGATGAGCCAGAGAATGATGAATACAAGTAAAAAGATACTGATCTTCGACAAGAGCGAAAGTCCAAGAAGGCTGAGCAGGAGTATGGCAATGAACCAGACGAGTCCGATAATCGTGATGATACGGTTCCAGATCGGGGTCGGCGGGAATTGAAGGTGGAAATATTTGGTCGTCCAGGCTAGCCCGAGGAAGAGAATGACTTGAATGATGATGGGATAGGCGAGATTGAAACGCGGTGAGATCATCGACGGGATGAGTGTTTCGAGTGAGAAGAGTGCGGCGACACCGAGCGTGACCCAGACGAGGGTGTCGCGGAGAATGGCAAAAAGCAGGAATCCGAAGGAAGGTTCTCGTAGGAGTAGTTGAAATCGGGAGGAGAGATTATTGTACATAGCGCTTGAGAATTTGTTGTTTGATAATCGAGAGCGTATCGCGAAGATTGCTATATTGAAGTGCGGTCGAGAAGTCGGCTTCAAGCATATTGAGAGTGGTGCCAGTGCTGGATGTGCGCACGGTTAATTCGTAGGCATTGCCTGGAAGCGAGGCAAAGCGTTCGAGATCGGCATCGCAGCTGTATGTCCGGTTGAAAAAGAAACCATGCGGTTGGACAGTGCACGAGGTGAATCGTCCGGCGGCCTGGGAAGAAGTGATGATAGGTGTGGTGTGACGAGCGAGCAGCGTGCGCAGGGTTTTGGTTGGAATACGTTGGAGTTGTTGCTCCGCCGAGATGACGAAAGCATCATCGGTATCGCGGTCAACGAAAATCGCTCCGACTGGTTGAGGGCTGCTGGCTTGCACGAGCTTTCCTTGTGCGTAGATGCCGAGGTCTTCTTCGGAGGCGGGGACGACTTTGTTCCAATCGAAACCGAGTGAGGTAAATGAAGCGGGATCGCTGATCGGGTGGAGCGTGCCATTGTCAATGACGAAAACTCCATCGGCGAATCCGAGCAATGTGTCACTCGCAAAGCCAAGCCACGGGCTATCGGTAGAAAAATCTTTCAAGAAATCAGCGGTTTTTCGGATAGCTTGATTTTTTTCATAGAAGGAAAGAAAGGCGTTTTCGCTTACGAACCGGACGAGCTTGGGCATGGTATCGGTGTTGGAAGTATCCTGGAGTTGGTAGTAAGCATCGTCGATGGTAAATACTGTACCAGCCGGATACCCGGAAATATTTTTCCAGACAGTGGACTGAGGAATGCTCGTGAATTCTTCGCCGGGAAGAGAGATAAATGCGGTCGGGTCGTAGCCGAGGGTCTTGACAGTTTTGATCGAGTCGAAGTCGATGCGTTGACCGACGGTGTCGATGAGAGCATAGCGGTTGTCAGAGACGAGCAGTGTGCCGAAGGGAAAACGAGCGGGTTCTGAGGCGATGGGGAGGAAAAAACTAATATAAGAACGGCGGAGTGTGGCAGTAGTGCCAGTGAGAGGGGTACTTTTTTTACTCGGCGTGAATGAAATATGCGCGTTGGAAAAGTCTCCTGAATGGCTCATTGTGGTGATGAGGGTTTGTGTGTTTCCAAGTTGCCCGTTGGCGAGACTGATACCAGTGTCAGTGCGAGGCGTGGTGAAGGTGTTGGTGGGACTCGTCGGTTTGTTGAAATTGAACACTATTGCTGAGATCGGAAAGAGGAGACGAATGATGCCCCAAACCGCAATAGCAAGGCCAGCGAAAAAAATCACTGTCCGCGCAACGAAAATACGGCGACGCCAGGGTTTAGAAAGAGTTATAGATGAAGGATTATTCATAAGTATTGAGGCTGGAAAATTTAAAGTGATGGAGCATGATATTCAAAGAGAATACCACTGACGAGAGCTGATTGGAAAGAAGGGAAGGCGAAAGGCGTCGTGTCCTGTGAAAATGTGGCGGTTTCGAGAGAATATGAATTCACTGGTGTGAGCGAATCTTTGAAAAAATCAGTGTACCGGGTGGCTTGCTCAGTACCAGCAAGAATATAAATATGATCAAAGGCGCGTGTATCGAGCCGAAGCAGGTCGGACGGATTGAAAAAATAGACCGCCTGGATGCCGTAGATGCTGTGGAGCGGACCAGCGAGGATGGCGTAGGGGTTGCCTGAAGCGAGTCGATCAACAAGGATGAGGTCTCGATCGGTAAACTGTGAAGCAAGGGGAGCTGTGCCTGTCAGGAGAGATGGGTTTTCAGTGGCGGGGAGGAAATAGAGAGTGACCGTAAGAAAAGAAAGTGTGAGTATGCTGAGGATGAACGGAGCGAAGAGGCGCGAGAAATGGCGGTGTGGATGATGGCGTTGAAAAAACGAGTGTAACTCCGCGATACCGAGCAGGGTGAGAAAAAGAAACACCGGCCAGAGTGTGAAAACGAATCGGCGTAACATCCACGGATGGTCATCAGAAATATGCGGGTTGAAAAGATATATCAGAGTGGGAAGTGCGAGAAGCAAAGGCACGAGAGTGATCCAAGCGCGTTTTTTGATGAGAAGGAGGACGCTCAAGTCACCCATAACGAATACCGGGACGAGTTGATAGAGCCAGAGTGTTTGCCAGAGTGCCTGGAGCGATGGGAAAAACGATGATGAGGAGGATAGTGCTGCTGTTGTTGGTTCGTTCCATTGGTGCCAGAGCGTGCTGGCTATCGAGCGGAAGAACGGAAGATTGAGCATGATATCCCACAGAATGACGAGGGTGATAAAGGTGACCGTAAGCGTGACGGTTGGTCGTGAGAATTTCTCGGTGAACCAGTGACGAACGGAAGGGGTGAATGCAAAAAGAAGAAGGAGCATCGCGAATATCGCCCAGCCTTCGATGCGAGTGATGGCCAGGGTGAGTGCGGTGAGGAGTGCAAGTGTGCATTGTATTCGTGATGGCCGAGCGAGAAACTGGATGGCTTGGAGGCACAGGAAGAGGAAGAGTGGGAGCGCAAAGGTTTCACTGAGGGTGAATCGTCCGAACCAGAGGAGCGGGAAAGAGATGAGGAACAACCCTGCGCCGAAGACACTCCAGCGAAATGGTAGAAAAAGTTTGAGGAGGAAAAAGAAAAAGAGAATAGAGAGGGTGGCACTTACGACATTGGCGATATATAGACCAGCCAAACCAAAGAGAGATACGAATCCGGCGTACCACACGATCGTACCGAGTGGGAATTGAGGCACCAAACTGCCGGCGGCATCATAGGCGAATCCTGGGAAATTAAGTGCCTTGCCGACGCCGTTGAGATGGAAGAACGCTTGGATAGAATGTGAATCGAAGGGGATTTTCCCTGTGTGGGCGAGTTGGATGGCGGCGAGACTGTAGGAGCCCTGATCGCGTCCGGAGAAGACAGTAGGACTCGCGAGGAGTGGTGAGAGTACGCAGATGAGAAAGGCGAGTGTGCCAGCGAAGAGCAGGATGGTAACCCAGAGAGTTTTTTTTGAAATGAGATGCAGCGCGAGATGCCGCTTGTGAATGAAACGAAGGCCGATGTAACTGCTCGTGCCGAGTGCAATGAGTAGGGAGAGCAAGACGAGGGACGATGAGAAGTGTCCGACACTGGCGAGGACAAAGAGAAGCCACCACCAAATCAACCACCCGCCGGCGAGGCTGGTGACGAAAATTGAAAACAAGGAAGATTCGTTTTTTCCGGAAACTGAATGTGGAGACAAACGCGTAAGGCTCAAAGTATTACGGGCATTGCTTTCAGTATACCAAAAAAAGAGATAGTCGTCATTGCGCTGTTAGTATGATAAAATACCCGCTTCACGGGGAGTTTTTGGCGTGGTAGAATGAAAGAAGACAGAATGGGGAGGGAAATCCGCCATAAATTGAAACCATGAAAATACTTGTTGTCGCACCGACACCGTTTTTTTCTGATCGGGGAACGCATATCCGAATACTCGAGGAGGCTTTGGCTTTGGAGCGATTGGGACATACTCTTATCATAGGCACTTACCATATCGGGCGTGATATCCCGCCGCAGGTGCACACGGATATTGATGTTCGCCGGATTCGCCGGTGGGTGTTTTGGTACAAAAAACTCGAAGCCGGCCCTGACTGGCAGAAGATCATCCTTGATATTATGTTGATCCGCAAGGTGTTTTTCCTCGCGCGAACAGAACACCCCGATATCATTCACGCTCACCTGCACGAGGGTGCGCTGATTGGGTGGATCGTGCAGAAGGCATTGTTTTGGCGTAAGATGAAACTCGTGACGGATATGCATGGGAGTTTGACCAAGGAGATGGTATCGCATGCGTATCTGCGAGGGAATTGGCTGCGGGCGATATTCAATCGGCTCGAATGGTGGCTCGACAATCGTGGCGATATCGCGGTGACGAGCTCATGGGAGAACACACTCGAAGTGAGCGCTCATCGGCCGTCAGCCACGACGGAGACGATTCTCGATGGGGTGAATCTCGCCTATTATCGGAGTTTGCCGATGAAGGGCGAGGCGCGGAAACGCTTCAATATTCCACGGGAGAAAGTCATCGTCGCGTATACCGGCGCGTTCATCCCCAACAAGGGCATCCAACATATGGTAGATGCTTTTTCGCGGGTATATGAAGCCTGCCCTGAAGTCCATTTCGTCATCGCGGGATTTCCGTTGGATATGATTCGATCACTCCTTGACGCGCAGGTGTGGAAACAATCCTCAACGATTATCAGTCCTTTGTTGTATTTCAATTTGCCGACACTCTTGTGGGCGAGTGATATCGGCGTTGATCCCAAGGACACCGGGACACATCAGGCGAGTGGCAAGACGCTACAATATATGGGCGCCGGGTTGCCGATTGTATGCTTCGAGACGACGAACAATCGGGAATATCTGGCAGGTGGTGCGGAGTACGCGAGCGAAGTGACGGCCGAGAGTTTGGCAGATGCGATCATCCGATTGGTGCGCGACCCAAAAGCACGGGAGGAGAAGGGGCTGATCAATCACCGGCGCGCCGAACTGTTCAGTTGGGATGCCTCGGCAAAAAAACTGGAGGGGATTTATAAACAAGTGTTGAAGAGAAAATAAATAAAATAGTATGGATTTTGAAAAACCTGCATCGCCCACACCAGAACAAATGAAAACTGAAAGACAGACCCCGCTTCGTTCGCAGGAAGATATTCATCTGGAATCTCCGGTCGAGCAGCCGACACCAGCGGTTGATTATGAGGCATTGGAGGCCGAGTATGATTCAACTGTTACCGAGATGGAGGCGAAACTTGGACCATTGAGTGATGAGGTCAAGCAGGAACTGCATCAGAGTATAGTCGGTGATGCGCCGAGGGTGAATGAAATGGAAGATGCGAAAGAATTCAGCAAGACTTATTCTCCCCGAGAGCGGTCGCTGCTTGCCGAGAAGATTCAAGGTATGCGGGTGAAATATTTTAAGCAGGAGAATACGGCGAAGCAAATAAATGAAGAACGGCAACCAAAAAGGGAGGAAGCGGAAGCAAAACTCGAGGTTCTTAGGGTTGAGGCTGCGGAGGTTCATGAGAAATTAGACGAGCTTGATGCAGTGATGAGTAGGCGGAAGTTCGAGGTTTTCGGAAAGGTTCTTGATTTCACTTCACAAAAAACGAAAAAGGAATGGGAGACCTACGATGCATTGCGTCAACAGGTGAATGAAGAGATGGCAAAAGAAAAGCAGATACTGGCGTCAGCGGAGGAAGTCGTTGTTGAAGATACGCTGTTGCGGGAATCACGGAGTGAATTGACAAGTTTTTATAAGGAGCAGGAAGAAATAAAAAATATCTACGAGAGTGAGGATGACTTGCGAGATGTAGAAAAAGTTTCCCGCGAAAGGAATCTCGTGTTTTTCCATGCTATGTCCTTTGAAGGTTATAGAGCTCTTGGCGTTTTTGAGAATAATCAAATGGTAGACGCTGATCGTTTGGATAATGAGACGAGGATGAAGCTGCTTATAGGACTTGACCCAACTATTTCTGTTTCTACCAAGCGATTGGATTCTTCAAAACCGGAGGAAAGCGGGACACTATACCCTGCAGGTGTCCTATTGAAGGGTGGCCGTATTATGAGCGCCTATAGTGGAGATGGGATGACACAAGTTCAGAATGTCTTTGCCAAGCAGGCGGAATATGACCAAACACTCAAATCGAGCGTGGTACATGAGAATTTTGGGAAGCGTTTGGATGCGGCAATCACTCGGACTACATCAGAGGAAGAATATGGAATAAATGAAGAAGCTCCTTACAATGAGCTTATTGTGGAAAATCCGGAAATCGCCGCGTTAGCAATCAATCTTGATCATGAGGCGTTGAAGATATCTCCCGAGCGTATCGCCTCTATCGGCGCAGAGCTAGAGAGACTGTCGATTGAATTCGGTATCCCAGTGTATGGTATAAGAGAGGGAAAGATTTTGGATATGAAAAATGGTGGGCAGGAAGTCTCTCTCGATAGTGTATTGGATTTTGGAATACAAAAGAGTGCTGAGGAACGGCTGGGGATGGTTCGGGAGGCAGTGGAACAAGGCGTGCTGGCTACTAGAGGAGTTCGAGAATATTTGGAGGCGTATTCTGTTGGGGTTAATGTTATGAACCCCGATACTTTTTCAGCACTCAATTATTCTTTGCATGATTTGATTGGGAATGAACGGAATTTTGAAAAAATTATCGAAAGGGTTCGAGGAAAAATTGATTATTTGGAGCAATCTATTCGACTCAATGAACAGCAGGAATCTTCAGAATCTGATGATACAAAGAACCAAACGGAAAAATATAAAAAACTTTTAAAGGAAGCAACTTTTCTTTTATACGGTCTTTCCGAAACATCTGAAGTTAAAAACAATACCGCGCTGTCTGGTGATATGACAGCAGTCATTGATCAATCTTTCGGAGTGGAACAATGTCGTAATTTCATAGAAACTCACCGTCAGAATGATAAGAAATTGTGTCTTATATTAAAGGATTTCCCTCCCGATATTCAAAAACGGATGAGGGCGCTTGGTGCGAAGGAGGAAGATACCTTTGATTTTTAAAAGAATGATATTTTAACCTATGGATCTGTGGCTCATAAAACTTGGTAAGGCATGGTCAGCTCTCAAGGAGGAGGGTTTGTGGCGGGGTGGGACGCGTATCACGAAATCGTTTTTTAATTTGTTTCACCATGTCGGTTCGGGCGATGTACTCTTCATCACGGGCGGACTGGGTGACAGCGCGCGGTATCGCTCCTGGCATGTGGTAGAGGAGCTGCGATTGCAGGCGGGTTTGCGGTGCTCGATCACCGTGCAGGATAACCCGTTCCTCTCAGGGTACGCGGACAAGTTTTCGATATTTATTTTTCATCGGGTGATGTATACGCCGAGCGTCGCCAAACTCATAGAAAAAATCAAAGCGCAACACAAGACGATTATTTTTGAAACAGACGATTTGGTATTTGACGCGAAATATCAGAAGGATATGGATCACTTCCGCAAGATGAATACCTTTGAACGTAAGCAGTATGCCGGAGGTGTCGGCGCGGAAATCCTCGCCGATCCGTATGTGGAAGTGGCCACGACGAGTACGGATTTTCTCGCTGAGAAATTACGAGAACAGAATAAAACAGTTTTCGTCGTGCCAAATAAATTGTCGCAAGAAGATGTGCAGACGATGGATGAGATTTTGGCTGCAACCAAGGGTGCGGCGGGTAGAGACGCAAGATCTTGCATCTCTACAGAATCGGAAAACGATGTGATCATCGGTTACTTCAGTGGTGCCAAGGGGCATGATAAAGACTTTGCCGTAGTGACGGACGTGTTATTGGAGCTGTTTCAAAAATACCCGCAGTTGCGATTGTTCGTCGCCGGGCCACTGGTGCTGGATGAGCGTTTACTGGCATTAAACAAAAGTGTATCAGGAGTAGAGACGCAAGATCTTGCGTCTCAAGAGAAGAGAATAATTCAAGTTGCCTATGTCCCTCGAGCAGAACACTTCGCCAATGTCGCGCATATCGATATCAATGTCGCGCCGCTCGAAGTCGGCAATCCCTTTTGCGAGTCGAAGTCGGAGTTGAAGTTTTTTGAAGCCGGATACCTCGGCGTGCCGACGGTGGCCAGTGCGACCGATCCGTTCCGACGGGCGATCGAGGATGGGGTGGATGGTTTTGTCGCTATGAAGAGCGACGAATGGAAAGAGAAACTCTCGCGTTTAATAGAAGACAAAAATTTACGATCGCAAATGGGTGAACGGGCGCACGAAAAAGCTGTGACCAAATACACTACCACTAACGCTCACAACGAGGAATACTATGCTTTTTTGAAAAGCAAGATTATTTCTGCTTGAGAGCGAAAACTCCTGCGAAAATCGCTAGCATAATGAGGACGATGGTACCGCCGGTGGAGAGATTGAAGTAGAACGAGGCGAAGATGCCCGAGACGACAGAGAAGAGTGAAACGATTTCCGCGTAAATGATGGTTTGCAAGAAATTCTTTTTGAGTTGAAGCGCCGTGATGACCGGGATGACGATGAGCGCTGCGATGAGGAGTACGCCGACGATGGGGATGGCGAGGGCGACGGTGAGTGCGGTGAGCACGATGAGGATGGTATTGACGAGTCGAGTCGAGACACCGCTGACTGTGGCCGCTTCTTCGTCGAAGGAGATATACACGAGTTGTTTGTAAAAAAATGCTACTATCAGCGCTACGATAATGGCTAAAATTGAAATAATACGCACATCACTGGCCGTCACGGTCACGATGCTGCCGAAGAGATAATTGAAGAGGTTTGAGTTGAATCCGTGAGCGAGGCTGAGGATGACCACAGCGAGCGCGAGGCTGCCGGAGAGGAAGAGCGCCAAGGCTGATTCGCCGTAGACTCGTTTGGAGGTGCGGAGTCGTTCGATGCCGAGTGACGCGAGCACCGCCGTGACGAGTGCCGTCAATACGGGATTGATTCCAAGGAAGAGGCCAATCGCAATCCCTGCCAGCGATACATGGGCGAGCGTATCCGCGATGAGCGAATAGCGTCTCAGCACGAGGAAGATGCCGATGAGCGGTGCGATGAGGGCGATCACGATGCCGGCCTCCAGCCCTCGTATGATGAAACCGTATTGGAAGATATTTTCGAGCATTTATTTGTGATAATGATGATGGAGGATGTGGACATCTTTGCCACGAACATTGGAGGGTGTGCTCTCCGCGAGATAATCCTCGGGCGAAGTGTGGCAGACGAGGGTTATATTGACACAGACGATATGCATCACTTCTCGGACTACCCGTTCGATATCGTGGGACACGAGCACGAGTGTGAGATCTAATTCTTCATTGAGCTTTCGGAGGAGTGTATAAAACTCGTTTTGAGTTTCTTGATCTACACCGGTTGTCGGTTCATCCAAAAAGATGATTTCCGGTTGGTTGACCAGTGCTCGAGCGATGAAAACTCGTTGTTGTTGCCCGCCGGAGAGATCACCGATGAGTCGGTCTTTCTGTTTCCATAACCCGACTTTTTCGAGCGCGTCCCGTACTGCTTCCTTATCATCTCGTGTGGTTCGTTGGAAAAGTTTTTGATTTGAGTAGCGACCCATCAGTACGACTTCGAAGACACTGGCGGGAAAGTTGGCATCAAAATGGACGGCTTTTTGGGGGACATAGCCTATTTTTTGCCAATCCTTGAATTCTCGAAGATCCTGCTCAAATAATTTTACGCTGCCGGTTTTTGGCGTGAGGAGATTGAGCATTATTTTGAGTAGGGTCGTTTTGCCCGCTCCATTTGGGCCGATGAGTCCGATATAATCGCCCTGATGGATTGCGAGCGTTATGTCTTTCAAGACATCTCCGTTGTCATTGTACGAGAAGGAGACATTTTCGATCTCGATGATGTTTTGTGTGTGGTCTATTTGGCGCATTGTAGTGCTGTTTGTAAATTAGAGAGGTTGTTTTGCATGACGGTCAGATAATTTTCCCCTTGGGCGAGTTCGGTATCGCTGAGTCCTTCGAGCGGATTGAGTACGAGTGTTTGTGCGCCAATTTCAGTCGCGATCGTTTGGGCGAGCTTGGGGCTGGCGAGGCTCTCGAAGAAGATATATTTCACCGAGTTGGCTTTGGCGAATTGTACGATGCCGGCCAGTTGCTGCGGTGATGGTTCGGCATCGGGGGAGAGTCCGGCGATGGCGACCTGATTTAATCCGTAAGTTGTGGCGAGGTAGCTAAATGCCATGTGCGAAGTAATGATGTTTTTTTCTTTACAATTACTCAACCCTTGTTTATAGGCTCTATCTAAATCATTTAGTTTTGATTTTAGAATATCGGCGTTCGTCTGATAATACACTGCATTAGCGGGGTCAGCTTGTTCAAATCCCTGCACGAGCTTCGCGACGATTTTCTCTGCCAATGGTGGGGCGAGCCAGATATGGGGGTCGATGCCGGTCTGACCGTTTTCTGTTACCTGTTGAGTAGCGAGGCCGTCGCTCACAGTGATGATGGTTGTTTTTCCGGGGTCGATATTTTGTTTGATAGTGTCGCCCCAACCCTCGAGGTTGCTCCCATTGAGGATGATGAGTTGGCTATTTTCCATCGTGGCCATATCCTGCGCGGTTGGTTCGTAGTCGTGCGGTTCGGCACCGGCTGGCACTATATTGGTCACATGTGCTTTATCGCCACCGATTTGCTGAGCGAAGAAGGAGAGTGGATACAAGCTGGCCACTACTTGGATTTTCCCTGAGTTGAGAATTTGAGAGGACGGTTTTGTTTGTCTTAACAAAACAAAAACTGCCAGACTAATGAGAAGTAGCCCGAGAACAAAAATGATGGTAATGACAGTATTTTTCGACATATTCTTGATAACAGTATAGCGTGTTTTTTGGTCTAAAGCTAGTTCTGTCGAAAAAGTTTTCTGATGTATAAAAACGTGCGGAAAATGTGGAATTTTGTTATGATTAAGAGGAAATTTTAAAGAGACGAAGAAATATGTTTGGAAGTATGTTTACACAAGAACATGTCGATGCCGTGCGGGCAGGGGAAATCGGCGTGATGCCGACGGATACGATTTACGGTTTGGCCGCCTCGGTGGACTTTCCGGAGAGTATCGAGCGGCTCTACCGGTTGCGCGGTCGAGATACCGGCAAACCGTTCATCATTCTCATTGCTGATGCGTCTGACTTGGAGCGATTTGAGATTACTCTGACACTATGGCAAGAGGAACAACTCGCACGACTCTGGCCGGGGCGGGTGAGTGTGGTATTGCCGTGCGCTTCGGAGCGCCTGGCCTATCTGCATCGAGGGAAACAGTCTTTGGCTTTCCGGGTGCCGGACGATGCGGCAGTGCGGGAATTTCTCCATGCGACCGGGCCGGTCGTATCGTCGAGTGTCAATCCAGAGGGGTTGCCGCCAGCCGCGACGATTACTGATGCCTTCAACTATTTTGGTGATGATGTGGACTTTGTGGTTGATGCCGGGCGACTGGAGAGTAAACCCTCGACCGTGGTATCATTGGAGGGTGACGAAGTGCGAGTCTTGCGTCAAGGTGCGGTAAAAATTGAATAAACTCATATGAAAATCTTAGTGACGGGTGGTGCGGGTTTCATCGGGTCGGCACTCACGAAGCAATTGATCGATCGGGGTGACGAGGTAGTGATTGTCGATAATTTCAATGATTACTATGATCCACAGCTGAAGCGTGATCGGGTAGCAATGCTGTTGAAGGGGTATGCTCCCAAAGTAGTTGAAGCAGATATTCGGGACGAGAGCGCGATGGCGAAATTGTTTGCCGAGGAACAGTTCGACAAAGTGGTGCACCTCGCCGCGATGGCTGGTGTACGCAATTCGCTCAAGGATCCCTTGCTGTACGAAGAGGTGAATGTCCGTGGCACGATGATCTTGCTCGATCAGGCGGTGAAGCACTCCATCAAAAATTTTGTCTACGCTTCGTCATCGTCTGTTTACGGAAATAATACTAAGTTGCCGTTTGCTGAAAGTGACTCGGTCGATACGCCGATCTCGCCCTATGCCGCGACCAAGAAGTGTTGTGAACTCATCGCGCATACGTACAGCCATATCTATCAGTTGCCGACGACTGGGTTGCGATTTTTCACCGTGTATGGTCCGTGGGGGCGACCCGATATGGCTCTCTTTGGATTCACGCAAAAAATCGTTGCCGGAGAGCCAATCGAGGTGTATAATTATGGCAAGATGACGCGGAATTTCACGTATATTGACGATATCGTTTCGGGTATTCTCACAACCTTGGATGCGAACTTACCTTACGCAGTGATGAATATCGGTGGTGATCGCGAGGAGACACTTACGCGTTTTATCGATGTGATCGAAGAAAAAATCGGGAAAAAATCGGAGCGCAAGTTGATGCCGATTCAGCCGGGTGATGTGCCGAGTACCGTGGCGGATATCAGTCACTTGCGAGCGATGGGTTGGGAGCCACACACCCGCATCGATGAGGGCATAGCCAATTTTATCGCGTGGTATCGGGAGTACTATAAGATACAATAAATCAAGATATGCGGAAGCATGAGAATTATCGGGAATTAGTGTGGATGCTGGCCAAGACGGATTTCAAACTCCGGTATCAGGGGTCCGTGTTGGGATATGTGTGGGCTTTGCTTAAGCCTCTACTTATGTTTCTCGTGCTCAATTTCGTGTTCTCGAGCATCTTCAATCCGCGCAATATTCCGGGGGCCGAATACTATTCACTCCAACTCCTCACCGCGATTATGATGTTCAACTTCTTCGCGGAGGGGACGAACGCAGGGATGTCATCACTCCTCTCCAAATCGCAGCTCGTGACGAAGATCTATGTACCACGGTGGACGATCATCCTTGCCTCGACGCTCAACTCTGCCCTCATCTACTCGATGAACTTGCTTATTATCATCGGATTTTTCATCTATAAGGGTTTCATTCCGAGTGCGCCTTCTATTCTTCTTTTCTTCGTTTTCTCGATCATCATCTATATTCTCGTCGTGTCTTTCGCTTTCCTGACCGCGCCTCTGTATGTGAAGTTTCGTGATCTCGCGATGATCTGGGAAGTGTTGGTGCAGATCCTCTTTTATGCGACGCCGATCGTGTATCCGCTGCAGATGATGCCTGCCAATGTGCAACAGCTTCTCCTTATCAACCCGATGGCGTTTATTATCCACTTCACCAAGGAGGCGCTCATCAACAATCACTTCGCCGATCCCTGGAAGACGACGGTGTTTCTGTTGACGGTGGGAGGTGCTTTTATTGTGAGTATGTTTTCATATCGCAAATTCATTCCGCGTGTCGCCGAGGATATTTAATTTTTTTGTATGATTACATTCGAAGAGAACATTTTATTGGCACCGTTCACTTCGTTTCATATCGGTGGACCAGCGCGATATTTCGTCCGAGTGAAGTCCATCGAGGAGGCGATCGAAGCGCTCACTTTTGCGAAAACCGAAAATCTTCCCGTTTTTATTTTGGGTGGCGGCAGTAATATTTTGGTCGCGGATACCGGTTTCAAGGGTGTTGTGATCAAAGTGGAAAATGAAGATGTGACAGGTGATGGGCAAATGATTGCTGTGGGCGCCGGAGCGACGTTGCTTTCGGTCGTAGCATTTGCCGTGAGTCGCGGATTGAAGGGGCTAGAAAATCTGGCGGGTATTCCTGGCTTGATTGGCGGTGCGGTGCGGGGCAATGCGGGAGCCTTCGGGACAGACATTGGTACGCATATAATAAGTGTGATGGCATTTAATCGGGATACATTTGAAACCAAAGTTTTTACGCATCAGGAATGTCAATTTTCCTATCGGGATAGTTTTTTTAAACAGCATCCCGAGTGGGCAATCTTTGGTGTAGGTATCGGTTTGGAATTGGGTGATGCAGAGGAATTGCAAAAAATCACTGATGAGACGATCGCTAAGCGGGAAGCGAAACATCCGCAGAACGCCTGGAGCGCTGGGTCGTTCTTTGTGAATCCGGTCGTGACTGACGCGGTACTCCGTAAGGAATTCGAAACCGATACAGGCATCAAGTTGCGCGATGATAAGGTGCCGGCCGGCTGGCTGATCGACCAGGTCGGATTGCGTGGCAAAAAAATCAGCGGTGCGATGGTGAGCGAAATCCATCCCAACTATATCGTCAATACCGGTGCTGCCACAGCGGAAGATATCATTATCCTTTCGAGCCTCATCAAACAGAAAGTCCGCACCCAGCTCAATGTCCAACTGAAAGAGGAGGCACAACTCGTGGGGTTTTGAAAACCGAGCTCCGGGTGTATAGTGGAGGTATTCCTTTAGATAATTTTTTTAGCTCACTTCGTATGGAAAAAGAAAAATTGATGACGGCTTCTCTTGCAACGATGGCGGTTCTCATAGTCTTTCTGTTAATCGGGATCGCTTTCTTCTTAGGAAGGGAGAGTGTGCAGTTTAATGGAAATAGTGGCGATGATACTATTCTTGGGCCAACACCATTACTACCAGATCAAATAATGTGTACAAAAGAAGCAAAACTTTGTCCTGATGGTTCGTATGTGGGTCGCTCTGGACCAAATTGCGAGTTTACTCCTTGCTCGGGAAGTGACCCTGGACTGATACCGGAACCTCTGCCGGATGGTCCTTATACCGAACCCAGCGGAAGAATGTGCACGCAGGAAATGAAGCAGTGTCCGAATGGCGGTGCCGTCGCTCGAACTGGACCAAATTGCGAGTTTGCGCCCTGCCCGACAAAAAAATAACACTAAAATAGAGCTATTTTTCAAAAACCTCGCCTTTAAAAGCAGGTTTTTGTTTGGATGGGTGTATTTTGAAAAATTTCAAAAAAGTGATATGCTGGAAGTGAAATAATCCGATAAAACCAAGCCTATGAATATGAATTTTTTGGCCAAGGGGATGGAATTAACCAGTGTTTCACGGGCGTATATTGAGAAGCGGTTGGGTCGCTTGGAAAAGTTGGTGAGTGAAACCGCACTTTTTGAAATCGAAGTCGATCAAGACAAGAAAGGTTTGTATCGCGTGGAAGTGATGATTGATGTCGAGGGAAAATTGTATCGAGCTGATGAGGTATCGGAGAGCGTGGAGGGTTCGGCGGATTTGGTGGTTGATGAATTGGAACGACAACTGACCCATGAGAAGGATCGCCTGACGACACTCGAACGCCGCGGTGCCCGGAGTATCAAGAAGAAATTGGTAATCGATGAGGATGCACGATTTTAATAACTGTAAGACTTAAGCGTTTCGTTTAAACCGGTTTTTGAAAAATATTCCCTTTTTGCCTGTGGTAAGCATCATCAACGGCTGCAAAGGAAACATTCTTCAAAAACCGGTGTGAATTTTTTAAACGCATAAGTCTTGAATAATTTTTTATGCTGGACATTCAATATATTAGAAAACATACTGCTGAAGTGAAACAAGCCGTCATCAACAAACGACTCGTTGTTGATATCGATCAATTACTTTCGATCGATAAGGAGCGGGTGAAACTCTTGCAAGAGATCGAGGAATTGCAGTCGCTCAAGAATGATCTGAATGCGATGGTGAGTAGCGCCAAGGATGCCGCCGAGCGTGCGGAATATATCGCCAAGGGCAAGGAGATCAAGTCAGCGTTGGAAGTGAAGGAGCCGGAATATGCCGGGATTAAAAAGGAATATGATCGGTTGATGGTCTTGGTGCCGACGGTGCCGAGCGCGGACACTCCGGTCGGGAAAAGCGAGGATGAAAATGTTGAGGTGACCAAATGGGGTACGATTCCGAAGTTTGATTTCACGCCCAAGACGCATATCGAACTCGGCAAGGATCTGGACATTCTCGACCTCGAGCGCGGCGCCAAAGTAGCTGGGTATCGTGGGTATTATCTCAAGAACGAAGGTGTGTTGTTGGCGATGGGATTGATGCAGTACGGTTTGAAAAAAATGATCGAGAAGGGGTATATGCCGATGATCCCACCGACGATGATCCGCGGATTCGCTTTGTTTGGCAGTGGATATTTTCAGGGTGAGGAGTACAACAGCGGCGTGGATAATATTTATCAAGTAGCCTCGAGCGATGAAGAAGCGGACGGGGGATTGAGTCGCGAGAAAAAGTTCCTCGTAGGGACAGCCGAGCCGTCACTCCTCGCCTACTATTCGGGTGAGACACTCGAAGGCAAACAATTACCACTCAAGATGTGTGGTTTCAGTCAGTGTTACCGGAGCGAGATTGGTACCTATGGCAAAGACACGAAGGGGATGTATCGTGTGCACGAGTTTATGAAGATCGAACAAGTGGTATTGGCGGAAGCAGATACGGATGTATCGACCCAGCTCCAAGAAGAAATGAAAGCCATCTCGGCTGAGATGCACCAGGAACTCGGATTGCCTTATCGTCAGATACAGATCTGCACGGGCGATATGTCGGCGGGGAAGTATCGTGCCTTCGATATCGAAGCCTGGCTCCCGGGATTGAACCGTTGGGGCGAGACCGGATCGGCTTCGAACTTCCTCGATTGGCAGTCGCGCCGATTGAATGTGAAGTATACCGATGCAAAAACCAGCAAACGGGAATTCGTGTATATGCTCAACAATACGGCACTTCCAACACCCCGCATCCTCATCGCCATCCTCGAAAATTACCAGCAAGCCGACGGCAGCGTGATAGTCCCCGAAGTCCTGCGGCCTTATGTCGGGAAGGATGTCTTGGTGCGAAAATAAGAGTCGGATCAGTTCTGATTTGACGATTGCCTGGTATATGGTACACTGTTTCTATGCGGAAAAGTATAGTTTTCTGTTTTTGTTTGGGTATTTTTTGGGTCGTTAGCTCAGTCGGTAGAGCAGTTGCCTTTTAAGCAAACGGTCACTGGTTCGAATCCAGTACGACCCACACAACTTATACAAAAAAACACCTTTGAGAAATGGTGTTTTTTTGTACATTGCGTGTGCTATACTGAAGATATTATTCTTGAGGAGCGTGCTTTATGCGGATTGGTATCAATGGAGCTTTTTTGCGCCGACCCGGAGTTGGGGTTGGTCAGGTATCGGAGCATGTCCTCCGTCATTTGCTGGTGCGCCCAGGTGATGAATATATTATCTATACCGAAGAGGCCTTTCAGGGGCATTTTTCGTGGTTGAGTCGGGCGGATATTACCGTAAAACCCATGCTTCCACATTGGCGACGGGATGACCTCATCCGCAAGGTGTGGTGGGAGAAATATCTCTTGCCGAGAGTGGTTGAACAGGATCAGTGTGATGCGTTTATTAGTCTCTATCAATCCACTACGATACTCCCACCTTCGATCCACCACACGATGATCGTGCACGATATTATCCCAAAACTCTTTCCCGAATATCTCAATAATGCTCGCAAAAAATTGACATGGTGGCTCACTGAGCGAGCTATAAGAAAAGCGACGAACATCGTGACGGTATCGGAGTGCAGTCGGCAAGATGTCATACGCTCTGTCGGTGTCAATGCTGAGAAAGTGAAGAGTAGTCTGATTGCCGTGGATGATATTTTTCGTGTTATCCCAAGCGCAGCGGAACAGCAACAAATACTGCATAACTATGATTTGCAGTCGGGATATATTTATCATGGAGGAGGATTCGAAGTCCGCAAGAATACTGAAACACTTTTGCATGCATATAAACAATTGAAAGATCAGTATATATTGGCAGGGAAGTCAGTCGACTTGCCAAAGCTGGTGCTTTCGGGTCGACCTCAACCACAGTTAGCGCCACTCGTAATCGATATCGAACGGCGTATTCGAGAATTGGATGTAGAACAGGAAGTAAGACTACTTGGGTTCGTGTCACAGGCTGATTTGCCAGCAATCTATTCGAGCGCGGTATTGTTCGTGTATCCCTCTTTGTATGAAGGGTTTGGGATGCCGGTGCTCGAAGCGATGTGCCAGCGGACGGCGGTAGTGTGTTCGAGTGCTGCGTCCTTGCCGGAAGTCGGAGGAGACACTGTGCGGTATTGTGATCCGAACGATAGCAATGATATCGCCCAGCAGATCGATTGGCTGCTCTCACATCCGGAGGAGAGGGTGGCATTGGCGGAGCGGGGATTGGAGCGTTCGCAGCAATTTTCATGGGCATCATTCGTGCAAGATATTTTTTCTACTTTATGAAAAAGCAAGATTGGTTTTTGGGCATTGGCGGGATGACACTTTTCGTAGTGGCACTGCTTTTCAAATATTCAGGAGTTTTGCCGTCAATGAATATCGCAGAGAGTGGTTTCCTCATAGTGGTAATCTTTTTGTTCGCGTTGTATCGACCGGTATGGGCATTTGTGATGTTATTGATTTTACTCCCATTGGAAACATTTTCACTCTTGCCGGAGAGTTTCGGTGTGCGCTTGCGACCATATCAGGTTTTGACCGGGTGTTTGTATGGCGCTTTGTTTGTTCGTTGGTTATCGGGTCGGTTACCAGTGGGATGGTTTCGTTTGGTCTGGGCTGATTGGTTGATGATCGTATTTGGACTGGGTTCAATCGTGAGCGCCTTCACATCTGTAACATTATCGGCAAGTTTGAAACAGGTATTTATCGTGTGGTCGTTTTTATTACTTTACTTTTTGACGCGGTATTTTCTTCGGAGCGAGCGGGATATTTGTCGGATTGTGCCTTTTACATTTTTGTCGGCGCTCGGTGTCTCTGGTTTCGCTTTGTGGCAGAGTGTTCGCGGTCTCTTGGGGATGGAGAATTTTACGGCTATGGCGGGGCGACCGAATAGCACCTTGACCGAAGCAGATTGGTTGGGATTATTTGGGGTGGTGATATTGACCGCGGTGCTCGTGGTGATCGGCAAAAAATCAGCCAAGAAGTTTACTGATGGAAATTTTCAGTACCAGATGATTCTCGGATGGTTCGGCTGGTGGTTGGCGTTGATCGGGGCAGTTATCCTCTTGACCGTGACCGTGACGCGGAGTGCTTGGGTGGCGTCTCTCGTGGTGGCGATTCTCTTCACGATGTGGATCGTGGCGCGGTGTTATCGTGCGCAGGAAACTTGGGTGACTGGGATTTCGAAACTGTGCGGTGTATTGCTGACGATGGTTATAAGTATCGCGATCGGTTCCCAGTTGACAGCGTTCTCTTTGGGACAGCGGGCGGTGTCCACTGGTGGGTGGCAGTCTATTACGATAGCGTGTGAAATGCCAAATGCCATACTTCCGCCACCGAGAATTCAGAGCGCGGATGAATTGATGCAGTATTCGTGTCGTCATATTAATCTTGAGGACATTGATGCTGAGAAAGCCGCCGGTAATTTTGTGATGTCAGTTGAGCGTCCTGATCCCAATGTAGCGACACGATCGAATATTTATTCACAAGTGCGTGGAGTATTACAAACTCATCCGATATTCGGTATCGGCTGGGGGAGTATCGGTGACATTCTCGGGCGTGATGCCAGTGGCAATGCGCTCAACGCGAGCAATATATTTCTCGAAGTCTGGTTGGGTGCGGGGATACTTGGCGCATTGGCGTTCGGGTTGGTGTGGTTTGGTATCGGGATCTTGGCGATGTGGAATGTCTGGCAGGATATTTTTAGCGGAAAATTTTTGAATATCCCACCAGCTCTTCTGCGTCCATTTCCGATTGCGACGGTATTATCATCGATACTTTCAGTCTTCATTCTTTTCTCATGGTTTGGTATCACGGTTTTTAATCTTTTCAATTCCGGTATCCTACTTGGTTTCATCTGGGTTTGGCTCGCCGTCGCCGTGAGCGTGGTGACCAGGAAGAGTGAAACAGTAAACTAAGATTTTATTATGCGTATAGGAATAGACTTGAGGAATGTCGGGAAACAACGAACGGGAGATGAGGCTGTGTTTTTTCACCTGACTCGGGGTTTGGCGCGACTCAATCCGACCGAGCATGAGTTTCGGTTGTTCGTCGATAATCGTACTGAGGAAGAACTCCAGATATTGAGAGCGCGATTGGAAATTGTCGGTAAGGAAAATTGGTCTTTTGTGAATCTAGAGACGAGCGGACGGTTTCATTGGAATGCTATCGCTTTGCCTCGGGCGTTGCGGGCAGAGCATCTCGATGTGTACCACACACAATATATTACGCCGTTTTTCGTGCCGAAGGAGATAGCGATTGTAACGCATATCCACGATGTGTCGTTCGCCCTCTATCCGGAGCATATCCAGTGGAAGGATCGTTTATTTCTCTCTTTGTTGATTCCTCGGAGTCTGCGGGCGGCTCGCAAGATTATCGCCGTGTCGGAATTTACCAAACGGGAAATTGTGGAGTGTTACGGTATCGCGGAGGAGAAGATTGCCGTGGTATACAATGCGGTGGGGGATGATTTCTTATCACTGAATACTAATACCGAGGACTTGGAGCGGGTGCGAACGAAATATCATCTGCCAGCGCAATTCGCGGTCTGTGTTGGGACACTGCAACCACGCAAAAACATTCCGGCTTTTTTGCGAGCCTTCGCGCGACTGCGGGAGCGATTGCCCAATGCGAAGGTGGTGCTGGTTGGCAGTCGTACCGCACATAATGTCGATACGGAGATTGATCAGGTGATCACTGAAGAGCACCTCGAACAAACAGTGATTTTTCCTGGCTTCATAGAGCAAGTTGATCTACCGAGTGTGATCGGGCTGTCCGAGATGCTCGTCTTTCCATCCTTGTATGAGGGGTTCGGCATCCCGGTGCTCGAGGCGATGAGTCAGGGCGTTTCGGTCGTTTCGGCGGATATTCCCAGCCTGAACGAAGTGGCTGGCGGGGCTTCGATACGGGTTAACACTGCTGATACGGAAGCATTTACACATATACTGCAACGAGTCTTTACGGATGAACCGCTTCGTGATACTCTACGAGAGAAAGGTTTTTCCCAGATACAAGAATTTTCGTGGGAAAAAAATGCTCGGCAATTACTTGCTGTGTATGAGTCTTGTTTGCTTATACAATAAAGTATTCCCAGTTAATATTTGAATATTCAATATATGTTGCAAGAATTGCCACCCTCACTTTCTTCTATGGGACGCTCGCGTTTAACTGGTTCTGGTGCGCCTCAGAATAAAAAACCGTCACCGAAAAAATTTAGTCGCGGGAAAAAGATAGCTTTGGGAATAGTCACCGTGCTCCTTATTGTGGGCGGGCTTGCGTTTTGGAAAGCGGATTCAGTCATCAAAAAGATCTCCCCGAATGGTGGTTTGTTTTCCAGCTTGGTTCATTCGTTACCGGGTGTGAGCTCGACGCTCCAAGGTGAATCCGATGGTCGGATCAATATCCTCTTGTTGGCGATGCGCGGTGAAGGCGTGGAGGGTGGAGGCACGCTGGCCGATACGATCGAGGTACTTAGCTTGCATATCGCCAAAGATTCCAATGACACGAGTCGGGCATCGTTAGTTTCGATTCCGCGTGACTTGTATGTCAGTGTCCCAGGGAAAGACGAAAAGAGGAAGATCAATGCGGTGTATGCTTTGGGGAATGAGCGCGATGCCAAGCGCGGTGGTATGGACGATATGAGGAAGGTCGTCGGTGATGTGACTGGTCTGCCAATCCAGTATGCCGTAGTGATTAACTATCAAGGATTTACCGATCTTGTGAATGCTTTGGGCGGGATCAATGTGCATCTTGATGCCGCGTTTGATGAGAATGTGCAATTCCAGCAGGCGCAGGTCTGCGACCCGTATGTTTTTACTGTTCCGACGAACCCGGTTCAGTATGAGACGAAGTACGGTACTCGTCCGAGTGGTCGGAAGTATATTTCTAAACAATATCCGCTTTGTTACAATAAAGATGAGGAATGCGGAGGAAACTTTGCCTTGCCGGCCGGAGACAATCACTTGGATGGTATCGGTGCACTCTGTTTTGCTCGGGCACGATACACCACGACTGACTTCGATCGGGCGCGTCGACAGCAGGAAGTGATCCAATCAGTGCGGCAAAAAGCGACGAGTCTTGGGACGCTTACCGATATTTCGACAGTTAACAAAATGCTGGGTGCTTTGGGAAATAACCTGAAGACGGATCTCGAACCGTGGGAGATGGAACGATTTTTCGAGCTATACAAGAACAAGTTCTCAGCAGTCACTCCGAAAACTGCAGTGATTGATGATTCGAGTTCACCTACCGGATTTCTGTATGCGCCTGCAATGACTCCGGAAACCGGTTATATTCTGCTTCCGAAGGGTGATACTTATGATCAGATCAAAGCGTATTTCCAAAAGATACCGTAAGGGTTTTTGTAGAGACGCAAGATTTTGCGTCTCATGATGGTTTTCTTTCAACACAGAGACGCAAGATTTTGCGTCTCTACCCGATACAAGAATATTCTATGTCTTCATCCGAAAAGTTACCCGAAATTTCTTTGATCGTTGCCTCGTATAAGCATCCTGAGACACTTCGATTGTGTTTGAATTCCTTGCGGGCAAGTTTGGTGAACGCAGCGTTCAATTATGAGATTCTTGTTGCTGACAGTGCTACAGAGATACCAACCAAGGATATGATGGCCAAGGATTTTCCTGAGATCTCGTTTTTCCCTTTTGAAAACAATGTCGGATTTCAGCGTATCGTCCGAGAGGGTTTGGAACACGCCCGAGGAGAATATCTGTTCGTGCTCAATTATGATATCGTTGCGCCGAATGATTCGATTGAAAAACTGCTCGCTTACCTCAAGTCGCATCCTGACGTAGGTATAGTCGGACCGAAGTTACTTAATTTTAACGGGTCGATGCAACCGTCGGCATTCCGTTTTTATCGTCCATGGACGATACTCTATCGCCGTACATTTTTCGGTAAGTTTCCCTTCGCCAAAAAACATCTGAGCTGGTTTTTGATGGAAGATTTCGATCATGAGCATCCACAGGAAGTCGATTGGATTATGGGATCGGCGCTCTTGGTGCGGCGTGAGGCATATGCAAAAGTTGGACCGATGGATACCCGATTCTTCATGTATATGGAGGATGTTGATTGGTGTCGGCGGTTTTGGGAGGCGGGATACAAGGTGGTATATTACCCACAAGCGACACTGTTTCACTACCATGGCAAGGGGAGTGCCAAGGGGGGATTTCTCCGGTCGCTTTTGTTCAATCGTCTCACGTGGTATCACATCGCCAGTGCGTGGAAATATTTTTGGAAATACGCCGGTAAAAAAGTTCCCGAACATCAATAACAAATACTATGGAAACAATCGAGACGCAAGAGCCTGTTCAAGAAGTATCTGTATCGCCAGCGAAAAAAAAATCTTTTTGGGAAGTTTTGTCAGTGACGCATTGGGTGTTTATCCTCGTTCTTGCAACGGGAATGTTCGGTCTGGGATGGCAACAGGCGAATCATTCCTCCTCGCGTGGTACTGTGACGGAGGCCCCGATCCCACTTCAAAAAGCAATCATCCAAAACACACAGACGCCTCAGGATGTGACGGTCGATTTTGGGCTTTTTTGGAAGGTTTGGAATCTGGTGCGAGAAAAGCATATCAATCGCGTTGATCTCGATGCAAATAAAATGCTCTATGGAGCGATAAATGGTATGTTGGCTGCATCTGGCGATCCCTATACGAATTTTTTTGATCCGGAAGAGAATAAACAATTTACGGAAATGATAGACCAAACTTTTGATGGAATTGGCGCGGAAATGGGTATGAAGGAGAGAGTTCTCATTATCGTCGCACCTCTGGATGATTCGCCAGCTCAAAAAGCAGGGCTTATGGCTGGCGATGCCGTGCTTAAGATTGACGGTACGGATACGAGTTCGTTGACGCTTGATGAAGATGTGGCGAAAATCCGTGGCGCGAAGGGAACCGATGTCAAGTTGACGATTTTTCGAGCCGGTGACAATGAGACCAAGGATATTGTCGTAAAACGCGATAAAATCCAAGTTAAAAGCGTGAAGTTTGAAATGAAATCCGATGGTATTGCCTGGATTCGTATCAGTCAATTCGGTGAACAGACAACGACAGAATTTGCCGCTGCTGCCAAACAGGCGATGAACCAAAACGCAAAGGCAGTTATCGTCGATGTGCGCAATGATCCGGGGGGGTTGCTCATTTCAGCCGTCGATATCGCGGGATATTTTTTGCCCAACAAAAGCCCGGTCGTCATCGAGGAGAATTCTGCTGGAAAACGCGATACGCTCAATTCGTCAGGTAATCCGCCATTTGGTTCTCTGCCGGTCGTCGTCCTAATCGATGGTGGTAGTGCGAGTGCGTCGGAAATCCTCGCCGGAGCACTTAAAGATGATGCGAGCGATCGTGTGACATTGGTTGGAATGAAGTCCTTCGGAAAGGGTTCGGTACAGGAGCGAATTCCCGTCACGAGTGATACCTCGGTCAAGATCACCGTGGCGCATTGGCTCACACCTTCCGGAAAACAGATCAATAAACTCGGCATTACGCCTGATGTCGAAGTACCGATCACTTCCGACGACATAACCAACAAAAAAGATCCTCAACTTGCCAAAGCCATCGAAATCCTCACAGGGAAAATTGGAAAGTAAAAGATACGGTCTCCTGATAGATTTTTTTTCAAAAAGAGTTTTTTCATGCTATACTGAAATCAGTAGGGGAATTGGTTTTATATAAAAATAAATATTAAAAATAATCGTTATGCAATACTTGCGGATCGTTGGCGGATTCTCGTTGAGCTTTTTGAGTATTTTTTTGTACTGACTTCTCCGGTGTCGGCAGCTGCCACGACGGATACATCTGCACCGGTTCCTGCGTCCAATCAATCTGTTCCTCTAGCCGGTACTGTCAATTGTTTTGACTATTACCATTTCGGTTCCGCTCAAGCCGATATCAGTACCAATTTGGCCTCGACCGTTTCGGGTGCGACATTGGGATTTACTGGGACGCTTTCCAATGACAACTCCTATCCGTTGGTGGACACTTCGGTCTATGTGAAGATTTTCCGCAAACAGACGAATGAAACCGTATGGCATCAGAACGGGCATATTTTAGTCGATCAATTTTTCGCAGCAGAGCATATCGATCTGTCGGCCAAGGGGCAGAAGCCGTTCACTTTCACTTGGAAAGTTCCATCCTATGCCCTCTCCGGAGATTACTTCGCCACCACGTATGTAGTGACACAGAAGAAATTCAATTTCTTGGGACTTACCTTCACCAATGATGTTAACGGTAATGTTGCTAATTTTAGTGTAATTGGCGAACAGACGACGAGTGTGTCAATCGACCCAAATACCCTCATGGTCGGCAACGAGAAGAGTAGTCCAGTTCAGCCTGCAGTTTCGACGGATGCTACAACACCTGTTATTTTGGGAGCGAATGTTATTAACACTACTACTCAGGTACAGATAGTACCAGTTACTTGGACCGTGTATCATTGGGATGGTGTGGGTGAGGGTAATCAGATCGATCAGCGTACTGAGAAGATCTCTCTTAACCCCAAAGAAACGAAGCATGTCACCTACACTGTGGCTGATACCAAATACCCAGTCTATTTTTCTACACTTAAGGTTGTTTACCAGGATACTTCATCTATCGTTTCATTGCGCTTTGCACGCGATGGTATCGATCGGACCCGGATCAATTTCCCAGCTGTTACTAGCTATCCATTGGAAGCTGGTAAAACCGCCACCCTATTCTCTTGTCTACACAATACATCGAATAGCGCCTCTGTTCAGAATGGTAAACTTAACCTCACAGTTACGGACAGCTCGGGAACAGTAATCGACTCATATGAATATACGGGTGATGTGACTGGGGCGATGATGGGAGTCAAACATGACTTCACGCCGAAGGAAACACTCGGTACATTTGATGTGAATGCTAAGCTATATCAAGATGGAAAGCTCGTAGATGAGTCGACGATGCACTATGACTGCACCACCCTAGGAGGAGTGTGTCCTCCAGCCAGTGCGACAACATTTCTCAAGACAATATCATCCAAGACCTTACTTCTGACACTTTTATTGCTAACCATTATGTTGGGACTGATTTGGCGGATAGTACGGTCCAAGAAGTCTTCACAGCGATTGAGAGTTTGGTTTCTCGCTCTCCTGGTCGGCGTGGCGTGGCTCGTGACCGGCACCGGTGTACAGGCGGCCAGTGTGGTAGTGAAGGGAAGTGATATTCGTGATTCTGTAGATATCGACGGATCTGGCGGGTATTGCAGTGCCAGTAGAACCTTGATCACCGCTACTTCCTCCGTTACCTACACGGCTAATGCCACGATTAACAATAGTCCGGCACCAGCTGTGTTCCCCGTCGGCACCACGGTTGTTTTTACACCGAAGTTGGGTGATATTTCTTGGTTTGCCAGTGGCAATAACTTCGATAGCCCCTATGGATTTTGGAAAGCAAATGCAGGAATGCTTCGTTTTCAGCAGTCGGTTATGCTATGGGTAGGCTGTAGCGGCGGTCAGAATTCTGGAACTTTAACGGGTTTACTCAGTGTTAATCCAGCTACTTTTACCTTTACACATACGGGAAGTACAGCGAGTCTCGATTGTTCGGTGGCCAAGGGTAAAGAAACCTGTACGATAACATCGGCGGGGAGTGTAATGACCCAAGTACATTTTAGTAATACCTATGGCAAGCTGTATACTTTCAATAGACGTTCAGAAACGCCAACCACTCCACCTTCTCTGAATACTGTTTACTCTGCTGCTGAAATAGGCCTCTCTTTTATTGCTAGTAATCCAAATAACCCTCCAGTGGCACCAGTCGTTACTGATACCAATACGATTGATAGCCAACATGGACAGGGATCCATAAATGATCCGTTTACTATAAGTGCCGTTTCGACTGATCCGGAAGAGGATATGCTGCGGTATGGTTTTGACTGGAATATAGATGGTGCGGTGGATGAATGGGTACCTGTGTCAGGCTATGTCGCCTCCGGTAGGAGCAGTTCGCTCAGTCACACTTGGACTACGGAGGGTACGAAACTATTCCAGGTTTTAGCACAGGATAAAAATGGGGGCTCATCGGGTTTCACTCAACATACGATTACTATCGCCCAGAAAATTAAGATCTGCCAAAATGCTTGCAATAGTGGTTTCGCTCCGGTCATACCTGTCGGACAGACGACAGGTACCATCTCGAATCTGACTAGCCCAGTCAAACTCGTTGCCTGCGCGAATAGTGATGCAGCTTGTGGAAATAGCGCCAATACTCTGACGAATAGCACGGTCACTTGGTCAGTCATCAATAACCCTTCCGGTAAAGTCACCGTTAATCCGACCAATTCGGTAAGTACGACTGTCTCTCAGAATACCGGAGGGAAAGCGGATAGCGCCACGGTTCATATTGCTTTCCCGTCCACTACCTATGCGCCGCGAGATATTAATGCGGTAGTGCCGTGTACGCCCAATTGCAAGTTCGACAGTGATCCCAGTACGAAATGTCAAGATGTGGTCATCCATGGTACGGATTTGAATCATTGCGGTGGATCATGTCAGGCAACTGGCACCAAGGCCTGCGATTCCAATTGGAATGAGGTAGCGCCGTAAGCTCGCCAAAATCGAAGAAACCGAGTCTTACGAACTCGGTTTTTTTGTGGGAATGAAATTTTCTCAAAAAGAGTTTTTTCGTGGTATACTGGAAGGGACAGTAGTGGTCTTTAGGGTTTCAAAAAAAATACACAAGTTGAGAATATTTTTCCTGTGAATCAACCACCTCGTCATTTCCCGAAAAGAGTCCTTTCGGATATTCGTCCGCGTGTTTTTGTTGCGCCGCAACAGCCATCTTCTCAGGTTTTCCCTGAACGATTCAGTGAAATAAAAAGCGATCAAGAAGAAAGTTTTTTTGAGAGCGAGCCATCAAAGAATATATTGCAAGAAGAGAGTTGGCTCGGAGCGGAGACTTTTGGTGGAGGCGTGACTAACCCGGAGCGAGTGTCGATTGATGAGGATGCGACCTCACCACAAAAAAAATCGGTAATCGAGGAATCGGTGTTCTCGTCCGTACCGACTATTCCTATCGTGATGGGCGTCAAGCATTCCTTCAATGGCCGGATTTATCATGGTCATCGTATTACATCGCCTCCTCCCCCCGTCGAAGAGCCAGAGCAAATAGCTTTGCCTATCGAAGGCGAAGAAGAGTTTATTTCAGCTGTTGTATTTTCAGAAAAATTTTTCAAATTTACAGACCGACTGAAAGAAGAATGGGGGATACTTCAAGAATCATCCGGTTTAGTTGGGCACACTCTTTTGAGGCAGTTGACCATGACCGCTCTGCTGCGACCAAAGCGGTTGGCGTTGGTTGCGAGTGTCGTGGCCGTAGTGTGGGGCGGTGCATTGGTGCATCGCGGTTTGGATTTGCGTGGTCAGGTTTTGGGTGTGTCGCAAACAGGAGTGAATCAACTCCAATCAGCGGTCGGGGATCTGAAGAATAAAAATTTTGATGGCTCACAACAGAGTTTTGAAAGTGCCGCTCAAGCATTCGGGGATGCATCCCAACAATTGAATGATTGGAATAGTACTTTGGTGGAAATTTCACAGTTTATCCCAGGAGCTTCACAGCTCGCTTCGGGCAAATACGCGCTTGATGCCGGACAGCATTTCGCGTTGGCGGGCGCAGCGATGAATCCTGTGATCAAGGATTCCCTCGATGCGTCTAAACAGGGATTGAATGGATTGCCACTGCTCGACCTCCTCCAAAAGAGTCAGGACGCGACCAAAACGGCACTTCAAGAACTCTCTCAGGCGCAGGAGGATCTCGCTAAGGTGAAAATCGATGATTTACCGGCAAACAAGCAAGCGCAATTTTTGCAGATACGACAAAATCTTCCGACCATCACGAATTCGATGCAGATTTTTCTCGATCAAAGTGCTCTTTTGGCTGATGTGTTCGGAGTCAATGGTCCTCGGAAGTATCTTTTCTTGCTTCAAAATAATCAGGAGGCTCGTGCTACTGGGGGTTTTATCGGCACCTATGCGTTGTTGGATATCAATAATGGTCGCGTGCGGAAATTTTTCGTCGACGGAATTTTCAATCCCGACGGTCAATTGACACAGAATATCGTGCCACCATCGCCGCTTCAAAAAGTGAGTGGGGTGTGGAGTCTGCATGATAGCAACTGGTTTCCTGATTTTCCTCTGTCCGCGCAGAAGGCCATTTCGTTTTACGAAAAAACCGGTGGTCCGACCATGGATGGTGTCATCACGCTTACGCCGACCGTTATCCAAAAACTTCTTACGCTCACGGGGCCAATCACACTCGATGAATATGGTGTCACTTTGGATTCCGATAATTTTATGGCGCTGGTGCAGGATCAGGTCGAGTTTCATTATGACAAGGATGAGAACAAACCGAAAAAAATCCTTGCCGATCTCGTGCCATTACTCCTCGATCGTTTGGCGGGTATGCAGAGCATCGGTCAGGTGAAGGCGGCTCTTGCGATGATGGAAGCATCCCTCAATGAAAAACATATCTTGCTGTATTCGAGTCGGGATACCATCGAGCAGAAAATCAAGGAAACCGGTTGGTCGGGTGAGGTGATCGATACGAAGCGGGATTATCTGAGTGTGATCAATACGAATATCAGTGGGTATAAGACCGATGGCGTGATCGATCAGAGTATCCGACATCAAGCCGCTATTGCCGATGATGGTTCGATTGTCGATACGGTGACTATCACTCGACACCACACGGGTGGCAACACCCCGTATGATTTTTGGAACCGGGTGAATGCGGATTATATGCGCGTATTTGTTCCCGAGGGCTCGACTCTGCTCGACGCGAGTGGCTTTACCCGGGAGACGGTGCAGTCACCACTGGATTACAAGGCGTTGAATTTTTCTACTGATCCGGATGTGGTTGCGGAGGAGAGTGGCACGACGGTGGATGAGAAAACCGGCACTCGGATGTATGCACAGTCCGGTAAGACAGTGTTTGCCAACTGGGTGTATGTCAGTCCCGGTGAGACGGCCACGGTTTCGTATAAATATAAGTTACCGTTTCGTGTCGAGTCAGCGAATGATTCCGTTCGCGGTTCTTACAGTGTACTTTTTCAAAAACAATCGGGGTCGCTGGGGAGTAAACTTGTCTCTGAAACAATATTTCCTCAATCGTGGAAGGTGTTGTGGAATACGGCCGATGAGGCTATCCATATTTCCGATACGGCATTGGGTTTTGACAAAGACTTGCAAACAGATCGGTTTTATGGGATAGTATTCGGGTATCCGAATTAGGGAGTTATGCGCTTGTTTTTCGAATTATGCAACGATGGAAGCTTTTCGTGGAGCGATGTTACCAGCCGATCCAGTCCGTGATGTTCTCGGCGGCAGTCATCGGGGTGGCGGGGATTTTGAGCCGATTACTCGGCTTATTTCGTGACCGATTATTGGCCTCGTCGTTTGGTGCGGGCGATACTTTGGACGCGTATTATGCCGCCTTCCGCATTCCTGATACGATTTATGGTCTCCTGATTGCGGGCGCTCTTTCGGCTGCCCTGGTGCCGGTATTCATCCAGACGCGGACGGAGAAGGGGGAATCTGCCTCATGGCGGTTGGTCTCGGACTTCCTTACGATATTAGTCGAGAGTATCTTCGTCATCACTCTTTTGGCGTTTCTTTTTTCGCCGGTGATTTTGAATTATCTTGTACCAGGATTTGTCGGTGAGAAGCGAGAATTGACGCTCGAGCTTACCCGGATCATGCTCCTCTCGCCATTAATTTTTGGTATGAGCGCCGTATTCGGTGGTGTGCTCATCGCGCAGAAACAATTTTTCGTCTATTCGTTGGCGCCGCTCCTGTATAATGTCGGGATTATTTTCGGCATCCTCTTTGGTATTCCGTTGTTCGGAGTTTCGGCCTTGGGGTATGGTGTGCTTTTGGGTTCGTCTCTTCACTTTCTGTTGCAATGGCGGGCTGCGGCGCGATTGGGATATCATTTTCAAAGTCGGATTTTCTCCGCGTGGAAGGATAAGCTCGTGCGCCAGGTTATATGGTTGATGATTCCGCGTTCGTTGGGGATGGCGATGAGTCAGGTCAGCCTTTTGTTGATCGCGTATTTTGCTTCTAGTCTTCCATCAGGGAGTTTGGCGGAGTTTTCGTTGGCGATCAATTTGCAGGCGGTGCCACTTGGATTGTTCGGGGTAGCTTTTTCATTGGCGGTATTTCCGACGCTCTCCCGCTATGCTGCCGAACAGGATCTGACAGATTTTTTCTCTTTGCTGGCGAGTACGACCCGCCGTATTCTTTTTTTCGTTCTGCCGATGACCGTCCTCTTTATCGTTTTGCGGGCACAGATCGTCCGTATTGTTTTGGGTGGCGGTTATTTTAATTGGGAGGATACGATTCTGACATACAAGGTTTTGGGAATTCTCTCGCTCAGTCTATTTGCGCAGAGTCTCGTCCAACTTTTTTCGCGGGCTTTTTTCGCCCTGCACAATACGCGTACGCCATTGTTCGTTGCGGTCGTCAGTGAAGTGGTGCAGATTATTCTCCTCATTACGCTGGTTCCGCGATTGGGGCTGCTCGCTCTGGCGGCGGCGTTTGCGATATCGAGTGTGGTTAATTGCGTGTTGCTTTACTGGTTGCTGCGCCGGCGATTGTCGAGCGTGTGGCAGGAGCGATTGGTACTCGTGCCGACCGCCAAAATTCTCATTGCGTCATTGGGAGCGGGGATTGTTGCACAACTCACCAAGACATGGTTCGGTCTCAATCTCAGTCCGCTCGACACCTTCGTGAGCGTGTTTTTCCAGGCGAGCATCACCACGCTGACCGCGCTCAGCATCTTCCTTATTCTGAGTCAGCTGATGCATATCGAAGAATTCGAATATCTCAAAAAGTTCATCCAAAAGAAAGTGCTCAACCAACCAACCACCCTTATGCCCGACGAAACCCACGGGTAATTTCAATGAGGATTATTTTTTTGTTTGTGTGTTTCGGAAAAACTCCTTATAATAGGGGATAGAAGAGCGATATATTTTTCTTTTTTCTTTATGACTTCACCAGCTATTC
>Ga0194043_1000042_pt1 | contig 51962 bp, 52 predicted proteins | sample JunL4415m_MetaG_FD_161274 | JGI IMG/M metagenome (GOLD analysis project Ga0194043, IMG submission 161274) | Anoxic zone freshwater microbial communities from boreal shield lake in IISD Experimental Lakes Area, Ontario, Canada - Jun2016-L442-15m | ecosystem: Environmental > Aquatic > Freshwater >...
GTTGTATTCCGAGGATTATCTGCGGGTCGCGGCTCGCAACCTGTTGCTGGAATATCCGAAGGTTGCCTTCCACGCCATCCATTTCGTAGCTGATGTCTATTGCGACCAGCTGCCCTCGTGCGGCCTTTGCCCCTGCAGCCTTTCTTCGTGTGGAGAGGCGTGCCACGCCGTGGCAAACGCTTGGTATTAGCCCGCAACCCCGAAGCCAACATCACCAACTCAGGTTGTTTGTGTAACCAGAGATGTCGATTCTCGGGCTTGGTTGGTCGGGAAAGCTGCTTGCGCGGGCGAGTTTCGTCGTGAAACTCATCATCCGAATGACGAGCTTCCTCAAATGCTCGGTAGCGAAAGTCGGACGGTCGCCGTGCAAATCTGCTCTTGATATCCGCCGTTCACGGAATAGCTTTCGGAATATCTGAGTGCACCTCACTTAGATTTGTGGCACTTCCCCTGCCTTGCTGCGACTTGCGACCAGTTCGCTCCCGTTCGCATCGTAGGATGACGCCGACGGATAGCGCTTTGGGGTGGTTGAGGAACCACCAGCGCGTGTCGGAAGGCAAGAAGCATGGAGTATGACTTAGAGATAGGCTCGGGTTCCAACCGAGAGTGGGCGACCGTGGAAGAGGCGGCGCAGCACTTTCGGCGTTCCATTTGGTTTATCCGGAAGACCGCCAACGAGATGGTGCGCTTGCGCGTGGAGCGGCACCCGATAAAGGCGGGACGGGACTGGCTTATAGACATCAGTGGGATGACTAGCTTCTTCGCGGCGAAAGCAGTCCAGACTTCTGCGACAACGACCTACCCGATTGCCCAAGCCAGTGATAGCCTGCCGGACGAAATCGGACCGGATGAGACTTGGGAGCTGAATACCGATGTCGCGTAATGGTATCCGTCGTTCCCCCGTCCCCCACCTCATTTCTGATGCGGAACTTAATGAATATCCCAAGGGCATCGGGCTGCGCTCTCGGGGAGTCAACGCAGCGGGGCAGTCCCTCATCACCGTCTGGTATGTCAATCCCGCGACCAACATCAAGACCACCCTCGGCGGCTCTGCCGTGACCCGAAAAGACATCATTAGTAATCTGCGCCAAGCCGCCGAACTGCTCGCATCCAAGCAGAAGAGGGCGGCGAACGGCAACGGTTCAACAATTATCAACGAGAAGACCCCTGTAGGGGCTGTGGCACGCCTCTGGCGGCGCGATGTTGAAGAGAACGGCTACTGGACTAAACGGGACAAACGCAAGCCTTACACGGCTTCTACGCTGCACAACAAGGATGATGTATACGGCCCCCACCTTGCGGGCGAAAAGAACGAGGCTGGCGAGGTCGTAAGAAAGCCGCACAAGCTGTTGAACCGCGCGGTTGGCAGCGTCACCAAACAGGAACTAAAGGATTACTTCGCATCGGACTGGAAGCCGCTGGGCGAGACCGTCAAAGCGAAGCTGCACACCCTGCTCACCCAGATATTCGATTATGCGGAGCGCAACGGTGCTATCGATATCAATCCGATGGTCGGAGTGCCCAGCTACGATGGTCAGGGACAGGCGGATAACCAGAAGTACCTATCGCTGGACGAAATCCGTCAGCTCTTCGCCGCTATTCCCAGCAAGGACGGCATCTGGTGGTGGGCGAATGTGTGGCACGCGAACTACTATCGCCTGCACATCAAGGCATTACTGTTTACCGGGTTGCGTATCAATGAACTGGCTTCGCTGCGGTGGCAAGACCTCGTGCTTTCCAGTGAGCCGTGCTCCTCATATTTTGTGGTGCGACAGCAGCGGGATGGAGCTAAGACCAAGGGCACCAAGACCAAGGCGGGTATGCGTAACATCTACCTAACCGATGACCTCGCCGAGGATTTGCGTGTTCACCGCGAAACGCAGTATCGCCTCCGAAAACGCACGCAAGCGCGTCAGAAGCGCAGGCACGGCGAACCCACACCGCACCCCAACCCCAACGACCTCATCTTTACTTCGCCGTGGGGAAGACCGCTTGACCTCGGACAGTTTCGCAAGGTTCTGGCAAAGATGGCGTGGACGGCGGAACTCACCGACCACATCCACCCTCACTATCTACGCCACACTTCCCTGAGCTACTGGGCGGACGCCGCCGAAGGCAATGAGAAGGTGCGCGATGCTATCGCAGGCTGGGGCGATAACAGCGTCAGCGGTCGCTATATCGCGGTGCCTCGTGGTCGGCTAATACGGGCGACACAAGTATTTCAGCGCGAGGTGGCAGACAAACTTCTGCCCCCGAAGCCGCCGCAGGATAGCGAGTAGCTGATGACTCCCCAACGCGTATTCGGTCGGTGGAATGGTGTTTTCGTGCGTGGGCGTAGGCGGACAATGGTGTCAAAGAATGGTGTCACGGCGATTTCTGGCGGAAAACAGGAAAGCCCCTCACTCGCGTTTCCGCAGGTGAGGGGCTATATGTTGCTGGTGGGCGATGTAGGATTTGAACCTACGACTTCTTCCGTGTGAAGGAAGCGTGGGGCGTGCTTGGTTGACTTCACACTAGTGCTTCGACCTGCGGCTATTCTGCTCACAGAGGCGATTGCTGGGGCCTCACTCGTGTGCTTGTTTGTGCTCAGAGTTGCCCAGTTGTGCTAGACGTTGTCGTATGGGTTGTTGTACACGATTTCGCGGAAAGAACTCCAGAAGCATGAGGCATTCAGGTACGTTCTCCGGTCGCAAATGAGCTTCACGTGCACTCAGGTGCACTGCCATAGGCGCACGATAGTACGCATGGACCCAAACCATGCGCGTCTGCCATTCGGCAACAACCGCGAAGCGCGAGAGAGAATAGTACCGCAGAGGCGGGAACCGGGCGAATGCCACTGTGGGGGATGCTTGGCGCCAATCGGAGCATCCCCGCTCTCCGCGCTGGGGTGCGATTCTCGTCGCGGTCAATCCTCTATTTAGGTCAGCATGTAGCCGGCCAGCAGACCCCCAGTGAGCCAAAACCCGAGATAGATAGGGCTAACGATGATCAGGCGTCTGGCCCATCCGGCATCGGGTGCCAGCTTCCTGGAAACGAACCAGCCGACCCAGAATCCTGCCACCCCCAGCCAAGTCGCTCCGAAATCGAAACCCCCCGCCCAGTGTTCCGGCATCCCCAAAGCCACAGCAGGCCCGATGAGGAGTTGTGACAGTATGAGGCCGCCCACCGCTGGAACGAACAGAAACAGCCCTCCGACCGACACACACACAGCTAGGCAACCAAGGCCCAGACAGCCGTCGGCATTCTCGGTCGCAGTCCCAATGAACATTCCCGTTTCGTCGAATACGCTCCAACTCATTACTGCCTCCTCAAGCGTGACACCGGAATAGGCCTGCCCCCATGTCTGAGCCAGTAGTTCGCGCGGCTACCGCGGCTATCGGAGCGCGATCTTCCGGGATGCCCGCGGGGCAGCGAGACCCTGATAGATCACCCTTGAATTTCTTCACACCTAGACTCAAAACCCCTCCCCAATAAGCCCGCCGACGATCCGATACCACTGCTCCCTCTCTTGGACGGTTCGCTACCAGCCGAAGAACACTATCGCCGAGAAAGGGGGCCCCAATCCGGCCGGCTGGGCGACCATGGTGCAGGCGAACATGGGATCGAGCCGCTTGCTCAGAACTCCATTCGAGCGCCTGCTCGACCCCCAGTGTGTCGCCGCCTCGCCTACAGTCGCCCTGCAGCCTTCCGCACATCGGCTGCCAGCTGGGTCATCGCCGCGATTGTCAGACTCCATCGGTCCGTTCTTCGACGCTCCCCACGGCCTCCTCGCCCTGCAGCACGGTCACCCCGTAGCACTAGCCAGCGCCTCTCCAACAATTCCGGCTACTTGGTGTTCGTTGCCCAGTAGGCGGTGATGGCGATTCCGAGCACCAGCGCAACAAGGGTCCCGGGTATGGTCGACGAAATGCCAGCTAGCCCGAAGAGCCAGACCGCCACGACATCGACAGCGAGAAAGGACAGCAGGAACATCCCGACGATCTTCAGTGCACGCATAAGTTCTCCCCATTCTGATCCCCGCACCTTGTCGAGCCCACAGTCCCCGCTCTTCATAGAGTCCACCACCACATACATGCCGCTATATGGGGCTGAGAACAACCCACGAGATGACGCGCCCTTAACTCGCGGCAAGCTGGATAGAATCCTGTAGCCACAGACCGCCGCCGCAGCCTCGCCTCGGCGGTGGCGCGCACTCACTCACTGGGGGGACTACCACTCGCTCTTTCGTGCCCAAGATAGCGGCGACCCAGATCGCCCGATGCACCTACTAAGCAGACCCGGGGCTGTGTACGCGGCGCATGTGCTTCATCACGGCCTGCCAATCCGGATACGCCTCCGATCCGAAAAGGACCAGCTCTCCCTCGAACTCGCTGGCTCCGTTTTTGGTCCGGTCATCGATGAGGTAGTCCCCTCGGTTAAGCTGCTTGTTGTGCGTCAGAATGAGGCGTTTGTGGGCCGAGTCTCCCAAGTAAGCCTTCACCCATTCGAGCTTGTCCGACCACGCGGATGCGTTCGCCCACGGCGACGTCGACAAGATGTACGTGTCGAAGAGGTCGGCAAGCTCGCGAAAGCCTTCGACAGCCCCGGACATCGGGGACATCAGCCGGAAGATGCCAGGGAGATCATCCAGTCTGCCCTCATACTCCTGCAGCTGCAGCTGGGGCACTTGGGCAAACGCCGAAGCGAAATCAACCAGAACGTTGTCCATATCCACGTAGACGATGACGGACAAGACTCCCCCTTACTTTGTGTCGCCAGACACTTCGCACGAGACTATGCGCACACCCCGTGCTGGAGCACGCGGGATCCTCTGCACAACGGACGGAAACCACTTCCCTCTGAGGCGTTGCCGCCACTTCAGTGTGACCGAGGGGGTCGGCCAGCCCGACCATCGAACACGCGGGGGTGGCTGAAACGCGAGGGACCCTTTGGGTTCCTGCACATGTGAGAACAGATGCTGCCAGCGGCCGTCTGGGCCAACCTCGAGCACATCCGCTGCGCAAGCCGCGTATTCTCCTGACTGGCAACTATAGGTCACACATACTGCGGTCTTGTCACCGGACACCACGATCGCCGGATCAGAATCCACGTTCTTGCCGATGTCGTACTCGTCCGCCACGTCACCTGTCGAAGCGTCGATGAGCACGAGGCTCGCGGACGTGTGTCCGTAGAGGTACTCCTCTCCCAAGGTGCGTGTCAGTCTCAACTGCGCGCGGTAGCGCTGTTTCATTCGAGTTTCCCCCCTCGCGACGGCGACATATGCCCAGCAGGCTGCCTGCGGTCTGTCGCTAGGATAGTGGAGTAAGAGGATTATTGCTGGCACTCAGAGCAAAGGCACGACGGGGAGCTCCGCTGTCTGAACTGATGCCAAATCGGCTCAGCCTGCGCGCAGCCCGCCCGACTCTCTTCAGTGCCTGCCCATCGCTTCGGCGGCATGGCTTTCCAGATCGTTCACTGAACCCCAAAGGGCGAAACGCCGAAACGTACGAACCCTTCCTGATCCAGGAAGCATATAGCGCGCTCTGTTGACCTCACACTAGTGCATCTAACTGTGGCTTTCTGCCCATAGAGACGAATCTAGAGGCCTCGCTCGTACGCTCGTTTGTGCTCAAAGTTGCCAAGTCATGCTCGACGTTTTTGTATGGGTTGTTGTACAGAATTGGGCGATGCCCAGACGCCTCGCCATACACTTCCGTGCTCGAGTGAAACGGGTATTGGTCGAGCCCTGATTGGGATTTCTCCTGGGACTCGGGCGGCGGTGCTGCAACCTGACCCTAGTCGTTCTTCTGCCAGATGAGCGACCACAGCCAGCTCGTCTCGGCCTCGCTCACGGAGTCCTCAATTTGTACCGGCCGGTCTTCTTCGTCCCGACCTTCTCCACGAGTCCGGCATCGACCATGGGGTTGATGAGATTCATCGCTCCCTGCCGAGACACCCCTAACGCCTCCCAGATCTCAGCCGGTGCCATGCTCCCCTGCACCGCCAACAACTTTAGCAGGCGTTCTTGCCTCGGACGAAGGACGATCCGCACCGAGCCACCTACGTTCACAGTCTGGATGCGCGACCAGACGCGCTCCAGCGTCTGCCTGATGCCCTCTGCCGAGTATTCGAGCCAGCTGGTCAGATCCTCTCCACCTGTCTGGGCGAAAGCCAGCGCCGCGTAGTAGGCAGGTCTGTCCTCCCAGTAGTAGTCGTCGACGGAGAAGATGTGATGTTTATCGAAACCACGACGGTACAACTCCCATAGAGCCACGGCCCTGCCGGCCCTCCCATTGCCATCGGCAAATGGGTGAATCGTCTCGAGGCGATGATGAATCACCGCCGAGGTGATGACTGGCGAGAGCTCTATCGAAGGTCCATTCCACCACTCCATCAACTCGTCCATCAGCCGGGGAACCTCGGCCGGATCGGCCGGCCGATGGGGCCCAACCTGCATTCTGATCGTCCGATACTCGCCCTCGGCACCTTGGTCCATCACGCCGTTGCCGAGTATCCGGTGTAGTCCGAGCAGGCCCTGCTCAGTGATTCGCTTGTCTGCACTGTGCTGCTCCACATAGCGGAGACCAGCCAGATAGTTGACCACCTCGCGACCAGAGCGCGGAACGGTTCGGGGGCTGTCGGGGTCCTCAGCAAGCGCACGCACCTCAGCGAGTGTGAGGGGGTTACCCTCAATCGCCGTTGAGGCGTGGACATTTCGAGTCCGACTGTCTTTCTGGAGCGCAGGAATCCAAGCGAGTTCGATGGATGCGTCCTCAATACGCTGTCGCATTCGAGCAATCTCCTCGACAGCCGTAAGGAGACTTGGCGTGATAGTGAACTGAGGTTCGTACGACATGCGATTCGTCAAGTATCTGTCCAGTTACTAGTCAAGTGAGGCCATTCGCCGCGCAAGCCTCTCGGGTGCGGCCCGCGCCCCTCCTGCTCGGGGCAGACAAGATGCGGGCGAACAACTGCGAGATGAGAAGACATCGATTCCAGTCTCCAAGCACCTGCAACCTCGTGCCCTGCGCATGCTTCAAGCCCTTGTCAATGCCGCGCACAGTGAAGGCTGGACCCCGCAGTCCGTCGCGCAGAGCCGCAGCTACTTCGCAAGCTCGACCAGCGCGTGGCCGTACTTGTTCATGAAGTAGCGCCTTCGCTCCTCACTGAGGACGGCAAGCCGCGATGGTTCGAGGTTGTCGTGGATGTCTGCGATCTTGACTCGCAAGGCGAGTGGGTTCGCACGCACGCCTCGGTAGTACTCCTCCGCTGGCCCGTCCTTGGCTCGCGTGAGGGCAGCCACGGCATCCACAATCTCGTCCGCCGACTGATTGCTCACATGATCGGCGCACATTGCGCGCAAAGTATCCGGCAAAGTCCCAGTGTCCTCGAGAACATCGTGCAGCAGTGCGACTGCTTTCGCGGTGTCATCGTCGAGTTTCGCAGCCACTCGGGTGCAATGCCCGAAGTAGTCAGCCCCCGCCTTGTCCTCCTGGCCGGCGTGCTTCACGCGCGCGATGGTGGCGGCCCAAGAGACGCTGTCTGTGCCGGATCTGTCGTCGACGCTGTCACCCTCTGTGGAGTTCGATCCCATTCTCATTCGCGTATGCCTCCGCCTTCTCTTGGTCCAACTCGAAAGCCATCTCACCGCAGTTCTGCGGGTCCTCGCCCATCCCCGATGCCCCCGCATCCATGACCAGCGTCCGCCTAGCGGCGGCGCACGAAACGAGTACTCAATCGCCGATGCGCGACCAGAACTTGTGGGGAATACCGTGCTCGTCGAGAAATCGCTGGAGACGGAAGTACGGATCGTCTGAGAATCGCTTGGCTAGGGCTTCGAGAACGTCATCACTATGACCGAGAGCCGTGACCAGCTTTGCGACATCCTGTGACTGAATCGATTCGGCCCACTCGTACTCAGTATTGCCCGCACCCCAAAACTCCTCGACGCCACTGCCGAGATCCTGGCCCTCGATCGTCAGTCCTCCGTCAGCGTGCAGAGAAGCCCACGTGCGGTGGCGGTCGTGCTCGCTGCGATCACTCTGAAGCGTCACCGATCTTGTTGGCATGTCGCCCTCCTGTTCCCAACCGCAGTATGCCTGTCGGCACTGACATGGGAACTGGCTCGAGATACGGGCAGCTTGGGGGCCATACCCGACGGTCACCCTGTTCGCCTGGCGGCATGCCCCTCTCACGCCACCGCCGACCGCTCCCGATGCTTCTCCAGCGCCTCCAGATTGGGCCGCGCCACGGCATCCCGCGGGATCCACAGCGGCGCGTCCTGGTACTGCTCGTATCGAGTCCCCGCCAGCTCCTTGGACAGCTGCAGCCGCATCGAATCCGTGTCGACGGCCACCAGCCCCAGGTCGAACAGATCGTGCATGTCCGCACGCAGGAGCAGCCCGTTGGTGGGATGGTTGGTCTGGGGGCCGCGGTACGGGATGATGTGCGCCGCCTCGAGTGCCGGCTCCGCATCGTAGCGGCTCATCGCGCATCGCCCCTCGTACGCGGTCAGCAGCGCACGCCTAAACCGCGGAGCGCCTTGCCGACGCCGCACCTGCGCCACAACCTTCAGCCGATTGTCTTCGTCAGCGTTGGGATCGAACTCGCCGAGAGGAAGCTCGACGAGTGAGACCGTGACGCTCGCCGCAGTTTCTGCAACGCCAGCCAAGCGATTCTCTCCGAGCGAGACGGGGCCCACGAGCTCGAAGTAGCCGCTGGCATGGCTCTGCACTAGGGCGAGTCCGAGGACCTGATACCCGCGTCCGCTTTCTGCCGGAATGACGACGCCCACCGGCACGCTGTCTGCGCGGCACTTGAAGAGGGCGGCGTTGGCGTAGAGCTGCTCCGGATTGCGCAGGTCCTCAGCGGTCTGTCCCTGCTGGTGGTAGAAGTACGTCCAGGTGTCGTCTGAGTTAGGGATCGGATCGAGGTCGTCGTAGACGCCCTTGTGGGTCTGGACGACGCTCACGGCATAAGGCGTGCCAGCCGGTTTCCAGATGCCCTTCTGCTGTGACGTGATCTTGATGGGCAGTCCGACGTCGAACGGCCGCTGGGCGAATGTGCGCCCGGCGTTGGCTTCGAACCATTCGAGTGCCTGAACGTGCCAGCTGGGCAGACCGTACAGAACTGTCACTCGCGCATCCCCTCCCCGACGCCTAGCATAGAGCAACGGACTGACTTGGGGGGCTTAGTGAGGCAGGTCACGGCTGCGGTCATCATCGAGGACGGGCGACTGCTCATCACCCGCCGCGCACCCGGTCAATCGCTGGAAGGGCTCTGGGAGTTGCCAGGCGGCAAGATCGAGCCGAACGAGACGCCGCAACAGTGCCTGGTGCGCGAACTCTCCGAGGAACTCGCGATGTCGGCTACCGTCGGCGACGTGATCGCGCAGACGACCCACCACTACGACCACGGATCCTTCGAGATGCTCGCCATGGAAACGACTAGGGGCTCCGGCTTCGAGCTACGTGTGCACGACGCGTTCGCATGGGTGGCCGCCGAGGAAATCGTCGAGTATCCGCTTGCTCCTGCGGATGTAGAGCTGTTGAAGCAGATGGTCTGGGGCCGAGGGTGGGGTCGGTAGCCTTGAGGCGGGGCGCAGTCGGATACAGTGGCGGCTATCTCGCTGCGACGGACAGCTGAGCGCGGACAGCGCAAGGATGCCACTGTCATCCTCGGCGCACGCCCCCTGATGGGTTAGCTCCCGGTCATATTCTGGTAAGCACCGCTTGATAGCCTGCTGGCATGCAGAGACTCCCTGGACATGATCGCGCGATCATCCCGACGGACAAGCTCCGCTATTGTCTTGATCCGGCACATCCCACTGGAAGCCACAAGGCGCGCGCATTCGAATCCGCTCTGGGGCTTGAACTCGGTGACACGACCATTCTCGAACGGATTCTGCGCGATGGAATCGCGTCAAACGAAGGCCGACTCCGATTCACACTGATGGATGGCACCGAGCGGTGGCTGGTAGAATGGACCGTGCTCGGACGGTTGGGACCCATTCGGTTCGTATCCGCGTGGAACGTCCCGCGCCGAGAGGGCTGTCCGCAGCTCGTGTCCTGCTATTTGAAGCGGGTGAGGAAATGACACAGACCTTCGCTGAACTTGATCCCGTCGAAGTGACCTCTGATCAGGAGTCGGGTCTGGTTGAGGGTGCCCGCGGCACGGTCGTGGCCGTTTCTGGTGATGTGTGCACCGTTGAGTTCCTCGACTCGGTCGGCTACACAATCGGACTGTTCGAGATCCCATCTGGCGATCTTCAGCTTGTTCAGCACATTGGCGCCAACGCATCAATCGCCCGCGAGGACTGACGGCTTTCACGCGACCAGCGTCGGCAGTTCGTTCAGATCCTGGCAATAAGTCCGGTGGACAATTGGCATGCGCGAAATCGGGGTATAGTATAGACATAATAATAGACACAGTTGTAGACATAAAGCACGGTCTGGAGGCCCGCATGTCCGGCACAGCACTACTACAGCTCGCCGCTCCGCACGCCGCACCAGACACGGAATTGGATGCGATCAGGCGTGTCTTCGGCGTAACCCAGGCCGAGATTGCGACGATTCTGGGAACCACCCCCCGAACAGTGAGTCGCTGGCGATCAACCTCCGCGGCGCATGTGGCACCGCGCCCCGCGGCGGCGCGCTCACTGCGCGAACTCGCGCGGTTACGGTGGCTACTCGAGACCGAGCTCGGCGAGGATGCCAGCAGGCGATGGCTCAGCACACCGAATCCTGCGCTACGAGGGCAGGCGCCCCTGGATGTCCTGCTTTCCGGCGATCGCGATCGTGTGCTTGGACTCGTCGTCTCGTTGGGCGAGGGCGGACTCTTCTGAGCGCCGAAGATGACACCCGGCTCGATGGACTACCCACGACGGCAATCGAGACGCACGCCCTGCCGCGTCACGCGCGACATCTACCCTCCGCTTGGCTCGAACGGTGCGCGTCTGTTCGGCGGACGCTTCAACCCCCCGGGAGTACCTGCTCTGTATCTCGCGCAAGACGCCGATCTCGCAATGCGAGAGAGCACTCGGTCCGCTGAACTCGCAGGGCTTACGCTTCTCGCACCACGCAGAATCGTCTGCGTGCGACTCGTACTGCAGTTCGTGGTCCTGCTCGACGATCCGGAAACCGTCGCCGTCCTTGGTCTAAGCGAAGAAGACCTCTTGGCACCGTGGCCGGCACCCAAGGACGAACTCACGGCTTGTCAGCTGCTCGGCGAGCGGCTCTTCCTCGCCGGAGTCGAGGGCATCCGCTATCCGTCCGCCATCGATCGCACGCGCGTGAACTACGCGGTGTTCAGGGACAATCTGCGGCTCGGGGGAAGCGTGCTCGATCTCGTCACGCAAGATGCCTGAGGCGCCACACTCGCCCCCGCTCCACATCCGCTGCTCCGCGCGCCCTGCGCTCAAACCCCAAGGACTTCGCCCTACCGCAGCACCATCTCACACCTCGCAAGCTCGGTCGGGATATCGATCCCCTGCGGGCACTTCGGCACGCACTTGCGGCACTTCGTGCACACCGCCGCGCTGCCGTTCGGATCCTCCAGGTTCACCTTGGCCGGCGTCCGCGCGAGCTTCTTGTAGCTGCGCTTGATGCGCCAGCGGTTCCACCCGCCGTCCTCCATGGACACGTTGTTCCAGATGGCGAAGTTCTGGGGGATGTCCACACCCGACGGGCAGGGCATGCAGTAGCGGCACGCGGTGCAGGGCACGGCCATGCGTCGGCGATAGACATCGGCAAGTTTCTCGACGGTCTCGAGCTCGTGGGGCGTGAGCGTACCCACTCCCGACCGGTCCGCGCTCGCGCAGTTGTCGTCGACCATCTGCTGCGAGCCCATGCCGGAGAGCACCACCGCCACCTCGGGCCGGTTCCACAGGAACTGGAGCGCCCAATCCACCGGCGTGCGCTCAACGCCCGAAGCACGCATGATTTCGAGCGCCTCGGCGGGCGGATTGGCCAGACGGCCACCCTTCAGCGGCTCCATGATGACCACCGCGATGCCCTTGTCGGCGGCGTATTCGAGTCCCTCGGTGCCCGCTTGCAGGCAGGTGTCCATGTAGTTGTACTGGATCTGGCACAGGTCCCAGTCAAACGCGTCGACGATGCTCTTGAACACGGGCAGAGTGTCGTGGAACGAGAAGTCGATGTGCCGGATGAGGCCGGCATCGCGCGCTTCCACCATCTTGTCGATGAACCCAAGGCGCTGCACCTTCTCAAACGCGCCAGCGTTCATCGCATGGAGCAGGTAGGCGTCCAGGTGGTCGGTCTGCAGCCGCTCGATTGACGTCGCCAGGTACTTGTCGAAGTCGGAGGTCTTGCGCGTGAGGAACACCGGCAGCTTCGAGACGAGATGCACGCGCTGGCGATAGCCGTCCTTCAGAGCCTCGCCCACGGCCTTCTCGCTGCCGGGGTAGACGTACGCGGTGTCGACATAGTTGATGCCCTGATCGATGCCACTGCGGATGATCGCGGTGGACTGGGTCGGGTCTGGGGAGAGCCGATTCATGCGCTTTGTCGGCAGCCGCATGGCGCCAAAGCCGAGTGCGGACACCGGCCAGTCCAAAGAGCCCATCGCGCGTAGGTTCAACTAGTGCTCCTCCCCAGCCAGCCACGGAACCGGAATCATGATCTCATTGTGCCGCGCGAACCCCGGCTTCCACGGCGCGTCGTACTGCGCCGTGACCGGTTCACCGGCCGCGGTCAGACCCTGAGCTCGCATCCATTCCTCGAGTTGCGCCTGGGCCTTGGCGTTGCCCTTGTCGCTCATGTAGCCGCTGAACTTCACCGTCGCGACCGTGTAGGGGCCAACGGACTCGAGGATCACGCGCGGGTTGTTCGGCAGCGGCAAATCCTCCATTGAGTACCCCGACGGCATGGTGAAGCTCACCAGGTAATCCTCGTCTGACCGCGTCGCCGTCACTGGCGCGGTCATCGCGATCCTCTCACCCGACGCCCTGCCGGCGCCGACCGGAGCGGTCATGGCGATGCGGTCGGATGCGCGGTTGTTGCCGAAGATGTAATCCGCAAGCGGGTTGAAGCCCGCGTTGGCCGCCTGCCCGTAGCTCGACGCGACCACGTGCACGACGGCGCGGAGGTACCCCTCGTAGCGACGTACCTCGAACGGACCATCGCGCTTGACCACTTGGTATGCCGGACTCTCGACTGACACGGGGCTCCTTGGACGACGAGTTATCGGGCTCGAACCGTATATACCCTCGGCCCGTATCGGACGACGAGGGGGCCGCTGGCACGCGGCCGCCGACATACGGCGTAAGATGTGTCGACTTGTCATCGTCTATGTCATCTGCTATGCCATATCGAATGCCTGCTCGCCCAACTCGAAGGAACACCGATGGACGACCCACGCGCCTATCCGCTGTCGGCGGCAGAGATCATCAGCCCCGAGCCGCTGAGCGTGCCGGCACTCAAGGCCGCGCTCGGACTGACTATCGAGGAGTTCGCCGCAGCAACGGATCGGTCCCCACGAAGCGCGGCGCGCTGGATCGCCGCGGAGAGCGCGCAACCTGAGACCGGCGAAGCCGCCCGTGCGCTTAGGCGCCTCGCCTACCTCGAGTTCCTGCTCGCTGACGTGATCGGCGCGCAACGCGGAGGCGAGTGGCTCAGAACTCCCAATCGAGGGTTCCGGGGCGAGGCGCCGCTCGACCTCATCACTTCGGGCCGAATCGAAGACGTCGTTTCGGTTCTTGAGGTTCTCGCCGACGGTACTCCGGCGTAACAGGGCCGCCACATGATTCCCTCGATCTCAATTCGCGGTGAGTGTTTCAGATGCGTTAGCCTCAGACGAAGTCCCTCTTCCGTGAAGGCCCTCGCCCCGCTGGCAGGCGGCTCAACATCCCTGGTGAACCAGCAATCTGCCTCGCAAGCACACCAACGCTGCTGTGGCACAGTCCAGCGCGTCGCATGAGTCCAAGCTGTCGAGCACATAGGTTCAAGCGTCACGCGACATAGAGGACCCGCTTGGTTCGGTCGATTTCTGCAAGGCGATAGCGATTCTTGACCGCATCCCACATCACAAGATCGACCGGCGTGCCCGGGCGGAGGCTGTCGTCAGACATTCGTCTTAGGCATGAGCGGCGGCACGTGCCTCGCTTCAGTCTGGCGCTGACGCCGTCCGCTGCCTTTGTTCGATGGCTACCTGCTCAAAACCACATCGATTCCGCACAGGACAAGATCCAGCCTTGCCGACGGTAGGCTCCCCACGCGCTCAGTCAGTGAGCCCCGGTCGAGGGTTACGGGTTGAGAGACATTCGCCACCGAGTCATTCGTGAGCCCCGTCATATCGCCCTCGAGCAGAACGTTGCCCGGAGCTTCTGCCAGCCGAAGATTGCTGGTGAGCGGAATGCAAACCACCGTAGAGATGCGGCTGCGGTTGAATGAATCGCTTTGGACTACGACCACTGGCCGACGATAGCCCGGCTGCAAACCTACCGGCTCACCGAGATCGGCCCACCACACGTCACCTTGGGAGATCACCATTCCGAACGCTCAAGCGTGCGCACGCCGACGGCTAGGACGAACCCGTCGTCCGCTGACCCCTCAGCCGCATAGAGCGCATCCAGAGCACTGGTCACATCGTCTGTGGAGTGACGGGCGACGTATTCGCGGACCGCACGGCTATAGAGCTGGCTGCGCGACTCATTGCGCTTGCGTGCGAGGCGATCAGCTTCAGCGAACACTTCATCTGGTATCGAAATCGCAGTCTTCATACCGAAAGTATAACCTCGGGCATAGACAGCCGGCAACACCGGCGGAGCCGATGTGCATCGAACAACACGTATTCAGACTGCATGTCTGTGCACCGGCCGATCCCCCGTGCTCGCGCGAGCATGTCCTCCACATCCCCAGAAACACAAAGACCCGCCACCCGCGTTTCCGCAGGTGACGGGCTATTTTGTACTGGTGGGCGATGCAGGATTTGAACCTGCGACCCCTTCCGTGTCAAGGAAGTGCTCTCCCCCTGAGCTAATCGCCCATCTGCGGCCTCATCGGCAGCGAACGATAGTTTAGCAAAGTGCCTGCACAAGGGAAGCCCTTATCTTGCCGAACCGGCAAATTACTGCGAAAACTCACCCTTGCACCTGCCTAGAGGTGCCGCTAGACTAGCCTCTGCGCGCGGACGTGGCTCAGTTGGTAGAGCACAACCTTGCCAAGGTTGGGGTCGCCGGTTCGAATCCGGTCGTCCGCTCCATTTGCACTTACGGAAGGCTGGTCAGAGGGTTCCGACAAGCGGGCCTGAAAGGCCAGCCTTCCTTTCTTGATAGCACCCCTCCACGGGGCCCAAAACGGCGACGTCGCCAAGTGGTAAGGCAGAGGCCTGCAAAGCCTCTATCCCCAGTTCGAATCTGGGCGTCGCCTCCAAGAACTCAAACGACCGGCAGACTGTCTGCCGGTCGTTTTCATTGCCCGCGTGCTTACGCCGAGTACTTGAGCTGCAGGCGCTTCGCCTGCTCTAATCGGCGAAGGCCGCGCTCGACGTCATTGGGATCGGGGATGTTATCCACGGCCCATCGAACAATCTGTGTGGGTACGAGCGGATAGCGCTTTCGCGCTTGTGCCAGGGTCATGGCTGCTCCTTCTGCTGCGACTACTGCTACGGCTACGAGTACTGCTACGACGTGATGACCCTATCTGCGGATAGTCTGCCCCCGGTATCTGCGCCTCGTCAAGCGAAATTCCTCAGGCGGCTCAGGCCCTACTCGGACTTGTGCAACAACACCGACTTGGCAAAGTACGCGAGAGCCGCGATGACCGCGGCGATTCCTACTCCCAAGTACAAGAGCTCCTGCGGATCATTGGACTCGATCACGCGGCCCAAGAAGAAGATCGCCAAGACCACCACAACAACCCCAATGAGCTTCTCCTTGAGGTCCTCAAGACTGCGAACGACCAGCCACTCGGGCAGCGGCAGATTGCTGTCGATGAACAGCTCATAAAGCCCCAAGGCCATGATGTAGAGAACCACTGCGAGCAAGAAGATGTCGGCGACCTCAATGAACCCGACCACCGTCTTGTTGAGCTGCAGATGCCCACCAATGACCTCGATGGTGATCTTGACCACGTCGACTACGGCGACTGCGGTCAGAACCACAGCTGCAACAAACAGCCCAGCAATGGGAGCGATCACCAGGTACCGAGTGGTGCTAGCCAGCTTGGCAACCGTGCGCTCCCTCTCGGAATCAACCGAGCTGTCGCCCGTTGCACCCGACGGTTCAACCTGTTGTGTCGACATCTACGCTCCCCATCGGTCGAACAGATTGTGATCAACGTCGAGCACGTCGAGCACCTTGCCCACCACAAAGCCAACCAGATCATCGATCGACTCCGGCTTGGTGTAGAACGCCGGCATCGCAGGAACGATGATGGCGCCGGCTTCAGCGGCGGCAGTCAGATTGCGCAGGTGGATGAGCGAAAGCGGGGTCTCGCGCGGGACCAAGACCAGCGGACGGCGTTCTTTGAGCATCACGTCGGCAGCCCGCTCGGGCAGGTCGTCGGCCAGGCCATGCGCGACCGAAGCCAAGAAGCCCATCGAGCACGGTGCGACGACCATCGCGTCAGTCCGATGCGATCCCGACGCCATCGCGTCAAACAGGTCGCCGGGGTAGGCCACGCGCAGCCGGTCGGCGTTTGGAAGCTCCAGGTACGCTGCTAGAGCTACCGCTGCAACCTTGGCGTCCTCAGTGGGAAGGGTAAAGCCCAGCTCAAAGGCGGTGACTTCTCGACCGGCGTCGGTAAACACGACTGACACCTCGTGTCCCGCGAGCACGAGCTGCTCGATGACGCGCATCCCGTAGACGCTGCCGGACGCGCCCGTCACCACCACGGTGCACCTGCCCATGAACTCCCCCATTCTCATGCCAAGACCCGGTCGGCGATTGCGCCGATCAGGATGACCACGGCGACCATACCATTGACGTTGAAGAACGCCGCGTTGACGCGCGACATATCCTCGGCCGAGATGATCGCGTTCTCATAGATCAGCAGCGCAGCCGCGACGGCCACGCCCAGATAGTATGCCCATCCCACGCCCAGCAGAAAGCCGCCGAGCGCGAAGAGCACTATGGTCGCCTCGTGGCACCAGCGCGTCACCACGAGCCCCTGAGCGATCCCGAAGTCTGCCGGCACCGAGTGAATGTTGTCGCGCACGTCGCACTCGTAGTCCTGAGTCGCGTAGATGATGTCGAATCCGGCGGTCCAGATTGCGACCGCAGCGCCCAGCACCCACGGCGCCGGATTGCTCAGCGGAGCTCCCACAGCGGCCCAGCCGCCCGTTACGCCCAGCCCTAGGCAGATGCCCAGCCAGAAGTGGCAAAACCACGTGAATCGCTTCAGGTAGGGATACACCACAAAGAACACCAGCGGAATCGGCGCAAGCCAGCGGCAGATCGGCGCGAGCTGAAAGCACGCGAACACATACGCCGCCAGCACCGCCGCCGAGAACGCCCAGAGCTCCCAGCGCTTGATGGTGCCGGCGGGAATCGGGCGGCCAGCCGTGCGCGGGTTGCGCGCATCGATCTCGGCGTCGACGGCACGGTTTACGACGAAGGCGAACGACCGCGCGCCCACCATGGCGACCGTCACCCACAGGAGCGCCATCCACGTGGGCCAGCTAGCGGCAGTCACCCACGGACTGAGCAGCGCCGAGTTGCGAGCGATGAACTGCGGGTCGAACGCCGCCGTCCCCATCCCGCCCAGCAGCGCCGCCCCGTACACGGCGCCCAGGAATGCATACGGCAGCGCAAAGATCGAGTGCTCGAACTTGACCAGCTCGGCGAAGGTCTTGACCTTGCCGGGCGTCTCGGCGGCAGACGGACTCGCAGCGCCCTGGCTCACAGGCCGAGCTCGTTCCACATGGCGTCGACGCGGGTCTTCACGTCGGCATCCATCAAAAGCGCCTCGGGCCATTCGCGGTCGTAGCCCTCGTTGGCGATGGGGCGAGTGGCGTCGATACCCATCTTGTAGCCGAAGCTTTCGTAGTTGCTGGAGTGGTCCAGCTTGTCCAGCGGCCCCTTGCTGATGAGGATGTCTCGACTGGGGTCGACGTTGTTAAAGCAGCGCCACGCGACCTGAGAGTAGTCGTGGCAGTCGACGTCTGCGTCGACCACGATGACGTACTTGGTGAACATCATCTGACCCATGGACCACGCGAAGTTCATCACGCGAAACGCCTGCCCGGCGAACTCCTTCTTGATCTGGAAGATGGCGCAGTTGTGGAAGACGCCTTCCAGCGGCAGATCGTAGTCGATGACCTCAGGCATCATCGCCTTGATGACCGGCAGGAAGATGCGCTCGGTCGCCTTGGCCATGTAGCAGTCCTCCATGGGAGGACGCCCGACGATGGTCGTCGGGTAGATCGCGTTCTTGCGCATCGTGATGGCCTCGACGTGAAACACCGGGAAGTTGTCGGCAAGCGAGTAGTAGCCGGTGTGGTCGCCAAACGGCCCCTCCCACTGCAGCTCCTCGAGATCACACCAGCCCTCGAGGACGATCTCGGCGTGAGCGGGCACCAGCAGGTCATTGGTGATGCACTTGACCACCTCGACGCTCTCGCCCCGCAGGATGCCCGCGAACAGGTACTCGTCGATGATGGGCGGCACAGGCGCCGTCGCCGAGAAGATCGTGACCGGATCGGCCCCCAGGGCGACGCTGACCGGCGCACGCTTCGCCCCGGACTCGCGCCACGCACGAAGGTTCTTGTTGCCGTCGTGGTGCTCGTGGATGTGCAGGCCCGTGGTGTTCTTGCCGTACACCTGCAGCCGATACATCCCCAGGTTGGGCTTGCCCTTGAGGTCGCTCGTGACGACAAGCGGCAACGTGATGAACGGTCCCCCATCGTCGGGCCACGTGGTGAGTATAGGCAGCTTGGTCAGATCAACATCATCGCCCCGGAGCACGATTTCCTGCACCGGAGCCTTCTTGACCGTCTTGGCTCCAGAGCCGGCCAAGCTTGCGAGATTCTTAGCGATGCCCAACTTGTCCATCATGCTCGACGGCTTATCCAGCGGCAGCAGCTCCATGAGCTGCTTGCCCTTCGCGTCCAGATCGCGCCATGTGCCTGTCGTCGCATCGACGCCCAGACCCCAAGCCATGCGGTCATAGCTGCCCATCAGGTTGATGGCCACAGGCATCGCATAGGCCTCGCCGGTCTCTCGGTTCACGGGATTCTCAAAGATCAGCCCGGGACCAAAGGCCTTGCTCACCCGGTCGGTGATCTCCCCGATCTCAAGCTTGGGGTCGACCGGTGCCGAGATCCGCTTGAGCTGACCATTGGCCTCAATCAGCGCAATGTACTCCCGCAGGTTCTTGATAGCTGCCATAGGACGATGTTCCTCCACGACGTGAATGAGGCGGGTAGCCGAGTAGGTTTCCCGCGACGTATGTCTTTGGAGCGGGAAGCCTACTCGGCTACCCGCCCAGCGCGCACCTTGGGATGATACCGCCCTATCAGATACGTGACTATCGGAGCCAAGACGACTGCCGCACCCACCGCGGTCATCTGCACCAGGTCAAAATCGTACTTCACCGCCCACTTGAAGTCGGGAAGCACCCACGTGATGGTGGCGCCCCACCACCACAAGAACCATGCGGCCTGAACCGCCAGCGTCCCCAGCACCACGAGCAGCGTCGCCGGAGCAAGCGCTAGCCATCCCGGAAGATATCGGCGGTACCGCGATCCCCAACCGACTCTGCGCAAGTACGGGTACACGACAGCGGCCACAGCAACCGCGACCAGTGCTGAGATGGCGGCCTCCAGCAGTCGACCGTTCATGAAGCTGCCCACTTGCTCTTCGGTATTGAAGACCGACAACGACCACCGATAGCGATGCAAGCCAAAGAACAGGCCTTCGTAGATCGCGTAGTAGGCCGCAGTTCCAGCGAGAGCCGCAACTAGCGCCCGCCAAGAGACGACGCCGATGAGCGCGATAACCAGCACTACCGCACCCACGATGATCAGCGAGATCGGAAGCCGTGCCTGCCGCTCCAGCGCAAGCCGCGCACCTCGAACATACGCGGCGTAGCCGTCCGGCCCGCCGTGCTCGGCCGCGCCTCGGGCCAGCATCTCTGGCCCCACGTCCCCACCCAGCACGACTGAGGAGTAGTGCGCAGCAAACGCAACGTGATGGGCCTGCTCGGATGCGAAGACCCTCTCGGCGCTGGTGCTGATGACCGATCTGAGCGCGGTCGACTCGGCGTAGGCCGGCATCCGGAGGCCGGCGAGCACAGCGATGGTGGGTGCCACCTGGTCGAGCGAGCCGGTCGCCTTACCCAAGGCAATCGAGCCTCCCGAGAAGATGCCTGGCACCGAAACCACCTCGGACTCCCAGCCACCATGACCACCCGACGCGGTGTGTCCGTGGTCGGCCACGATCACGAACGTCGTCGAATCTGCCTGCAATCCGGCCACAAGCCGAGCAATCTCAGCGTCGATCTTTCCGGCCACCTCTCTGTACTGTGCAGAGGTGCCGCCGTACGCATGTCCGGCTTCGTCGAGGTCGGGAAGGTGAACCACGAGCAGCTGTGGGTCGGTCGCCCTGCTGATTCGCAACGCATCATCCACCAGAGTGCCCGACAGGTAGCCACCCTTGGGCCACGGCCGGAGCGACACAGCCGGACTGGCTGTGACTCCGTAGAGCACGCCAAACTCACTCGGCCCCACGACCGCGACGCGACGGCCGGCAGCACGCGCAACGTCCATGATTGTCGGCGCGGCCACGCGGCTCACGTTTCCGTTGGTGGTAACGCCGCTGATGGTCTGCGAGGCACCGGTGAGAATAGTCGTCCAGTTGGGATGTGAGAGCGACGGCTGAGGCGCGGCCAGCGAGACGTCGGTGCCATACGTGCGCAGGGTGTTGAGAGTCGGCATGGCCGAACGCGAAATATCGTCGCGCATGCCATCAACGATGATGAGCACTACGCGCCGCGAAAGGGCAGCAGAAGCCGGGGGCGTTTGCGACCGAAGCGCCGCAGGAACGCTGCTGGAGACGTAGGGGCTCTTGTAGTCGGCCACCTGGGCCCAGGAGTAGTTAGCGAGCGTGTAGGCCCCATACGCGATGCCGAGACACGCTACGACGCCCAGCGCGAACATGACCCACGAGAACCACGCAACCGGGCGTCCGGACATCTCACACCTCCAGATCGAGCGCGCGCTCCACGTCATCAAGCGTCGTCAGAAAGCCCGACCGCCAGGTCCGCGAATCCGCATGACGATCAATGAGCACCGGACGCATACCAACCGCCCGCGCACCCACAATGTCAGCATAGTGGTGATCGCCCACATGTGCAGCCGCTTCTGGCTCCACTCCGAGCCGCGCACACGCCAGCTCAAAGATGCGCGGATCAGGCTTGTGCAGGCCCACATCGGCTGAGGACACGATCGTCTCCAGCTCCGAGGCGAGTCCCATGCCCTCGATCAGCCCGGCAAGGCGGTCGTCCCAGTTGGAGATCAAGCCGAGCCGAAGGCCGCGCTCCCGGAGGCGTCGAAAGGCCGGAAGCACGTCCGGGTAGGCCTCCCATCGGCTGGGATCGCCAAACTCCTGGTAGACGCGCGTGGCAATCCTCTCGGCGCCATCATCGATACCCAGATTGCGGCAGAGCAGCGAGTACATCCCCACCCACACCTGCGAGGTACGGTCCTCGTCGGTCCAGAAGGTGTCGTCGGACTGGTAGCGGTCCTCGTAGTACTCGTCAACAAGGGGCATGAGATCGTCGATGGCGCTCAAGTCGTTGACGTGCCCCTCCTCGGCGAGGACCTGACGAACGACCTCACTGACGCTGGGGTGAGGGCGGATGAGGGTGTTGCCCACGTCGAAGAAGACGGCCCTCAGCGTTGATGGATCAGTCAAATCGCACCGCTGTCAATCAGACCACCTTCTGGTTTTGCCCAAGCGCAACCAAGACGCGCTCGCACACGCTCTGGGCGGCGTCCTGCTTGCCGAGTATCGCCGCGTCGTCGGTCATCTGCTTGAGTCGGGCCGGGTGCGTGGACAGGAACCGCACCTTCTCCACGACGTCGTCTTCGTCTCGCGAAATCATCCCTGCTCCGAAGTTCACCAGGAAGTCGACGTTGTAGAGCTCCTGCCCAGGAACGGGGTTGTAGATGATGAGCGGTAGGCCCACGGCCAGCGCCTCGGAGACCGTCAGCCCGCCTGCCTTGCCCACGAGTACGTCGGCCGCCCTCATCATCTTGTGCATATCCGAGGTGTAGCCGAACACTTTGACGAGGTCCTTCTTCTTGGCCAGGGTGTCCAGTCGTCTCTTGAGTCGCGCGTTGTTGCCCGCTACGGCCGCAACCTGGATCCCATGCCCAGCAAGCTGTGCGGCGATATCACGCGCATCGCCAGGCTGACCCGAGGCTGCAGTGAGCAGCACCGTGAAGCGATCCCCCAGCCCCAGCTCGCGCCTGAGCGCCGTGCGATCGAACTCTCGGGAGAACTTCTCGGCGACGGGAATGCCCGAGACCACCACGCGATCCCAGGGAATGCCTCGGACCACGAGGTCTTCTCGGACCTCCTTGCACGCGACGAAGTAGAAGTCGGTGGCGGGGTGGAGCCAAGCTCGGTGCACGCCAAAGTCCGTGATGATCGTTGCCGACACCAGCGGGCGAGTCGCCTTGATGTCGGAGACCACACCGCCGGCGACAGGGAACGTCGATATGACAGCGTCGGGCCGAAACTTGTCGATGTAGGCGGACGCGCGAGCGAAACCCATCAGCTTGAGCTCGTGAACCACGGGGTTACTCGGCAGCTTGTTGGAGACCTCGAAGAAGTTGCCGTAGAGCGCCGGAAAGAACTGCACCGACTGCTGGTAACTGAACTTGGCGAGCAAATTCAGACTCGGCGCGAACTCCTGAAAGAAGTCAACCATGCGCACCTCGGTCGTGTCGTCATGGTGAGTCTTGTAGTAGCGCAGCAGCGCCTCAGCCGCCGAGCGATGCCCTCCACCAAAGGAGGCCGAGAAGATGAGTATTCGCTTCTTCGCCGGATGAGATGTGGGCATCAGCGAGCCTCGCTCGGCCGGTGCTTCTCGAGGCGGACAACCGTGCCGCCGCCAGCGGCCTCCGCGAACTCGACCCGGTCCATGAGCGCGTGCATGAACATGATGCCGCGTCCGCCGGGCGCATAGAGGTCGTCGGCACCTTTGCTCGCCCCATCAAAACCCAGACCGTTGTCGGTGACTTCCAAGACCACCCGATCGCGATAGGCGTCGATGCTCAAACTCACTGCAACTTCGCCCGACTGTGGCTTCCCATGCCTCACAGCGTTGGCCAGCGCCTCACCCAAAGCGACCTTGATATCAAAGAGGGCGCCGTCCGAGAAGCCCAGCGGTGTCACCAATTCGTTGACTTCGTCTCTCACGGCGGAGAGATGGTTTACGTCGGGGGGAACCTCGATTCGTCGATGCCACACGAGGTCCGCGTGACCTGGAGCCAGATTCAATCCGCCCAAGGCTCCGTCTACGTCCTCGCTCGTGGCAATCGATGCCGCCACGCTGACCAGACCGGAAATCTCCAGGATGCGAGAAACGTCGGAGTTGGCTCCGGCGAGCACAACCCTGCCGTCTTGAGGGCCCATGTGACGATCCAGCCACACCAGCAGCCCAAGGGCCGAACTGTCCACATAGGTGACTTGGGCCAAGTCGAGAACGATATTCTCGCACCCACCGGCGAAAGCCTCCTGCAAACCGAGTTGCAACTCTGGAACCACTGCGACGTCGACATCGCCGAGAAGCCGAACGATGCACGTATGTGGCGCGTCGGCATGCGCAATCTCAAACGCTGCCATCAGGTGTCGGACCTCTCTTCGTCTGCGACGCCATCGCCATCAAGTCTGCGAACGGCAATCGCAAGGAGCGCAACATCATCACGCAGGTCGCCTCGGCCAAATCGCCTGACGGCCGTCAGGAGCCGCTTCACAATCTCGTGGGGCTTTCCGCCCACGGCCACGGTGTCACGGAGCCGCTCATCGCCAAAGAATACATTCCCGTTTCGTGCCTCAGTGACTCCGTCGGTATAGAGCACGACGACGTCGCCCTCCGCCAGTTTGACCGTCTCTTCTCCGTAGACCACGTCGGCAAGTGCACCGAGCAAGGGACCCGTGGGTGCGAGCCACTCCACTTCGCCACTCTCGGGCCTCAGCACGACTGCCGGTGGATGGCCTCCGCTCGACCACGACAGGAGGCCGGAATGACCATCAAATCGCCCAACCCACGCCGTCACGATGTCGCTCGGTTCGCCCTCCTCGGCAACCATGCGGTTCACCTCGCCCAAGACGCTGGCCGGACTGAGCCCAGCGGCGACCAATGAGCGAACCGAGTACTTGATCATCGACGTCTTGGTGGCCGCCACCACACCCTTGCCGCAGACATCGGCGATAACCAACCAGATGGTCTCGTCTGAGGACCTGAAGAGATCGTAGTAGTCGCCGCCGATCTCGACATCAGCGCCCGCCGGTTCGTAGGCGCTCGCCGCCTCGATTTCGTCGTACTCCGGTAGATCTCCCGGCAAGATGGACGCCTGCAAGATGGCAGCGACCTCGTGCTCGCGGCTGTACATACGGGCGGTGTCAGCAGCAAGCGCGGCCTGCGAAGCAAACGTCTGTAGCACGCTGATGTCCTCGTCGGAGAATGCGCCCGGCTCGGTAGAAAAGACCACGAGGACCCCAATGGAACGTCCACGAGCAAGCATCGGCACTGCGAGCATGGAACGCATGCCGTGCGACGCCGCATCGCCGGCAAGTCCACCCATCGACTCCTGCAGGTCACGAAAGACCGCAGGCTCGCCGGTGGAGAACACGTACCCGGGAACGTCTTCGCCGGGAGCGAGATGCAGGCCGACGATATCGGTAAAGACGGCGCCGCGAGCCATGCTGGTGCTGATCACGCGCGTTCGAGCGTCATAGTTCATCAAAGCTACCGCATCAGCGGAGAGGATCTTTTGCACGACATCGAGAACCTGGTTCAAGACCACGTTGACCTGAAGCGAGGATCCCACCGCCTGGCTGATGCGGAAGATGGTCTCCAGATTTCCAGCTCGGGCAAGCGCGCGTTGGTACAGGTAGGCGTTCTCAAGCGCCAGCGCCATCTCATTGGAGACGGCGTCAGCCATCTCGAGCTGCCTTTGTCCTACTGCTACTCCCGCGAGAGAAACCATAAGCACTGCACCGTGGATGCTTTCCACAGCCACGGGGATTACCAGAACGCGCTCAGCGCCGGTCCGTTCCATGACTGCATCGCCGCCGACATCCTCGCCCTGCTCGATGACCACCGACCCCGAGGTGTCTGATCGCGACAACACGCGCATCGCGAAGCTCATGAAATTCTGCTCATCAGCCCCCTCAGAAAGCGGACGCAATCCCAGGGATTCCCGGTCAATCACGCACACAGAAGTACTGAGGGCGCCAAACAGCTCAGTGACCAGGGTTTCGATGTGCGAAAGCGACGCCTCTAGGCCGTCAGAACGCACAAGTTGCTCGGCGATTGCGCGTAAACCGTCTGAGATTCGCCGAGACTCGGACTCTACGGCAAAGAGCCGCGAGTTCTTGACTGCCATCGCGGCCTGAGCCGAGAACGTCCGAACCATCTCCCGCTCGGCTTCCGTGATGGGCTCGGTCTTGTCCTTGAGCACCACGACGACACCAAAAGCCTCCTCGCCCGAGACCAAGGGTGCGACAATCGCGACGCTATCGGAGTCGGCTAGGCCAGGGAGCTCGCCAGACAGACGCTCTGCATCGTCCGAATGAGCGACCGAATCGGCGTCGCGGAGGGATGTCGCAAGCCAGCTTGTGCCCTGTGCGTTGATTCGCAAGATCGTGGCGACGTCTACCCCGCGTGCAGCCGCCGGAACGAGCCACCTCCCAGTGTCGTCGAGCAGGTAGATTACCGCTACGCCCGGCCCCACAATGTGCCCCATTGCAGAGAGAATCCCGTCGAGAACCTGGTCCAGCCTGGAAGAACTCGCAAGGAGCTGAGAAAGGTCGTGCAGAGCGTTGAGCCGAAGAGCCACAGCATTGAATGCGTCCGCTACCTGCCCAATCTCGTCATCACGCGACGTAGTTATCGGCTTGACGTAGGCACCGGTTGCTGCCCGATACGCAGCAGCCTCGAGCGCCCGTAGCGGCTCGACCAGCCGCCGAGACATCGCCCATGCGGCAAACACTGCAATGCCGCCCCCAAGGAGAAGCACCAAGATCGACGGGGCTACGGCGAGTGCAGTCTCGGAAACGATCATGCGCACGGGCGCGAGCACGACGACGCGCCAAGAGACGCCCTCAATCCCCTGGAGATCGGTGTAGACACCGGTTAGGTTGCCGGACTGGGGAGAAGTGATGGAAACCAGACCACCCGAGGAACCCGTGGGCCTGAACCGAGCCGCATTCAGGTTCACGGGGCCCTGACCCCCCGCGCGAATAAGCGCAGTGCTGGAGTCGAGCACTAATAGCGAGCGCTCACCGACTCCCCGAATCTCGCGTACAGCGCTCTCAACTGGGCTCAGATCGATATGTATCAGGATGACCATCTGGGTTCCCGACGGCCCCGCGGAGGCTCTCGTCAGCCACAACCCTGACTCGATCCCCGTGTTCTGCTCGCGATGAAAGCCTGTCGTCCCAGACAGCGCTTCCTTAAACGCAGCATTACTCGTGACTGAAGCGGTTTCACCCGTTGAAGGGTACGCCGAGACAATCCCGCCCTTCCGGCTGGCGATGACGATTTGATCGACGAGCCCATTGCCGGAATCGAAGATGGGCGCGATTTGCGCGTTGAGAGCGACTTCGCCAGGAGCTGTCGCGACAGAGGCCGCGATACGGGAGGCCATCGTCTCTGCAGTGGCAAGCTGCTCGACAATCTGATCCTCGACGAACTGAAGAATCGCCTGGTCTTGCGCCGCAACTTGGCTCGCCGCAAGCCGAAAGGCGCCGATGGCTGCGACAGTCCCAGCTACAACGACCGTCACAACTCCGATAATCAGCGTCACGCGCACAATACGTGCCGCGAGCCCGCCGGTTCTGCGGCCTGCGGTCATTCAAAGCCCCTCGCCTGGATGAGTGCTGCCCCACGCGGCTCAGCAGTTGAATGGTACCGCACTGTGCTCGGCGCGTGTGCGCCCGCTCACGCGCGCTCGCGGCCCGCGACCACACGCGCGCCTACGGCATGCTCGGGTCTAGACCCCAAACGGCGGAAGCACTTGGGTCAGCCATGCCGCAATCACGCTCAGGCGACCACTGAAGATCAGAACGCCGATGACGATCAGGGTCGCACCTGCTACTCGATTGATGATCACCGAGTGCCGACTCAGCCAGCCGAGCAGCGGCTTGGCGCTGCCGAATAGCAGCGCAACCAGCAGGAAGGGCACGCCGAGCCCCAGCGAGTAAACCAATAGGAGAAGTGCTCCGTGGGCAACACTGCCGGTCGAAGCGGCCAGCGCGAGAATCACTCCCAAAATCGGCCCAACACACGGCGTCCACCCGGCCGCGAAGGCCATGCCCATAACCAAGGCGGCGCCGCGTCCGAACCGACGCGAGCGAGCGAGATCCATACGGGCTTCGCCGTAGAGCCCGGGCAACTTGATGACCCCCAGCATAAACACGCCAAAGAGGATAACCGCGATACCTGCGACCTTCTCGACAAGATCCTTGTACTGCGTCAAGAACTGGCCGAGCACCGATGCTGACGCACCAAGCGCGACGAATACAATCGAGAATCCAAGCACGAACAGCAGCGCGGTGCCCATTATCTGCACGAGTGGCCTGGAGTCCTCGGAGAGCTCAGAAGCGGTAAGCCCGGTCATGAACGACAAATATCCCGGGATCAGGGGCAGCACACATGGCGAGAGAAACGAGAGTACTCCAGCAAGAAACGCCCCCAAGAACCCAACCGAACTCGACATCGCCAAATCCTCTCGACCCTGATCACGTGCCATCTGACCGGCGCACCGCAACGAGCCGAGTATACCCCCTCGGGTATCTCGCTGACTACCAGCTTGGGCTAGCTGGCGACCTAGCTGACGACCTCTGCATCGTAGCCAACCGATTGAATCGCTCCGATGATCGACTCCACTGCAATCGCATCCGAGTCGAAGGTCACGACAGTCTCTCCCGTGGCGTGATCGGTTGTCACTTGGGAGACGCCCTCGAGCTCTCCAACAGTCATGTCAACGAGCATCGAGCAAGACCGACAGTGGAGACCGGTGGTGGCAAGGTGGGCGGTAGTCTCACTCAAAGTAGACCTCCAAATTGTTGAAATGCTACGACGCGGTGCTCTTCGCGAAGTGGGACCGCACCTACAGTCCCAAACGCTGCATCCTGGCCTCGAGGGTCTTGGTTGTCAGACCCAGAAGCTTCGCCGATTTTGGCACGTTGGCCCCGGTCCGATCCAATGCTTGTCGGACCATGTCGAGCTCCACCTCCTCCAGATCGATCCCGTCTTCAGGAAGAACAAAACCGCTCCCCGCACGATCGCGCGAGCTCAGACCGGCGCGTACCTCTGCCGGAAGATCAGTGATTCCGATCTCGTCATCATGCGACAGAATGATGATCCGCTCGATGGTGTTCTCCAGCTCACGGATGTTTCCTGGCCATGAGTAGCGCGCCAAAGCCTCCATCGCCTCCGGGCTGATGCTCTTTGTCCCCGCTTTGAGCTTCTCGAGGAAGTGGGCCACCAGCAGCGGAATGTCGCTGGGACGCTGACGAAGCGTCGGAATCGTGACGGGCACTACGTTGAGCCGATAGAACAGGTCTTCTCGGAAGTCACCGTCAGCGATGAGCTGCTGCAGGTCCTGGTTTGTGGCCGCGACGACTCGAACGTCGACCTCAATGGTCCGAGTCCCGCCGAGCCGCTCAAACTTGCGCTCCTGGAGTACCCGGAGCAGCTTGACCTGCGTGACCGGAGAAATATCTCCGATCTCGTCGAGAAACATCGTTCCTCCGTTGGCCAGCTCAAAACGACCGGGCTTTGGTGTGACGGCCCCGGTGAATGCGCCCTTTTCGTAGCCGAAGAGCTCGCTCTCCAACAGGGTCTCAGGAAGTGCGCCTGCACTTACCGAGATAAACGGCCTGTCGGCGCGATTCGATAGATTGTGAACCGCGCGAGCGACAAGTTCTTTACCGGTTCCTGATTCGCCGTAGATCATGACCGTCGCCATGGTCGGGGCAACCTTTTGGATGGTTCCCAGCACGTCAAGCATTCCAGGGTCCGCCGCCACGATGCCCTGGATGTCGTACTCTTGGTCCAACTCGCCGCGCAGCCTCTCCACTTCGGCCGCAAGTCCCGAGTACTTCAGGGCCTTATCGATTGAGAGCTTGAGTTCCTCGAGATCGAACGGCTTGGTGAGATACTCGCTGGCGCCAGCCTTCATCGCCTCGACAGCGAGCGCCACGTTTCCGTGAGCGGTCAGCATGATGATCGGAAACGTCGACCCTTTGCTTCTCAGAGTCCTGAGCACCTCCATGCCATCCATAACAGGCATGCGGTGATCGAGAACCATGACATCGGGCTCTTGCTCGGCAACAGCCGCAAGCGCCTGCTTGCCGTCGGAAGCCTCGGCAACCTCAAACCCATCACCGGACAGCGCCTGGCCTAGCACCCATCTCATGTTCTTCTCGTCATCAACGATGAGCACTCGTTTGCTCATGCGAATTCCTTTCACTCATCCAGTACAGCAGGAAGTGTGACCTTGAAGATTGTTCCGGCCGCACTGCTCTCAACTTCGATATGCCCTTCATGCTCATCTATGATGCGATGCACGATCGTCAGACCAAGTCCCGTGCCTTCGGCCCGCTTCGTGAAGAAGGGGTCAAACACCTTAGGCAGGTCAGTCGCCGATATCCCTGGCCCGTCGTCGAGGATGGTGGTTTCGACGTAGTCACCCTCGGATCGCGTCTCAATCACGATGAGACCCTCCGAGTCGCCGATCGCCTGCACGGCATTGGTGACCAAATTCAAGAATACCTGCTTGAGCTGGTCGGGATCGCCGAGAATAGAGGGCAATCGGTCGGCAAATCGCTCCTCGATGTGAACACCGTGCTGTTTGGCAAATCGATCGGTAAACAAGACGACGTCCTCCAAGACGCTGGTGATATCTATCTCGACCAACGTCGGCTTGCTGGGTCGCCCAAAGTCGAGAAGAGCCTTGATCACCCGATCGAGCCGATCGATCTCCTGCTTGATGACCTCCGCCGCCTCGTGAATACGAGCTTGGTCTATATTCGCATCGTCGAGCAGTTGAACACTCGCACGGATGACGCCCAGCGGATTCCTTACTTCATGGGCAACACCAGCCGTGAGCTCACCCATTGCGGCAAGTCGATCCGCCCGAATAAGCTGCGCCGTCAACGCCTTGATGTCTGACACGTCCTCTAGGGTAACGACAGCGCCCAGAATGGAACCACCGACGGCGCGCATGCGTGACGTCGACGCTTGCACATGAACCTCTCGACCGTTGGCCATCTGAAGCGTTGCCTCCCGCATGGCAAGCGGAAGTCGACCAGCCAGCACTTTAGAGACGTCACCTGAGATTCCGCCGTCTGAACGAAAGAGCGACGCAATTGGCCGAGGCACCATCTCGAACTCAGGCATTCCCAGCATGCGCTCAGCGGCCGGATTCGAGGTTGCAACCGATCCGTCCGGACCGACTGTCAATACACCAGAAGTAATTGAACGCAGAATTGATTGCGTATAGTCCTGAATGTTGATGAGCTGGACCGCGCGCTCTTCAAGCTTCTCGTAGGCGCTCGCCAGCTGCACCGAGACCGCTTGGAGATCTGCGGCCCGATGCTCCTCGGAGTCCCTCATCGCGCCAAACAACAACCCGATCACAAAGAACGAACCAACCTCGACAAGGTTCTCAAAGCCAAGCCCAAGCGGAAATCTGAATGACAGCTGTGCATGCAAGACAAAGGGGATCGTCGCGGCGAGTGCCGCGAGGAGCCCACCGCGCTTGCCGAACACGAACGCGGCATAGATTATCGGGACGTAGTACAGACGGCGATGCAACAGATAGAGCGGCACACCGCCAATCATCGTGCTCGTATATCGGTCGAGGCCGGCGATCACGACCAGCATCGCGATGATGATCAAGACGGCCTGCGCTCGTCGTCCAGCCGACGATCCGCCCGCGTCTGAGTCGGCGTCTACGGCAACGACGGGTTGTGGCCGCCGCGGTAGCTCGGCACGTTCCGGAGTCATCGACGGCGCCGGGCCCAAGATGGCTCGATGCGCAGCTCCTCGCGATACTTCGCGACGGTACGGCGGGCCACCGTCACGCCCTCCTGTGACAGCAACTCGGCAAGCCTCTGGTCCGAGACCGGCTTGGCGATGTCCTCCTCGGCAACCAGCTCGCGCAGCCTCTGCTTGATGCTCGTTGCGGCCACGTCCACACCCTGTGTGGTGCGGTATCCACCGCTGAAGAAGTGCTTGAGCTCAAAGAGGCCATACGGAGTCGCCATGTACTTGCCGGTCACTCCTCGCGAAACCGTAGAGAGATGCACGCCGATCTCCACCGCAACATCTTCCAAGCGCAACGGCCGAAGCAGGCCCTTGCCGTCAGCAAAGAACTCGCTTTGCACCTCAAGGATGATCTGGGTGATCCGCGTGACCGTGTCCTTGCGGCGGTCCACGTTCTTGATGAAGCTCTCAGCCGAGCGAATCTTGTCCTTGAGGTACTTGCGCGTTTCGTCGTCGGCGTTCGACCCGCTCTTGAGCATCGATCGATACCGGGGCGACACCCTCAGAGAGGGCACCGCCTCGTTGTTTGAGGTGATAAGCCATTCCTCGTCAAACCTGCGCAACGTCACATCGGGAACGATGTAGCCTGGCGAGGGACCCGGCGAGAATGCACCAGCCGGCCGAGGGTTCAGTGCGCGCAGAGTCTCCACCAGACGACGGACCTCGGTCTCGTCGACCCGGAGCGCCCGCGCGATCTTACGATAGTGATTAGAAGCCACGTCATCGAGATGACTCTTGATGATGCGCGTCAACAGCGGCTCGTCGAGTCCCAGAAACTCCATCTGCAAACACAGCGCCTCGGTGAGATCACGAGCGCCTACTCCCGGGGGATCGAGTTGCTGGACCGCATTGAGACCCTCATCGGCGGCCTTGCGCGACACTCCCGCTAGAGCGGCTATCTCGTCGAGGGAACTCACAAAGAAGCCGTCCGCATCAAGCGACCCGATGACAGCCCTGCCTGCGACCGCAGCCTCATCGGAAATGTCGAGGAGAGCGAGCTGGTTGAGGAGGTAGTCGTCAAACGTCTGAACCCCGCCGACAAAATCCTCGGTGTTCGCGGTCTCAGCGTTGGGGTCGCGAGGAGCCGTCGGCTCCATGGAATCCAAGTCCTCATACATCTCAAGCCACTCGTCCCAGGAACGCTCGTCTTCCTCGCGCTCCTCGGGTGGATCCTCGCCCTCCAGGGGTTCGGATTCCGACTCGTCAACTTCCAACACGGGGTTTTCGAGCATCTCGACTTCGACGAGCTGCTGAAGGTCGACGATGGGCATGGCAAGAATGGCGAGCCCCTGGTAGACCTGCGGCGACAGCGTAACCTTATGCCGCAGTTCTGGGCGATGCGATAACTCCATGGGCCCTCCTCTCCCCCAGCTCAAGGAGGCCGTAGAGATCGCCTCCCGTGCAAAAAGTATACCACCGCGAAACAGCGCTCTGAGCGCGGCTACCTGCGGAGATTACGTGAAGGTTAGTCCTGCCTGGGAAGTGTCGGCGCTGGTGCCCTCTCGGGAAGCTGAACGACGGCGATTGCCGCCACCACCAAGATGCCCCCCAAGACTTGGATCGGCGTCAGCGACTCTCCAAAAAGGAAGAAGGCGCCAACCCCCGCAATGACCGGCTCGACCGTGGACGTCACGGTCGCATTGGTAGGCGCGATGTGCTGAAGCGCGATCAGGAACGCCGAGAAGGGCACGATGGTGCTCACCACAGCCATAAAGACGATTGCCGAGGCCGCCTTGGGGCTAGAAAACGCGCTGAGCACTACGCCGGGCTTCAGCACGACAAGCCAAAACAGCGAAGCAAAGCCGAGACCCCACACCAGCGCCGTGTAGGGGCTGAACCGCGAAGCAGCCACGGTCCCCATGAGGGTATACGCCGCAAAGAAGACGGCGGAGAGCAGGCCCCACATGATACCGGCGCGCGAGACGACAAACCCACTACCGCCAATCGCACCAACGACGAGGGCGCAGCCGGCAATCGACAGGCAAACACCTAGGGGCAGCCACCAGGTGAACTTGTGCTTCATGAACGCAACGCCGATGAGCAGGACGATGATTGGCGCTAGGTACTCAAGCAGAATCGCCGTCGCCACGTTGGTCAGAGAAATCGTCTTGAAGTAAGTAAAGTGCACCATCGCCAAACCGAATACCCCGAAGACCGCAAGAAACGGTACGTCCCTGAGTGAGATTCGCAGATCCCGCGGTCTCCCAACTGCAAGCGCCACCGCGAGCAGAACAAACGCAGATAGCGCTCGAGCGCCCGACAACGTGCTCGGGTCGATAACGATGCCGAGAGGAGGCAGCGGCCACCCAGCAGTTGCTCGCGACGGCACCGTGAACAGCCACTTGGCAGTGAGACCCCCTGTGGCCCAGCACAAGGCAGCCAACAGAGCGAGAAGATACCCGAACAGCTTGTCCGGCTTGATTGCGGCACGAACGTCAGAGGCGCCCGGCACGGGTCTCCTCGGCAGTCTTGGCTCGCTGGTAGTCGTCGAAGGGCTCAAGGTGGGCAATCACGTCGACGACCTGGCCAAAGCTTGTCGCGACCTCGCGCTCAACGTTCTCGGCAACTTGATGACCGGCCGCGACCGTCGATTCGGGATCGACTTGCACGTGGAGATCGACGTAGACCTCGGCTTCGGAGCCGCGAGTGCGGATAGTGTGGCATCCCATGACTCCCGGTACGCGCATGGCGACTGCACATACCTCGGCAGGGGGAATTCGTGCGGAGTCTGACAGTGTTGCACTGGCCTGCTTAAAGACGCCCCACGCGGTGTAGACGATGGCCACCGAGACAAGGAGCGCCACAATCGGGTCGGCGATCGGGAATCCGAGCTTCACCAAGATGAGGCTGACGATGACGCCAAGGCTGACGAGCACATCGGATCCAGTGTGGCTCGCGTCCGCAACCAGGATCGAGCTACCCAGCTTGTGGCCCACACGTCGCTCCCAGGTGGTGACAAAGACATTGACGGCAAGTGTGCCGAGCATCACCACAAACGACATCGCATCCACCGTCGGTGGTTCGGCGTGCCCGGTCAGGCTCACAACGGCTTCCGAGCCGATCCTGTACGCGGCCAGCAGAAGCATGGCGCCGATGATGGCCGACGCGTACGTCTCATACTTGCCGTGGCCGTAGGGATGATCGTCATCTGCCGGCCTTCCGGCGAGTGCCATGCCGACCAGACCGACCACATTGCTCGCGCCATCAAAGATCGAGTGGAAGCCGTCGGCCTGCATCGCCGAGGACTTGCTGATTGTGCCCCAAGCAATCTTGGCGAGCGCGACCGCGAGGTTCAGAAACAAGATGATCCAGAGCACGCGCTTAATCGAACGTATACGCTCGCTGCCCGAACCCTCCGATGACGGCCGACGGTAGCCCACTGACGCTCTCCCCCTTCAGCAACTTGCTGCATATACCCCTAGGGGGTATTATTGTTTGCGAACGTTCAGAATAGCGCATCCCGCCGAGCTGGAGGAAACCATGTCGGATTCGATCACCAACTCTTCCGCCATCGTCACCGACGAGGACGAGCGCAAGAAGATAATCAACCGGCTTCGTAGGCTCGAAGGACAGATTCGCGGACTTCAGTCAATGATTGACTCGGGGCAGGAGTGCGACGCCGTCCTCACACAGATCATGGCGGCAAAGTCGGCGCTAAACCAAGTGAGCCTGCACATCATCGGACACGCGATGAAGAGCTGCCTCATCGAAAACGACCCTTCGATCTCGCGGGATGAGGTCATCGACCAGGCTATCGCGGTGTTTCTGAAGTACTCTTCCTGCGTGAAGTAGCGTCCGCACCACTATCTGCCACGTGCGAGAATGCAGAGAGGCTCCGGGGGGAACCCGAAGCCTCTCTCATCTAGGTAAGTGACTCTCGCTAGCTCAGCTCTCGATGCCGAGTTCCTTGCCCATCGCATCGGCGCCTCGGGCCCCGACTATCTGGGCGGCCATCTCTCCGCCGACGAACTTGGCGATGGTGGGAATGCTCATGACTCCGTAGCGAACCGCCAGCTCCGAGTTGTCGTCGATATTGACCTTCACGAACTTAACGCCATCCACGCGCCCCGCAAGCTTATCGAGTTCGGGGCCCACCATTCGACACGGTCCACACCATGGCGCCCAGAAGTCAACGATCACGGGCACGTCGGAAGAGCCGACTTCGGCGTCCCACGTAGCGGTGGTCACATCAATTGCGTTGCTCATCCGGAAACTCCTTACGTCGATACCTGAGTCTTTCGGTCACGATTATACCCATGGGGGTATTACCACGTCAACTTCGTTTCTGCTTCTCCACACGAGTATCATTGCCGCAGGAGGCGTCGATGAACCACTTTATCGTAATCTGGCTTGCTCTGGTCTTCGGGTCAGTGCTCTTGGGCTCATCGCTAGTAGGCTCGCTGATTTCCGAGCGCATGCTTGAGCCCTTCTCGGTCGCCCTTGGTTTGCTCGGTTTCGCTACAGCTGCTTGGGGTTTTGGTCGGATTACCACAATCTATGAAGGCCTCGATGCGGTTGGCTATGCGCTGTTCTTTGGGGCAGCGGCCGCTGCCGGCGGCTACGCTCTGGCCTCGACGCTGCTTGCCCATATCGCTCTGCGCCCAACTCTTCCCTTGATCCCGGATACACTCCCTGTAGCAAGCGCATCCCCCGCCATCGTCTTGCTTTCCGAACTCGAGCCCGTCACCTACAGCGCTCGATCTACGGCCGCCGCTCTCGAGGATCTTGCCGACGAGGGCCTCCTGGCCGCGTCCATCTGGGTGCTCCCCTTCCTGTTCATGGCCCAAAAGACGCGGTATCGGGCCGCCGGGGGGACGAGCCCGGGTCCCGGCGAGCTTGCCGCCATCGCCGAGCGACTCGCCCTTTCTCTGAACTCTCTCGGCGTCATGGATGTGCAGACTGCGGCATGCGAAGGTGCCGAGTCGCTCGGTATCCGCGTCGTCGACGCGGTCAGGCGCGGGTTCCGCACGATCGTGGTCGCTCAGGCGTTCGTCGCTGAATCACTGGAAGTCGATCGCGCCAAGCGTGAGGTCGATGCGCTCAGGCTCTCTGAACGTGGGATCACCGTCACCTATGCCGACCCCCTCTGGGGTTCGGCTCGCTGCGCCTCCCTCGTCACGGCAAGGGCTCTCTCTGTGGCAGGCGACCCCGCGAACTGCGGCATCGTCCTAGTTGGCCAAGCGCAGCCCGAGGAGCGTTCGCGCGTTGCAGGCGCGTTCGACCACCAGGAAACCGGGTTTCTGAATCAGATCAGGATGCTCTTGGCAGAACGAGGGATTCCCGAGCATCAAATCCACATCGCCTGGGCGGATTGGCGTTCCCCAGAGGTGACCGCAAGCGTGCGGCATCTCGCTGCGTTTGGTTGTCGGACCGTCGTTGTGGTTCCGGCATGCTTCCCGCTCGATTCCATCACGACCATGCTCGACTTGCCGCTCTCAGTGCGACAGGCACGGGTCGATCAGGGCGTGAACGTGATCACGCTGCATGCATGGCATGACGATCCGGGATTGGTGGAGGCACTGCGCTCCAAGGTGGTCTCGGCGCTGGAGCCCCTGGAGACCAAGATCGCGGCAGGATCCTGACGGGTCCTACGCTTCGCAGCGCTCCAAGTTTAGCGAGTGCATCCGCCTGATCTGACGGTACTTGCGGCAGTAGCGCCATGCCATCGAGAGACCGTGGCCAGAAGCCTCGGCCCTCGTCTCGAGGTTCAGAATGCTGGCCCTGAGATCCTCGGCACTCGTGCCCCTGAATACGGTGTAGCCCTTGCCGACGGCCTCGAGAACGTGCGCGTCGCTGCCGCCAGTCGCTGCGATTCCCTGACCGCCTACAAGGGTCTTGGCTGCGACCTTGTTTGCCCACACGAGGAACGGAAGCGAGTTGTAGACCTCGAGCGCGTGGAATGCGCCCTCGGCAGCAGCAGTGGCGAAAAGCCCTCGTCCGCGAGGTCCAAATACACCCTTCACCGAGAATGGATGCGGAATGACGGCTATGCCGCCCTGCTCCTCGATTGCATGAATCGTGTCAGCTGCACTCATTCCCGGCAGAATGTCCTGGTGCAGGTAGAGTCCGATGACGTGACCCTCACGCGACGAGACTTCCTCGCCAACAACGACCTCAAAGTCGTAGAACTCAGAGAGTGACTGCGCCACAAGCGCGCCTTCAATGGTGTTGTGGTCGGTGATTGCGATGACAGCGAGGTCGGTGCTGGTCTGGACGAAGTCCATAATCTGCGCGATGCTCGCAAGACCGTCGCTGTGGTCGGAATGGATATGGATATCCGCTTTGCCCCAGGTCTCCGGCACGCGATTGGTTCCCTTCGTCGCCGAGAAGCACCCCACCCCCACTAGCAACCGCCGTGCCCTTGCGCGCGAGGCGGATCTGACCCCGCATCCTAGTGCCTACTCAGAAGCCCTGGTTCTGCGCCCAAACCTTCAGACGGCTGACTCCCTCACGTAGCCGCTCAAGATCAGTGGCATAGCTGAAGCGGAGGAACCCCTCTCCACCCGCGCCAAAATCGATGCCTGGCGCGCAGGAAACACCGGCCTCTTCCAACAGCCGATAGGAGAGCGCGAGAGAGTCAGTGTCCCACGCACGCGCATCTGCGAACACATAGAACGCGCCAGAGGGTGGGCAGGCAATCTTGAGCCCAACCGCCTCTAGAGCAGGGACAAGAAAGCGACGGCGCTCGTCGTAGATCGCCCGCATACGGGCAACCTCGGGGCCCGCCTCAGCCAGGGCGACAACGCCTGCTTGCTGCACGAAGGCGTTGGCTGCCAGGAAGAAGTTTTGCTGGATCTTCTCGGCGGGACGCACGAACTCGGGAGGGGCAATCAGGTAGCCCAGGCGCCAACCGGTCATCGCGTAGGCCTTTGAGAAGCCGTTGAGGACGAATGCTCGATCGGTGAACTGAAGGATGGTGCGATCCGGGCCGCAGAAATCCAGCCCATGATAGATTTCGTCGCTCGCGATGTAGACGCCGGTGTCCTCAGCGATGTCAGCAAGGGAACGGAGATCGGCCTCTCCCAGCACGGCACCGGTCGGGTTGCCGGGCGAGTTGATCATGATGGCCTTGGTCCGAGGGCCGATAGCCGCTAAAACCTCCTCGGGGCGGTAGCGGAATCCGTCCTCGGCACGCACCGGCACGAGCTTGGGAACGCCGCCGAGAAAGCTCACGTAGTTGGGATACGCCGGGTAGCAGGGGTCGGGCATGATGACTTCGTCGCCCGGATCGAGCAGGGAGCCAAAGAGCAGCAGCATCGCCGGGGACGTGCCCTGAGTCACCACGATGTTGCCGGCATCGACATCGACGCCGTAGTGCTCGCGGTAGCGCGCAGTCAGGGCGTTGCGTAGATCGGGGAGGCCGAGCGACTCGGTGTAGTGAGTGCTGCCGCTCTGCATGGCCGCTTCGGCGGCACGCGTGATGACTGCTGGCGTCGGGAAGTCCGGATCGCCAATCTCCAATCGGACAATGTCGCGACCCGAAGCCTCAAGCTCCTTGGCGCGAGCAACGAGGTCCATTACCACGAACGGACGAACGGCCAGCGAGCGATTCGATGCACCGGTCACGGTCGGCTCTCTCTCGGTTCATTGTGTTGGTGGAAGTGGCTTGATCGAGCCATCGGCACATTGGTCAGTAGATCCTAGAGATACGTGGACCCCGTTCCGACTCGAATCTCAAAACTCCGCGGGTCGTTGCTGTAGCCGAGAGCGACTTCGCGCGAGACCTCGCCACGTCGAACGAGATCGGCCAATTCCATGTCAAACATGATCATTCCATCCTTGATGCCAGACTGCATCGCCGTATCCATCTGGTGCGTCTTTCCTTCGCGTATGAGATTCCGCACTGCCTCGCTTGCTACGAGAACCTCAACCACACAAATACGGCCCCCGGTGACTTTGGGAACCAACCTCTGCGCGAGAACTGCTTGCAAAGATGCCGAGAGTTGGAGGCGAATCTGCGTCTGCTGCGCGGGAGGAAACACGTCGATAATGCGGTCGATTGCCTGCACCGCGCTGTTCGTGTGCAAAGTGGCAAACACGAGATGACCAGTTTCGGCCGCACTCACGGCCGCTGCAATTGTCTCCAGATCGCGCATCTCGCCAATAAGAATCACGTCCGGGTCCTCGCGCAAAGCACTTCGCAATGCTCGTGAGAACTCCGTTGTGTCTCTCCCGATCTCACGCTGCTGGACTATGGATCGGTCGTGAGCGTGAACGAATTCGACCGGGTCCTCAATGGTGATGATGTGCTCCGTGCGCTCACGATTGATTTGGTTAATCATTGCCGCGAGGGTAGTGGTCTTTCCACTTCCAGTTGGACCCGTCACGAGCACGAGCCCGCGCTTCAGTCGCGAAAGATCGAGGAGTATCGGCGGCAGCCCGAGCTCTTCGATGGTGGGGGGCGAGTCAGGAATCCTACGAATCGCTGCGGCAGGATCCCCCTTCTCCATGAATGCATTGACGCGGTACCTTCCAAGACCCCGACGCCCGAACGAGAGGTCAAGCTCCCACTCTGCGTCAAACACCTGCCTCTGTTCCACAGACATGATTGTGTCCAACAGCGCCGAGCACATGGCAGGCGAAAGAATGGGCATCTCGGGAATCGGGACCAGCTCGCCATCGATGCGAACCATGGGAGGAAGACCCGGGGTCAAGTGAAGATCACTTGCGTTCATGCGGACGACAAACTCAAGAAGCTCGTCGATCTGAAGTCTTGACTCGCTCAACGAGTGGTCATCCAGCGGGTCGCCCCCTCTTCGGCGGCGCAAGTCCCTACCAGTCTTCTCAGTCATCGACGGCCCCTCTCGCGGTCAAGGACATACACAAGGAGTATACGGCTACGTTCACCAACAGAAACACCGTCAAGACACGAACTCTGGGGTACGCTTGTAATGACGCCCCACGGGCGCACCTGACAGGAGAAGATTCCCATGCCACCGATTACCCGGAGCGAACGCTACCGCCGCATCGTAAGCGTGTTGGTCGATGAGGGCTTTTCGACGTTCCTCGACCAGCTGGGGATGAGGGCATCGTGGATTGCCACTCTCCGCGGCAGCCGTGCTCACGGTCCTGACGCCGGTCTATCGCCTGAGCAAAGACTCCGCAAGACCATGGAGCGACTCGGACCCACATTTGCCAAGATCGGGCAAATGCTCTCGGTGCGCCCGGATCTCATCCCACCGTCTTACGCCGAGGAATTGGCGAAGCTTCAGGACGAGATGATGCCGTTCCCGTTTGAGCAGGTAAAGGAGGAGATCGAGTCCGCGTTTGGAGAGCCACTTTCCGAGTTGTTCCTCGAGTTTGACGAGGTTCCGTGCGCCGCAGCGAGCATCGGGCAAGTCCATTTCGCCGTAATGACCGACGGTACGCCGGTCGCGGTCAAGGTCCAGCGCCCCGGAATCCGAGAAGTCATAGAAGCCGACCTCGACATTCTTCGCACCCAGGCCCGTCGCGTTCAGGGGCGCACCGATCTGGGCAGACGCTACGACCTTGTCGGGCTAGTGGATGAGTTCGCCCGCGTCATTCACGAAGAGTGCGACTATGTCCACGAAGGCGAAAATGCCGAGCATCTGGCCACCGCCTTCGAAGGCGACGAGACGGTGCATTTTCCCGCCATCTTCTGGGAGCGAACTGCGGGGACGGTTCTCACCCTCGAGCGCATCGTGGGGACCCCTTTCAACCGCCTGGATCAGCTCGACGCACTCGGATTCGACCGCCACGAGATCGCGGGGCGTGGAATCACTTGCTACTACGAGCAGATCTTCATGCACGGCTTCTACCACGCCGATCCGCATCCGGGAAACCTCTTTGCTCTCCCCGATAGCCGGGTGGCATTCACCGACTTCGGTAGATGCGGCTTCTTGAGCGATGCCGCGCGCAACCAGGTCGCCGACTTACTCGTCGCAATCATCGAACAGGACAGCGCAACTGCAGTCGACGTGTTGCTGGAGGTCAGCGGCGGCAGTGCCGATGTTGACGTCGCCGGGCTGCAGCGCGACGTGTCGACGCTTATCGCCAAGTACTACGACTTGGAGCTCAAAGAGGTCGACTCCAAGGAGCTCGTGGTCGAAGTCATGTCGCTGATCGGCAAGCGCGGGCTGACTATGTCCTCGGAGTTCGCGCTGCTCCTGACCACGTTGGCGACTCTGCAGGCTCTTGGCTCGGCGGTGGATCCGGAGTTCCACTTTGTCAACTCCGTGCGGCCCTTCGCCGAGCGTCTCGTCAAGGAGCAGATGCGGCCCGACGTCGTCGCTCGCGGGTTCGCGTCGACCCTGCGCCACTCACTCCGGGCCCTCAAGGGACTTCCCGAGAACATCTCGCGCGCACTTCGGCGGATTGGCGACGGCGATCTTCGGATGACGATCAGGCCCGCTGGCCTCGATCCGGTGCTGTCGCGCTTGGAGCAGTCGGTTGACCGTCTTGCATTCGCGCTGGTCGTATCGGCGTTCGTGGTCGGCTTCGCCACCCTGCTCGCACGCAGTCAGATTCCGTGGTGGGTGCAGCTTATCGCCGAGTTTGCCCTGGTGTGTGCGGCCGGCGTCGGCATCTGGTTCTTCCTGTCGATCATGTTTCGAGCGGTGCGGCAGCGAAAGCACGACTGACGGCTTGAACGACGCTCGAGTCGCGGTGGGAGCTCAACTGCAGAAACGCAAAGCGGCTCTCCCCTGTCTGGGAAGAGCCGCTGTTCATTCAGATGGTGTCCGAGGGGGGATTTGAACCCCCACGAGGTTGCCCTCACTAGGCCCTCAACCTAGCGCGTCTGCCGTTCCGCCACTCGGACTTGCCGCGGCCCCGAAGGACAGCGAGGGAGAGTATAGCAACCGCTGTGGCGAGGTGCTAGCCCTGGTTCTGTTGAGTTTGGGCGCCCGTCGCAGCGTCCTCTATGATGGCCCCGATCGCCGCCTCGCGGATGATCGGTGCACTCTGCACGTCTATGGGAAACGGCCTGGCAAAGTGGCACGCCGTGAAATGGCCCGGAGTGATCTCGAGGAGCTCCGGATCGGCGGTTGCGCACTTGGGCAGCTGCACAATGGGACAACGCGTGTGGAAGCGGCAGCCGCTGGGCGGGTTGATGGGGCTCGGCGGATCACCGGGAAGCAATATGCGCTGGCGACTTCGCTGGACTTCGGGATCCGGCACCGGCACCGCCGAGAGCAGCGACTGCGTGTACGGATGGCTCGGCTGGGCGTAGAGCTGCTTCCAGTCGGCGACCTCCACAAGCTTGCCCAGATACATGACGGCGACCCTATCGGAGATGTGCTGGACCACCGAGAGGTCGTGGGCGATGAAGATGTAGGTGAGGTCGAACTGCGTCTGAAGCTCGTCGAGCAGATTGAGTACCTGAGCCTGAATTGAGACATCGAGTGCCGAGACGGGCTCGTCAGCGACGATGAGCCGCGGATTGAGCGCGAGCGCGCGGGCGATACCGATGCGCTGGCGCTGGCCACCCGAGAACTCGTGCGGGTAGCGGTTGGCATGCTCTGGGTTGAGGCCCACGATGTCCAGGAGTTCCCTCACTCGCTTGTTCTGCTCGCCGCGCGTCCCAACGTTGTGGACCTCCAGCGGCTCAGAAACTATCTCGCCGATGGTCATGCGCGGGTTCAAGCTCGCGTATGGATCCTGGAAGATGAACTGCACGTCGCGGCGGTACGCCTGCAAGTCGCGCCCTTTGAGAGCCAGCGCATCCCTGCCGTCAAAGATCACGCGACCTGCGGTGGGCTCCGTGAGACGGATGATCATCCGACCGGTGGTCGACTTCCCCGAGCCCGACTCGCCGACAAGCCCGAGGGTCTCCCCCTTGTTCACGGAGAAATCCACTCCGTCGACGGCGTACACAAACCCTGCATTGCGAGAGAAGACGCCCTGCCTAATTGGGAAGTGCTTGGTCAGTCCTTCTACTCGCAGGAGCTCACTCATCGTGTGGTCACCCCCGCACCGACATACTCTGTCCGCGTGAAGTTGGCGTCGCCCGCGAAGTGGCAGGCGGCGCGGTGAGAGCCATCTACGAAGCGGAGATCCGGCGACTCAAGTCGGCAGCGCTCTTTGGCGTAGGGACACCGCGGACTGAACGAACAGCCGGCGGGGAGGTCGATGAGGCTGGGCGGCTGGCCTTTGATCGGGCAGAGCTCGCCCTTCTCGGTCATGTCGTGGCGCGGCAGCGAGTCCATAAGCCCCCACGTGTATGGGTGCATCGGCTGGTAGAAGACCTCGTCGACGGTGCCGTACTCGACCGCGCGGCCCGCGTACATGACGAGAATGCGGTCGGCCATGTCGGCAACCACTCCCAAGTCGTGGGTGATCATGATGATCGCGGCTCCCGTGCGCTCCTGCAGCTCCTCCATCAGCTCGGTGATCTGGGCTTGGATGGTGACATCGAGCGCGGTGGTGGGCTCGTCGGCGATGAGGATGTCGGGATCGTTGGCCAGTGCCATCGCGATCATGACGCGTTGGCGCATGCCGCCTGAGAACTGATGCGGGTAGTCCTTCACCCGGCTCGAGGCGTGCGGAATGCCGACGAGATCGAGCAGCTCAGCTGCACGGGATTCAGCTGCCTTGCGATTCATCCCCTTGTGAAGGCGCAGCGGCTCGGCAAGCTGTCTGCCAACGCGGTAGACGGGGTTAAGCGACGTCATCGGGTCCTGAAAGATCATCGCGATCTCGTTGCCGCGAATCGCCCGCATGTCTGCATCGCTCATGGTGAGGAGTGACTTGCCCTTGAAGAGCGCCTCGCCCCCCTCGATCTTTCCTGGAGGCATGGGGATGAGCCGCATAAGCGTCATCGCCGAGACGGACTTGCCCGACCCGGACTCCCCTACCACGCCAAGCGTCTCTCCCCGGTCCAGGTCGAAGGAGACGCCGTCGACGGCTTTGACGACACCGTCACGCGTGTGGAAGTGCATCTTGAGATCCGTGACCTCGAGCAGCTTGTGATCGGCCATCGGTCTAGTCCTTCATCTTGACGTCGAGTGCATCGCGAACGCCATCGCCGAGCAGGGTGAACGCAAGCACCGTGGATACGATGGCTAGTCCCGGCCATACGATCAGACCTGGATTGGAAAGCAGATAGCCTTGGCCGTCGCTGATCATGTGGCCCCATGAAACAGCGTTGGGAGCGGAAACCGGGTCGGGCTGGATCCCGAGACCTAAGAACGAAAGTGCGGCCTCCGTGAGAATCGCACCACCAACAGACATCGTCGCGAACACAATGATGGGTGCCACGGCATTGGGCAGGATGTGACGGAGCATGAGTCTCGCGTCACTCGCTCCCACCGCGCGTCCCGCATCGACATAGTCGGCCTCTTTGACTGACAGAATCGAAGATCGGAACACACGGGCGATGGACGGCCAGCCCAAGACACCGATAGTGACGATGACAGGGAACAGGCCCCTCCTCTGGCTCGCGGGCACGACCGAAAGCAGAAGAATCGCGAACAGAATGTAGGGAAACGACAGAAAGACGTCTGCAATGCGCATGATGAAACCGTCAGTAAGACCACCGTAGTAGCCGGAAAGCGCACCGAGAAGCAAGCCGATCAGGACCGACACCAAGACCGCTGCAACGCCCACGGTCAACGAGACTCGGGCCCCGTAGACCACACGCGAGAAGACGTCACGCCCTAAGTCGTCAGTTCCCATCGGATGTTGGACCGACGGAGGCTTGAGGCGCTCTGCCGCCGCCGTCTGTGTGTTGATGAGGTTGGGCGGCCCGTATAGCTGAGGCACCCAGAGGTCAGCCGTCACCGCCATCACGATCACAATAAGCAGCCAGGTCAGGGAACCTAGTGCCAGCTTGTCGCGCCGTAGTCGATACCAAGCATCACCCCACAGGGTGCGGGAGCGCCCAGACTCGTCTCCGGGGATGTGTGTCGGCGGGAGCTGGACGGTCTTCTCGGCAAGTAGTGCTTGGGTGTCCTCGTCGGTCATCGACCCATCACTCCCCGGTACTTCCGCCGCCGTACCGGATCCGCGGATCCAGGAACGCGTAGCTCACATCGACGAGGAGGTTGATGACCATGACCGCCAGCAAGATGATCACCGTGCCGCCAAAAAGGACCGGGTAGTCAAGCGAAAAGGCAGCGCGAGCGATAACGAAGCCGATACCTGGCCAGTTGAACACGGTCTCGGTAAGAACGGCGCCAGAAAGCATCGCGCCAAGATCGAGGCCGATAAAGGTGACAACCGGTATCAGGGCATTCTTCATGGCATGCTTGCTGAGCACTGCCCCCGGGGAGAGGCCTTTAGCGTGAGCGGTACGAATGTAGTCCTGGCCGTTGACCTCAAGTAGTTGGCTGCGCATGATCCGCGCAGCATACGCAGCGGAGACAGCAGCCAGCGTAATCGCGGGGAGAATGAGATGCGCCCAGGGCGAAAACCCGGCCCCTTGCGCGCCAGAAACCGGCAAATAGAACTGGCCATTTGTGGCGCTCTTCAACCAGATGCCAAAGGTGTATTGGAGCATGATTCCAAGCCAGAAAACCGGCAGAGCAACAAGGACCGAGGTAATGAGTGTCGCCGATACATCCCAAAAGCTGTAGCGCTTGACGGCCGCGACAATCCCCACGCCGACTCCGACAATCACCTCGATGATGATGGCGGCGAAAGCGAGCTTCACCGTGTATGGATAGCTATCGGCGATAATCGCCCGGACGGGCCTACCCGTAGTGATCGAGGTTCCAAGATCACCGTGCGCGAGGTTGTTTAGGTACGTCACATACTGCACATACCATGGCTTGTCGAAGCCATACTCCTTGCGGAGCTGCTCGTAGACCGCAGGCGACATCGACTTCTCTCCAGCCCTCATCCTGATGGGGTCACCGGGGAGAATCGTGGTGATGAAGAACAGCACGAGAGTTACCCCGAAGAAGACGGGGATGAACTGCAACAAGCGTCTTGAGATGTACTGCAGCATCCAAGATCCTCTGTCTCAGCCAGCAATGTGCCGGGGGTAGCAAGGCCTGCGCCCTGCCACCCCCGGATAGTCGATGCACCCGCAACACAAGCCTGTTACTTGGCGCCGCCCTTGGTGAGCCACGCCGAGGTGAAGTCAGCAATACCCTGAGCGCTATAGGTGAGCTCGTTGACACGGTCCGAACCGACATGGTTGTGCCGATAGAACATGATCGGCGCGACCGGATTGGCCGCCTGCACGATCTGGTTCACGCTCTCATACTTCGCGATGCGAGCCGATGGGTCGGTCAACGCCCGAGCGTCAGAGATGCCAGCGTCGACAGCAGGATTAACGTAGTAGGACTTGTTGTCCGCCGACTTGCTGTCAAAGAGTGGATAGAGGAAGTTGTCCATAATCGGATAGTCGGCAACCCAACCCAGTCGGGCAATCTGGAACTTGCCTGCGTCGAGCTGCTTGAGGTAAGTGGGAAAGTCAGCCGAAGCAAACGTGGTGTTGATTCCAATGACCTTGAGGTCGGCCTGAATCAGTTGCATTATCTTTTCGTGGCCGCCATCGGTGTTGAGCGACAGCGTAAGCGTGGGAAGACCCTTGCCTGCGGGATAGCCTGCAGCAGCCAACGCAGCCTTGGCGCCCTCGACATCGTACTTTGCATCCGCCCATGCGCCCTTTGTGTAGCCGGCGATTCCCGGCGGCACGATGTTATCGGCCGGAATACGCGTGCCCTGGAAGATAGTGTCGCAAATCGCCTGACGGTTGACGGCTAGGCTAATGGCCTTGCGGACGTTGGGGTTGTCGATGTACTTCGCCTTGGTATTGAGAATCAGGTAGTAGGTGGAATTCTCGGCGCCGAGGAGGACCTGCTTGCCCGGGTTAACCGTGTACCCGTTGGGCGACTCCCCGTACTTGGCCACGTCGGCCTTGATCTTGCCGGTGGCGATCTGAGTGAAGTCCAGGTTACCCGCCTCGAACTCGGTGTAGGCAGTCTCGGGATCCTTGAAGATCTTGAAAGCCACACCGTCGAGGAATGCCTTCTTGCCATAGTAGTCGTCGTTGCGCACGACGTTGATGGCCTGGTTGTGAACCCAAGGCTCCGACATCTTGAACGGTCCGTTGCCGATTGGCATTTCACCGAACGGGATCTTCTTGCCCTGGTAGTCCACTCCACCCTCGACGTACTTCTTCTGGACAGGAGCAAGCGACGGATGCGCTACAACATAGTCGAAGTCCGAGAACGGCTTACTCAAGGTGATCTCAAGCGTTGTGTCGTCGATGGCCTTCATGCCGCTCATCGCCGGGACGGTGCCCGCCTGGACCTCATCAAATCCCTTAATCACCGCAAGATGGTAAGAGATGATCGAGGGATCAGCCTTGGAGGTCGCAGTGTTGATGGTCTTGGGATCCGCGATCCGGTTAAACGCATAGAGGAAGTCGCTCGCAGTCACCGGCGTGCCGTCATGGAACTTGTCGGCGGGGTTCAGTTTGAAGGTCCACACCGTTGCATCAGCGTTGACGGTCCATGTCTCGGCAGCTGCCGGAAGGATCTTGGTGGGCTCGAGTGGGTCAACGTCAGTGAGGCTGTCGAAGAGAGCAGCCTCCACCTGCGTGCCCTCAGACTCCTGCGTGTTGTACGGATCGATGTACGCGGGCTCACCCACATAAAACGACAGGATGCCTCCCTTGGCAGCCTTCTCGGTGGGGGTGGTGCTGCCGGTACTGGGTGCAGCCGTCGGCTTGCAGCCCCCCGCGCTGGCAAGCGCCATCGCGAGCACGACCGAGAGCAACACTGCTGCGGACTTCCTTGTGATTCGATGCACCTGTCTGCCTCCCATCGAAATGAACGAGTCTTCGCAGCGACAGACCGTCCCCACTGGGAAAACAGTCCCCCGCAAGGTCAACGCGACTGTCCAGTTGCCCTTACATGTATCTTGGCAAGTCTCCCGCTTCGAACAGCGGATGGCAAGCGCGAGACTACACAAAAAGGGCCGACCTTTTGGTCGACCCTCTAGGGAGTCCACAGCTATTGGGGGGTGGGGAGACGTGGAAGGCGACCGAGAAGTGATGGCCTTGCAGGTACTCGCGTCTATGACTCAGCGACTGCTAGACGCCGTGCGGATACACAACCATCAGCAGCAGGAGACTTAGTCCGAACGCAATCGCGAAACCGACGGTGATGCGATCGAGGTTCTTCTCGATGATGCTGGTCCCAGCAGAAGCAGGCGACATCGCGCCGCCCAGCATCTCGGAAAGACCGGAGCCCTTCCCGGAGTGCAGCAGGACGAAGATGATGAGGCCGACCGACGAGACGGCCCAGACGATGAGACCGATGACAAGCAGCGCGCTATTCACGAAGAACTCCTCAGTGCAGAAGTGACATCATGGGTCGCGCAACCCCAAAGGGTCGTGCGCGGTGAATCAGTATAGCAGGAGACTGCGACCAGTCCACTCAGGTGGTGCGCCGATGCCGATGAGAGCCAGTAGCGTCGGCGCGACGTCGGCGAGCTTGCCTCCGGACAGGAGCCCCGCCACCCCGTCTGCAATCACGACGAGCGGCACCGGATCCAGCGTGTGGGCCGTGAACGGCGTGGACCCGTCGGCGTCGACCATGGCCTCGGCATTGCCGTGATCGGCGGTGATGATCGCCACCCCGCCACGCTCGCGGATCGCCGAGATGACCGCGCCTACACCCGCGTCAACCGCTTCGACTGCTTCGACTGCTGCCGAGAAGTCGCCGGTGTGACCGACCATGTCGCAGTTCGCGAAGTTGACGATGTAGACGTCTGCAGCATCCGCTGCGATCGCCGCGACCAGCTGCCGCGTAACCTCGGGAGCGCTCATGGCGGGCTGCATGTCGTAGGTGGCCACTTTGGGGCTGGGAACGAGGACGCGTGACTCGCCTGCTTTGGGCTCCTCGGCTCCGCCGTTGAAGAAGAATGTGACGTGAGCGTACTTCTCGGTCTCGGCAATGTGGAGTTGTGTCAGGGAGTTCTCGGCGAGGACGTCAGCGAGGACATGCTCGGGAAACTCCTTGGGAAAGGCAACCGGTGCTGGAATCGTGGGGTCGTACTGCGTCAGGCACACGAAGCGCACCTGGGGAAAAGCCGGGCGGTCGAAGCCTTCGAAACTAGGGTCGGTGAAGGCACGAGTGATTTCACGTGCGCGATCCGGTCGGAAGTTGAAGAAGATCACCGCGTCGCCATCCGTGATGCGGGCGGGGGCGACCACTGCGGGTGCGAGGAACTCGTCGGTTACTCCTGCTTCATACGAGGATCGAACGGCCGCCGCGGCGTCGTCGGCCTGGACACCCTCGCCCAGCACCATCGCCTGCCAGGCGCGCTCGACGCGGTCCCAGCGGTTGTCGCGATCCATCGCGTAGTAGCGGCCCATGACCGTGGCTATCTCGCCGCATCCGATCTCGCTCATGAACCGCTCGGCATCCTCGACGTAGCCGAGGCCGCTCTGGGGCGGGACGTCTCGGCCGTCGAGAAACGCGTGCACGTAGACTCGGGTCGCGCCGTGGTCGCGAGCCATCTGGAGCAGCGCGTAGAGGTGGTCTCGGCTGCTGTGGACGCCACCGTCGGACAGCAGGCCGATGAAGTGCACGGCTTTGTCGTCACGCACGGCGTCGTCGATTGCCTCGGCGAGCACCGGGTTGGCGAACAGCGAGCGATCGCTCACAGCAAGGTTGATCCGCGTGAGCTCTTGATAGACGACTCGGCCAGCACCGATGTTGAGGTGGCCGACCTCGGAGTTCCCCATCTGCCCCTCGGGCAGACCCACGGCGAGACCCGACGCGAGCAGCGACGCGGAAGGCCAGTGAGCGAAGAGTGTGTCGAGATTTGGCGTGCGCGCAGCTGTGATTGCGTTGCCGGGCGATGTGGCCGCCATCCCAAAGCCATCCATCACCACCAAGAGTGCTGGCAGGTTCTTGGTCACTCGGCAAAATCACCGGCCGTACGCACCATGGAGACGAACGAGTCAGCCGTGAGGGACGCACCGCCGACGAGCGCACCGTCGATATCGGGCTCGGGCATGAACAGCATGAGGTTCTCGGGCTTTGCCGAGCCGCCGTAGAGAATGCGCACGCGAATCGCAGCCGGCTGGCCGAACAGGGCTCCAACGGTGGCGCGAATAGACCGCGTGACGTCGTTGGCGGCTTCGGGCGTCGGGGTCAGGCCGGTGCCGATGGCCCAGATGGGCTCGTAGGCGATGACAAGGTCGCCGATCTGCTCGGCGGTCAGGCCCTCCAGGCCGGCTCGAACCTGCTCGCGAACGAAGCTCTCGGTCTCCCCCGCCTCGCGGGTCTCGAGCGTCTCGCCGCAGCACATGATGGGTGTTACGCCGCCGGCGATCAGCGCCTTCACCTTCAGGTTAACGGTCTCGTTGGTCTCGGCAAACATCTCGCGACGCTCGGAATGGCCGACAACGCAGTAGTCACAGCCGGCGTCTACGAGCATGCGCACCGACACCTCGCCGGTGAACGCGCCTTCGGTCTCCCAGTGCACGTTCTGCGCTGAGAGCTTGAGCCCCGACTTATCGAATTCGATGACCGCCGAGACCGACTTGAGGTCGATCGACGGCGGACAGACGACTGCATCGACCTTGTCGGCCAGCCCGCGCTCTTCGCCCAGCAGGTCATCGATCGCCTGTGCGAGAACGGCCGCCTCGCCTGGCGTCTTGTACATCTTCCAGTTGCCCGCAATCATCGGCTTTCTGCCCATGTCGTGCTCCCCTCTCGCCGCCCGCGTGGGACGACCGTCGGTCGATGTGTCCTTGAGTTGCCGCTTCAGGCGTCTTGCAAAGCTTCGAGGCCTGGTAGCGATGCGCCTTCCAGCAGCTTCATGCTCGCGCCACCTCCGGTGGAGACAAAGGTGACGCGCTCTTCCAAGCCAAACTTCTTGAGCGCCGCGACCGAGTCGCCGCCGCCCACCACCGAGACAGCGCGGTTGTTGCGCGCCACGCCCAGCGCTACTTCGCGGGTGCCGGTCTCAAAGGGAGTCATCTCAAAGACTCCCATAGGGCCGTTCCAGAAGATAGTCTTGGCGTCAGCGATTGCCCCGCGGAACAGCTCAGTGGTAGCTGGTCCGATATCGAGACCCATCATGTCCTCTGGAATCTCCTCGCGGCCGACGATGCGGGTCTCGGCGTCCTCGGCAAACGCGTCAGCGACAACGAAGTCGACGGGGAGCATGAGGTCGACGCCCTGCTCGGCGGCCTTGGCCAGCATCTTCTTGGCCGGCTCGACCCAGTCCGGTTCCAAGATTGACTTGCCGACGCCAAGGCCTTGGGCGACAAGGAAGGTAAACGCCATGCCGCCCCCGATGATGAGCACGTCGACCACGTCGATCAGCCGGTCGATGACACCGAACTTGTCCGAGACCTTGCTGCCGCCGAGAATCGCGACAAACGGGCGCTCGGGCGCGGCCAGCATCGAGGTCAGCGTCTCGATCTCGCGAGCGAGCAGCAGGCCAGCATGGGCCGGCAGGAACTCAGCGACGCCAGCGGTGGAGGCGTGTGCACGGTGCGCAGCGCCAAAAGCGTCGTTGACGTAGATATCGGCGAGCGAGGCGAGCGCTTTGGCGAACGCGGGATCGTTGGACTTCTCGCCCGGCTCAAAGCGAACGTTCTCCAGCATGAGGATCTCGCCGTCGACCATGCGAGCGGCAGCTTCCTGGGCCTCCTTGCCGACAATGTCGTCGACAAAGATCACGTTCCTGCCAATGAGACGCTGTAGAACACGGCGAACCGGCCGCATCGAATACTGCGCCTCCGGGGCACCCGCTGGCCTTCCCAAGTGCGAGAAGAGGATCACCCGCGCGCCGTGATCAACGAGA
>Ga0194043_1000050_pt1 | contig 48757 bp, 48 predicted proteins | sample JunL4415m_MetaG_FD_161274 | JGI IMG/M metagenome (GOLD analysis project Ga0194043, IMG submission 161274) | Anoxic zone freshwater microbial communities from boreal shield lake in IISD Experimental Lakes Area, Ontario, Canada - Jun2016-L442-15m | ecosystem: Environmental > Aquatic > Freshwater >...
TTAATGCTGATTCTGTGGCGCGCCACTGTTGGTGTAGTGAATGGCACTATGACATTGGGTGACCTCGTCTTGGTTAATACCCTCATGATCCAACTGTATATTCCGCTGAATTTCTTAGGTGTGATTTATCGGGAAATCAAACAGGCATTGACTGATATGGACCGCATGTTTTCTTTGCTCAATACCGATAAAGAAATCGCCGATTCCCCTGACGCCAAAGTTTTACATATTAATAATCATGGCCTGGGGCCTGATGTTCGCTTTGAAGGTGTTTCATTTCATTACGAGAGTAAGCGAGAAATCTTGCGCGATGTCAGTTTCAATATTCCAGCGGGAACGATTACTGCGGTGGTCGGACGAAGCGGCGCTGGTAAGAGTACTTTAGCGAGATTGCTGTTCCGTTTTTATGATGTTCAGTCTGGAAAGATTCTGATTGATGGTCAAAATATTCTAGATGTGACTCAAGCAAGCTTGCGCAAAGCCATTGGTATTGTTCCGCAAGATACGGTTCTTTTTAATGACACCATTGGTTATAACATCGCCTATGGCGATCCCACTGCAACGATTGAGGAAGTTCAAGAAGCAGCTAGGGCAGCCCAAATAGATGGTTTTATTAAGCGCTTACCTGATGGTTACGATACTCAGGTAGGGGAACGAGGGCTGAAATTATCGGGCGGTGAAAAACAGCGCGTAGCTATTGCGAGAACTTTATTGAAAAAACCAGCGATGCTCATTTTTGATGAGGCAACCTCCGCTTTAGATTCCAAAACAGAGCGTGCTTTTCAAGAAGAGTTACTAAGCTTAGCTAAAAACCGGACAACACTGATCATTGCTCATCGACTTTCTACAATTATTCATGCGGATCAAATTTTGGTGATGGATCATGGGCAGATTGTTGAGCGAGGAACCCATCTTGAATTGATCGCAGCACCTGGAAAATATGCAGAAATGTGGCAAATGCAGGAACGTGCTGCGCTTGATTAAAATAGCTTGATGACGCAGAAAAATACCAAGCCAGCTACTACAGAGGAAATTCTCAAGAATGCCTTTCTGGCTGCAGTCGCAGTTGCTGATCCCCAAATCATTGTTCCGCAATATTTAGCAAAGATATTTCCAGTCGGGCAGGAGCCAACAGGCAGATGTTTAGTCGTTGGCGCAGGAAAAGCCAGCGCTTCAATGGCAAGTGCATTAGAGGCTTACGCAAAAATACATTGGCCTCAAGTAAAGCTTGAGGGAGTTGTTCTGACGCGTTACGGTCACAGCTCACCCACCTCACACATTCGCATTGTTGAGGCTGGGCATCCAGTGCCGGATCAGGCTGGTATGGATGGTGCTAAGGAGGTGTTGTCATTGGCCAAGCAATTGCAAACGGGTGATGTATTGATTGCGCTGGTTTCTGGCGGTGGATCGAGTTTGCTCACATTGCCGCAAGAAGGCATCTCTATTGATGACATACGCAAGACGACTGAGGCGCTCTTGCGAAGCGGTGCCCCTATAGAAGAAATGAATGTAGTACGCAAACATCTGTCGGCAATTTTGGGCGGTAACTTAGCAAGGGTCGCAATTGCTCATGGTGCAAGAGTAGAGGCCTTATTGATTTCGGATGTGACGGGTGACTCACCAGCAGATATTGCTAGCGGACCTTGTGCTGCAGACTATTCAACCTACCTTGATGCCCTCAATATTTTGGAAAAATATCAGCTTGACGCTAAAGCCATTCCTGTTTCAGTCTTGAATCATCTTAAACAAGGTTTGGCTGGAGATATACCAGAGACTTTAAAGGACGCTGATTTAATCAATGCTCAAGTAGCGAATCATGTTATTGCTACTGCCTATAAAAGTCTAGAAGCTGCTGCTGAATACGTTCGCACCCAAGGTTATGAATCCCTTGTTTTGGGCGATACGATTACGGGCGAAGCACAAGACGTTGGTAGTGAGCAAGCGGCTTTAGCTAGGAATCATTTGGCAAATGGCATTGAGAAGCCATTGGCGCTCATCTCTGGTGGAGAATGCACGGTAACAATCCCCATAGGTCTTAAGGGGCGCGGTGGTCGATGTAGTGAGTTTCTCCTTTCACTCTTCGCTGCCTCTGAAGGTTTCCCTAATTTAGCGGCTTTGGCTGCTGATACCGATGGAATTGACGGGAGCGAGAAGAATGCAGGCGCATGGTTCTCCGCTGAAATTCGTAAAGACAGTGAGCTGAAAGGTTTAAACCCCGAGACCTTCTTAGCAGCCCATGATTGTTATGGATTCTTTGCAGAATTAGGGGCTTTAGTGGAAACTGGCCCTACACTAACGAATGTGAATGACTTCCGTATCATCTTGCTCGATAAATAATATGTCTAATAGCCCTACACAAATTCAACTGATTCAACCGGACGATTGGCATTTGCATATTCGTGATGGTGAAGTGATGAAAGATGTGTTGGCTGACTCTGCCCGTCAATTTGCCCGCGCGATCATCATGCCGAACTTAAAGCCACCAGTTACAACAGTCGCTTTGGCAAATGCATACCGTACTCGCATTGAAGCAAATTTGAAGTTATTAGACGTCAATAGCTTCACACCATTGATGACTTTGTACCTGACTGACAACACCTCTGCTGATGAAGTGCGTAAGGCTAGATCGGCGGGCATTGCAGCATTTAAGTTATATCCTGCAGGCGCCACTACCAATAGTGATGAAGGGGTGAGTGATATTAAGCGCTGCTATCAGGCTTTAGAGGCGATGCAAGCGGTTGGTATGCCATTGTTAGTGCATGGCGAAGTGACGAGTGCTGATATCGATATCTTTGATCGTGAAGCCGTTTTTATTGATCAAGTGTTAGACCCTGTGCGTAAAGATTTTCCAGAGCTCAAGATGGTGTTTGAACACATTACTACCAAGCAAGCTGCACATTATGTGCGTGATGCAACTACTGGTGGGAAGAATACAATTGCCGCCACCATTACTCCACAACATTTACTGTTCAATCGCAATGCAATTTTTGCTGGCGGTATTCGTCCGCACAATTATTGTTTGCCGGTACTGAAGCGCGAAGAGCATCGCGTAGCCTTATTAGAGGCTGCCACTAGCGGTAACCCCCGCTTCTTTTTAGGTACAGATAGTGCGCCTCATGCCAAGGGTGCTAAAGAGGCCGCATGTGGTTGTGCCGGTTGCTACAGCGCTTTTAATGCCCTCGGTTTGTATGCGGAGGCATTCGAAAGCGTGAATAAGTTGGATAAATTAGAAGGCTTTGCGAGTTTCTTTGGGCCAGATTTTTATTCTTTGCCACGTAACAGCAAAAAAATTACCCTCACCAAGCAAGCACAACATATCCCTACTGAGTTGCCTTTGGGTGACGCCACGATTGTTCCGCTGCGCGCAGGTGAAACCATCGCTTGGATGCTGGTTTAATTCCATTCATTCTGTTTTTACAAGCTAACTTGCTCTGACTGCGTTAGACTGCAGTCGCAGAGTCAATTGGGCAATCGCCGCCTCTTTATTGAGGGGGAGGAAAGTCCGGACTCCATAGGGAAGGATGATGGCTAACGGCCATCCACGGTGACGTGAGGAATAGGGCCACAGAGACGAGCGTATTTAGTTACGGTGAAACGCGGTAACCTCCATCCGGAGCAATCCCAAGTAAGCAGACGATGAGGCGTCCCGCTGAGTCTGCGGGTAGGGAGCTTGAGCCGTCAGGTAACTGACGGCCTAGAGGAATGATTGCCCCTAGATGCAAATCTAGGCGACAGAATCCGGCTTATCGATTGACTCTGCACTTATTCCGAAATAACTTCGATGCTGTAAGTCAATTCAGCGGTTTTGGCGAGCATAGTAGTAGCCGAACAATATTTTTCGTGGGAAAGCTTTACTGCTCGATCTACCTTAGCCTGATCCAGATCTTTTCCCTTGACCGTGAAGTGCAAATTGATCTTGGTAAAGACTTTAGGGTCTTCTGTTGCCCGTTCAGCTTGTAGGGTGACATCGCATGCGCTGATGGCCTGACGGGCTCTTTGTAGGATTAAAACCACATCAAAGGCAGAACACCCCCCGGCACCAGCCAAAAGCAGTTCCATCGGCCTTGGCGCTAAGTTTCTGCCACCCGCTTCAGGTGCGCCATCCATATTGACTAGGTGGCCGCTACCCGTTTCTGCAGAAAAAGCCATGCCACCATTACCCAACCAAGATACTCGACATTCCATAGTAGTGACCCCTAACTTACTAAATTAATCAATATTATCAATAGTTTATCAATTTCTCACCAATTAAAGTTGTTGCACAGCAACATAAAAAACTTGATTTTGGTCAATATTCTTGCATTGCACCATGCATATGGATAAAATAACCATATTGGTAATCAGTCTTATATAAGACTTTGATTTACCTCCCAGTGTCTCCTCCACCCAAACATAGGTGGATTCCAACCCAGGACTCGTTCCTGGGTTTTTTTTAGGTTATAATTCAAGGCTTTACTGAATTACCGAACCAGTCAGCGGTAATGGTTTTACCAGTTAAATTGCAGAATCTGCGAGCTTGCAAACATAAGCAGGGCCAAGGTGGACGTAGTTTGGTTGGAGTAATTTTTTTGACTATAACAATTTGAGAAATCATGAAAACTTTTTCTGCAAAATCCCATGAGGTAGTGCATGAATGGTTCGTGATTGACGCTACGGACAAAGTCCTCGGTCGTGTCGCCAGTGAAGTGGCACTCCGTCTACGCGGCAAGCATAAACCTGAATACACCCCACACGTTGATACAGGCGACTTTATTGTTGTCATCAACACTTCTAAGCTGCGTGTCACTGGCACAAAAGGCTTGAACAAAATTTATTACCGTCACAGTGGATACCCAGGTGGTATTAGCTCGACTAACTTCGATAAGATGCAAGACCGTTTCCCAGGTCGTGCTTTGGAGAAGGCTGTGAAGGGTATGTTGCCAAAAGGCCCACTAGGCTATGCCATGATTAAGAAATTAAAAGTCTATGGCGACGCCAGTCATCCGCATGCGGCTCAACAGCCAAAAGCGTTAGAGATCTAAGGAAACCAAATGGCTATTAATTACGGAAATTGGAATTACGGTACAGGTCGTCGCAAGAGTTCTGTTGCACGCGTGTTCATTAAATCTGGCAAAGGTGAAATTATCGTTAACGGTAAGCCTATCGATGCTTATTTTGCACGCGAAACATCACGCATGATCGCTCGCCAACCTTTGGCTCTCACAGCCCACCTTACTACTTTTGATATTAAAGTAAACGTAAGCGGTGGCGGTGAAACTGGCCAAGCTGGTGCAGTTCGTCACGGCGTGACTCGAGCATTGATGGATTACGACATCACTTTGAAGCCGGCCCTGTCTAAAGCAGGTTTGGTTACTCGTGATGCTCGTGAAGTTGAGCGTAAAAAAGTTGGTCTGCACGGCGCGCGTCGTCGTAAGCAGTTCAGCAAGCGCTAATTTCTTTCAGTCGCTATGTTTTATTGAAAGGGTCGCGCAAGCGGCCCTTTTTGTTTCTACAATTAGGATATCTGTAAGAATGCTGTATTACTCTCTGAAGAAGAGCTTAATAACGGATGCGGTATTTTGGAGAAAGACATGATTAAGGTAGGCATCGTTGGTGGTACTGGATATACCGGAGTGGAATTGTTGCGTTTGTTGGCGCAGCATCCTGAGGTAGCTATTACTGCAATTACTTCACGCACAGAAGCTGGTATGCCAGTAGCCGAGATGTTTCCCTCTTTGCGTGGTCGCGTTAATTTGAAATTCACCACGCCGGATGAGGCAAAGTTAAATGAATGTGATGTTGTCTTCTTTGCAACGCCACACGGTGTGGCAATGGCGCAAGCAAAAGAATTGCTTGCCAATAATGTCAAGATATTGGATCTAGCTGCTGATTTTCGTCTGAAGGATGTCAAAGAGTTTGCCCAGTGGTATGGCATGGAGCACACCTGCCCAGAAATTTTGGCTGAGGCCGTTTATGGTTTGGCAGAGATTAATCGTGAAGCCATTAAAAAGGCGCGTGTGATTGGCTTGGCTGGTTGCTATCCAACTTCAGTGCAGCTTGGCCTTGCTCCTTTGCTCTCACCAAAATCAACCGGTGGTAAACATTTGATTGATGGCAATCACATCATTTCAGATTCAAAGTCGGGAACGTCTGGTGCAGGACGTAAGGCTGAGATTGGTACTTTACTGTCGGAGTCGAGTGATAACTTCAAAGCTTATGGTGTTAAAGGTCATCGTCATCTTCCTGAAATTGTTCAGGGTTTAAAAGCGATTGCTGAGCATGACCAGATTGGCTTAACGTTTGTGCCCCATTTAACGCCAATGATCAGGGGTATTCATTCGACCTTGTATGTGCGCTTAACTGAAGCCGGTCTGAATATCGATTTTCAAAAGCTATATGAAAACTTCTATAAGGATGAACCTTTTGTCGATGTGATGCCTGCTGGCAGCCACCCAGAGACTCGTTCAGTACGCGGTAGCAATGGTATTCGGATTGCAATCCATCGTCCAGGGGGTGGTGATACTTTGGTTATTTTGGTGGTGGAAGACAATTTGGTGAAAGGATCTTCGGGCCAGGGCGTTCAATGTATGAATCTCATGTTTGGTTTGCCTGAAACAATGGGTTTGACCCAGATTGCCATTTCTCCATAATGACCCTTCAGCAAGCTAGGCATTTAAAGCCTAAAATAAGATATTGCCTTTTGATTTAGGAGTAAACCATGACCGAATTAGCTACGCAACCCGCACAAGATTTAGCCGAGCCACCAACCCCTTTGGTGTTCACGGATAGCGCTGCTGCAAAAGTGGCTGACTTGATTGCTGAAGAAGGCAATCCAGAGTTAAAGCTACGCGTATTCGTACAGGGTGGTGGCTGCTCAGGATTCCAATATGGCTTTACCTTTGATGATGCTGTAAATGAGGACGACACTCTTTTTGAAAAGAATGGCGTTACACTTTTAGTAGATTCAATGAGCTTCCAATATTTAGTTGGCGCTGAGATTGATTACAAAGAAGACATCAATGGCTCGCAGTTTGTCATTAAGAATCCAAATGCCCAAACCACTTGTGGCTGCGGATCTTCTTTCTCTGCTTAATTAAGAAGAGAATTTAAGCGGCGCATTTAAGCAGGATAGCAAGCACCTAGAATTCTAGGGCCCTTCGCTCCCGTAACGGCTGGCAAATTTGCTGGCCGTTTTTCTTTATGGGCCCAAGCAAGCCATGCAAAGGCAAGACCTTCAACCCATTGTGGGTCAATCCCAGACGCTTCACTGGTAGTAACTTCTAAAGGTTCTTTGAAAAAAGACTGGGCTTTCACTTTGAGTAAATTCATGAGGGCATTATTTCGGGCGCCACCTCCACAGACAATCAGCTTCTGGGTTTGCGGGGCATGACGTACTAAAGCTTCTAATGCTGAGTGCGCAGTTAGATGTAATAAGCTAGCCTGCACGTCTTCGGCGTGATGATTGTCACTCCCTAATTTTTCTAGCAACCAATTCAGATGAAAGTCGTCTCGACCTGTGCTCTTTGGCGGGGCTTTTGCAAAGAAGGGATCGGCCAACATTTTTGAAAGTAAGGCTTCAATCACTTTTCCTTGCAGTGCCCAGGAGCCATTCTCATCAAATATATTTCCTTGATGTTCCTGTATCCATAGATCCATCAACATATTTCCAGGGCCGCAATCAAATCCAGTGACCTCACCCTCCTTTGGCAGTAGTGTCAGGTTGGCGATGCCACCAATATTCAGAATGGCTACATTTTCAGGTGAGGCAAATTGCTGTGCATGGAAAGCGGGCACTAAAGGAGCGCCATGTCCACCGGCAGCGAGGTCACGACTTCTAAAATCGGCGATGACATCAATACCCGTTTTTTCTGCCAAGAGAGCAGCATTGAGGGTTTGATGGGTATAAGCCATATCCCCAAGATCTGGTTGGTGACGAATCGTCTGGCCATGGGCGCCGATAGCAGAAATATCTGAGGCTTGCAAAGCCGCCTTTTTTAAGAGTTGGCTAACTGCGTCTGCATAAGCAAGTGATAAGCCATTTCCAGCCTGTTTCTCTCTGTGGAGTTCATTCGGGCCTGGGCTTTGAAGTTCAAATAGGGCTTTGCGCAGATCGGGAGCAAAGGGGGTGCTTACTGCCATTTGTGCGCTTGCTTCGCCATTTGGACCAATCTTCGCTAGAACGGCATCAATCCCATCTAGGCTAGTGCCAGACATCAGTCCAATATAGAAGGAATGGGGTTTGTTCATGGGGCTCTCAGTGATGCGACAATTATGCTTTAGCAATTTAAATACTAATTTAACTGAAACAGTTAGCAGAATCAGCATGACGGCTAAACCAGACCAAAAATACCCCTTAACCCCCGAAGTCTTTGCGGCACTTGAAGTCACTAAACGTGGCAGTGATGAGTTATTGGTTGAGGCGGATTGGGTCCAGAAGTTGGCTCGTAGTCTAGCAACCAAGACTCCTTTGCGGATTAAGTTAGGTTTAGATCCAACTGCGCCGGATATTCATCTTGGCCATACTGTAGTTTTGAATAAACTACGCCAGTTGCAAGATTTAGGGCATACCGTGATTTTCTTGATCGGTGACTTCACGAGCATGATTGGCGATCCATCTGGCCGTAACGCAACTCGACCGCCATTGACTGCAGAAGAGATCGCTGTCAATGCAGAAACTTACTATCGTCAAGCGAGTATGGTGCTCGATCCTTCTAAAACAGAAGTACGCTACAACAGTGAGTGGTGCGATCCCTTAGGTGCACGCGGCATGATTCAGTTAGCGGCTAAGCATACTGTTGCACGTATGCTGGAACGCGATGATTTTACGAAACGTTATCGCAATGGTGTGCCCATCTCCATTCATGAATTTCTTTACCCACTCATGCAGGGTTATGACTCAGTTGCACTCAAAAGTGACTTAGAGCTTGGGGGCACCGACCAGAAATTTAACCTCTTGGTTGGTCGAGAGCTCCAAAGGGAATATGGACAGGAGCCTCAATGTATCTTGACTATGCCTTTATTGGTAGGTCTTGATGGTGTTGAGAAGATGAGCAAGTCCAAAGGCAATTACATTGGTATCAGTGAGTCCGCTGGAGATATGTTCGGTAAGCTTTTGAGTATCTCAGATGATTTGATGTGGGATTACTTCACATTATTGTCATTCCGCCCAATGTCAGAAATTGATTTAATGAAACAAGAAGTCGCCGCTGGAAGAAATCCAAAAGATTGCAAAGTCCTCCTTGCACAAGAAATCGTTGCACGCTTCCATTCACAAGCTGCGGCAGAAAAAGCCTTAGAGGATTTTAATCATCGGGCAAAAGGCGGCATTCCAGACGACATTCCTGCAGTCAGTCTGACGGGTGCACCAATGGCAATTGCTAATCTCTTAAAGGCTGCAGGTCTGGCCCCCTCGACATCTGAAGCAATGCGCAATATCGAGCAAAACGGTGTAAAAATTGATGGTGTGACGATTACTGATAAGCAGGTAAAGATTGAGGCTGGAATTTACGTAGTCCAGGTAGGTAAGCGTAAATTTGCGAAAGTAATGCTTACTTAAATGATGACAGACATGAATAATCAGAAAAGCTTTGAAAAAGAGGCAGAAGCTCTAGAGCGACTCTCAGTGAAGTTAATTCAAGATAAAAACTGGGAAGCTTTGGAAAAAATGCTTGCTCCGAGTTGCCAGTTTGTTAGCTCACAAGGTTCATGCGATAAAGAAAGTGCAATGCGCCTAATGAAGGAGATGCATCTTGGACCTGTTCAGTTTAAGGATTTTAAGGTTACTGAGGTGCAAGATAATTTAATCGTGAGCTTCTGGATTGCCGCTTTAGAGTATCGCGATGGTAAAGAGTTATCTGCAGAGTATTCCCCGCGTTTAAGTGTTTGGAAAAAAATCGATAGCCAGTGGCAATGTATTGCCTATGCTGATCTGATTGCCAGCTGATTAAGCCGCATTCACAAATCTAAGTTATTACTTGGTGGAGTTAAACCAAAATGCTCGTAGGCCTGACGAGTAGCCACTCGACCTCGTGAAGTTCTTTGTAGATAACCCTGCTGAATAAGATAGGGCTCTAGTACATCTTCAATAGTGTCACGCTCTTCACCAATAGCGGCTGCCAAGTTATCAATTCCCACTGGACCTCCATCAAACTTGTGCAAGATGGCTTCAAGCAATTTTCTATCCATGACATCAAAGCCACTTGGATCTACATCTAGCATCTTGAGCGCGGCGTCGGCCATCGCTTTAGTGATCGTGCCGGTGCCTTTGACTTCCGCATAGTCGCGTACACGACGTAGTAAGCGGTTGGCAATACGAGGGGTACCACGTGCGCGTTTGGCAATTTCAACCGAACCTTCCGGATCAATACTCGCCTTTAATAAGCCGGCAGAGCGAGTGATGATTTTGGTAAGTTCTTCGGTGGTGTAGAACTCGAGTCTTGCCACGATGCCAAAACGATCGCGTAATGGGTTCGTTAGCATGCCGGCGCGGGTTGTTGCACCGATGAGAGTAAAGGGCTTAAGGTCAATTTTGACGCTTCTTGCTGCAGGACCTTCACCAATCATGATGTCAAGGCTATAGTCCTCAAGCGCTGGATACAGGATCTCCTCAACTACTGGAGAGAGACGATGGATTTCATCAATGAAGAGCACATCATTGGTTTCTAAATTGGTTAGCAATGCCGCGAGATCACCAGGCCTATCTAATACTGGACCGCTGGTCTGGCGTAAGTTCACGCCGAGTTCTCTGGCGATGATATGGGCTAAGGTCGTTTTGCCCAGACCAGGAGGACCGAATAAGAGGACATGATCTAAAGCTTCTTGTCGCGCTCTTGTAGCACTAATGAAAATCTCTAATTGCGCTCTTGCTTTGGTTTGACCAACGTATTCATCGAGCTGTTTAGGGCGCAGTGCTCTTTCGAAGACGGCTTCAGCATTACCAGCGGCGCCACTCACAATGCGATCATTGTCTTCTGGTAGATCTTCGGGAATGGAGCTAAGGTCGTCTGTATGAATTGCCATGCTACAAGTGTAGTGGTGTTTGGATTAGTAGTGTTTAGCGATTAAGACTTAGAGAGGTATTTCAGGCCCATCCGAATACCATCAGAAACCGTAGTATCAGGTGGGATTTGCTTGAGGGCTAAGAGCGCTTCTTTTTCTGAATATCCTAGCGCCAAAAGTGCCTGCAATACTTCACTGCTAACTTCAATAGTATGTGGTTTATCACCAGCAATTCCCAAGTCTGGGGCTAGCTTGCCTTTGAGCTCCAAGCAAAGACGTTCTGCAGTTTTTTTGCCAATGCCAGGCACTTGAGTCAGGCGACCCGCTTCCTGGAGGGCAATAGCCTGAGCCAATTCATTCACGCTCATTCCTGAGAGAACGGCTAATGCGGTTCTGGAACCAACCCCACTGATTTTAATGAGTTGTCTAAATGCTTCGCGTTCAGTCTCAGTCGCAAAGCCAAAGAGCTGTTGCGCATCTTCTCGAACTTGGAAGTGGGTGAGAAGGGTTATCTTTTGACCTGCTTGGGGTAGTTGATACAAGGTGCTCATAGGTACATCTACTTCATAGCCAATACCTTGGCAATCAACCAAGAGGCGGGGCGGATGAACTGAAACGAGGATTCCTTGAATACGACCAATCATATGAAGATCTTAACCTGTAATGTCCCGCGTTACTTTTTAGGACTACGCTTAGGAGCGAGTGCATTGGTTATCGCTGTTGGTATTTGAGCGTGATGGGCGGCACAAATGGCTACACCCAACGCATCAGAAGCATCTGTGCCGGGAGCGCGATTTAAACGAAGCAAGCGCTTAACCATTTCCTGAACTTGAGGTTTAGTGGCTCTACCAGTACCCACAATCGATTGCTTGACTCTCAGTGCGCTGTATTCAGCAACTGGCAACTTTTCAGAGACTAGCGCAGCTATCACTGATCCTCTAGCCTGGCCTAGCATCAATGTAGAACGTGGGTTGACGTTTAAGAAGACTTCTTCAATCGCAGCTGATTCAGGACGATAGGTTTCTAGAACTTCTTTAACACCCGCATAGAGTGCACCTAAACGCTCAGGTAAGCCTTTGGCTGGATCGCCACTTTCAATCGTCCCAGAAGCTACGTAAGTCAGTTTGTGGCCATCTACATCAATGACACCAAAACCCGTGGTGCGTAATCCTGGGTCGATTCCTATCCAACGCGTTGGCATATTTATTTCTGACTACTCAATGACGGAAGTGGCGGGTGCCAGTAAAGATCATAGCAATACCATGTTCGTTTGCAGCCGCAATGATTTCATCATCACGCATGCTGCCGCCGGGCTGAATTGCGCAACTTGCTCCACCATTGACGACAACATCTAAGCCATCACGGAATGGGAAGAAGGCATCACTCGCCACTGCTGAGCCCTTAAGGCTTAGGCCAGCGTTTTCAGCTTTAATGCTAGCCATGCGCGCAGAGTCAACGCGACTCATTTGGCCAGCACCAATGCCCAGGGTCATGCCGTTAGCGCAATACACAATCGCATTGGATTTCACAAACTTGGCAACCCGCCATGCAAATAGCATGTCATTCATTTCACTTGGGCTTGGAAGTCTTTGGCTTACAACGCGCATTTCGCTTTGCAACACATTTTTTGCATCTGGAGACTGCACTAGCAAGCCACCACCAACGCGTTTGAAATCAAAATGATTAAATGCAGTGCCAAGTGGTATTTCTAAGAGACGCACATTTTGTTTTGCAGCAAAAATGGCTTTTGCCTCATCGCTAAAGCTCGGGGCAATCAATACTTCTACAAACTGCTTAGAAATCGCTTCGGCGGCAGTGCCATCACAGGGCACATTAAAAGCAATGATTCCACCAAAGGCTGAGCTTGGATCAGTTTTGAAAGCCTTCTGATAAGCCTCAAGCGCATTGGCGCCAACAGCTACGCCACAAGGGTTGGCGTGCTTGATGATCACACAAGCAGCAGAACCGCCAGTATTACCAGAAAAACTCTTGACGCACTCCCAAGCGGAGTCAGCGTCAGCAATATTGTTATAAGAGAGCTCTTTACCCTGTAATTGTTTGTAATTGGCAAGGGCACCAGCTCTGGGATAGATATCTTTGTAGAAAGCGGCTGATTGATGGGGGTTCTCACCGTAACGCATCTCTTGAACTTTTTCAAATGCAAGGTGCAACGTTTCAGGATAAGCAGAGCGAGCCTTGTGATCTAAGTCATCACCTAATGCCGATAGATAGTTGGCAATCGCACCATCATATTGTGCGGTGTGAGCAAATACTTTTTTAGCCAAAGTTAAATTGGTTTTATAAGAAACAACATTCTTATTGGCTTTCATCTCTGCCAATACTGTCTCGTAATCTTCAGGAGAGATTAATACAGTGACATCTTGATGGTTCTTGGCAGCCGCGCGTAGCATCGCTGGACCACCAATATCAATATTCTCGACCGCATCCTCAAAAGAACAGTCTTCCTTAGCTACAGTTTCATTAAATGGATAGAGATTGATTACCAACATATCAATGGTATCGATGCCATGCTCTTTTAATGCCGCCATATGCTTAGGAAAGTCTCTGCGTGCCAATAATCCCCCATGTACTGAAGGATGGAGCGTCTTTACACGACCATCGAGCATCTCTGGAAACTTGGTCAAAGAAGACACTTCTACCACTGGTAAATTGTTTTCAGCTAAGAGTTTTGCGGTGCCACCAGTAGAAATCAGCTTGATGCCTTGCTCATGAAGGGCTTTGGCAAAAGGCACGATGCCATTTTTATCGGAGACGGAGAGTAGAGCGGTACGGATCATATTTTTCGAAGGTTCTGATAGATGAATAAGTGAAATATTTTTATTTTTTAAGTTATTAGTTGATGTTCAACTAATTTTTTATGCAGTGTGTTCCGATTGATACCGAGATATTGTGCGGCTAAGGATTGATTTTGTTTAGCATGTTGCATCACCAGCTCAAGCATTGGCTTCTCAACTACCGCTAATACCATTTCATAGATATCACTTGGAGGCGTACCTTTGAGGTCATTTAGGTAACCCTGTAATTGGGTTTCAATGCATTCGGTAATAGGGTGTTTATTGGTCATAAAATTCAATTGCTAATAAAAACTAAAAATTAAGCTGCTTCTAAAAAGAGTAAACGGTCCGAGAGGGATTTCATCTCATCGAAATAGTCATTCACCATTTGTAATTGCGTTTTGCAATCATCTGCGGTATTCATGCGTTGGCGAAAGGCATGAGAGTCACGTAAGCCCTTGCAATACCAGCCAATGTGCTTGCGCGCAGTGCGTAGGCCTATGTGTTCGCCATAAAATTCATAGTGATCTAAGAGATGCGCATTCATAATGCCCTGAATCTCATTGATCTCTGGGGTTGGTAGCTTGCCACCAGTTTCAAGGTAGTGATTGATTTCGCGAAAGATCCAAGGTCGCCCTTGGGCGGCGCGGCCAATCATGATGGCGTCTGCACCAGTAGTCCTTAAAACAGCTGCTGCTTTTTCTGGAGAATGGATATCACCATTCGCTACCACCGGAATATGCACCCTGTTCTTCACAGCGGTAATGGTTTCGTACTCTGCTTCACCATGGTAGAGATCTGCTCTGGTGCGACCATGAACGGTAAGCATAGAGATGCCGGAGTTTTCTGCAAGTAGTGCAATCTCAATGGCATTCTTATGCTCGCGATCCCAACCTGTCCGAATTTTTAAAGTTACAGGTACTGCGTCTGGGCCAATACCAACTGCGTTGACTACCGCCTCGAGGATTTGTTGTACCAGGGGCTCATCGCGCAATAAGGCTGACCCCGCTGCTACGTTACATACTTTCTTTGCAGGGCAGCCCATATTGATATCAATAATTTGTGCGCCGTGGTCTACATTGATTTTTGCAGCGGCAGCCATCATAGCTGGATCAGCGCCTGCAATTTGAACTGCAATGGGCTTGAACTCCCCTACATGGTTAGCGCGACGTTGCGTCTTTTCGCTTTTCCAAAGTAATGCATTGGAGGCTACCATTTCAGAGACTGCATAGCCCGCACCCAACTTTTTGCAAAGCTGCCTAAATGGACGGTCTGTAACTCCTGCCATTGGAGCGACAAAAAGTCTATTTGCAAGTAGGTGGGAACCAATTTTCATCTAATGGGGCTGGGAATAAAGGAGGAGGGCGGAAAGCATGTCACTTTAGCACAATTAAGGCGTAATCTGCCTATTTTTTAGGCAACTTACCTGATTCAGCTCAAACAGAGAAAGCTTTTATTTGGAGACTAATTTAAGCCTCTTAGCGCCTACCAAACATCATCTGGCGAGCTAAGGCCGTTTTCACTGGTGGAAGCCACTGAAGGGCGGATAGAGCCAGCCCACGAGCCACCACTAATGGAGCTAGATTCGAGGTAAATACCCTGGCCATAAAGTCAGTTAGACCAATGGTGGTGGTTCTGTCTGCCTTACGGCTTTGGGAATACTCTTCAAGCGCTTCTTGAATTCTGATGGTCGTTTGATTTTCTACTGAGCCTGCAAATACACCCACTAGTTTTTCGGCCAGAAGAAACGCGTCACGTAATCCGAGATTTAATCCTTGACCAGCTACGGGGTGTAAAGTTTGTGCAGCGTTACCAATCCAAACTTCATTATCTTTAGTGATTTGCTTACGGTAGTTCAAGCCTAGTTCGTATAAGCGACGATCCTGAATTTTGAGAAAACGTCCAATACGCGCACCAAATTCATTTTGTAAAGAGGTGAGGAAATCCAGATCACTGAGTTGTAGGCGGCGTTGTGAAGATTCTGGTGAGCCACACCAAACTAGATTCAAAATATGAGGACCGTAATGACTTGGAAGTACTGCTAGCGGCCCTTCGGAGGTGAAGCGCTCCCAAGCTTGGTGAGGGGCGGCATTCTCGACTTCAACCAAACCTACTAAGGCAGACTGGCCATAGTCGCGACCCGATTCTACCCAATCCTGTTTTTTAAATAGACCACCTTCAGCATGCACAACACATTTTGCGCTGACAAGATTATCTTCATCTTTAGCATCGATATGCTGCCATACAAAATGGGGGCTTTTACTTTGCATGGCTCTGAGAGCTTGGCGCAAAGTGATGTGAATATCCCGATAACGAATGATGTGGCCTAGTGCATCTTGATGCAATTCTTCGCGCGTCATTAGGGCGCGACCAAAGCGTCCCGCTTGTGAAATATGCACACGATGAATATCGGCGCATTCTGTAGGCCAAGCATGAATCGTATCTAGCAAGAGTTTGCTGCCATGCGAAAGGGCAATACCTCTACTGTCAGCCGCGGCAAGATCAGCATCGTCTAGCGGATTACGGTCAAGGAGAGTTAGGCGTGCGTCTGGAAACTTTTGCAAAACCCATGAAGCACAGGCTAGGCCAACTGGGCCACCCCCCTGAATTAAGATATCGCAATTAGACCTACTCATTTATTTTTCATGAGGGCTTCGATCTCATCAGCCTTTACCGGAACTCCGCGAGAAATTAGCTCGCAGCCCATATCGTTAATAACCGCATCATCTTCAATACGAATACCGATATTCCAAAATGCTTCATCTACATCCTCTGCCGGCCGAATATAAAGACCCGGTTCAATCGTGATGACCATGCCACTCTGAAGAATGCGCCAAGGTTTTTCGTCTTTCGCGATGTCTTCTGAAGATTCTCGATAAGAGCCTACATCATGGACGTCCATTCCCAACCAGTGGGAGGTACGGTGCATATAGAAACGACGATAAGCCCCTGTTTCGATGGCATTTTCAAGCGAACCTAATTCAGATAGCTTGAGTAATTTTTCATCAAGCAAACCTTGCGTGAGGACTTTAAGCGCTGCCTCGTGAGGTTGCATGAATGTATTTCCCACTTTTGTCATGGCGATAGCGGCTTCTTGTGCAGCTAGGGTGATGTCATAAAGCGCACGCTGGGGCCCGCTAAATTTTCCATTGACTGGGAAGGTGCGCGTGATGTCAGAGGCGTAGCCATCTAATTCACAACCGGCATCGATTAAACAAAGCTCACCTGTGTGCAATTCAGTGGCGCCTGCACGATAGTGAAGAATGCAGGTATTGGCTCCGCCTGCGACGATGCTGTTGTAGGCAACGCTTTGCGCGCCGCTATTACGAAACTCATGCAGTAACTCTGCCTCGAGTTGATACTCGCGCATTCCAGGTTTACATGCTTGCATTGCACGCACATGTGCCCGTGCTGAGATAGCTGCAGCACGACGCATGATACCGATCTCCTGGGCATCTTTGAATAAGCGCATTTCATGAATAAGGGTTTCAACATCATGAAACTCTGATGGAGGATTAATGCCAGAACGCGCTTGTCCTCGAACTTGTTTCATCCAATGACGCAAGCGACGATCTGATTCTGCGCTCTCTGAGAGACGGACATAGATGGCATCTTGATCAGCTAGTATGCTGCTGAGTTTTTGATCCAACTCTTGATTACTGTGGGCAAATTCAATTCCTAGAGCCTCTGGGGCTGCCTCAGGTCCAAGACGAATACCATCCCAAATCTCCCGTTCTGGATCTTTGGGTCTACAAAATAGATGAGATTGCAGCTGGAAATTGTTGCCGTCTTTCCCCACTTTCATGACCAACGTGGCACCTGGCTCTTCGAAGCCAGTTAAATAAAAGAAATCACTGTCATGGCGGTATGGAAATTCACTGTCGCGATTGCGGGTAAGCTCTGGCGCAGTCGAGATAATGGCAATTCCTCCGCCAGTGTTGGTAAAAATGCGTTGCGCTAATGTGTTTCTGCGAATTTGATAGATATTCAATTTATTCATAAGCCATATTGAGCTCTTGTAATCGTTGCGGAGTTCCTACATCGTGCCATGGACCGGTATATTTTTCACCCGACACTTTATTTTGTGTCATTGCATCTCTCAGAAGGGGCGCTAGCTTTGCTGGCTCCCCCATCTTTATTTCCTTGAAAAGATCCAGATGGTAGATGCCAATTCCTGAAAAGGTCAGCTTTTCAGATCCCGTCGACTCTTTATTGGCTAGTTGTGAGCCGTTTAAGTAAAAGTCCCCCTCTGGGTGTTGTACTGGGTTCGGCACCATCAAAAGGTGAGCCAAGGGCTTTTGAGGGTTGCGGCGGAAGAGAGATACTTTCTCTAGGAGTTCTTTGATGGGTAATTGAGGGCTAAAGACATCCCCGTTGATTACCAAGAAATAGTCATCCGGAAGAAGGATTGGTAGGGCCTTGCATATTCCTCCCGCTGTTTCTAAGGCAGTGCTCTCAGGGGAGTATTGGATATTGAGTCCGAATTGATGACCATCACCAAGAGCAGTTTCAATTTTCTGACCCAGCCAGGCATGGTTAATAACGACATTGTTAATTCCTGCGTTTGCAAGGGACTCTAAATGCCAGGCAAGTAGGGATTTATCTTGAATAGTTAATAAAGGCTTGGGTAAGCTGTCTGTGAGTGGACGCATCCGCTCACCCCTGCCAGCAGCAAGTAAAAAGCATGGAATCAGATCACTATTATTCATGAGCTCAATTTACTCTTTGCGTGGGCGTGTGGATTCCAAAATACGGGCCAAAGGTTTTAATTCGATATACCGATTGGCTGTTGCAATAGCGTACTCCAGAACCAGTGGGATATCTTTGAGATAGCCTTCTTTGCCATCGCGGTGAAAGAGTCTTGCAAAAATGCCAAGAACTTTTAGATGACGCTGCAAGCCCATCCATTCAAAATCACGATAGAACTGTCCAAAATCACTGGGCATAGGCAAGCCAACTTTGCGACCCTCTTCCCAAAATTTGATGACCCAATCAATCACTCTGTCTTCTGGCCATGCAATGTAAGCATCGCGCCATAAAGATGAGGCATCGTAGGTAATTGGGCCATAAACAGCATCCTGAAAATCAATTACTCCAGGGTTGTTGATTGCCGTTACCATTAAGTTGCGAGAATGGTAATCACGATGAACGTAGACTTTGGCTTGTGCTAAGTTATTTTCAATAATGAGCGCAAATGAATTTTTGAGTTGTGCCTCTTGTAAATCTGTTAATTTAATATTGCGATGCTTATGCAGATACCAGTCGGGAAATAAGTCTAACTCTCGCTGAAGGAGGGCTTCATCATAATTTGGTAATACGTCTGGTGTGCTAGCCAATTGCATTTGCACTAAGGCATGCGTTGCTTCTTGGTATAGCGAATCAGCCGTTTCATTATTGAGCTCAGCAAGGTAAGTTTTAGTGCCTAAATCATTCAATAAAAGAAAGCCCTCCGCAATGTTCTGCTCTAGAATTTTTGGCACATTTAAGCCTGCTGCGGATAGTAACAAGTCGACCTTGATAAAGGCATCTAAGGGCTCATATTGAGGGGGCGCATCCATCACTATCAAAGTCCCAAAATCGGGGTTTTTGGATGTAATACGGAAATACCGTCTAAAGCTGGCGTCTGCTGAGGCAGGCTCCAGGGTATCGAGATCTAATTGCCAGCTTGCTTGCAGGGCTTTTAGCCAGTCGTGGAGGGTGTTTAAGCGAGCGTCAGTCATGGTCGATTCGTATAATAAGGCGGGTCTGGATCTATGAGTCATTATCGCCGTCGCGCCGGCCTTTGCGCCCCTCTTTTTTTAGCTGTATCCCTGCGCGTAATGATGGGGATGGCATTGCTTCAATTTGCGCTGCCAATTCATGCTCAGGCGCCCGCACCTTTGCCCTCCGTTTCAACGCCTTCGACCAATTTAGTTTTATTGCCAGATCGTGGCAATGTCACGATTTTGAAGGTGGACGATCAACTTCGTGTTGGTAAGCCTATTACTGATGACCACGCCCTTACTTTTACCTTAAGCGATTCTATTGATGGTGTAGTTGAGCGAGATATGCATCTAAAGGGTCGCGCACAAATTCGGCGAAATGGTGCAGTACTGAAGGCAGACGAGATAACTTACAACCAAGATACTGACATTGCAGATTTGTTGGGTAATGCAGAAATGTCAAAAGGGAACATGACTTTTAAGGGCCCCAAAGGACGGTTTAAGGTAGATGCGCGTGAAGGCGCTATGGAAACCCTAACTTATGAAATGCGAGATAACCGCGGCAACGGTAAAGCTAAAAAATTAACTGTTGAGAGTGCGGATGTTTTTGTATTTGATAAGGCCACTTACACTACCTGCACTCCAGAAAATATGGATTGGTATTTCACAGCTAGCACTCTGGAAATTGACAACGAACAAAAAGAAATGGTTGGCACGCATGGAGTAATGCGTTTCTTTGATGTTCCAGTAGCTTATGTTCCCTATTTCACTGCGCCTACGAGCGGTCAACGTCGCACTGGCATTTTGGCGCCAGTGATGGGTTACAACTCAAACAATGGTTTAGATATTACTCAGCCTTATTACGTCAACATTGCTCCGAATCGCGATTTGCTTTTGCTACCCCGATATATGAACCAACGCGGCGCTTTACTGGGCGCGCAGTATCGGTTCTTGGATACTGAGTATTCAGGATCTGCAATGGGTGAGTATTTGCCATACGACAAAAAAACGGGCACGAACCGTTGGAAATATGATTGGCAACAACGACAGGCATTGACTGGAGGAATCGGCCCAGGAGGGGTGCCTTTACCAGGTTCTTGGACGGGATATGTCAATATGGCGAGGGTCTCAGATAACTTATACCCAACGGATTTTTCTCAAAGTATTGCGGGTGCAGTGACTAATCAGTTCCGACAAGAAGTGGGAACTTCTAAAGCGCTTGAGGGTAGTTTAAGTAATTGGAATGTGTCGGCCCGAGCGTTAACATTTCAGACTTTGCAACCAGACCCAACTACTACAGTTCAGGCGCCTTACAATATCTTGCCGAACGTTACTGCAACTTATAACAATCGCATTACGCCAACCGTTGCTGATGCGAGCGGAAAGTATCTCACTTTACCAAGCGGTCCAACCACCACTTTTTCTACGGACTTCACGCGTTTTGCTTACAACATTCAGGGTAATACAGCTGCTACTGCGCCAGGCGTTTACAGTCAGGCTGACAGAACGGTTATTAAGGGCGCTTTAGCCCTTCCGCAAGTTACGCCGGGCTATTACATCACACCAAAGGTGAGTTTTCAGTCAAATACCTATAACGCAACTCCCTTTGCCAACAATACAGGCGCTCCTCCCGCGCAAGGTTTCACAATTCCCACTTTTACCTTAGATTCAGGCTTGTCATTTGAAAGAGAGGCTGCTGAGCTGAAGGGGTTCTTTGGGCGCGATATGTTGCTTACGATGGAGCCGAGAGTTTTTTATGCGTATACGCCCTATCAAAGTCAGGCCAATACGCCAATATTTGATACTGCTGAAGCTGGATTTGGTGTTTCCCAGATTTTTGCTGCTAATACTTTTATTGGTAATGATCGTATTTCAGATAGCAATGCAGCAACTCTAGGTTTAACGAGCCGAATGATTGAGGCAAATACGGGTGCTGAGCGCGCAAATGTAACGATTGCCCAGAAACAGCAGTTCACTGGTCAAAAAGTGGGATTGAACGGTACCATCACCAATCCTTCGGTTTATTCCGATACTTTAGGATCGGGTTCCATTCGACTACTTGGAAACTTTAGTGCTGACGTATTTGGTCAGTACAACAGTCAACTTAATCGATTTGTACAAACAACAGTTGGCGGTAGTTGGCGACCAACCCCTGGCAGAAATTTAAATTTTGGCTATAGAAATGTTTGGACACCACCAGTTCAGGCGTCTATACAAAATAACCAGGCTTATACTCCGGGCTCTACAACAACTGATCAATACAATATTTCTGGGCAATGGCCTCTTTCCCGCGAGGTCTCAGTATTGGGGCGCTGGGGCTACGATGCTTTGACCGTAAAAACTTTAAATACTTTAGTTGGGCTTGAGTGGAATAGGGATTGTTGGACTTTCCGTGGCGCCTATTCGCAAATGGTCAATACTTCCCAGATAACTACGACTCAAATACTCTTTCAAATAGAATTTAGGGGCTTTGCTAGCGCAGGTAGCAACCCTGTTGATATCATGAGGCTTAATGTTCCTGGATATATGCCTACTTCAAAGCCTATACCGCCTTCTATATATGAGAACTATCAATGATGCTTTGTAGGAATCGATTGAAACAACTGATATCTTCCATGTTTTTTTTGGGCGCGTTTTTAGCAATGAGTTTTTCTTACGCCCAGGATACTTCTCGCGCAAATAATCCTGCCGATGGAAAAGTTCGCAACATTGATGGTGTGGCCGCCGTTGTTAATACAGGATTTGTCACTCGCAAAGAAATCGACGATCGAATTGCGAGTCTGCAAAAGCAAAGCACCAAACTTCCCGAAGCAAGCAGTTTAAGAAAGTTTGTTTTAGAGCGGCTCATCATTGAGAAAATTCAATTACAGAATGCAGAGTTGGAGGGAGCCAGAGTTAGCAACAAGGAGTTGGAAAAAATTCTTACTGATATCGCTGGTAAAAATAAACTAAGTTACGCTGAGTTCAAGGCTAAAGTGATTGCCTCTGGAACTTCGTTTGAGCGTTATCAGGAATTATTACGTGATGACATTATCGTTAGTCGCTACCGTGAGCGTGAAGTAGATTCAAAGATCAAAATTTCAGACGCGGAAATAGACAACTTTATATTGGAACGAAATCGTGCCATGGCAGGTGGAGCGCCTGGCTCATCTCCGGCTGCTAATGGCGGGGCAGAAGAGATTGATGTGGCTCAGATATTTATTCCAGTTGATGCTGCGGCGGGTGCAGGTGCGCAGGCTGAGGCAAGGAAAAAAGCAGATGCGCTACTACGCGATGCAAGGGGCGATGTTGATTTTATGCAGCTAGGGGCTATGGCCGCAAAAGAAAATCCAAATATTAAATTTCAAGATCTGGGATACCGCGCCCCAGATCGTTTACCCCAGATTTTCTATGAGGCTATTCGAAATACTGGTGGCGGTCAGGTTGCAAATGCAGTCGTAAAAAGCCCAGCCGGTTATCACGTGCTAAAAGTTTTAGACCGACGAGGGGTGTCTGCTGGATCGCCAGCTCAAGCTGTAGCGCAAGAGCCTGTCTCAAGTACGCCTCAAAATGTCTCCATCACACAGACAAATTCTCGTCATATTTTGCTTAAAACCCGTGCGGGTTTTAGTGATCAAGACGCTGAAAGACGTTTGCAGGGCTATCGCGATCAAGTGCGAGCAAAAACGGCGGATTTTGGTGATCTTGCTAAGAAATATTCTGAAGATGGTTCTGCTGCCAATGGCGGATCTTTGGGTTGGATGAACCCTGGAGACCTAGTACCAGAATTTGAGCAAGCGATGAACAGGCTTCAGATTGGGGAGGTCAGCAACCCAGTAAAATCTCAATTTGGTTGGCACCTCATTCAGGTAATGGAGCGTCGTGAGTCACAATTAACAGTAGAAAAGCAGCGAGAGTTTGCACGCGCAGCAATCCGTGAAAGAAAGTTTGAGCAAGCCTATCAGGACTGGATTCGTGAATTACGCGATACCGCAACAGTAAAAATTCTGAATGTGGATGATGCAGCAACCAGCGCCCCTCGTTAAATTAGGAATTACAACTGGAGAACCAGCTGGTGTAGGGCCTGAAGTTTCCTTAGCTGCTGCTTTGCATTTTGTTGGCGAACAACCTGATGTTGAGATTACTTTACTGGGTGATATCAGTCTATTCACATTCCCTGAAAACAAAGTCGCAAATGGGCATGAGCGTATTAAAATTGAATCAAGCCCATTGGCTGCCACTGTCGTGCCAGGCATTCTAAATCCTGCCAATGCTCAGTATGTTTTACATCTTTTAAATCAAGCAAGTGATGACTGTTTGCGGGGTCGATTTGATGCCATGATTACGGCACCAGTCCAAAAGAGTGTGATTAATGCTACTGGCATTCCTTTTACAGGACATACAGAGTATCTAGCGCATCGCTGCAATGCAGAGCATGTTGTCATGATGTTATGTGCCCCGTTGCCTCTGGGTTTCTTGGGAATCAAAGCGCCTAAAGATTTACGAGTTGCGCTAGTGACTACCCATTTGCCATTAAAAGATATTCCCTCAGCAATTAGCTACGACCTCGTGTTGGAGACAATTCAAATTGTTGATCAGGACTTAAGAAAAAAGTTTGGTATTGCTCAGCCCGTGATTCGGGTAGCAGGATTAAACCCTCACGCAGGAGAGTCTGGCTATTTAGGACATGAAGAAATAGAAGTAATTTTGCCTGCGATTGAGTCTGCTAAAAAACTGGGTATAGAAGTGTCAGGACCTTACCCGGGGGATACGATGTTTGATGCTGCTGCGCTCGAACAGGTCGACGCATTTATTGCGATGTATCACGACCAAGGATTGGCGCCATTCAAAATTGTTACTTTTGGCGGCGGGGTGAATGTCACTCTGGGGCTGCCGATTATTCGAACTTCAGTAGATCATGGAACTGCTTTAAATATTGCTGGTAAAAGCATTGCGGACTCTGGCAGCATGCTTGAGGCCATCCGTTTAGCTTATCAGCTAGTGATTAGCCAAAGAAAGCTAAGCTGAAGAATGCATCGCGCACGCAAACGATTTGGCCAGAATTTCTTGCAAGATGAAGGAATTATTTACTCTATCGTCTCATTAATTAATCCAAGCGCGGATATGCAGGTGATTGAGATTGGCCCTGGCCTCGGAGCTTTAACTAGACCCTTATTAAGAAATCTCGACCATCTCGATCTTTTAGAAATTGATCGTGACTTAGTCGCTTATTGGAATCAGCAAAATCTTCCTGGCTTAACAGTCATTGAGGGCGATGCACTTCAATTTGATTTCTTAGAATGGGCGCAAAATCAAGCTGATAAAAAGGGCTTCTGTAAGGTTGTAGGTAATTTACCTTACAACATTTCTTCCCCATTATTGTTTCATCTGGTTGCTGCAGCAAAATTGATCGACGAGCAAGTATTTATGTTGCAGGCAGAAGTAGTGGAGCGAATAGTCGCGAAAGCAGGTAGCTCTGACTTCAGTAGGCTTTCGGTGATGCTCCAAGCCCGTTACGATATGGAGCTTGTCCTTGAGGTGCCACCAGAAGCCTTTGATCCTAAGCCCAAGGTGAACTCTGCGGTAGTGCGGATGATTCCACGTCAAGATTTTAATTTGAGTGATGCAGAGTGGAGATCTCTAGAAAAGGTAGTTGCTGCGGCCTTTTCCCAAAGAAGAAAAATGTTGCGGACCAATTTACAGGCGTTTTCAGAAAGGTTAAAACTAACTGAGAACGAATTAAAAGCAAGAGCGCAAGATATCTCAGTAGAACGCTACATTGAGTGGGCTAAAGTTTTAGCCTCTTAATTTGATTTAGATGAATAGGCCCCAGGATCTATCACCCGCATTTCAGATTCGATCCAGCCTTCCACTTCTTGCTGAAGCGCTTCACCAGACTTGCCGGTAGAAGAAATAGCGGGCCCAATCGAAAAGATCACTGTGCCCGGCTGCTTCAAGAAACTATTCTTAGGCCAAAAATTACCCGCGTTGTGCGCAATAGGAATCACTAATGCACCTGTAGCGCTAGCTAGGCGAGCTCCACCTTTACGGTAAGGCTTGGTAGAACCTCTGGGAGTTCTAGTGCCTTCAGGAAATAACATAATCCACTTACCATCACTTAAGCGTTTGCGACCTTGGCTTGCAACCGATAGTGCGGACGTTTGTTTATTGGCGCGGTTGATATGAATCATTTTGAGTAATGCCAAAGCCCACCCAAAGAATGGAATCCAAAGTAATTCACGCTTAAAGACAAAGCATAGCTGCTTAGGCAGTAAAGCAATATAGGCAATTGTTTCATAAGCAGATTGATGCTTGCTTAAGATGATAACCGGCTGGTCAAGAACGGCGATCATATTCTCCATCCCACGAATTTCATAATGAATACCACACAGATGCCAAGCTAACCAAATAACGACTTTGTTCCAAAAGCCGATAAAGCGGTAGCGATTTTCAGGGCTCAGAAAAGGAAACGCCAACATGCACAACACTGACCAGATAGGTGTGAAGACCAGTAAAAATAGGGTAAATAGTGTTGAGCGGATAAAGATCATAGACTTTCTAAACCTTATTTTCTAATAAGCTATTTGTAAAAGCCATGAGATCAGCGTGAATTTGGGTGCCTTCTGGCAAGTTGCCTTTTGCTAGCGTGTTCTGACCCTTGCCGGTGAGTACCAAATGGGGTGAGGCGCCGAGCACGGTTCCAGCCTGAAGATCACGCAAGGAATCACCAACAATGGGCACACCCAAAAGTGGCTGGGCGTTGTCAGTCTTTTTATAACGTAAGGCAATTTCTTTCATCAGTCCTGGAGCAGGCTTACGGCAGTCACAGCCATGCGAGTCCATATGCGGACAAAAGAAGATGCTGTCAATATGTCCCCCTAATGGTTTGAGTAACTGCTCCATTTTGCTATGCATTGCTTGCAAATCATTGATGGAGAAGTAGCCTCTAGATATGCCAGATTGATTGGTAGCAATTGCAATTTGATAGCCAGACTGGTTTAAAAGGGCAATCGCTTCAAGACTGCCAGGGAGTGGAACCCACTCATCTACGGATTTCACGTAGTCATCGCGATCTTCATTGATCACGCCATCGCGATCAAGAATGATTAACTTGGAAGAGCTGTTGCTCATGCTAATTTGCCGAGATCGGCAACGAGATTCATTTTCTGGTGAAGTTGTTGCAGGAGGGCTAAGCGGTTATCGCGAAGCTCTAGATTGGGGTCCATCACCATGACATCCGCAAAGAACTGATCAATTGGTGCGCTTAAGGCAACTAGTGTTTTTAAGAGCTCAACAAATTGACGCTTTTCATAAGCAATAGTTAATGCGGGAGTGATAGCCTCTAAAGCTTGATGTAATGTGGCTTCAGCCGGTATTTGTAATAACTTTTTAGAGCATGCAGCTGGAATAGCTGTTGTAGTTTTCTTTAGAATATTGCTAATCCGTTTATTTGCAGCAGCTAATTGTGCAGCCTCGGCCAATGCATTAAATTCACGTACGGCTGTTAAGCGCTCAATGATGTCGTTAATCTGCGCGGGTTCTTGGCTGAGAACTGCATCAATTTCCGCGCTAGTAAATGGGTTGCCAGCTACTGATTGGTCTCGCAAGTAGGCGCGCATGCGATCAATAATGAACTCATAGATATCTGCAGCCCGTGCTTTTTCCTGAACTTCTTTTTGCGGGAACTGCGCGCGAGCCAATGCAATTAACTCTGGTAAGCTCAACGAAAGATTTTTTTCCAAAAGTAAACGGCAGACACCAAGAGCATGACGTCGTAGGGCGTATGGGTCTTTATCGCCAGTTGGCGCAAGTCCTACTCCCCAAATACCAACTAGGGTTTCGAGTTTATCAGCAATGGCCAAAATAGTACCAATCTGGGTTTGCGGCAAAGAGTCGCCAGCAAAGCGTGGCATGTAGTGTTCACTGCAGGCTGCTGCAACTTCTACATTCTCGCCATCATGTATAGCGTAGTAGCGACCCATGATGCCTTGCAGTTCTGGGAACTCGCCAACCATATCGGTTAACAAGTCCGTCTTGGCAATTTCGGCTGCGCGATTGGCAAGTTTTTCGTCTGCGTTCAGTTTTTTAGCAATCTCAGTAGCAATCCCTTGAACACGTTTAGTTCGATCTAATTGGTTTCCTAGTTGATTGTGATAAACCACTTTGCCCAGATCGGCAACACGCGAAGCTAGTGAACGTTTTTGATCTTGCCGGAAGAAGAAGCGAGCATCTGAAAGACGGGGTCGAACAACGCGTTCATTCCCTGAAATGATGGCATTCGGATTATGAGTTTCAATATTAGACACAATCAGAAAGCGATTACATAATTTACCTTGCTTGTCAGTCAATGCAAAGTATTTTTGATTGGTTTGCATTGTCAAAATTAAACATTCTTGTGGAACTTCCAAGAACTCTTGATCAAAGTGGCATTCGTAAATCGCCGGCCATTCAACGAGGGCAGTGACTTCATCCAACAAACTTTCTGGCATTAAGACTAAATCATCACCAGCAGCTTTAAGTAGAGCCGATTCAATTAGCGCGCGGCGCTTATTGAAGCTAGGAATGACTTTGGCTTTAGCTTCTAAGGCGCTTTCATATTGATCAGCATGAGTAATGGTGACATTACCTGGTGCTAAGAAGCGGTGGCCCTCAGTGAGATTGCCTGCATCAATACCGAGACTGCTGATATTCAGTGAATGATCGCCATGCAGAGCAATAATGCGGTGCACTGGTCTAGCAAATTGCACATCCGCCAATTGACCATCTTTTTGGAGCACTTGGTAGTGCATCATTTTAGCGATCGGTAACTTATGGAGCGTTTGTTCAAGGGTAGTCTGAACAGATTGCACCAGCGCCGCACCTTTAGCGATGGCATTCAGATAAAGTGCCTCATTCTTACCTTCGCCTGACTTTTCTAGTATTGAGAGATCAACATCAGCAAAACCAAGTGCAGCTAATTTTTTAAGTAATGGTGCCGTTGCTTTACCTTCAGCATCAAAGGCAATGCTGGTAGGTAATAGTTTTTCACGCACGGGGTAGTCTGGTGCTTGATCCAGAATATGGCTAATTTGTACTGCCAGGCGACGTGGTGTGGCAAAGCCAATTGCCTGAGATGATGCTGTGGTTAAACCTGCGTTCTTTAGAGCTGCAAAGATTCCCTCACTAAAAGCATCACCTAAACGACGTAGTGATTTAGGTGGCAGCTCTTCAGTAAATACCTCTATTAATAAAGTAGCTGTCTGAGAGGATGAATTGGTTGTGCTCATAAATTAAGTGCCAGGTTCTCGATATTGAAGCTTAGTCTTTGGCTTGACGTTGACACATGGGGAAGCCTAGCTTCTCGCGGGATTCAAAATAGGCTTGAGCCACCGCGCGAGAAAGATTGCGGATGCGACCGATATAAGCTGCTCGCTCTGTTACAGAAATGGCACCACGCGCATCAAGTAGGTTAAAGGTGTGCGCTGCTTTAAGTACCATTTCATAAGCAGGTAAGGCTAGCGGAACTTCCATGAGGCGTTTAGCTTCACTCTCGTAGTTTGCAAAGTTTGAAAATAGCAAATCGGTATTTGAGTGCTCGAAGTTGTAACAAGATTGCTCTACTTCGTTCTGGTGATACACATCACCATAAGAAATGCCATCAGCCCAAACTAAGTCATAAACGTTTGAGCAATTTTGGATGTACATTGCCAAGCGCTCGATACCATATGTAATCTCACCGAGTACTGGCTTGCAATCTAAGCCCCCCACTTGTTGGAAGTAAGTGAACTGAGTGACTTCCATACCGTTTAACCAAACTTCCCAGCCTAAGCCCCAAGCGCCTAAGGTTGGGTTCTCCCAGTCATCTTCAACAAAACGGACATCGTTTTCTTGAAGATCAAGACCTAATGCAGCAAGAGAGCCCAGATAGAGTTCAAGAATATTTTCTGGGGCAGGTTTAAGCACCACTTGATATTGGTAGTAGTGTTGTAAGCGATTTGGGTTTTCACCATAGCGACCATCTTTAGGTCTGCGGGAGGGTTGAACGTATGCTGCCTTCCATGGCTCCGGCCCGATAGCTCGCAAGAAGGTGGCGGTATGGGAAGTACCAGCCCCAACTTCGAGATCGATGGGCTGCAATAGGGCGCAACCTTGTTGGTCCCAGTACTCTTGAAGTTTTAGAATGATTTGCTGAAAAGTAAGCATGATTAACCTGGCTAAGCCGTTGATTTTACATGGCTAGCACTGTTAAGAACTAAAAATGACTAAAAACGTCGCTGGCGAATGATGCCCCAGATCAGCAACAGGCAAGAAATGCTCAAAATAGGCAAATTACCCCAAATGACATATGGAGTTTTTCCTGAGTAGCCCTGTACTTTGGCGCTCAGAGTTGCCTGAGTAAATTCCGGGAGAGATTCTAGAACTGTGCCATCCGATCCCAAGACTGAAGTGATTCCAGTGTTGGTAGCACGTAAGGCAGGAAGACCAGTCTCCAGAGATCGGAGTTGAGAAAGTCTTAACTGCTGTGAGGAAGCTTGTGATTTTCCAAACCATGCCAGGTTGGTCATATTAATGAGTAGGTTTACTGGTTCTTTGCTGTGATTAATGCGGGCTGCAAGCTCTCCACCGAAAACATCTTCATAACAAATCGTAATGGCAGCAAAAACGTCAGGCTGCTCTTTTCGAGCAATATTGAAAGGTACTTGATCAAGGCTGCCCTTAGCAAAGTCACTCATGGGAACATGAAATGCATTGACGAACCAATTAAAACCCGGGGGAATAAATTCACCAAATGGAACTAAATGGGCCTTGTCGTATTGGTATACCGGAGCATCGGGCGAGAGTCCAGTTGCTCGGTTTGTATATTGCATGCCTTTACCAGTGATAGTCTCACCAATTAGTCCGAGCAAGAGCTTGCTTGAGCTGACATTAGCAAAATCTTGCAAATAATTTATTAGTCCAGATGGCAAATAATTCTGCGGCCAGGGAAATGCAGTCTCAGGAATAATGATGAGATCGGCTGGCTCCTGATGAATTTCTGCTGCATAAAAATCAATTTGCTTTCCAATAGCTTGTTGATTAAATTTTAGGGTTTGCTCAAAATTACCTTGAATAAGTCGAACGCTGATGGGCTCACCAAATGGCTTGGTAAAAACAAGTAATCCAGCCAACTGTGAAATTGCAATGACAGCAGCTATGCTGATCACGCTTGAAGCCACGTGTTTTCTAAGTTGGAAAATCTCCCAAGAAGTCCAAACGGCTAAAAAGGTGCAGGCAAGTCCACCAAAGATTGGCGCAATTGGTGCGAAGGGGCCGTTAAATTGCACTTCAGCAAATCCCATCCATGGAAAGCCCGTGAAGATATAGCCCCGCAAAAATTCCATGATCACCCAGCTAGCCGACAAGAGGAGGCCTGTAAGGCGATTATTTTTAAATAGGGGAATAGCAAAGGTGGCTATAGAAAAATAAAGTGCCACATAAGAAGCCAATAAAAATACAGCCATACAAGAGAGCAGTGGATTCATGCCGCCCACATCATGCAAGCTAATGTAGAGCCACCATAATCCCACTACAAAATAACCGAGGCCAAAGACAAGACCCAATAAGAAATATTTTTTTAAGGGGACGGTTTTAAGGGTTGCAAGACGCCACCAGACAAGACTTAATAATAGAATCTGAATCCAGCCACCAAAAGGGAGTTCGGCTGCCAGGGCAATTAGTGCGCCTAATACAAATAGCGTAAAAAATTCTAGCGCATGGATACCTAGGAAGTGCTTGCTGGAATGCGAATCAAGCAAAGTAAATCTCAGGTAATCGTTTTAGGAATTTGACGCGCGAGCAATATATGAACTTGCCGTGGATCAGCGCGCAGCACTTCAAACTCAATGCCATCAATTTGAACCAGCTCGCCAATCTTTGGAACTCGGCCTAGGTGTTGGATAACAAGGCCGGCTACTGTCTCAATATCGTCGACTGCAAATTGGGTGCCGAGTGCTTCATTAAACTGGTCAAGCTCGGTAATACCCTTCACTCGAATATCCCCGTTGTCCAAAGAAAGGATGTTGTCAGCCTCTTCATCGACATCGTGCTCGTCTTCAATATCACCAACGATTTGTTCAAGCACATCTTCAATCGTAATAATGCCAGCTACACCGCTATATTCATCTACCACAATTGCTAAGTGATTACGGTTATCTTTGAAGTCTCGAAGTAAGACACTTAGGCGCTTTGATTCTGGAATGAATACCGCTGGACGCAACCAGTCGCGAACTTGAAAATCTTTCTCGGTGGCATGTCGGAGTAAGTCTTTGGCTAATAAGATGCCGATAACGTTGTCTTTGCTGCCTTCGAACACTGGAAATCGAGAGTGGGCCGCTTCAATTACGCTTTTAATGATTTCTGCCAAAGGTTGATTGATATCAATCCAATCCATTTGCGCACGCGGTACCAAAATATCTCGTGCAGAAAGCTGCCCCACTTGAAACACCCCTTCGATCATTGAGAGGGCGTCTGCATCAATGAAGCCCTCTGATTGGGCTTCACGCAGGGTTGCGATTAATTCGAGGCGACGTTCACTTGGGCTAGACGGCTGTGGCGTTAAAAAATCAGCCAGGCGTTCTAAAAGGGATTTGTTGGGGACAGGCATATGGCAAGAATAGCGTAGAAATGAGACAGATTAATAATTGGAGTCTAGAGATCTGCGATTAGGCTAGATAAGGGTTGGTAAACCCTATTTTGTTTAAGATTTTGACTTCTAACGCTTCCATCTTCTCCGCATCTTTCTGGTTTGCGTGGTCATAGGCTTGTGCATGCAGGCACCCATGTATCACTAAATGGGCTAAATGGGTCTTGAGGGGTTTGGTCTGTTCTTTGGCTTCTTTCTGCATGACTGGTAAGCAAAAGACAATATCCGCTACCAAAATATCCTTTGAGTGCTCATAAGGAAATGTAAGAACGTTTGTTGCGTAATCTTTTTTACGAAAAGCCAAATTTAATTTTTTGCCTTCAGAGGCATTAACAAAGCGGAGTGTTAATAGCCCCCCACAATGGATTGCTGATCGCACCCATTTTTTGATTAATGTGGCTGAAGCAGCTGTGTTCAGGGCAGCCTCAATGCTGGGGCTTGCATACTGAAGATCGATTTTCAGGAGGGATTTTTTTGGGCTTGCTTTAGAGGGCATGAGCTTCTACCAATTCGCCACGCAAAGTAAAGTTAAGAATCTCGGTGATGCGGATGTCGACCATCTGTCCAATCAGTGACTCTATATCTTGTTCGGGTGGGGTGAAATGAACGACGCGATTGTTTTCGGCCCTACCTTGTAAATTAATACCATCTTTAGCGAGACCTTCAATGAGCACGCGTTCTGTATTACCCAACATTTTTTGACTAATCCGATTAGATTGCCCATCAATGAGTGCTAATAAGGTTTGTAGTCGTTTTAACTTAACTTCATATGGAGTGTCATCACTGAGGTTGGCTGCAGGAGTTCCAGGGCGAGAACTAAAGATAAAACAAAAACTATTATCAAAATCTAAATCTTGAACCATTTTCAAGAGCTTCTCAAAGTCTGCCTCAGTCTCGCCTGGAAAGCCCACAATGAAATCACTGGACAAGGTGAGATCAGGGCGAACAGCGCGCATTTTACGGATGATGCTTTTATATTCCAATGCGGTGTAGCCTCGTTTCATGGCTGACAGTATCGAGTCTGAGCCATGCTGTACAGGAAGATGCAAATGACTAACTAGTTTAGGAACTTTGGCATAGACATCAATGAGGCGCTGGGTAAATTCTTTGGGGTGACTGGTGGTAAAACGAATGCGCTCAACACCGGGGATCTCTGCAATATATTCAATCAGCAAAGCAAAATCAGCAATCTCATCTGTATCACCCATCTTTCCAAGATAGGCATTTACATTTTGACCTAGCAATACAATTTCTTTGACACCTTTGCTTGCTAAGCCAGCTACCTCAGTGAGTACATCATCAAAAGGCCTGGAAACTTCTTCGCCCCGCGTATAGGGGACCACACAGTAGCTACAGTATTTAGAGCAACCTTCCATGATAGAAACATAAGCTGAGCCGCGAGTTTGGCGTGATGCAGGCAAATGATCAAACTTTTCAATTTCTGGAAAAGAAATATCCACTTGAGGGATTCCCGTCTTACGTCGTTGGGCAATCAAGTCTGATAGGCGATGCAATGTTTGTGGACCGAAGACCACGTCCACATAAGGAGCGCGACTCACTATTTGCTGACCTTCTTGACTCGCAACACAGCCACCTACGCCAATCAATAGATTTGGCTTCAATTTTTTGAGTTCGCGTAATCGTCCTAAATCGGAGAACACTTTATCTTCTGCTTTTTCCCGAATGGAGCAAGTATTGAGAAGGACGACATCGGCGTCTTCAGGGGTATCTGTGATAACCATGCCATCATCAGCATGTAGGAGGTCGGCCATCTTGCCCGAGTCGTACTCGTTCATTTGACAGCCGAAGGTTTTGATATAGAGCTTTTTCATATGCCGTTCTCAGGTTTATAGCTGGGGGCGAAGCTCAGATTTTACTGCGATAAGTGTTTTAGCTCTTATCTGCTTAATCGGTAAGCCAAAATTGCTATTAAGGTAGGCGGAATGGCAGCAATTAAAAGATATAGGGCAGAGACGGCACCATTTGGAAAATGCTTCCGCAAAATGGCGATACCTGCCGGATTAGGTGCATTTGCAATGACAGTAAGACCCCCACCTGCCACGGCACCCCCAACTAATGCGAGCTTAAAGTCTAGTGAGGTTCCTGAGACTAAGGATCCTAAATAGGTAAGAGCGGCGTTATCGGTAATGGCAGTCAGGGCGAGACTGCCATAAAAGACTGCTGTGGGGCTCATCATTCCAAGAATGGGTTGGAGCCACCATCCTTGCAATGAACCAAGCACTACTAGGCCCGCTAGGAAGAAGCCAACCAACAAAGCTTCTTTAAGAATAAGTGGGCTTTGATATTTTGGATAGGCGGCGGTATAACCAATAAAAAATAGCAGCACCCACATAAACATAATCGGGTCATGTGCAAACATCACGACCCCAAATAAAAACAGTAAATGCATGAAGACTACTGTTGGTGGAATTTTGGCCTGTTTTGCAGCCTCATTTGGATCAATGAGTTGACGATGAAATAAAAGCGTTGCTCCGAGCGCATTAATAAAAATCGCAATAGTAGATTCAATGCCGAAGTTTTGAAACATAAATGCTGAGCTCCACTCCCATGTTGAGGCAACCATGAGAACTGGTGGAGCGGCGAAATTGGTTAGCGTGCCACCAATGGAGATATTGACAAACAGTACTCCTAGCGTCCCAAACAGGAGGGGTTTAGAGCATTTGTGTTGATACACTAAATCCCGTAATAAAAAAGCAGCCAAGGTCATTGCGGCAGCCTCGGTAATGAGTGACCCTAGCAATGGTGTTACAGCGAGAGTTAAAAAATAGAGAGCTGGTGCACATCGAATGCGTAGTGCAAATTGAAGTCCTTTAGCAAGTAAATGCAAGATTTCAGTGGAAATAAATAGAATGGGTTTGCTACCAGCCACAATCATGATGGCAAAAACAAATAGGGGCTCTGTAAAGTCACGTTTAGCCATAAAGGCTTTAGCAGTACTTAAACCATCAACGCAGGATATGAAGATAATGAGAACGGCAGCCCAAAAGCCAAATACGATCTCGACTTCACCTAACAGATGCCATAGTCCTGCATGGGTTGGGGATTTTTTGGCAAGCGCCTCAAAATAAGCGGTACAAAAGGTATGCAAAACTGCGATGGCAAAAATAATACTTGCACCGAGTTCTATAGGGGTAAAGTTCATAGCAGAATGGTAGCAGGTGATTCAATATTTTTAGACATTGTCACTTTAGGAGATTTAGGTGAAATTAAAGATAGGATATGAAGAGCTGATTGCACGTGCAATGGCTGAAATTGAAACAGTTCCATTGATAAAGGCAGAACCCCTTTTGGACGATCCTAATGTCGTTTTTGTCGATATTCGTGATGTCCGTGAATTAGAGCGTGAAGGCATGATTCCCAATGCATTTCATGCGCCCCGGGGGATGTTGGAATTTTGGGTTGATCCAGAGAGCCCTTATTACAAACCGATTTTTGGCGAAGGCAAGCGCTTGATTCTTTATTGTGGATCCGCATGGCGTTCTGCCCTAGCTACAGAGGCTTTACAGAAAATGGGTGTTCCAAGTATTAGTCATCTTGAGGGTGGCTTTAGCGCTTGGAAAAAGGCGGCATTACCTGTAGTGGAGAAAATCAGCAAGCCCCCTTCCTCATAAAGGTATTTAGTTTGATTTATTTTTGTGCAGTATTCAGCTAATAAATGAGAGGTATTGATGAGAAAAGTAATATCGCAATTTGGTGAGGGCGCGCTCCAGCAAAAACTGATCGCTGGAGACTTGCAATTTCTTTCTGATGCAGAAGTTAGCAAGGGTGGTGACGGAAGTGGACCTAGCCCTCATGAGTATTTAGGTGCTGCATTGGCTGCGTGTACATCGATGACATTAAAAATGTATGCTGGTCACAAATCAATGCAACTAGAAAACGCTATTGTGACGGTGGATATTGAGCGTACCGATGATATTGAGAAATTTAGTCGGGATATTGAGCTCATCGGCAATCTGAGCGCCGAAGAAAAAGTGCGCCTACTTGAAATTGCTAATAAGTGTCCGATTCATAAAGCGTTAGCTGGACAGATCCAAATAAAAACCCAGCTTGTAAATTAATACAAGCTGGGTCGGATTGGTTTGCTTCTAAAAGCTTAGCTAGTTTTTTAGTTAGGCGCATTCGCTGGCTTGTTGTTTTTGCCAGCGTTATAACCAGAGTTGTATTGAGAAGCTTGCTCTTTCTTGTACGCATCATAAGCGTAGCCTGAGGCAGCTCCAACTGCTGCACCACCCACAGCGCCCCAAATCGGATTGCCGTGAAAGATTGCAGTGCCAACGGCACCAGCTGCTGCGCCAATGCTGGCACCTGAAAGAGTACGCTGTTCAGTGTTACTCATGTTTGAGCAACCTACAATCGCTAAAGTTGCTGCGGTAATCGCGATAATTTTTTTCATATCAACTAATCCTTTAAATGTATTTTGAGTGGGCTAAGTTGTTGAGATTATTTTCTGGCGCAAGGAAAGCGTGTTGCCAAGAAACCCAAGAAAGTACCTGCTGCTGGTTTATCAGCAGTTTGTGGATTCTCACTGGCCCACTTTACAAACTCAGCAATCACTACATCACGTTGGGGAGCTGGTTGCTTTATGCAAATGAAAGGCTTCGCACGTTGTGGATGACGTGTTACCAAATAGGTGTCGTAAATTGCAGTTGAATAACCAATGCAAAAGCTACGGGATTCTGGGCTTGCAGGAAGTTTGCAGGTAGTTGCTAGCTCTTGGGTGCTCAATACTTTGACCGTTTCTTGCGCCTGAGCAAAGCTAGAAAATGCTGCAAGCGCAGCTAAAACAACGAGGACTTTCTTCATGGGTTCTCCCTTGGGTGTATGTAAAAACAATCATAAACCATAACTATTCTTCAATATGCACTAATAAGGTGCAGATTGCACTTTTTTGGGTTTGATTATTCCCCATAATGATGCAAAAAATATGAGAGGGAAATTTCATGGAAAACTTGAAATCAGGAAGTGATGCTTTATTTATTTTATTGGGTGCCATCATGGTGCTTGCGATGCATGCAGGTTTTGCATTCTTAGAGCTGGGCACGGTGCGTAAGAAAAACCAAGTCAATGCTTTGGTCAAAATCTTGGTGGACTTTGCTGTTTCTACGATTGCCTATTTTTTTATTGGTTACAGCATTGCGTACGGCGTGAACTTTTTCTCAGGCGCTGAAATTCTAGCTGAGAAGAATGGTTATGAGTTGGTGAAGTTTTTCTTCTTGCTGACCTTCGCGGCTGCAATTCCAGCAATTGTTTCGGGTGGGATTGCTGAGCGCGCTAAATTTAATCCACAGTTAATTGCTACCTTTGTATTAGTAGGTTTTATATATCCCTTCTTTGAAGGGATTGCCTGGAATCAACACTATGGTATTCAGGCTTGGATTAAAGGATTCACTGGCGAAGAGTTTCACGATTTTGCTGGCTCAGTTGTAGTGCATGCGGTGGGTGGCTGGATTGCATTGCCTGCTGTCATTTTGCTAGGCGCACGTCGTGGCCGGTATACCAAAGAAGGTCAAATCTCTGCTCATCCGCCATCAAGTATTCCTTTCTTGGCTTTGGGCGCTTGGATTCTGGCGGTAGGTTGGTTTGGTTTTAATGTGATGAGTGCGCAAACGATTGATAAGATTAGTGGATTAGTTGCAATGAACTCATTGATGGCGATGGTTGGTGGTACCTTGGCTGCTTGGGTAGTTGGTCGCAACGATCCGGGCTTTACTTACAACGGCCCACTTGCTGGTTTGGTTGCGGTTTGTGCAGGCTCTGATTTAATGCATCCCCTGGGTGCTTTGTTTGTTGGCTTAGTGGCAGGCGGATTGTTTGTGTATATGTTTACCCTGGTTCAAAACCGCTGGAAGATTGATGATGTTCTTGGCGTATGGCCTTTGCATGGTCTCTGTGGTCTCTGGGGTGGGCTTGCTGCGGGCATCTTTGGCACTAAGGCACTCGGTGGAATTGGTGGGATTACCTTTACTGGTCAGCTGATTGGAAGCGCTTTGGGTGTTGGAATTGCTCTGATTGGGGGCATCGTTGTCTATGGAACCTTAAAGCTCGTCCTAGGTATTCGTATGTCTCAAGAAGAAGAGTATGAGGGCGCCGATTTAAGTGTGCACCGCATTTCTTCTTCTCCAGATCGCGAGCCAAACTGGTAGCCCGCAATTAGTGCGCAGGGATTTATGTATAGCCTGATTCATACCTATAATGAGTCATGGCTATATTTGAACTAGACGGAAATGCTCCTCACTTAGCTGAGGGGGCTTGGGTTGCTGAGAGCGCTGAAGTGATCGGTAACGTTGAACTGCACAAGCATGCCAATGTTTGGCCGAAGGTAGTTATTCGTGGTGATCACGATCTTATTCAAATTGGTGAAGGTAGCAATGTGCAAGATGCTTCCGTTTTGCATACTGACCCAGGTTATGAACTTATTATTGGCAAACATGTCACAGTAGGACATCAAGTCATGTTGCATGGTTGTCATATCGGTGACGGTAGCTTGATTGGTATTGGTGCCATTATTTTGAATGGTGCCAAAATTGGTAAGCATTGCTTAGTAGGTGCGGGAGCGCTCGTCACTGAAGGCAAAGAGTTTCCAGATGGCTCGATGATTATTGGCTCACCCGCTAAGGCGGTAAAGACACTCACAGCTGAACAAATGATGGGCCTCGAAGAAATTGCTGGACGCTATGTTCAAAATGCTCAGCGTTATATCAAGACACTTAAGAAGATTTCATAACCCTTGCTCTACGTATTTAATGTAGTCCTACCAGTATTTCTCCTCATACTCATTGGGTATGCATGTGGACGGACGGGCAAGCTTGGGGTAAGTGCTTCCATAGAATTGAATCGCTTTGTGGTCTGGTTAGCTCTGCCAGCACAACTTTTTAACTTTGCGGCCAATAGTAGCTGGCAAACACTTTGGCAACCAGGTTTTATCGCAGCTTTTTTAATTGGATGTTTGGTGGTATTTGCATTAGTCCTTTTTGTGAGTTGGTATCGAGACAGAGATTTAGCGGCAGCCAGCTTTAATGGTTTAAGTGCTTCTTATTCGAATACTGGATATATGGGCATTCCCTTGTGCGCTCTTGCTTTGGGGCAAGATGGTTTAGCGCCAGCAATTATTTCAACATTCTTAGTCTTTGTGATGTTTGCTTTAGCAACCATCTTGATTGAAATTGCTATTTTGTCGCACAAAAAATCGCATGAGGTTGTTTTTAGCGTGATTAAGTCGCTTTGTAGCAATCCATTGTTAGTAGCCCCAGTTGCTGGACTTGTTTGGGCTTCAACGGGTTTGCAGTTGTATGATCCACTCTCTCAAGTAATTGCATTCTTAGCGGCTGCAGCGACACCCTGTGCATTGGTGTCCATCGGTTTATTTTTGATGCGAAAAAGCGAAGCTGCCCCTAGTCAAGCCTGGGGAATAAGTTTTGCAAAGCTGATCATTCAGCCCTTGATTGCTTGGATAATCGCAGGCCCTATATTGGAGTTACCAAACTTATGGCTAAACGCGATTGTCATCTTAAGTGCATTGCCAACCGGCACAGGGCCATTTATGTTGGCTCAGTATTACAAAGCTGATGGTAGCGTGATCTCCAGAGTAGTGTTGATAACCACCATAGGTTCTTTGATCACGCTCTCATTATTTCTCTGGAGTAGCAACGGGGTTTAGCCCCTCAGCATCGATTTGTTTTTCCCAAGAGGCATTGATAAAGGCTGGCAACTTCATGCACTCATTAAAAATCTTCATGAGAGAAGGGTAAGGGCTCATATCCAGTTTGCTACTCAGGGCATTAAATATTTGTGGAACCAAGCAAATGTCTGCCAGACCAGGTTGATTGCCATAAACAAATCGTCCAACTCGTGCATCAAAGCCTAAGCGCTTTTCTAAACTCGTTAGACCAAGCTTTATCCAATGTTGATACCAGTCATCCTTTGCTTCACTGCTAATACCAAGCTCCTTTACGAGGTAACGCAGTACCCTCACGTTATTAATGGGGTGAATATCACTAGCGATATCCATTGAAAGGGCGCGCACCCAAGCACGATCAATCGCTGAGATTGGAAGTAGCGGGGGTTCGGTTTGAATTTCATTCAGATATTCAATGATGGCGATGGACTGGTGGATGCTATCTTTACCATCGTCAAATAAGGGAACTAGTTGATTGGGGTTCTTGTTTGTATACTCCTCAGCCAGTTGTTCACCACCATTTTTACGCAGGTGGACTGGAATAAGCTCATAGTTCATCCCTTTTAGATTAAGGGCGATACGGACACGGAAGGCGGCGGAGCTGCGCCAAAAGCTATAGAGCTTGGGTTTCATATAAGTGCTTTCAATGGACTCATCCCCAACAGTATATTGATGAAGCAATGTTCAGTCAGGGGTGATTCAAAGTGCTTTAGACTGATCGCTATGGATGACATTAATTTTTGGATTGGCGTGATTGCAACCATGGCGTTTGCTGTGACTGGCGTATTGGCCATTGCAGATCGCGGAGTAGACATATTTGGTGTGTTGGTGCTAGGGGTCATTACTGCGATTGGCGGCGGAACCATCCGCGACATAGTTTTGGGAACCCCCGTTTTTTGGTCTGAAAATCAAATTTATGTTTGGCTGGCATTGGGCGCAAGTGTGCTGACATTCGCTGCTGAACCTTTTTTTACCCAACCACAGATCTATCGTTGGATGTTGTACATTGATGGTTTTGGTGCCGCCTTGTTTGGTATACAAGGTGCTAATAAGGCATGGGGTATGGATTTTGGCTTGCCCGTTGCGCCGGTGATTCTGGGAGTCATTACCGCTATCGGTGGCGGTTTAATACGGGATATATTGGCCGGTAAAAAAACACTCATCATGTCCCACGAACTTTACGCAATTCCGGTAACGCTGGGATGTTGTGCTTATGTTCTGGTCTTGAATTTTCTTCCTCAATACGCACTAGAAGGATCTGTTGCTTGCATGCTAGGGATATTTGGATTACGCGCAGCAGCCATTCATTGGGATCTGCGCGTACCCAAAATGTTTATTACTAAAACGCGCTAACTGCTCCATCGCTACGGGGGTCCCAGCCACCACGCAAGGTGCCTGATGGATCACGAATGATGCAGCCGGCATGACCCACTGTCTCATCAAAGGCATCTAGCATTTCAATCTCATGGCCTAGCGCGTGCAATTCTTTTGCAACCCAGGGGCTAAAGCGGGATTCTAATTTGAGACTATCGCTGGTTTGACCCCATGTACGCCCAAGCAACCAACGCGGACGGCTGATTGCATCTTGCGGATCTAGTCCATAAGTAGCGGTACGAGTAAATACAGCGCATTGGGTTTGTGGTTGGCCATCACCACCCATGGTGCCGTACACCATTGAACGACCATCTTTAAATAAAGCCATTGCCGGATTGAGGGTGTGAAAAGGTTTGCGATAAGGCTCAAGATGGTTGAGTGTTTTAGGGTCTAACGAGAAGCTGCAGCCACGGTTCTGCCAATTTACACCCGACTTGGGTAGAACAATACCGGCGCCAAATTCATGATAAATACTTTGAATAAACGAGACGCAATTACCATCGCCATCAATCACACCCATCCAAATAGTATCTGCTGGACCCTTACCCTGGCCCCAAGGTAAAGCTTTGTTGGGGTCGATGTTCTTAGCCAACTTTTTTAGAAACGCAGGAGACAAAAAGGATTGCGCATTTTTTGCCATGTAAGCTGGATCGGTTACAAACTGATCGCGAACCTTGAATGCTTGCTTGGTAGCCTCTACACAATGATGTACATACTCTGCACTATCAACCTTAAATCGCTTTAAGTTCAATTGATCTAGGATGCCAATGATCATTAACGACACCACCCCTTGGGTAGGTGGGATCATGTTGTAAACATTACCGAGGCTATGTTTGAGCTCAAGGGGATTAATCAGTTTTGCATGATGACGATGTAGGTCACCTAAACGTAAAGGGCTACCAATATCGGTGAGTTCTTTTGCCAATAAGTCGGCAAGATCACCACGGTAATAATCCTCCGTTCCCTTTGTGGAAATTTGCCGCAAGGTTTTTGCAAGACGTTCTTGTTTGAAGATACTGCCAACAACTGGCGCTTTGCCATTGACCAAGAAGGTCTTGGAAAATCCTGGAATGGGGCTCAGCTCTTCGCGTTTTTTTGCAGTTAGGCTAGATTGGCTATACGTTACTGGAATGCCAGTTTCTGCATAGTAGATGGCATCTGCCAAAAGGCGAGATAAAGGAATCTTGCCACCCAGACCTTGCTGAGAAAGCAGCTGCGCCGCACCCCAGCCAGAGATAGTGCCTGCGACCGTATTTGCTGCAACCGGTCCACGAAACGGAATGGCTTTGGTGATGCCACGCTCTGCATACCATTTCTTGGTAGCTAGACCAGCAGCTGCGCCGCACGCATCAATACCTCCCATCGCTTTGCCTGGTGAGTGAACCACCCAAAAGGAGTCCCCACCAATGGAGTTCATGTGGGGGTAAACGACGGCAATGGTCGCTGCTGCGGCCACCATTGCCTCTAACGCGTTACCACCTTCTCTCAGAACTGCTAAAGCCGATTCAGAAGCAAGAGAGTGCGGTGCAACCGCCATCCCTCGAATACCCCACTTTGCTTGCATTGCAAAACCCCTCTATTTTTTGGCTTACTTTTTTACTTTTATTTATTTTCTCGCAATTGACGCTCGATCTCTGAGCTAGAGTCTACAGTGATCTCATTTTGTTCGACACCAGCCAGTGGATCAACAGAGGGTGCATTGGCATCAATGGCAACGACAGGTTTATCAACAAAGTAGGTAACAGTTTCTGGAATGAAGATGATGATTGCCACCAAAATCAGTTGCAGACCAACCCAAGGCAGAGCCCCATAGTAAATATCCGAGCTTTTGACGGATTTAGGTGCCACGCCCCGCAAGTAGAACAAGGCAAACCCAAATGGCGGATGCATAAAGGAGGTTTGCATATTGGCACCAAGAAGCACGCCAAACCAAATCAAGTCAATTCCCAATTTCTGTGCAACTGGAGCGAGCAGTGGAATGATGATGAACGCGATCTCAAAGTAGTCCAAGAAAAAGGCTAAGAAGAAGACAAACAAGTTCACCACAATCAAGAAGCCGATTTGTCCTCCCGGCAGACCTGATAAGAGATGCTCAATCCAAAGATCACCATCTACACCACGGAAGGCCAAACCAAAAACAGTTGAACCAATCAGAATAAAAATCACCATGGCGTTGATGCGCATAGTGGAGGTCATTGCCTCCCAAACTAAAGGCTTATGTAGGCGCTTGTTCATTGCCGCGAGAACCAATGCTCCTACAGAACCCATGGCGCCACCTTCGGTTGGTGTCGCTAGGCCCATCAAAATCGTTCCGAGCACCAAAAAGATGAGGGCGATAGAAGGAACAATGCCCCAGAGGATTTTCTTGAAGAGCTTCCAGTCAATTACTGGACGTGCCTCAGGAGGAAGTGCTGGTACATCTTGGGGTCTAAAAATTGATAAGAAGAAAATAAATAAACAGAACAGCACGATCTGAATGATTGAAGGGCCAATGGCGCCCGCATACATATCACCAACAGACTTGCCTAACTGGTCGGCCAATACAATTAAGACGAGTGATGGTGGAATCAGTTGGGTAATCGTTCCTGAGGCGGCAATCACACCGGTTGCGACACGTGGGTTGTAGCCATAGCGCAACATAATCGGCAGAGAGATTAAGCCCATTGCAATCACAGAAGCTGCAACGGTTCCAGTAATCGCTCCCAGAATCGCACCAACAATAATGACGGCATAAGCTAAGCCACCACGAATTGGTCCAAACAACTGGCCTAAACCTTCGAGCATGTCTTCCGCTAATCCACACTTCTCCAGAATTGCACCCATGAAAGTAAAGAATGGGATAGAAAGCAATAAGTCGTTCGAGAGAATGCCAAAGACGCGATCTGGTAGCGCTTGCAAGAAGGTGGGTTGAAACATGCCCATCTCGATGCCGATGAAGGAAAAGAATAAGCCAACAGCACCAAGAGAAAATGCGGCTGGATACCCAATTAATAAAAATAAAATCAGGCCCCCAAACATGATGGGAGCCATTAAATCTTGGCTAATCATTGCAAAGGTCTTTCGTACTTAGGATCGATTTGAATCATGCCGATAATGGCTGCGTAGCGCTTGATGATTTCTGAAATACCTTGGAGCGTTAATAAGAAAAAGCCCAAAGTAATAATGCCGCGCACTGGCCAACGAATGAGACCGCCTGGATTACTTGAGGTTTCACTTTGAATTACCGAAGTAATAAAGAATTCCCAGGAGTAGTAACCAATAATAGTGGTCATTGGTAGAAAGAAAAGAATGCCACCCAAAAAGTCTAGCCAGAGGCGAACACGATTAGGATACATTGCATAAAGGACATCTACACGCACATGTTCATTGAGGCGGAAAGTAGTTGCAGCTCCAAACATCACCATACCGGCAAATAAATACCACTGCGCTTCCAGCCAGCCGTTAGAGCTTACGTTGAAGCCGTACCGAATCAGCGCATTTCCTGTGCTAACCAGTACGGCTATCAATACCATCCAGCTCGCCAATACACCAAAACGGTCATTTAAGCGATCAACAAAACTTGCAAAAACTAAAAATTGTTTTGGCATATCAGACTCTCAGTAAGGTTTTATTTGACCGGATTAGTCAACATGAAGCTCATGAGGGTTTGCTCAGCGACTTTGTTCCACAACATTTGATCGTTGCGGAATTTTTTCCAAGGCTCATAAATCTTCTTGAACGATGGATTCTTGGCAGCCTCTTCCTCATACATTTCAAACGCTGCATTAGATGCCGCTTTCATAATGTCTGTTGAATAGGATTGCAACTTGACACCATTCTTGATGAGGCTTTGTAGAGCGATTGGGTTTTTGTAGTCGTACTCAGCCATCATGTCGATATTGCATTCAGCACACGCTGAGACCAACGCTTCTTGATATTGCTTAGGGAGCTTTTCCCATTCCTTAAGGTTCACGTACATGGAGTACATCGAACAGGCTTCCCACCATCCAGGGTAGTAGTAGTAAGGGGCAATTTTATAAAAGCCAAGTTTTTCATCGTCGTATGGACCGACCCACTCTGCCGCATCAATCACACCTTTTTCTAGGGCTGGGTAAATATCACCACCGGCGATCTGTTGTGGAATTGCGCCGAGACGGGACATCACTTCACCACCAAGCCCTGCAATACGCATTTTGAGACCCTTCAGGTCTGCAACGGTTTTTACTGGCTTTTTAAACCAGCCACCCATTTGGGTACCGGTATTGCCTGCTGGGAAAGAAATAATGTTGTAGTCACGCAAGAACTCACGCTGGAGCTTTAAGCCACCACCCCAATACATCCAAGCATTTTGCTGGCGTTGATTCATGCCAAAGGGTACGGTTGTATCAAACGCAAAGGTTTTATTTTTACCGACAAAGTAGTAGCCGGCAGTATGTGTGCACTCGACCGTTCCTTGTTGCACTGCATCAACTGTGCCAAAGGCAGGTACGATTTCGCCTGCACCGAAGATGCGGATCTGAAATTTCCCATCTGTTAAAGCAGCCACCCGTTTGGAGATGAACTCGCCACCCCCATAAATCGTGTCTAAGCTTTTTGGAAAGCTAGAGGCACAACGCCACTTTACTTCTGGCATGGATTGGGCAATTGCCGGTGCGGCCAATACGCCCGCGGCGGCACCAATTGCAGTCTTACCTAAAAAGTCACGTCTTTTCATTTGTTTTGCTCCTTGTTTAATATTTATTAGGGGGCATTTTTAGTAATGCCTTTTTACTAACTTCTGAGGCTATTAAAGCGAAGTACGGAAGTGCTATTTTCTGAAGTGTGCACTTGAATTGACAGATATGCACCCATCTTGGGCAAATTGCTACAAAGCAGTGCTCACCCTTATTAATAGCATCATGGATTAAATGCGTTGCATCAAATACACGTTTCTCGGGAAAACCCCGAGTGAATTTAATGGGGAATTACCCTAAGTAGTGGATTTCTATGAAATTTTTCACCGCATAATTAGCCCGTTGTATATTTTTTTTACAAAATTTTTAGGAGCTACTGATGTCAACATCAATTAAAGCAGCGCCGATGACCGCTGGAGAACGCAAAGTTATTTTTGCTTCTTCGCTCGGTACGGTGTTTGAGTGGTACGACTTTTATCTTTACGGTTCATTGGCTGCGATTATTGCCAAGCAATTCTTCTCAGGCCTAGATGAAGGCTCCGCATTCATTTTTGCTTTACTAGCTTTTGCTGCCGGTTTTATTGTTCGTCCATTCGGCGCTATTGTATTTGGTCGCTTAGGTGATTTGATCGGACGTAAGTACACCTTCTTGGTCACTATTTTGATCATGGGTTCGGCAACCTTCATTGTGGGTCTATTGCCTTCTTATGCCACTATCGGGATGGCTGCTCCAGTAATGCTGATTACCTTGCGCATATTGCAAGGCTTGGCTTTAGGTGGTGAGTATGGTGGTGCTGCAACTTATGTGGCAGAACATGCACCCCGTAATAAGCGTGGCGCTTACACCTCTTGGATTCAAACAACCGCTACATTAGGTCTTTTGCTTTCATTGATGGTCATTTTGCTTACTCGTGAATTCACTGGTCCTGACTTTGAAGTTTGGGGCTGGAGAGTACCGTTCCTCCTCTCAATTGCTTTGTTGGGTATTTCTGTGTGGATTCGCTTATCTATGGCTGAATCACCTGCCTTCAAGAAAATGAAAGAAGAGGGCAAGTTGTCTAAGGCTCCTTTGACAGAATCATTCGGTCAATGGAAAAACATGAAAATTGTTATCCTGGCATTGTTAGGTTTAGTTGCTGGTCAGGGTGTGGTTTGGTATTGCGGCATGTTCTATGAGTTGTTCTTCCTCACCCAAGTATTAAAGGTTGATGCGAAGACAGCAAACTTGATGGTTGCAGGTGCGCTTGTATTGGGTACACCATTCTTTATTGTGTTTGGTTCTTGGTCTGACAAGATTGGTCGCAAGCCTATCATCATGGCTGGCCTCTTGTTAGCAATCATCACTTACATTCCTAACACACCAGTTTCAATCTTCAATGGCCTAACTCACTTTGCTAATCCAGCGTTGGAAAAAGCAATGGCGAATTCACCAGCGAGTATTACTGTTGATCCAGCCGAATGTTCATTCCAGTTCAACCCAACCGGCACTGTTAAATTCACGAGCTCTTGCGATATTGCAAAACAAGTGATGGCAAGTAACTCAGCAAGCTATACCACTATCCCTGGTCCAGCTGGCACAGTTGCTCAAGTTAAAATTGGTGACACTGTTATTGACGGCTATTCTTCAAAAGGCTTGACACCAGCTGATGCTAAGGCAGCAGATGCGAAGTTCAAAAAAGAAATTCGCGAGGCTTTAAATGCTGCAGGTTATCCAGCCAAAGCTGATCCGGCTGCCATCAATATCCCTATGACGGTATTGCTCTTAGTGATTTTGGTGATTTATGTAACGATGGTTTATGCCCCAATTGCGGCAGCGTTAGTTGAGATGTTCCCAACCCGCATTCGTTACACCTCTATGTCCTTGCCATACCACATTGGTAACGGTTGGTTCGGCGGCTTGTTGCCAACGATCTCCTTCGCCTTGGTAGCGCAAAACGGTAACATTTACTATGGTCTCTGGTACCCAATCATCATCGCTGCGATGACATTGGTAATCGGTACACTGTTTGTAAAAGAAACCAAAGACGTAGATATTTACGCACGTGACTAAGCTTCTTTAGTCTGCATCAAATAAGAAACCCGATCAGAAATGGTCGGGTTTTTTTATTCCCACAAATCTTGTTGATTCCGGCGCCCTAGAAGGTTTTGGTTTTGTTGGGCAATAGATACTTCTCTTATCCCAGGAATAATAGTAATCGTCGCGCCAGCGGCGAGTGTGCCGGTTTTAAGCACGCGTAAGTACCAACCGCTAAAGCCGGATTGCAACATTGCCTTAGCTGCACCTTTGTAGGCTAGCTTGGCATTGAATTTAAAGCAAGGTTCGCGTAGTTTGACTACGGCAAATTCTAAATCTCCGATGAGCAGTTGATCTCCAACAAAGATCTCCGTTTCTAGCAGGCCTTCAATGGTGAAGTTTTCACCAATACCGCCATGTGAAAGTGCAACGGGTTTTTTCGTTTCCCGAGTGAGGAGATCGTTCCAAAAGGGGTAGTGTTCGGCTGGGTAGACATAAACTGCTTTTTCAATTCCCCCATGTACGGATAAATCAGCCTGCTCGTCACCCTTCACTCCTAGCTTAGTAATTGCTACGGGTGCAGGATTTTGTAAATCACTAATTTTGGTTTTTGTAATCGCTGAGGCAACGGATTTATAGTCTGGATGGTGATTGCCAAATAAAGGCGCAACTTTGCCACTCGAAATAGATAGCAGCCTCACGAAGTAATGTTTACTACTTAATGAAGGTGAATAAAAATTACTTGGACCATTTGGCTTCCATGGCCTTAATTTTTTCTGGGCCTAATTCTGCGAGATATTTATTAAATTCATCTCTAATAGGAGAACCTTTTATAAAGGCAAACCCCAATTTATCTGCGTAAGGAATTTCATAACTGCTGATCAAGGGCATTTTCATTTTGTTGACA
>Ga0194043_1000051_pt1 | contig 46779 bp, 40 predicted proteins | sample JunL4415m_MetaG_FD_161274 | JGI IMG/M metagenome (GOLD analysis project Ga0194043, IMG submission 161274) | Anoxic zone freshwater microbial communities from boreal shield lake in IISD Experimental Lakes Area, Ontario, Canada - Jun2016-L442-15m | ecosystem: Environmental > Aquatic > Freshwater >...
GCGGCCGGTCTTGAGGCGTACGCCCCGGGCGGCAGCGTGTACGCCCAGCAGGTCCCGGCGGCGGTGTCGGCCGGTCTTGAGGCGTACGCCCCGGGCGGCAGCGTGTACGCCCAGCAGGTCCCGGCGGCGGTGTCGGCCGGTCTTGAGGCGTACGCCCCGGGCGGCAGCGTGTACGCCCAGCAGGTCCCGTCCACTCCCACGGTCGTGGTTCCACCGCAAGCCGTGCGCGCACTCCAAGGCGAAAGGCCCTAAGGCGGCGATGACGAATTGAGGGCAGTGGGGAGTCGGCCCGTCACGAGTGGGGCCAGTCGATGACTGGCCCCACTCTGGTGTTTTCCCTGATGCCGTGCTTGCCCCAGTTGCTGGACTCTTGAAGAGCAACACCACTGCCGATTGACCACCCGAGGAGTCGAAATGACAACCAGGCCGACTACTACAGCGCACGCCACTTCGTGGGTCCAGCCGCCGCCGACGGCGGCCCATGGCGAGCACCACATCGCCCGAAACCTCGCACTAACGATCGGTGCCAGCGCCGTTGTGCTCGCTGGTCTCGCCGGGGTCCAGTACGCCCGCACTGGGACCACCGTGCTCCCGGCGACCAGCGCCATCGTGGTACCGGCCCAGGCCATGCGCGCCCTCGCAGCCGACGGCGTCTTCACCGCCACGTCCGTGAGTGTCCCGGCCGCGGCGACGCGTGCCCTCGACGCCGATCTGGCGTCAGGTGCAGTCGTAACCGGCTCCGTGACCGTCCCGCGTCAGGCGCTGAACGCCCTCCAGGCGGACTCCCGCTAGGCGTCTGCCCTGGCTGATGGCGCCTCAGGCGATGGCGGCGCTGATGGCGGCGATGTGGGCAGGCGACGACCCGCAGCACGCGCCCACCACGTCGATGCCCATCTCCCGCATCTCGAGCGCGAACTGCGCCATCTCCTCCGGTGAACCGGTGTAGGTGAACTCCCCGTCCACGAGGACGGGGAGGCCCGCGTTCGACTGCATGATCAGCAGCAGGCCGGCGGGGCGGTTGGCGGCCATGTCGGCGGCGATCACGCGCATCTCGTCGACGCCGCGGCCGCAGTTGGCCCCGACCACGTCCGCGCCCATCAGCGAGACTGCGACGACCGCGTCAGCGGGACGTACGCCCATCATCGTGCGCAGGTTCGTGTCAAAGCTCATCGTCACGACGATCGGCAGCCCCGGCGCGCTGACCTTGGCCGCCGTCACGGCAGCCTCCACCTCACCGAGGTCGCTCATGGTCTCGATGAGGATGGCGTCGGCACCGCCCGCGGCGAGGCCGGAGATCTGCTCGCTGAACAGGTCGACCGCGCCGTCGAACGTCAGCGTGCCCATCGGCTCCATGAGGTCGCCAGAGGGCCCGACGTCGCCGAGGACGTAGACACCCGGATGCGCGCCGGCCACCGAGCGCGCGAGCCTGGCGGCCGCCTCGTTGAGCTCCACCACGCGGTCCTCGAGGCCGTGCATGGCAAGACGTGGCCGACTTCCGCCGAAGGTATTCGTGGTGAGGAGCTTCGAGCCGGCGTCAACGTAGGCCTCGAAGATGCCCGTGATGACCTCGGGTCGCTCGACGTTCCAGAGTTCGGGTGCACCGCCGTCGTCGAGGCCGGCCGACTGGAGCATCGTGCCCATCGCCCCATCCGCCACCCGGACTCGGCCGTCGCGGATCGCGGTGATCAAGTCGGTCATGCCTGCTCTCCTGAGGTGCTCGGTCCGATCGAGTCGAGCAACGCGGTGAGCGCCGGCTCGGTCCACGTCTTCTCGACGTCGTGGGCGACGCTCTCGGCCGCCTCGGTGGCAGACCCTGCCACGGCGACCCACGGATCGCGAGTCCAGCCCGCCAGGTAGGCGTCGGCGTCCTCCGCCCCTGCCCGCATGGCGGCCTCGTCGATCGCCTCCTGAAAGCGCGACGGGAGTTGCACCTTGATGACCTCGTCGCCCTCGCGGGCGGTGACGATCGATGGGATCTCGCGCCACCGGGTGATCTGGACCTCAGCCATGGGCGTACTCCGGTCTCAGGATGTCGAGGGCGGTTGCGACGGTGGGGCTCACCGCGTCAGGGTGGTCTGCGCGGTGTCGTGCCAAGGCGTCGATCATGGCCGGCGCCCAGAATGACTTCAGGTGCGTGACTGTCTGCTCCACCGCAGCCCCTTGGTCCGGGACGCTGACCGCGATCTGGTTGGCCATCTTCACCAGGCTCTCGACCGTCATGCCCCCACGTCCACACGTGTCTGCGGACGCACCTCTACTGCCGTGACCTTGTACTCAGGGCAGTTTGTCGCCCAGTCGGAGTTGTCCGTGGTCACGACGTTCGCGCCGCTCACCGGATGGTGGAAGGTCGTGTAGACGACACCCGCGGGCACGTCATCGCTGATCCTGACGCGCATCGACGTCACGCCTGCTCGGCTGCTGACCTCGACCCAGGTGCCGTCGGCCACGCCGCGCAACTCCGCGTCGGACTCGTGCATGTCGAGGATGTCCTCCGGATGCCATATGACGTTCGCGGTGCGGCGGGTCTGCGCCCCGACGTTGTACTGGGTGAGCGTGCGTCCGGTGGTGAGCAGCAGCGGGAACTTCCGCGTGGTGCGCTCGTCCGTCGGCACGTAGGGAGTCGTCACGAAGTTGCCGAGGCCGCGAACGAAGTGGTCCTCGTGCATGATCGGCGTGCCGAGGGGGGTGGCGTCGTTGCACGGCCACTGGACGCTGCCGACGCGGTCGAGAAGAGCGAACGAGACTCCCGCGAATGTCGGGGTGAGCTCGGCGATCTCGTCCATGATCTGGCTCGCCGAGTCGTAGTGCATGGGGTAGCCCATGGCGGTCGCGAGTGCGCAGGTCACCTCCCATTCGGACATGCCCGTCCGGCTGGGCATGATCGGCCGGACGCGGTTGATCCGCCGCTCCGCGTTGGTGAAGGTGCCGTCCTTCTCCAGGAAGGACGTGCCGGGCAGGAACACGTGGGCGAACTTAGAGGTCTCGTTCAGGAACAGGTCCTGGACGATGACGAGGTCCATCGCCTCGAGCGCGGCCCTGACGTGCTGGGTGTTGGGATCGGACTGTGCGATGTCCTCGCCCTGGATGTAGATGGCCCGGAACGCACCGACCGTAGCCGCGTCGAGCATGTTGGGGATGCGAAGGCCAGGCTCGGCGCGCAGCTCGGCTCCCCACACGGCCTCGAACTGGTGGCGCACGGTGTCGTCGGAGACGTGCCGGTAGCCAGCCAGCTCGTGCGGGAACGAGCCCATGTCGCAGGCGCCCTGAACGTTGTTCTGTCCGCGCAGCGGGTTGACCCCGACGCCGCGGCGACCGATGTTGCCCGTGGCCATCGCGAGGTTGGCGATGGCCATCACCATGGTTGAGCCCTGGCTGTGCTCGGTGACACCGAGGCCGTAGTAGATCGCGGCGTTGGGCGCGGTGGCGTACACCCGCGCGGCGCTTCGGATCAGCTCCGCCGGCACACCAGTGACATCGGCGAGAGCCTCGGGGCTGTTCTCCGGCAGCCGGATGAACGACTCCCAGGCGTCGTAGGAGGCAGGGTCGCAGCGCTCGGAGACGAACGCTGTGTCGACGAGCCCCTCGGTGACGACGACGTGGCTGATCGCGTTGACGACGGCCACGTTGGTGCCGGGAAGGAGCTGCAGGTGATGGGAGGCATGGACGTGCGGGGAGTGAACGAGGTCGATCCTGCGCGGGTCGATCACGATCAGTTCCGCACCCTGTCGAAGCCGCTTCTTCATGCGCGACGCGAACACCGGATGTGCATCGGTGGGGTTGGCACCGATCACGACGATGACATCGGACTCCTCGACCGAGGCGAAGTCCTGCGTGCCTGCTGAGGTGCCGAACGTCTGCTTGAGACCGTAGCCCGTTGGGGAGTGGCATACGCGCGCGCACGTGTCGACGTTGTTGTTGCCGAAGGCGGCCCGGATCATCTTCTGGACGACGAAGACCTCTTCGTTCGTGCACCGCGAGGACGTGATGCCACCGATCGAGTCGACGCCGTGCTCGGCCTGGATGGCCTGCAGGCGGGCGGCGGCGAAGGCGATCGCCTCGTCCCAGGTCGCCTCGCGCCACGGCTCGTCGATGCGATCGCGCACCAGCGGCGAGAGCACCCGATCGGCGTGGCTTGCGTAGCCCCACGCGAAGCGGCCCTTGACGCAGGAGTGTCCTTCATTCGCGCCGCCGGACTTGTCGGGAACCATGCGGACGAGTTCGTTGCCGCGCATCTCGGCGGTGAACGAGCAGCCGACCCCGCAGTAGGCGCATGTGGTCTTGACCTTGCGCGTTGGCGTTCCGAGCTCGATGACCGTCTTCTCCTGCAGGGTCGAGGTAGGGCAGGCCTGCACGCATGCGCCGCACGAGACGCACTCGCTCTGGAGGAAGGACTCGCCGGCGCTCGCGCTCACCTTCGACCCGAAGCCCCGGCCGGAGATCGTGAGTGCAAAGGTGCCCTGCACCTCGCCGCAGGCACGCACGCAGCGGCTGCAGGCGATGCACTTGCTCGCGTCGAAGGTGAAGTAGGGGTTGCTCTCGTCCTTCGGTGCATCGAGGTGGTTCTCGCCGTCGAACCCGTACCGCACCTCGCGGAGCCCGACGACCCCAGCCATGTCCTGCAGCTCGCAGTCGCCGTTTGCCGGGCAGGTGAGGCAGTCGAGCGGATGATCGGAGATGTAGAGCTCCATGACGCCGCGGCGGATCTTGGCCACGTGGGGAGTCTGCGTGTTGACCACCATGCCGTCCTCGCACGGGGTCGTGCAGGACGCCGGCGTCCCCTTGCGGCCCTCGATGTCGACGACACACATGCGACAGGACCCGAAGGCGTCGAGCCGGTCGGTCGCGCAGAGCTTGGGGATCGCGACACCCGCCTCGGCGGCTGCGCGCATGACGGACGTGCCAGCCGGCACACAGATCGAGGTGCCGTCGATCGTGACGGACACGTCGACGTCCGACGTCGCCGCCGGCGTGCCGAAGTCGATGTCGTTCGCGATCGTCATGGACGCTCCCGGTTGAAGTCCTCGCTGAAGCCGCGAAGGGCGCTCAGCACCGGTAGCGGTGTGAGGCCCCCCATGGCACATAGTGACCCGTCCCTCATGACTTCGCAAAGATCGATGAGGAGTGCGGTGTTCGACTGCCGATCCTGGCCTTCCATGATCCTGTCGATGACCTCGACGCCGCGAACCGAGCCAATGCGGCAGGGCGTGCACTTCCCGCAGGACTCCTCCGCGCAGAACTCCATCGCAAAGCGAGCTTGCTCGGCCATGTCGACCGTGTCATCGAAGACCACGATCCCGCCGTGGCCGAGCATCCCGCCGGCATCGGCCAGCGCCTCGTAGTCCATCGACACAGACATGGCCTCGGTTCCCAGATATGCCCCCAAGGGACCGCCGACCTGGATAGCGCGGGCGGGACGGCCTGACCGCGTCCCCGCCCCGTAGCCGTTGACCAGTTCGCCAAGCGTGACGCCGAACGCGAGTTCGACGATGCCGCCCTGCTTGATGTTTCCCGCGAGCTGGAAGACCTGCGTGCCCTTGGACCGGCCAACGCCGAGGGCTGCGTACGCCTCGGGGCCATGCTCGACGATGTAGGGGACTGCGGCGATGGTGAGCACATTGCTGATCAGAGTCGGCTGGCCGAAGAGTCCCGCGATCGCCGGCAGGGGTGGCTTCGCGCGAACCACGCCTCGCTTGCCCTCCAGGCTCTCCAGCATTGCGGTCTCCTCGCCGCAGACGTACGAGCCGGCGCCCACCCGGATCGTGATGTCGAACGCGGCGCCGGACCCGAGGACGTCCGGCCCGAGCCAGCCGCGACTGCGTGCAATGTCGATGGCTGAGCGCATGACCCGAATGGCGTCCGGGTATTCGCTGCGGATGTAGGCGTATCCCTGGGTCGCACCAATGCTCAGTCCCGCGATCGTCATGCCCTCGAGGAGAGTGAAGGGATCGCCCTCCATCAGCATGCGATCGGCGAAGGTGCCGCTGTCGCCTTCGTCCGCGTTGACGCAGACGTACTTCTGAGTCGACGACTCCGCAGCGACGGTGCGCCACTTGATTCCGGCGGGGAAGCCGGCTCCGCCGCGCCCACGCAGTCCGGAGGCCAGCACCGCCTCGATCACCTGCTGTCCGCCGCGGAGCAGGCACTCGCGCAGGCCCCTCAGGCCGCCGTGCGCCTCGAAGGCGTCGGCATCCAGCGGATCGATGACCCCGACGCGGGCGAAGGTGAGTCGGGTCTGGCTCGTCAGCCACGGCAGGTCGTCGGTCGGTCCCAGACGCAGGGGGTGGGCTCCGTCGCTGCCCCAGGCCGCCACCAGCGCCGGGACGTCCTCAGGTGTGACGGGGCCGTAGGCGATGCGCACGTCGTCGACCTCGACCTCGACGAGCGGCTCGAGCCAGAGCATGCCGCGGGAGCCGTTTCGCACGACCGTCGCGTCGGGCGTCGAGCGCGCGATGGCCTCGGCCACTGTGTCGGCCCCCACGGACCTGGCTGCGCTGTCGGCCGGGACGAAGATCCTCATGCGCGCATCTCCGTCGCGATGGCGGCGGTGACCGCAGGGGGGGTGGCACGCCCGATCAGGGTGCCGTTGACGGTGGCGGCCGGCCCGAGCGCGCAATTGCCGAGGCAGAACACGTGCTGGACATCGCAGTCCGCTGTCATGGACGTCTCCGCAGCGGCGAGCAGGCCGCGCGCGCCGACGGACTGGCACGCCTCGCCCATGCAGACCCGCACTTCGACCTCGGCCGGTGGAGTGGAGCGCAGGTCGCTGTAGAACGTGAGGACCCCGTAGACGTCTGCACGGCTCACGTTGAACGCCGCGGCCACCATCGGTACGGCCTCGTCGTGCACGTAGCCGAACTCGTGTTGCAGGGCCTGCAGGGCGATCAGCACCGGGCCTGGCTCGGCAATCGTCGCGAGGACCCCGCGGGCGTCCTCGGCCGACCAGGGGCGATTGGTCGCCGTCATGCTGACTCACCTTCAGGAACCCGGGCGGCGCCGGAGTAGACGTTGAGCCGGCCCTCTCGGGCGAACCCGATGAGGACCAGGTCGTGCTGGCGGGACAGGTCGACGGCGAGCGTTGTGGGACCGGAGACAGCGGCGATCGCGGCGACGCCGGCCGTGAGGGCCTTGTGCACGATCTCGTAGGACACGCGGCCGCTGACGAGCAGCACATGATCGGTGAGTGGAAGCAGGTCATCGAACAGGGCGCGCCCGACGGCCTTGTCGACGGCGTTGTGCCGGCCCACGTCCTCCCGGACCCACAGCAGGTCACCAGCGGGGCCGACAAGGGCCGCGGCATGAAGCGCGCCGGTGCGGTCGAACGTGCGCTGACGGGACCGCATCTGGTCCAGGAGGGGCACTACGTCGACGGCCGTAAGGGTCCAGTCGGGGGAGTGCAGCGGACCATCCGGGGGACGCACGCCGGCGAGGATGTCGGCGCTGCACACCCCACAGGCGCTGTTCGTGACGAAAGCGCGCGGGCGCGGCGGCTCTACGCCGGCCGCCAACTGAACGCGGACGGTGTCGACGTCGTCATCGTTGCGCGAGGCGAAGGCGCCCATGCTTGCGATGTGGTCGCTGCGGCACACGCCGGACTCGTTGACCAGCCAGCCGGCAGCCAGGTCGAGGTCGTGCCCGGGTGTGCGCATGGTCGTGACCAGCACATCGTCGTCGAGCACGATCGTCAGGGGCGACTCGACCGCCACTGAGTCACTTCGCTCGTCACCGACGCCGTCCAGGTACCGGACGATCTGGCGCCGGTCCGTGGTCACGCCCATGCGGGTCCTTTCCGCTCATCCCCGGCGTGGTCCATCAGAACAGGCCAACCACCTGGCCGTCAACGAGGTCGATCCGCTCGCTCGACGGGACCTTGGGCAGCCCGGGCATGGTCATGATGTCTCCGCAGACCATCACGATGAACTCGGCACCGGCAGCCAGCCGCACCTCGCGGATGTTCACGCTGTGCCCGCCGGGGGCTCCGCGCAGGCTCGGGTCAGTCGAGAACGAGTACTGCGTCTTCGCGACGCATACGGGGAAGTGGCCGTAGCCCTGAGCTTCGAGATCCTTGATCTGGCCGCGGATCTTCGCATCCGCCGTGACTTCGCTGGCCCCGTAGACACGGGTGGCGATGGCGTTGATCTTGTCCCAGAGCGAGGCGTCGTCCTCGTAGACGAACGTCATGGCGGACGGTCGGTCGCACAACTCCACGACCTTGCGGGCGAGGTCCTCGGCTCCCTTGCCGCCGTCGGCCCAGTGCGAGGCAAGGACGACGTCGACTCCGAGAGCGTTGACCTGCTCGTTGAGGAGGGCGAGTTCTGCCGGGGTGTCGCTGTCGAAGCGGTTGATGGAGACCACGCACGGCAGGCCGTACACGTCCTGCACGTTGCTGATGTGCCGTTCGAGGTTGACCATGCCCCTGTCGAGAGCAGCAAGGTCCTCAGTGGTGATCGTCTTCAGGTCCTGTCCGCCGTGGTACTTGAGCGCCCGGACGGTCGCGACGATGACGACGGCGGACGGTCGCAGCCCTGACTTGCGGCACTTGATGTCGACAAACTTCTCCGCCCCGAGGTCCGCGCCGAAGCCAGCCTCAGTGACGACGTAGTCGGCGAGCTTCATCGCTGACGTCGTTGCGATGACGGAGTTGCAGCCGTGCGCGATGTTGGCGAAGGGCCCACCGTGGACGAATGCCGGCGTGTGCTCGAGGGTCTGGACGAGATTCGGGGCGAGCGCGTCTTTGAGGAGCACCGTCATCGCACCGTTGGCATTGAGGTCGCGCGCTCGGATAGGCTCGCGCTCGCGGTTGTACGCGACCACGATGTTGCCCAGCCGCTCCTTGAGGTCCTCCAGAGACGTTGCCAGGCAGAAGATCGCCATGATCTCCGAGGCGACCACGATGTCGAATCCGTCCTCGCGCGGGTAGCCGTTGCCCGGCCCGCCCAGCGCCACGGTGATGTCGCGAAGGGCCCGGTCGTTCATGTCGACCACGCGCTTCCAGGTCACGCGCCGGACGTCGATGCCGAGGGCATTGCCATGGTGGACGTGGTTGTCGATCAGCGCGGCGAGCAGGTTGTTGGCCAGCCCGATCGCGCTGAAGTCGCCCGTGAAGTGGAGGTTGATGTCCTCCATCGGGACGATCTGGGCGTAGCCGCCGCCTGCGGCACCGCCCTTCATGCCGAACACTGGACCGAGCGAGGGCTCGCGCAGGCAGATCATCGTGCGCTTGCCGATCGCCGACAGCCCGTCGCCCAGGCCGACGCTCGTCGTGGTCTTGCCCTCGCCCGCCGGAGTGGGGCTGATGGCGGTGACCAGGACGAGCTTGGAGTCGGCCTTCTCCGGCAGCGACGCCAAGTACTCCAGGGAGACCTTGGCCTTGTAGTGGCCGTAGGGCTCCACTGATGCGTCGGGAATGCCGAGCGCCGCAGCGATCGTGCTGATGGGGCGCATCGTCGCTGCCTGCGCGATGTCGATGTCTGAGGGCACAGCAGACTCCTTGGGGCGTGCGTTGGGCGGAAGGGCTCAGCTGCCAGCGGCTGCGCGAGTCCTCTCGATGAGCAGGGGAAGGAACGCGTGGACGTCGCCCACGACCGCGTAGTCCGCGGCGAGCATCATCGGTGCCTGCGCATCGGTGTTGACCGCCACGATGGTCTTGCTGTTCTTGCAGCCGGCGAGATGCTGGGTGGCACCACTGATCCCGAAAGCCAGGTACAGGTCGGGAGCGATCTTGGTGCCGGTCTGGCCCACCTGCTCGGCGTGCGGGCGCCAGCCCTCGCTCGTCACGACGCGGGAGCAGCCGACTGTGCCGTTGAGGAGCTCGGCGAGCTGCTCGAGCAGTGCGAACGCCTCGGGGCCGCCCATCCCGCGGCCACCCGACACGACGACCTTCGATTCGGCGAGGGTCACGCCTGTGGCGGCCGCTCCGCTGCGGGTGACCACTCGCACCGCGCGATCGGCATCGTCGAGGTCTGCGGTGAAGGGCTGCAGCACGCCCGCTGCGGGAGCCTGCGTCGCCGGAATGGCGTGCGCGAGCACCGTTGCGAGCAGGACGGGCGCATCGACAGAGGACTCCTCGAGGAGGTTGCCGCCCCAGCGTGCTCGCGTCACCTCGGCGGGGGAGCCGAGCGTGATCGATACGCAGTCGCTGGCGAGAGGGGCATCGAGGAACGCAGCGACGTGCGCCATCACCTCGTTGCCACGCGCGGTGCCGCCGCCGATGACGGCAGCCGGCGCGAGTGCTCCGACGAGCTGCGTCACCGCCTTCGCCGTGGCCTGGGGCGCGTAGTCGGTGAGGTCGCCGAGATCTGCGACGTGCACGACGCCGGCGCCGTACTCCGCCAACTCGCCGGCGACCGTGGCATCCCCGGCCACCACGGCCTGGACGTCATCGTCGAGGGAGCGGGCCAAGGTCAGGGCCTGAAGCGATACCGGATCGACCGCGCCGCGGTCGACGTCGATGGGAACGAGGATCACGACAGGACTCCGATCTCACGGAACACGTCAACGAGAACTGCGGCACCGTCAGCGTTCGGCTCGAGCACCTTGGTGCCCTTGGCCGTCGCCGGAGGCACCACGAGACGGTGCTTGACGATCCGTGGGGCCGCGATGCTCACCTCGTGCGTCGTCACCGGCTTCTTGCGCGCCTTGATGCGGCCGGGCACGGACGGGTATCGCGGGATGTTCAGGCCGTCCTTGACGGTGATGACCGCCGGGAGGGTGACCTCGTAGACCTCGCGCTCGCTGCCCACGGCCCGCTCGCAACGTGCGGTCCCGTCGGCGATCGACAGGCCCTTGACGTTGGTGACGACCGGCAGGCCGAGCGCGTGGGCCAGCCTGATGCCGGTCTGGTAGCCACCGACGTCGGCGGACTCCGAGCCGAGCAGGATCACGTCGAACGCTGCACCGTCGGCGCGGATGGCCTCGAGCAGCCCGCCGACGGTCGCCTGCGGGTCAGGCTCCGTGCCGTCGGTCAACGCGATGATCGCGCGGTCGGCTCCGATGGCCAACTGCTCGCGCAGCTGCTCCTCGGACTCCGCCGTGCCCATCGTCAGGAGGGTGACGGTGCCACCGTGCTGCTCGATCAGCTGCACGGCCGCCTCGACGGCGTTCTCCTCGTGGGGGCTGAGCTGGAAGCCCAGCCGACGGGTGTCCAGCTCCGTGCCGTCGTCGTTGAGGATCAGCGCGGTGCCCACCATCGGCACCCGCTTGATGCAGACCAGTACGTCCATCAGCCCATGATCCGATCGTTGGCGGCGTCGAAGAGGGGAGCGTTGCCCACGCGGGCGACGGTCACCGGGTACTGCTCGCCGAGGTACTCGACTAGCAGCTTCGTGCCCTCCACCGCATGCTCCGGCGGCAGGTACGACATCAGGACGTGCTTGCCGAGGGAGGGCGCGGAGCCGGCGCTGTTGCAGTACGAGCGGCGGTTCTTGCGATCGGTGATCGGCCTGCCGTCGAGCGTGAGGATGGGCTCGCGCCCCATCATGTACCGCTTCTCGCCGGTGGACGACGTGTGGTCGTCGACGGTCAGGGAGCACAGGATCGCCGCGGGGTCCTCCTCACGGTGGGCCAGGTGGGCCGACTTGCCGACGAAGTCCTGGTCCTTGACCTTCTTCATCTGCATGCCGGCCTCGACGACGGTGTACTCGCTCTCGAGCTCGTTGCCATACGCGCGGTAGGACTTCTCGAGGCGACCGGTCGTGCCGTAGACGCCGATGCCGACCGGGATCATGCCGTGCGGCTGGCCGGCGTCCCAGAGGATGTCCCAGAGGCGCGCACCCTGCTCCATCGGCACGTAGAGCTCCCAGCCGAGGTCGCCCACATACGAGATCCGCGAGGCGAGGACGCGCAGCGGCCCGATCTCGATGACGCGGCAGGTGCCGAACGGGAAGCCGTCGTTGGAGACGTCTTCCTTGGTGACGGACTGGAGGATCTCGCGGGCCTGCGGGCCCCAGATGCCCAGCGTCGTGTAGGTGGACGTCAGGTCGACGACCTGCGCGGTGCCGTCAGCGGGCAGCTGATCGGTGAACCACTTCTTGTCGGCCATGCCATGCGCGCCGCCGGTGACCACGCGGAAGTGATCGTGGGCCAGGCGCATGATCGTGAGGTCGGACTTGAAGCCGCCGTTGGGCGAGAGCACCGGCGTGTAGACCACCTTGCCGACCGCGACGTCCATCTGGCGCAGCGCGGTGCGCTGGACGGTGTCGAGCGCACCAGCGCCGATGACGTCGAAGATGCAGAAGGCGGTGAGGTCGACCAGGCCGGCGGTCTCACGCATCTGCAGGTGCTCGGCATTGACAATGGGCGACCACCAGCGGGCCTCCCACTCAGCCGTGCGCGGCATGACGGCGTCGCCGAACTTCTCGACGAGTGCGGCGTTCGACTCGTACCAGAACGGCCGCTCCCAGCCGACGGTCTCGAAGAACACGGCGTCGAGCGCCTTCTCGCGCTCGTAGTACGGCGAGAGCCGGACGTTGCGGTTGCTGGCCCACTGCTCCATCGGGTGGACGATGCCGTAGGTCTTGTTGAAGCCTTCCGACGTGCGCGCGACGATGTGCTCGCGGGTCTTGTGGTGGTCATGGAACCGGGCGATGTCGGACGCGTGCAGGTCGATCTCCGACTCTCCGAGAACCATCCACTCCGCCACCGACTTGCCGGTGCCGGGGCCCTCCTTGATCCAGACCGCAGCGACGGACCACAGGCCCTTGACCTCTGGGGTCTCGCCGAGGATCGGCATGCCGTCGGGGGTCAGGGAGAGCAGGCCGTTGATCGCGTACTTCTGGCGCACGTTCTCGTCGCCGATGATCTCCGGCATGAGCTCGAGGGAGTGCTCGTCCTGCAGGTCGAAGTCCACCTGGGTGAACGGCATCTCGGTGGGGGACAGGGCCGCCTCGGCGTTCGACGGGATGTCGTCGACCTCGTGCAGAATCGGGCGATGGGCGTACGAGCCGACCTCCAGACCGGTGCCGTGCTGACGCTCGTACATGTTCGTGTCCATGTCGCGCACGATCGGGTACTCGATGTCGCCCTTCGCATCGGCGAACCGGGGCACCGGGCCGATGTCCTTCATCTGGTGCACAGCAGGCGTCAGCGGGATGACCGCGCCGGCCATGCGGGCGATCTTCGGGCTCCAGCAGCCGCAGGCGACCACGACGTACTCGGCCTCGACGCGGCCCTGATCGGTGACGACGGCCTTCACGTGCCCGTCGACGACCTCGATGTCGAGTACCTCGGTGTTGGCTGAAACGGTCAGCGCGCCCATCTCCATCGCGCGCTCACGCATGATCGTGCCGGCCCGCAGCGAGTCCACAACGCACACGCTGGGGGTGTAGAAGCCGCCGAGGATGACGGTCTCGTCGATGAAGGGCACGAACTGCTTCACCTGGTCGGGCGTCAGCATCTCGGTGTCGTCGATGTCGAAGGACTTGGCGGACGACATGCGCCGCTGCAGCTCCTGCATGCGCGCCGGCGTGCGGGCCACCTCGATGCCGCCGCACTGCGTGAGGACGCCCATCTCCTTGTACTGGCGCATGCTCTCGTGCGTCAGTTCGGTCATCTCCTTGGTGTGGTCCACCGGGAAGAGGAAGTTCGAAGCGTGCCCGGTCGAGCCGCCGGGGTTGGGCAGCGGGCCCTTGTCGACCTGCACGATGTCGCGCCAGCCGAGGCGCGCGAGGTGATACGCCACGCTATTGCCGACGATGCCTGCTCCGATGATGACGACCTTCGCCGACGTGGGCAGAGTGCTCATTACTTACCTCTCGTGTGGTGGTGGTGATTCAGATGGCTCGGCGGACGTCGGCTTCGAAGCCCTCCACATGGGAGGACATGATCGACGCGGCGCGTTCGGGATCCCCATCCCGAACGGCGATCAGCAGCTCGCGGTTCTCGGCGATCGCCTGCTTCAGGTGCGTGATCTTGTCGAGGGCGAGGAACCAGATCCGCAAGGCGTGCATGTAGTGCTGCTCGAGCACTGCGCTCAGGAACTCGTTATGGGCGCATCGGTACACGTGGTGGTGGATGCGCTGGTCGAGCTCGATGAGGTCGCGGACGTCGGGGGCCTTGGCACTGGCCTCGATGGCGGCCAGGAGGTCGCCGATCACGGCGAGGTCCTCGTCGTTGCGACGCTCCGCTGCGAGGCGCGCCGCGAACGGCTCGAGCTGCTCGCGAACCTCGGAGATCGCCGACAGGTCGCGAGTGTCGATAGCCGCCACAAACATTCCGCGGCGGGGGTAGACGTCGATGAGCCGGTCGTTGGCGAGGGTACGCAGCGCCTCGCGGATGGGGGTGCGTCCCATGCCCAGGCTGTCTTGCAGTTCGGGCTCACTGATGACCGCGCCCGGTGGAAGCTCCAGGGTGACGATGAGGCGCCGGATGTCGCGGTAGGCACGCTCGGCGAGCGACTCCCCGCCCGTGAGGTCGGGCTCGACGAGAACGGCGCTGGTCACTGCACAGATATATCAGTTTTGACACGACCTGTACATCAGTTTTCGCAGCTTTATCCGAATCCTGATGTCGGCTAGGCGCCGGCCGACAACCCGCCGGTGACCGCGGCCAGCGAGGCCTCCAGCCCGGCGTCGGCGCGCGTCACGTCGCGCACCTGAAGGGGCAGGCCGAGGCGCTCGGCGGCTCGCTGGGCGGAGCGCTCGAGGTCGGGCGTGCGCCGGGTAGCCAGCCAGACGACGCGCGTGTAGTGGCGGAAGTAGTCCTCCCGCAGGTCGGGGTAGCGGTCGAGGCCCAGCTCTCGCCAGACGAGGCGCTCGAACCCGGCGGCCAGGAAGTCGGTGAGAAAGTACGTCCCCGGCTCCTCAGCCGACATGTCGGCGATGGCGTCGGCGCCCGCGTATACGTCGTAGCAGTGGTCGCCGGGCAATCGCAAGACACCTCGTCGTGCGCACACTTCGTCGAGCGCGCCATACGTCCCGCAGTCGGCGTAGCCGATCGCGACGCGCTGATAGCGGAGGGTGAGGTCATCCAGAAGGCTCTCGACCTTCCCGGCGATGCGCTCCGGGTGGTTGTGCAGCAGGGGCGGCAGCGGGTGGATGTCGACCGGCCAGCCCTGGCGCTCGACGATGGCGCCGATGTCGAGCGCGAGAGCGCCGCAGGCGATGACCGCGATGCGGTCGGTCCGTAGGCCGGGTGACGCGGACTCAGCCGGGGAACGCAAGCTCATCGACGAACCGGTCGTTGAAGTCGCCTCGGTCGGAGAGCTCGAGGTAGTCGATCTCCCTGATCAGGGCGGAGGCGCCGTGCCGCTCCGGGCCCGAGAGCAACGCCATCTTGGCTCCCTCGCCCGCGACGTTGCCCGCGCTGACCACGCGCAGCGCCGGGATGTTGGGCACCAGGCCGATGCGGATCGCATTGCGTGCGCTCAGGTAAGTGCCGAACGAGCCGGCCAGCAGCACCTGCTGGATGTCGTCGGGCTCGGCGCCGAACTCCTCCACGAGCAGCTTCCAGCCGGTGGAGATGGCTGCCTTGGCGAACTGGAGCTCGCGGACGTCTCGCTGGCTGAGGAAGACCGGGCGTGCAGCGTCCTCGGTCTCCGCGAGCACGAAGACCCGCTCGCCGTTGACCTCGGTGAGGCGGGCAGCGAGGTCCGGCCGAAGACCGAGTACCTGCTGCTCGCTGACGAAGCGGCCGCTGCCGTCGATGATGCCGACGCGGACGAGCTCGGACACCGCATCGACCAGGCCCGAGCCGCACATGCCGGTTGGCGGGACGTCCCCGATGACCTGCACCTGCAGGCCCTCGTCGTTGATCGTGACGACCTCGATTGCGCCGGGCGCTGCCCGCATGCCGCACTTGATCGAGGCGGCCTCGAAAGCAGGGCCCGCGGGGGCCGCCGTGGCGATGAGTCGCTCGCCGTCACCAAGGATGAGCTCGCAGTTCGTCCCGATGTCGATGAAGAGTCGAAGGCGCTTGTCGCGGTCCATGCCGGTGGCCAGTGCGCCGGCGATGATGTCCCCGCCCACGTAGGCGCCGAGGGCGGGGAAGAGGAAGGCGCGCGCCCTCGGATGAAGCACGAACCCGAGTTCACTGGCGAGCAGCGTCGGGTACGACTGGGTCGCGAGGATGAAGGGAGCGACGCCGAGGGGTTCGGGATCGATGCCCAACGCGATCTGGGTCATCGTGGCGTTGCCGGCGATCGCCACCTCGTAGATCCCGGCGGGGTCCACGCCCGCTTCTGCGCACACCTCGGCGGCCAGTTCGCCGAGCGTCTCGTGCGCGAGTGCCTGCAGCTTCTCCAGGGCGCTGGGGTCAAGCATCGTCGCGCTGATGCGGCTGATGACGTCGGCGCCGAAGGGCTGCTGCTTGTTGAGCATCGACGCAACGGCCATCGGGGTCCCGGTGCTGAGGTCGAGCAGTGTCGCGACGACAGTCGTCGTGCCGAGGTCGCAGGCGATGCCGTAGAGCCTCGCCGTCGTATCGCCGGGCTCGACGGCGACGAGCATGTCGTCAACCACCACGGCGGTGACGTCGAAGTCGGCAGAGCGCAGTACTCGCGGAAGATCGCGAAGCAGGTACGGATCGACGTTCTCAGTCAGGTCGGTGATCTCATCGAGCACCCGGGCGATGTCAGAGCGCTGGTCGGTCAGCGACGGATCGGCCATCGTGATGTGGCGCTTCTGGATCGACGGGCGAAGGATGACCTGTCGGCCCGCGCCGACCGTCGCCGCCTTGGGTCGGGTCGTCAGTGGCGGGACATGGACGGTCAGGTCGTTGGTGGCGCTGGCGATGCACGCAAGACGCCAGCCGGCCTTCAGCTCCTCAGTCGAAAAGGCCCGCGTGTCGAGCCGGCCGACGGGGACATCGCCTGTGACCACCTGAACCTTGCACTTCTTGCAGGTGCCGTGACCGCCGCAGGTCGAGTCGATGGCGATGCCGTTCCAACTGGCCGCATCGAACACCGACACTCCGGTCGGGACCCGCACGCTCTTGCCAGACGGCTGGAACGACAGGTCCACGCGCACGACAGAGGGCTCGTGCGGCGTGGTGTCGGTGAGTTCTTCGTCCATGTGGTGTCGATCCCGGTTGGGCTTGACGCTACTGCGCCTGTGCGGCCAGCTTCGCGCGATGGGCGGCGATCCAGGCAGAGCCCCACTCGTCGTTGCCCATCATGAGGTCGGCCGCCTTGACCGCGGTCAAGATCTGCGGCGTGCGGGCATCCATGATGGCACTGGTGAGGCCGGCCGCGATCGCCATCGGCAAGAACACGGAGTTCAGCGTGTGGCGGTCGGGCATCCCGAACGACACGTTCGACGCACCGAGGGTCGTGTTGACGCCGATGTGCTCCTTGATCAAGGCGATCGTCTCCAGGGTCCGCACGACCATCGACGAGTCTGCGCCGATCGGCATGGCCAGCGGATCGATGACGATGTCCTCGATGGGGATCTGGTACTTGGTCGTCGCATACTCGACGATCTTCTGGGTCAGTTCGAGGCGCCGCTGCGGCTCCTCGGGGATCTCGAACTCGTCATTGGGCAGCGCGATGATCGCCGCGCCGTACCTCTTCACCAGAGGGAGGATGAGGTCCATCCGCTCCTCCTCGGCGGTGATCGAGTTGACCAGTGCCTTGCCCTCGTAGGCCGCCAGGCCGGCTTCAAGGGCCTCCACGACGGACGAGTCGATGCACAGGGGCAGGTCGGTCAGCCCCTGGATCATCTTCACGGCCTGAGCAAGGACGACCGGCTCGTCGATCAGCGGTGCGCCCATGTTGACGTCGAGCATCGTCGCGCCGCCCTCGACCTGCGCCTGCACGTCGAGTGCGATCGCCGACAGGTCGCCTGCGCGCAACTGCTCCTGGAACTTCTTGCGACCGGTCGGGTTGATGCGCTCGCCGATGATGCAGAACGGCTGGTCGTGCCCGATGGTGATCGTCTTGCTTGCCGAACTAAGCACTGTGTGCATGCTGCTCCTTGAAGCGCGGGCCGATGGCTAGGTCTTCGGTCAGTCGGCGAACGCTGTCGTCGTGACGGAAGTCGGTGATGTGGAGTCCGGCCACTCCGGGCAGCGACAGCGCGTGCGATGCGAGCTCGCGGACCAGTTGGTACGACTCCTCCTTCGGGTCGTCGCTGTTCGCGACCCGGTCGATCGTGGGCTTGGGCACTGAGATGCCGGGGACCTGATCGTTCATGAAGGTGAGGGCGCGCGCCGCCTTCGTCAGGCAGACGGTCGGCAGGATCGCGGCCCGCTCGGCAACGCCGTTACGGACGCAGGCGGCCATGAATGCCTCGAGGATGTCCGGGCGATAGTGGATTTGGAGCTGAAGGAACCGGGCGCCGGCCTCAACCTTCTTCAAGGCCCGCTCCGCGCGGTACTCCAATGGCGGAGCGGTCGGGTTCTCGACGGCGCCGACGAACAGGTGGGGCGGTGCCTTCAGCGAGCGGCCGGACAGGTACATCCCCGTACCCATGATGGTCGCGACCTTCACCAGCTGGGGGCCGTCCAGGTCGTATACGCGCCGGGCCTCCGGCTCGTCGCCCGCCGTTACGTCGTCGCCGGTCAGTGCGCAGATGTTCTGCACGCCGAACATCGACACGCCCACGATGTCGGACTGGATCGCCAGGCGATTCTTGTCCCGGCAGACGACCTGCAGGATCGGGTTGTAGCCGAGCTGCGTCAGGGCGATGGCCATCGCCGTGTTCGAGGCGTGGGCGTGCGCGGCCGGATTGTCGGTGACGTTGATGGCATCGACCCAGGGAGCCAGCCGCTCCGCTGCCAGCCGGATGTCCTCGAGCGTGCCGCCGTCGAAGGACGGGAACTCGGCGGTGACGATGTGGCGTTCGCGTGTCTGGCAGAGGCGCTCGAAGGCGTTGGCCTCGGTCATCGGGAGTCCGCCGTCCAGCCCGGGGGAGTTCCCCGATCGGTTCCGTTGAGGAGGTTCAGCCACGAGGACTGGCCCTTCAGCGCGTTGTTGACCGGCGGGCGCATGTGGTTGAACTCCTCGCGCCAGGCCTCCGGAAGCAGGGGCCAGGTACGGGCGCGGCCCTCGGCCTTGACCCACACGCACCGCATCTCCGGCTTGACCTCGCAGTGCCCGTTCTCACGCACGCCGCCGCACGGGCCGTTGCGGAGGGTCTTCGGGCACGTCATCGGGCACGTCATGCCGGTTGAGTGCAGGACGCACTGACCGCACATCTTGCAGTCCCACAGCGGCTTCTTCACCGCGTGCTCGATGATGGGGAGGAACTTCATGTCAGGGCTAGGCCTTCGCGGCGGCGCGCTTGGCAGCGATGAGCTCCTTGGCCTTGCGGACCGCTGTGGCCGCATCGGATGCGTAGCCGTCGGCACCGCAGACGTCGGCGTACTCCTGCGTCACTGGGGCGCCGCCCACCATCACGATCACCTTGTCGCGCAGGCCGGCCTTCTCGATGGCGTTGATATTGGCCTTGAACATCGGCATTGTCGTGGTGAGGAAGGCGGACATCCCGACGATGTCAGGCTTGTGCTCCTCGATCCCGGCGATGAACTTCTCTGGCGCCGCCTGCACCCCGATGTCGATCACGTGGAAGCCAGCGCCCTCGAGCATGATGTTGACGAGGTTCTTGCCGATGTCGTGCACGTCGCCCTTCACCGTCCCCATCAAGAAGGTGCCGACGGTCTCGGCTCCCGTCTGCGCCAGCAGCGGGCGCAGCACGTCGAGTGCCCCGGACATCGCCTTGCCGGCGATGAGCATCTCGGGCACGAAGTAGTCGCCACGCTCGAAGCGTGCGCCGACCTCCTCGAGGGATGGGATGAGCGCCTCGAACAGGATCTGCTCCGGAGCCATCCCGATCTCCAGGCCGGTATTCGTCAGTTCGAGGACGGCTGGGGCATTGCCAACCATGGTCTCGTCGTACAGGCCCTTGAGGACCTCGTCTGGCGTCATGCCGCTCCTGCCTTCTGTTTCGGTGAGTAGCCAAGCTGTCGGGACAGGCGGTCGCTCTCTGTCGCCACCAGAGCGCCGAGCTCGGCGAACCGCTCGGGCAGCAGGCGGACGGACGGGCCGGAGATGCTCAATGCGGCGACGACCGAGCCGTCGCTCGAGCGAACGGGAGCCGCGACCGCGACCAGGCCGGGCTCGAGTTCGGAGTCTGCGACCGCCCAGCCCTGCGCGCGCACTCGGTTCAGCTCCTCCTCCAGGGCGGGGCGGGTGCTGATCGACTGCGCCGTCCGCTTCGTGAGGCGTCCGTCCGGCAGGACAGCGCCGGCCGCGAGGAACACCTTGCCCAACGCCGAGCAATGCAGGGGGACCCGCATGCCGACCCAGTTGACGTTGCCCATCAGGTACGTGGAGTCGACCTGCGCGATCTGCTCGACCTCGTAGCCGACCTTGATGGCGAGGTTGACGGTCTCACCGGTCGCCTCGCTGAGTGCCTGCAGGGCAGGTGCTGCGAGGGAGATGAGCTCGTCGGTCGGGCGGTCCGAGTGTGCGAAGCGGGTCAGGACAGGACCGGGGCGCAGGGTGGCGTCGTCGGCCCGCGTGATCAGTTCGTGCCGCTCGAGGCTCGACAGCAGGCGCGACAGCGTGCTCTTGGCCAGGCCGGTGCGGCGCTGGAGCTCAGTGAAGGTGGGCTGCTGCTGGGCGCTCAGGATCTCCACGAGAAGCGCCGCGGCGCGGTCGACGGCCTGGGTGCCGGCAGACGGCTGCATCCGGCCTCCTCGGTCGACGCCTCGCGAGCGTGTTGAATAAGTTCCGCATTATGGAACCCATGTTCCACGACCGAGTGTAGGATCCCGACAACGCTCGGTCAACAGCGTCCTTATCAGCCGACCCGAGGATGGCCCCGTGTTCGTCAACAAGATGCCGCGCTACGAGATCCTGTCCGAGGATGCGATGGCCACCCTGGACAAGGGCTGGAAGCGCATCCACACCGAGCTCGGCATCGAGTTCATGAAGCCGGAGGCACTCGACCTGTTCCGGCAGGCCGGCCAGAAGGTCGTCGACAACACCGTGTTCCTCGACCCGGACTTCGTCCTCGAGCAGGTGGCCAAGGCGCCGCGCGAGTTCGACATGCAGGCGCGCAACCATGCCAACGATGTGCACATCGGCGGCAACCACATGGTCTTCTCCAGCAACTACGGCTCGCCCTTCGTCCGCAAGGGAGACGTCCGTCGCGACGGCACCCTTGAGGACTTCGTCAACTTCTGCAAGCTGGCGCAGTCGTTCTCGGCGATGGACAGTGTCGGAGGCGTCGTGGTCGAGCCGAACGACGCTCCCTTGGACTCGCGTCACCTCGACATGGTGTCCAGCGCGCTCATCTACACCGACAAGATTGTCATGGGCAACGTCGTGAGCGCCCAGAACGCGTTGGACACGCTCGCCATGGGGGAGATGGTCTTCGGCGGTCGGGAGTCCATCGAGGACAAGCCGTTCTGCATCTCCCTGGTGAACTGCAACTCCCCGCTGCGCTGGGACGACCGCATGCTCGACGCGCAGTTCGAGTACACCAAGGCGGCGCAGCCGGTCATCATGACGCCGTTCCTCCTCATGGGGGCGATGTCGCCGGTCTCCATCCCGGCCGCGCTCGCCCAGCAGATGGCCGAGGCGCTCTCGGGCATCGCGCTGTCGCAGTTGATCCGTCCCGGGGCGCCGGTGGTATTCGGGTCCTTCCTGTCGAACATCGACATGCAGTCGGGCTCGCCGCAGTTCGGCACCCCGGAATCAGCGATCGGGCTGCTGTGCACGGGGCAGATCGCGCGTCGGTTCGGCCTTCCGTTCCGCACCGGTGGCGGCCTGAACTCCTCTCAGACTCCGGACGCGCAGTCGGCTTATGAGGCGATGATGACCATGCTGCCCACGTTCCTCGCCGGAACGAACTTCGTCATGCACACTGCCGGCTGGCTCGAGGGCGGCCTCGTCGCCAGCTACGAGAAGTACGTGATCGACGTGCAGATCCTCGAGTCCCTCCAGCACGAGTTCACGCCGCTGGAGATCGACGAGGAGTCCCTCGCGTTCGGTGCACACGAGGAAGTCGGCCACGGCGGGCACTTCCTCGGGGCTGCCCACACGATGGAGCGGTTCCGGGACTGCTTCTACCGGCCATTCCTGTCGAGCTCGGACAACTACGAGCGGTGGACCCGTCTCGGAGCGCGCGACACAGCCACCCGCGCCGGGGAAATATGCGACAAGAAGCTGGAGGAGTACCAGCTGCCGGACATGGATCCTGCGCTGCGCGAGGAGCTCGAGGCGTTCGTCGCCCGGCGTCGGAAGGAGCTTGGCGACTGACATGGCGAAGACCTATGACTACGTGATCGTGGGCGGCGGCTCCGCTGGCAGCGCCGTTGCCAATCGACTGTCGGCCGACCCTGGCGTCTCAGTCCTCGTTCTTGAAGCGGGGCGGCCGGACAGCTGGTGGGACGTGTACATCCACATGCCCGCCGCGCTGACCTTCCCTATCGGAAACCCGCGCTACGACTGGATGTACGTCACCGAGCCCGAGCCGTTCATGAACAACCGACGGGTCACTCAGGGACGGGGCAAGATCCTCGGTGGGTCGAGCAGCATCAACGGGATGATCTTCCAGCGCGGCAATCCGCTGGACTACGAGCGCTGGGCGGCCGACCCGGGCATGGGCACCTGGGACTACGCCCACTGCCTTCCCTACTTCAAGCGCATGGAGACGGCACCTCTCGGCGGCAACGAATGGCGCGGGGACTCGGGCCCTCTCAAGCTCGAGCGCGGCCCCGTCGCCAACCCGCTGTTCTCGGCGTTCTTCGAGGCGGCGCAGCAGGCCGGGTACGCGATCACGGAGGACGTGAACGGGTTCCGTCAGGAGGGCTTCGCGTCCTTCGACCAGAGCGTGCAGCGTGGGCGCCGGCTGTCGGCGTCCGGTGCGTACCTCCATCCGGTCATGGACCGTCCCAACCTCACCGTGCTCACCAACGCCACCGTCACGAAGGTGGTCATGGACGGCACCCGGGCAACGGGCGTCGACGTGATCGACCGCAAGGGCCGAAACCGCAGGGTCAGCGCCGGTGAGGTCATCTTGTGCGGCGGCGCATTCAACTCCCCGCAGTTGCTGCAACTGTCCGGGATCGGCGACGCCGAGCACCTGCGCAGCGTGGGCGTCGATCCGGTGCATGACCTGCCCGGCGTCGGGGAGAACCTGCAGGACCACCTCGAGGTCTACATCCAGCACACAAGCATGCAGCCGGTTTCCCTCAACCCCAACCTCAAGCTCTGGAAGCGGCCGATCATCGGCGCCGAGTGGCTGTTCCTCCGTTCTGGCCCCGGCGCGTCCAACCACTTCGAGGGGGGTGGCTTCGCGCGCAGCAACGACGACGTCGACTACCCGAACCTGATGTTCCACTTCCTGCCCATCGCGGTGCGCTATGACGGCACCGCTCCCTCAGGCGGCCATGGCTACCAGGTCCACATCGGACCGATGTACAGCGATGCACGCGGATCCGTGCGAATCCGGAGCAACGACCCGCTTCAGGCACCGGCGATCCAGCAGAACTACCTGTCCACCGAGCAGGACCGGCGCGAGTGGGTCGAGGCGATCAAGGTGGCCCGCGACATCCTTCGCCAGTCGGCGTTCAGTGAGTTCAGCGGCGGGGAGATCTCGCCTGGGCCCGAGGTGTCCTCCGACGAGGACGTGCTCGAATTCGTCCGACGTGATGGCGAGACGGCCTACCACCCGTCGTGCACGTGCCGGATGGGCATGGACGAGATGTCGGTCGTGGACCCCCTCACAATGCGCGTCCACGGCACGGAGGGCCTGCGGGTGGTTGATGCCTCGGTGATGCCCTACATCACGAACGCGAACCTCTACGCGCCCACGATGATGCTCGCCGAGAAGGCCTCCGACCTGATCATTGGCGGAGATTCGCTGCCGCCCGAGCACCATTCGTTCTATCGTCACCGTGACCACCATCCAGCGGCCGCCGACGAGAACTGACGGCCGCTCCGAGCAGCGAGGGGCATGTCCTTGCCGGATCTCCTGATCGACGGACGCTGGGTCGCCTCGGGATCCGGGCAGACGCGGGAGATCCGCTGCCCGGCTGACGGGTCGCTCGTCGCTGTTGTAGACGAGGCAGACGCCGGCGACACGATCCAGGCGATCGAGGCCGCACGAAGGGCGTTCGACGACGGCGCATGGCGGGCCACCTCGGCCACCGAGCGGTCGGCCCTCCTCAACCGCGTTGCTGACATCCTGGAGCGCGAGGCCGCTGTCGTGGCGCGCGCTGAGTCGCTCGACACCGGAAAGCGACTGGTCGAGGCCGAGTACGACGTCGCCGACGTCGTCCGCTGCTTCCGCTACTTCGCAGGCATGGCGCAGAGCCTGTCGGGACGCATGGTCGAGACCGGGTCGCCCGGTGCGGTATCGCGCATCGACTACGAGCCAGTCGGCGTGTGCGCGATGATCACGCCCTGGAACTACCCACTCCTTCAGGCGTCCTGGAAGGTCGCCCCTGCGCTCGCCGCGGGCAACACGTTCGTCATCAAGCCCAGCGAACTGACGCCCAGCACCACGATCCTGCTGATGCGCTTTCTGCAGGAGGCCGGCCTGCCGGACGGCGTCGGCAATCTCGTCCTGGGGGCAGGACCGCGGGCGGGTGCCCCGCTCAGCGAGCATCCGGACGTCGATCTGGTGTCGTTCACCGGCGGCCTGTCAACGGGTCGGGTCCTGATGGCCAATGCGGCCGGCACGGTCAAGAAGGTCGCCCTCGAACTGGGCGGCAAGAACCCCAACATCGTCTTCGCCGACGCCGACTGGGACGCCGCCCTCGACAACGCGATGACGGCGGTGTTCCTCCACTCCGGCCAGGTGTGCTCGGCAGGCGCGCGCCTGATCGTCGAGGAGTCGATCCACGATGCATTCGTCGACGAGCTGGTCCGGCGAGCGCGCCTGATCCGGCTCGGCGGTCCCTTCGACAACGTGGCCGAGACCGGCTCGTTGATCAGCAGTGGGCACCGCGACAAGGTGCATCGCTACGTCCAGTCGGCGATTGCGGAAGGCGCGACCCTTCGGTGCGGTGGGGCGGCGCCCGACGACCCGGCACTCGCCGACGGCTTCTTCTACCTGCCTACGGTCCTCGACGACTGCGACACGAAGATGCAGTGCGTGCAGGACGAGTCGTTCGGCCCCGTGCTCACCGTCGAGACCTTCTCCACTGAGGGCGAGGCCATCCGGCTCGGCAACGACACGATCTACGGGCTCGCGGGTGCCGTGTGGTCATCAGATGCCAGCAGGACGCAGCGGGTGGCCGCGGCCCTGCGGCACGGCACGATCTGGATCAACGACTACCACCCCTACTCGCCGCAGGCCGAGTGGGGCGGCTTCAAGCAGTCGGGTGTCGGGCGCGAGCTCGGACCGAGCGGCCTTCACGAGTACCTCGAGGCCAAGCACGTCTACCAGAACGTCAACCCGGCGCCGAGCGGCTGGTTCGGCCCGACCGCGGAGGAGACGGCATGAGCAGCACCAACGTTGCCGAGACGATGCCCAAGGCTGACCCATCGGCCGCCATCTCGGTGCGCTCGTTGTGGAAGGTGTTCGGGCCCTCGGCCGACAAGGTGGTGGGTACAGACCTGTCGACACTGAGCCGCAAGGAGTTGCTCAGCCAGACCGGCTGCGTCGCCGCCGTTCGCGACGTGACCTTCGACGTGGCACCGGGCGAGGTATTCGTGGTGATGGGGCTGTCCGGCTCAGGGAAGTCCACTCTCGTGCGCTGCCTCACCCGGCTGATTGAGCCCACCGCCGGCGAGATCCTGGTCGAGGGCGCCGATCTCATGCATGCCGACGACGCGCAGCTGCGAGAGCTGCGGCGGCACAAGTTCTCCATGGTCTTCCAGCACTTCGGCCTACTGCCGCACCGCAAGGTCATCGACAACGTCGCGTACGGGCTCGAAGTCCGCGGCATGAAGAAGCCGGAGCGGCACGCCCGCGCCGAGGAGGTCATCGCTCTGGTGGGACTCGACGGCTACGAGCAGTCGTACCCGGACCAGCTGTCCGGCGGCATGCAGCAGCGTGTGGGTCTGGGCCGCGCGCTCGCCGTGGACCCGGACATCATGTTCTTCGACGAGCCGTTCTCGGCACTCGATCCGCTCATCCGGCGCGGAATGCAGGACGAGGTCATCCGGCTCCACCACGACATGCGCAAGACGATGGTGTTCATCACGCACGACCTCTCCGAGGCGCTGCGCCTCGGCGACCGCATCCTGATCATGCGTGACGGCGCGATGGTGCAGCTCGGGACGCCGGACCAGCTCGTGGGTGCACCGGCCGACGAGTACGTCCGCGAGTTCACCAAGGACATCGCGAAGTCCCACGTGCTCACGCTGCGCTGGGTCATGCGGCCGCCTCGGGACGGCGAGGCGCTTGACGGGGTCGAGCTCTCGCCGGACCTCGTCGTTCGTGATGCCATGCGGCAGGTGATCGGCGGATCATCTCCCGTCAAGGTCGTGGAGGACGGTGAGCTGCTCGGCATCGTCGACAAGGACGACATCCTGAAGCTCATCGTCGCCGAGCCGGAGGAGCCGCAGTGACGACCGTGTCGGTGCCGATGCCGTTCGCAGCGCGCCGGAGGATCGGCACCGCGTGGCAGCTGCTGATCGTCTTCGTCGTCTGGATCATCCTGTGGCAGGTGCTCTTCGGCCGCGGCAACCTCGAGGACGGCGTGCCCGCGTTCTTCCAGGACTGGTTCACCAGCGTCGTCGAGTGGGTAGATGCGGGCCGCCTGACCAGCCCGCTCTTCGTGTACGTCCTCAACCCGCTCTCGTCGGCCATCACCGCGTTCATCGACGCCATGGGCGTCGTGGTGTTCAACCTCGGCTGGACGGGCATGACCGCGTTGGCAACGGCGATTGCGCTCGTCGTCGCCGGCTGGAAGTACGCCGTGCTGGCGTGCATCGGCTTCCTGAGCTTCGGCTTGCTGGGCCAGTGGGACGCGGCAATGGAGACTCTCGTGCTGATCGTCGTGGCCACGGTGCTCGCGCTGGCGATCGGGATCCCGCTCGGCATCCTCGCGGGGGTGAACTCCAAGTTCGACAGGTTCCTGACGCCGATCCTCGACACCATGCAGATCCTGCCCACGTTCGCTTACCTGCCGATCATCACGCTGTTCTTCCTCATCGGGCCGGCCTCGGCGGTCATCGCGACGGTCATCTTCGCGGCCCCACCGGTCATGCGACTCACCTCGACGGGCATCCGCGACGTGAGCCGAACCACGCTTGAGTCGAGCCGAAGCCTCGGTGCGACCAAGAGGCAGGTGCTTCGCGGCGTCCAGCTTCCGATGGCCAAGCGCGCCATCGTGCTGGGCGTCAACCAGACCGTCATGGCCGGCCTGGCCATGGTCACGCTCGGCGCCGTGATCGGTGCCGGCGGGCTCGGTGCGGCAGTTCTGCAGGCCCTGTCGAAGCTCGATGTAGGCGACGCGCTGGTGGCAGGCCTGGCCATCGTCTCGATGGCGATCGTCTTCGACCGCACGATCACCGCCGCCAGTCGTCGCGCGGAAGTGGCGGGGCGCAGTCGCAGCCGGGGTGGTCCGTGGCGTCGGTGGATGACGTACGCGGTGGCCGTTGCCATCTTCGCCCTCGGGATCGTCCTGCCGGCGGTCTTCCCGGCGACGGCCAAGTGGCCGGAGTCGTGGATCCTCCCCATCGTTGAGCCCATCAACAACGTCGAGGCGTGGATCGAGACCAACCTGTCGGACTTCACATCGGCCATCGCGGACTTCTTCACCACCGTCTTCATCAACCCACTCGAGTCGCTTCTCACCAACTCGCCGTTCCTGGTCGTGATGGCGGCGCTGGCCGTGATCTCGTTCATCGTGGGGAAGAAGCGGGTGGCTATCACCACGGTGATCGCCCTCGCGGTCTGCATCATCATGGGCCTGTGGCCGTCCAGCATGGTGACGCTGACGCAGGTGACCATCGGAGCGCTCCTCACCATGGGGCTGGGGGTTGTCTTCGGCGTCTGGATCGGCCGCAGTGACTGGGCCGACCGCATCCTGAGGCCGATCCTGGACGCGGCGCAGGTCATGCCGCCCTTCGTCTACCTGGTGCCTTGTCTGGCACTCTTCGGCCCGACGCGGTTCACCGCGATCGTCGCCGCAATCGTGTACGCGGCCCCCGTCGTCATCAAAGTCGTGGGCGAGGGCATCAGGGGAGTGCCTGCCAACTCGATCGAGGCGGCCATGGCGGCCGGCTCGAACTCGTGGCAGCAGATCACGAAGGTGCAGTTGCCCATGTCGCGCTCGATGCTCATGGTCGCCCTGAATCAGGGCGTCGTCTTCGTCTTCTCAATGGTCGTCATCGGCGGTCTCGTGGGCGGCGGCGGCCTGGGCTACGCGGTGGTCGAGGGCTTCTCGCAGGCCCGTTTCGCCGGGATCGGCATCGCCGCCGGCATCGCGATCGTGGCGCTGGGCGTGATGATGGACCGCATCACCCAAGCCGCGGGGGCGGATCGACGCCCCACGGTGGGGGCCTGACGGCAGATCACCTAACGAATGGGTAACCGCTCGTGCAATCGGGCCGCAATTGGGCAAACCCGTTGATAGCCTGCCGCGATATCGGTCGAGCGTCGCCGCAATCGGTGCGGAGCGGCGCCTGGAAAGGGGCATTTGTGAGGATTTCACGCGGACAGTCAGCAGCAGTGCTGGCTGTGGGAACGGCAGCGCTGCTGCTCTCCGGATGTGCGGGCAAGGCTGCCGACGCAGCTTCCAGCGTGGCGGCCGGCGCCAAGAGCGCAGCCGCTTCGGCAATTGCGGGCGCCCAGAGCGCTGCGGCCTCCGCGGCGGCCGGCGGTGCGTCCGCGGGTGCCTCGGCAGTGGCGGCAGCCGCACCCTGCGGCAAGGTGAACATCGCACAGAACCCGTGGGTCGGCTACGAGGCTGATGTCGCGGTCGTCAACTACGTCCTTGCCAACAAGCTCGGCTGCGACGTCAAGGTCACCGATGTCGACGAGCAGATCTCCTGGCAGGGCTTCGACACCGGCCAGACCGACGTGATCCTCGAGAACTGGGGACACCCGGACCTGGAGAAGAAGTACATCGATGAGAAGAAGGTCGCTGTCGATGTCGGCTCGGCCGGCAACAACGGCGTCATCGGCTGGTACGTCCCGAAGTGGATGTCGGACAAGTACCCGGACATCACCGACTGGAACAACCTCAACAAGTACGCCGACATGTTCAAGACGTCGGAGTCCGGCGGCAAGGGCCAGCTCCTCGACGGCGATCCGAGCTTCGTCACAAACGACGAGGCCCTCATCAAGAACCTGGGGCTGAACTACAAGGTCGTCTACGCCGGATCCGAGGAGGCGCTGATCAAGGCGCTGCAGCAGTCGACGGAGAAGCAGACGCCGCTCATCATGTACTTCTACGAGCCGCAGTGGGCGCTCGCGAAGTACCCGATGACGAAGATCAGCCTGCCGGCGTGGAAGGAAGGCTGCGATGCTGACCCCAAGGCCGTCAACTGCGACTACCCGCCGTACCCACTGAACAAGGTCGCCCGAGCGGAGTTCATGAGCAGCGGCAGTCCGGCGGCAACGATGATCAAGAACTTCTCGTGGACAAACGAGGACCAGAACGCGGTTGCCGAGATGATCACTGCTCAGAAGATGAGTGATGCGGATGCCGCCAAGAAGTGGGTGGATGCGAACCCGGACAAGGTCGCTGCTTGGCTGCAGGGCACCGGCGCAGCCTGATCGCGGATGAATCACGGCGAAGGGGTCCTGGGCAACCAGGACCCCTTCGACATTCGCCCGGCAACAGCGAGCGATGCCGAAGCCATGGCCCTCGTTCACGTCCGGACGTGGCAGGTCGCCTACCGAGGATTGATCCCTGACGCGCATCTTGACGCCATCGACGTAGACGAGCGCGCTGAGCGCTGGCGGCGCATCCTGGTCGATGCCAACGCCAGGTCCCAATTCGTGCTGGTGGGCGAGGCCCACGGCGACGTGGTCGGCTTCGCCACCGGTGGCCCGAGCCGAGATTCGGACGGCACGGCAGCCAAAGAGGTCTACGCCATCTATGTGCACCCGGAGCGATGGGATCGTCACCTCGGGGCCGAGTTGATGGAGTCCTTGCTCGAGCTGCTCGAGGCCGAGTCCGCCGCGGTCTCATTGTGGGTCATCGGCGACAACGAACGAGCAAGGCGGTTCTACGCCGCTTTCGGGTTCATGACCGACGGGAGAACTCGCATCGAGGCCATCGGCGGGTCCGAGGTGTCGGAGGTCCGCCTGGTCAGACCGGCGGGCTAGGCCTTCGCCAGCCCCGCCTCGGATGCCGTTCCAGCAAGATCGTCCGGAACCGCTCGCTCGGACGGCTTGTTGCGGGGCCACAGCAGGTAGCCGAACGCGAGGGCGATGGCCGATCCGATGATGGTGTCGATGAGCCTGGCGCCCGCATATCCCCTGATGTTGTTGCTCGGCAGCCCGACGAGAACCGCCGCCGCGGCGGCGCCGAAAGCCGCTGACAGCCACGTCGAGCGAGGGCTAAGGGCCAAGGAGACGGCGAGGGACACCGCCGCGAGTGGGATCGCAGCCGATGTCGGCAGGAGCATGGAGAAGGCCACGACGCCGACCACTCCGACGAACGTCCCGAGCACCCGCAGCAAGGCCTTGCCGATCGTGGACCGCCCGTTCGGCTGGAGAATCACGAACACCGTGAGCATGATCCAGAAGGCGTTGTGGCTTCCGTAGACCTGGAAGCCGAACATCGTCAGCCCCAGGGCGATGGCGCGCCGGATCCCGTCCTTCGTGGTGTCGTCGAAGGAACGCAGTGATGCCAGCATCGGCTCGATGAGCGACGGCCGCTTGGCGTCGGGGGTCTCGGGGGGCGCGGTGCCGATGAGTTGCTCGGTGGCGGCGCGAATCGCCACCAGGACCATCCCGGTGGCCAGGCCGATCAGGCCGAGCATGCCGATCTCGCTCATGCTGCGGCCGATGGTCTTGTGCTCGAGGACGCCCACGCCGGTCACGAGGAAGTAAGACATGGAAGCGACCATCCCGACGAGCATCCCCACCGGCTTGGCAGCGGTCATCACGGTGGTAGTGAAGGCCACGAACGCCATCGCGAGTGCGGCCGCGACTGCATGGCCGGTGGTCACCGCCCCGAGCGTGCTGTAGACCACCACGACCGCGCCGACCACCAGCGCTACGGGGATGGCCGTCCTGAGCCGCCCAGATCCGCCGGCGGTGAACGTGAGCCCGCACACGATGGCCGACTCGACCGAGGCCAGCTCAAAGCCCAGTGCCTTCGCGGTCAGGAAGCCGACCGCCATGCCGACGAGGACCGTGGCCATCACCCGCCAGGCCCACTTGGGCGGGGGTGTCGGTGCCGCTGTCACGGCGGCAAATGTACGCCTGCCGCCTTGTTGTGGACCGGGGGTTGGTCAGCGGCGCGGCACATGACACGCTGGGACTGCGATGCCAGCCGATGACACCCCCGACGCGTTCGTTGATGACGCGTTCCGCGACAACGCGTTCGAACGTGATCAGGGGACCGGTGACTTCGAGCGTGAGGAGCGACAGGCCCTGCGCCGCGTCGCTGGCCTGTCGACCGAGCTCGAGGACGTCACGGAGGTCGAGTACCGGCAGGTTCGTCTCGAGCGCGTCGTCCTCGCTGGCGTGTGGACGCACGGCACCGTCCGCGACGCCGAGCGGAGCCTGGCCGAGCTCGCGCTGCTTGCGGAGACGGCCGGGTCCCTCGTCCTGGAGGGCGTCATCCAGCGGCGCGAGACCCCCGATCCGGCGACCTACCTCGGCTCCGGCAAGGCCCAGGAGCTCCGCTCCATCGTTGTGGAGACGGGCGCCGACACCGTGATCTGCGACGGCGAGCTCACGCCGGGTCAGCTTCGCCAGCTCGAGGAGATCGTCAAGGTGAAGGTCGTCGACCGCACCTGGCTGATCCTCGACATCTTCGCGCAGCACGCACGCAGCCGCGAGGGCAAGGCTCAGGTCTCACTGGCGCAGATGCAGTACCTCCTCCCGCGACTGCGTGGCTGGGGCGAGTCGCTGTCTCGACAAGGTGGCGGTGCCGGCGGAGGTGCGGGCGGGGGCGTGGGAACGCGCGGCCCGGGCGAGACGAAGATCGAGACGGATCGGCGCCGGATCCGCACCCAGATGTCGAAGCTGCGCAAGCAGCTCAAGGAAATGGAGTCGGCGCGCACGACGCAGCGCGCTGCGCGACACCGCGCAGGCATCCCGGCGGTGGCGATCGCCGGCTACACGAACGCCGGCAAGTCCAGCATCCTCAATCGCATCACGGGCGCCGGCGTCCTCGTCGAGAACGCGCTGTTCGCCACGCTCGACCCGACCGTGCGAAAGACCAAGACGCCCGGTGGACGTGACTACACGATCGCCGACACCGTCGGATTCGTCCGACACCTGCCGCATCAGCTCGTGGAGGCTTTCCGCTCCACGCTGGAGGAGGTGCGCGACGCCGACCTCATCGTGCATGTCGTCGACGGCTCGGACGATGCTCCCGAGGAGCAGATCTCAGCAGTGCGCGAAGTGCTCAACGAGATCAACGCTGGCAACGTCCGCGAGCTGATTGTCATCAACAAGGCCGACATCGCGGACCCTCACACAGTCGCAGCCTTGCTGCTGCGTGAACCTGAAGCCGTCGTCGTCTCGGCGCGCACGGGGCATGGCTTCGAGGAGTTGCTCGACGCGATCGAGCATGCGTTGCCGAACCTGCTCGAGGACATCGACGTCGTCGTGCCCTACAGCCGTGGCGATCTCGTCTCGCGGGCGCACCGGCAGGGCGAGGTCGACTCGGTGGAGCATGACGAGAGCGGAACCCGCCTCCGCGCCCGCGTGCCGGAGGCCCTGGCCAACGAGCTTCGTGCGGCGAGCGTTGGCTGAGCCGGTCGACCTCGACGACGCGCTCGCGGCGGTCGTCGACGCCATCGGCGGCGAGCATCGCGAAGGCCAGTTGGCTATGGCGCACGCCGTTTCAGCAGCCCTGTCCGGCTCGGGGCATGCGATCGTCCAGGCCGGAACCGGTACCGGCAAGTCGGTCGGCTACCTGGTCCCTGCGGCGCTGCACGCAGCGGACGGTGGAGCCGTCATCGTCGCCACCGCGACCATCGCCCTTCAGCGGCAACTGGTCGAGCGCGACCTGCCGCGCATCGCCGACGCGCTGACACCGCTGATGGGCCGGCCTGTGACGTTCGCCGTTCTCAAGGGCCGTAACAACTACGTGTGCCTGCAGAAACTCCACGGTGCCATACCCGAGGACGAGGGCGAGGCGCTGTTCGATGCCCCCCGCAGTGCGCTCGGCGCTCAGGCCGTCGCCGTGCGGGAGTGGGCGGAGTCGACCACGACGGGTGATCGCGACGAGTACCCCGACGACGTCGACCCGCGGGTGTGGCGCAGCTTCAGCGTCGGCCGACGCGAGTGCGTCGGTGAGTCGCGCTGCCCGTTCGGGGAGGAGTGCTTCACCGTCAAACGACGTCAGCAGGCGCAGGACGCCGACATCGTCGTCACCAATCACGCGATGCTTGCGATCGACGCGATCGAGGGAATCCCAGTGCTACCCGATCACGACGCCGTGATCATCGACGAGGGCCATGAACTCGTCGATCGCGTGACGGCTGCGGTCACGGGCGAACTGGCGGTGCCGATGCTCGAGCGCGCGGCCGCGTCAGCGCGTCGCATGCTCGACCCGGAGACGGCCGAGCGCCTGGAACTGGCGTCGGAAGGCCTCGACGAGGCGTTGCGACGGCGAGCGGCGGAAGTGTCGGGACCAACGCGACTGGAGGAGCTCAACCGCGATCTGGTCCTCGCGCTGACCAGCGTCCGTGACGCGTGCCATCAGGCGATGGCCGAACTGAACGCCGAGAAGGATGCCTCCGACGTCGACGCCCTGGCGGCGCGGCAGCGGGCACGTGGCGGATTGGAGGAGGTGCATGACGTCGCTGGCGCACTGCTCGCGATGGGTACGTATGACGTCGTGTGGCTTGACCCAGGTGAGAACCGTGCCCCGGTCATCAGGATCGCCCCGCTGTCGGTCTCGGGCCTGCTTCGATCGGCGCTGTTCGACCGGGCCCCGGTGGCGATGACCAGCGCGACACTTGCGACAGGCGGCGGCTTCGACGCACTCGTGGCCTCGCTCGGGCTCACCGACGACGTTGTCACGACTCTCGACGTGGGATCGCCGTTCGATCATGCGCGACAGGGGATTCTCTACGTCGCCCGCGACCTGCCGGCACCCGGTCGCGAGGGGATCGCGATGGAGGCACTGGACGAGCTCGCCGATCTGATCATTGCCGCCGGCGGGCGGACGCTGGCCCTGTTCAGCAGCTGGCGCGGCGTCGAGCGGGCCGCGGAGTACCTGCGGGTGCGGCTCGGAGATGACCCGAAGCTCCCACTGCTGGTGCAACGCCGCGGCGACGCCGTGGGTGGGCTCGTGGAGCGGTTCGCCGAGGTGCCTGCCAGCACCCTGCTGGGCACGGTGTCGTTGTGGCAGGGCGTCGATGTGCCGGGGGAGTCGTGCATCCAGGTCGTCATCGACCGCATCCCGTTCCCGCGACCGGACGACCCGCTGCTTGCTGCCCGGCAGAAGGCGATCGACGAGGCCGGCGGATCGGGCTTCCGCTCGGTGTCGGTCCCGCGGGCCGGACTGCTGCTGGCCCAGGGTGCGGGCCGGCTCATCCGCGGCAGCGGCGACCGGGGTGTGGTCTCGGTGCTGGACTCCCGGCTGGCGACCGCTGGCTACAGCTCCGCCCTGCGGGCCAGCCTGCCGCCGTTCTGGTACACCACCGACCGCGCGACCGTGATCGGCGCATTGGAGCGCCTGCGCGAGGAGCTGTCGGCTACATGAACTCGTCGGGGTTCGGACCCGTGCGCTGCCCGGACTCCAGCCGCGCGATGACGGCGAAGTCCTCCTCGTCGAGGCCGAAGTCGAAGACGTCGATGTTCTGCCGGATGCGCTCAGGGGTGACCGACTTGGGCAGCACGATGTTCCCGAGTTCCAGGTGCCAGCGGATCATCACCTGCGCCGGGGTCTTGCCGTACTTGGCGCCGACGGCCGCCAGTGACGGCGCCTCAAGCAGCTGACCTGACGCCAGCGGGCTCCAGGCCTCGGTGAGGATGCCGTGCTGGGCGTTGAAGGCGCGGACCTCCGCCTGCGGCAGCCACGGATGCAGCTCGATCTGGTCGACGACCGGCACGACGCCGAACCGGTCGATGATGGACTCCAGGTGCGGCACGTGGAAGTTGGAGACACCCACCGAACGGGCCACCCCGCGCTCGCGCAGCGCGAGGACGGCGTCCCACGTGGCGAGGTAGTCGCCAGTGGCGGGCGAGGGCCAGTGCACGAGGTACAGGTCGACATAGTCCAGGCCGAGCAGCCCGATGGACGCGTCGAAGGCGCGCAGCGTGGCGTCGTAGCCGTGGTCGGTGTTCCAGACCTTGGTCGTGATGAACAGGTCCTCGCGCGCAAGCCCGCTGCGCGCGATCGCCTCGCCGACGCCGCGCTCGTTCTCGTAGACGGCCGCGGTGTCGACGTGCCGGTAGCCGGCCTCGAAGGCAGCGAGGGTCGCGTCGACGACGACGTCATCGGGCACCTGCCAGACCCCGAAGCCGATCTGCGGGATGGCGTGACCGTCGTTCATGGCAAGTGCGGGTACAGACGTCATGCCGAGAACCTTAGAGGCGTCGCAGCACCGTGACGACCTTGCCCATGATGGTGGCCTCGTCGCCCAGGATCGGGGCGTACGCGGGGTTGTGCGGCATCAGCCACGCGTGGCCGTCGCGGCGCTTGAAGGTCTTGACGGTGGCCTCGTCATCGAGCAGGGCCGCGACGATGTCGCCGTTGTCGGCGGTGTTCTGCTGTCGGACAACGACCCAGTCGCCGTCGCAGATCGCCGCGTCGACCATCGAGTCGCCGACCACCTTGAGCAAGAACAGCTCGCCGTCGCCTACGAGCTCGCGGGGAAGCGGGAAGACCTCCTCGATGTGCTGCTCGGCCAGGATCGGCCCGCCGGCGGCGATCCGCCCGACGACGGGCACATAGGCGGTGGCAGGCAGTTCGCGCTCATCCTCGACGACCGGGCGCAGCCGTGTGCTGCGTGACGGCGAGCCCGGAGCCGCCGCCGGAGCAACGGACGGGGCCGCCGGCAGGTCAGCGACGACCAGCGCCCGCGGACGGTTGGGGTCGCGACGCAGGAAGCCCATGCGCTCAAGGGTCGTCAGCTGGTGCGCCACGCTGCTCGGGGAGGTCAGGCCGACGCCCTCGCCGATCTCACGGACGCTCGGGGGATAGCCCTGCCGCTCCACGGTGTCGCGGATGACGGTGAGGATGGCCCGCTGCCGGGGTGTCAGGCCGCTCTCGTCGGCGGGGCCGTCGGGCAGTTCGGAGATTCGAGCGACCACGGATCCATCCCTTTCGTCGTCGGCCGGCGTCCGGACGGGGTCCGCGATGTCAGACCCCTGCGCCAGCCTTCGTGAGGCACGTTAGCCAGTGTTCGAAAGAAATTCAAACATATGTTCGAATGTCGGCTGGACGTGTCGCACCTCACGTGCTACAAATCGTACAGGTGTTCGATCGTACATGCGTTCGAACCGGAACTGAATCGAAAAGCAGAAAGGCGACTCCCATGGCACTCGCGGCTCCCTTCCCCGCCGCCGGCCGCACCCACCGCGTGCGTCCGGTCCCGGCAGCCCGATCCACTCGCTCGACCACCTCGGCGTACGCAGGGGTTCGGCTCACCAGTCGCGGTCGGGCTCTTCTCATGCTTGGCAGCGCCCTGTTCCTGCTGCTGGCGATCATTGCCTCGGGTCGCTTCACTGCCGATGCTGGCAGCGCTGCGCCGGCCAGGGCGGCCACCTCGGTGGTCGTGGTCCAGTCAGGGGAGAACCTCTGGCAGATCGCACGCAGGCTGGCGCCGGGAGCCGATCCGCGGGAGATCGTCACCCAACTGCGCGTCCTGAACCATCTGGGCTCGACGCCGGTGGAGGCCGGGCAGTCCATCGTGGTCCCGGCCTACGACACGCCGTAATTCGGACAACTCGCCGTTTGCCTTGCTAACGGCCTTGTGGCGGAGTACGTTCTAACCCCTAGATGTAGTAGTCACAACCGTGTGTTTCATCAACAGGTTGTGGTTCCGCATCAACAGGTCATCCACAGGCCTTCCCCAGGTTCCTCCCCAGAGGTGGACCAGAAGGCCCACGGATGTGACGCAAGTCAACGAATGTGGCCACTGGGAAGGGGGTGTACGACATGCGGTGCCCGTTCTGCAAGACCGAGGACTCCCGGGTCGTGGACTCCCGCACCATCGATGATGGCCTGGCCATCCGCCGGCGACGCGAGTGCGCCGGCTGTGGCCGACGCTTCACCACGGCGGAGACGTCGGTGCTCTACGTAGCCAAGCGGTCCGGTGCCACAGAGCCGTTCAGCCGTGCCAAGGTCGTCAGCGGCGTGCGCAAGGCCTGCCAGGGCCGCCCGGTCAGCGACGACGACCTCGCCCTGCTGGCCCAGCAGGTGGAGGACACGCTGCGGGCGACCGGCAGCGCCGAGATCCCCGCCATGGAGGTGGGCCTGGCCATCCTGGGCCCGCTGCGCGAGCTCGACGAGGTCGCCTACCTCCGGTTCGCGTCCGTCTACCGCTCCTTCGACAACCTCGACGACTTCGAGGCCGAGATCGCCCTGCTGCGCGCCGAGGGCGAACCGACCGGGCGCGAGCCGCACACCGGCGTCTCCGCACCGACGACCGCCGGTCCGACGACTTCCCTTAACCAGTAACCGCTCAGCGAGGAAGAAAGGCACCACCATGTCAGTGAGCACCAGCCAGGCCGAGACGTTCGTCCACAACACCCTTGGCAACCCCGGCCTGACGATCGAGCGGTTGTACACGACCGAGGGCGTCCACCCCTACGACCAGCTCACGTGGGAGCGACGCGACGTCCTGCAGACCAACTGGAAGACCGGCGACGTCGTCTTCGAGCAGCGCGGCGTGGAGTTCCCTGACTTCTGGAGCGTCAACGCCTCCACCATCGTCACGACCAAGTACTTCCGCGGCGCCGTCGGCACCGATCAGCGCGAGTGGAGCCTGCGCCAACTGGTCGACCGGGTCGTCCTCACCTACGTGAAGGCAGGCCGCGAGCACGGCTACTTCGCGACCGAGAACGACGCGATCGTGTTCGAGCACGAGCTCACCTACATGCTCGTGCACCAGGTGTTCAGCTTCAACTCACCGGTGTGGTTCAACGTCGGCACGGTGTCGCCGCAGCAGGTCAGCGCCTGTTTCATCCTCGCGGTCGACGACACGATGGACTCGATCCTGAACTGGTACAAGGAGGAGGGCCTGATCTTCAAGGGCGGCTCCGGCGCCGGGCTGAACCTCTCGCGCATCCGTTCGAGCAAGGAACTGCTGAAGTCCTCAGGCGGAACCGCCTCCGGTCCGGTCTCCTTCATGCGTGGCGCCGACGCCAGCGCCGGCACCATCAAGTCCGGTGGCGCCACCCGCCGCGCCGCGAAGATGGTCGTTCTCGACATCGATCACCCCGACATCGAGGAGTTCATCGAGACCAAGGTGCGCGAGGAGGACAAGATCCGCGTCCTTCGCGACGCCGGCTACGACATGGACCTCGGCGGCCGCGACATCACCTCGGTGCAGTACCAGAACGCCAACAACTCGGTGCGTGTCTCCGACCTGTTCATGAACGCGGTGGAGAACGGCGAGCCGTTCGGCCTGACCGCTCGCACCAACGGCGAGATCATCGAGACGGTCGATGCGAAGAAGCTCTTCCGCACTGTCGCTGAGGCGGCGTGGGCGTGCGCCGACCCGGGCATCCAGTACGACGACACGATCAACGACTGGCACACCAACCCCGAGACCGGCCGCATCAATGCGTCCAACCCCTGCTCGGAGTACATGAGCCTCGACAACTCGTCCTGCAACCTGGCCTCGCTGAACCTGCTGACGTTCCTGAAGGAAGACGACACGTTCGATGCCGAGCGCTTCGCTCGCGCGGTCGAGTTCGTCATCACCGCCATGGACATCTCCATCTGCTTCGCGGACTTCCCGACGGCGGCGATCGGCGACACCACGCGCAGGTACCGCCAGCTCGGCGTGGGCTACGCCAACCTCGGTGCGCTCCTTATGGCGACCGGCCTGCCCTACGACTCCGATGCAGGGCGTTCGTTCGCAGCTGCGATCACCAGCCTCATGACCGGCACCGCCTACAAGCGCAGCGCCGAGCTGGCCGGCATCGTCGGTCCCTACGAGGGCTACGCGCGCAACATCGACGGTCACCGTCGCGTCATGCGCAAGCACGCAGCCGCCAACGACAACGTGCGTTCGACCAGCGGCCTGGACGGCGATGTCCTCAAGGTCGCGAACAAGTCATGGGAGGAGGGGCTGCGCATCGGCGAGCAGAATGGCTGGCGCAACGCGCAGGCCTCGGTGCTCGCCCCGACCGGGACCATCGGCTTCATGATGGACTGCGACACCACCGGCATCGAGCCCGACTTCTCCCTGGTGAAGTTCAAGAAGCTCGTCGGTGGCGGTTCGATGCAGATCGTCAACCAGACGATCCCACGTGCGCTGCGCCGGCTGGGATACGCCGAGGAGACCATCGAGGCCATCGTCGAGTTCATCGGCGAGCACGGTCACGTGATCGATGCTCCCGGCCTCAAGCCCGAGCACTACGCGGTCTTCGACTGCGCGATGGGCGTGCGCTCGATCACGCCGATGGGACATGTGCGGATGATGGCTGCGGTCCAGCCGTTCATCTCCGGAGCGATCTCCAAGACGGTCAACATGCCCGAGACCGCCACGATCGACGAGGTCGAGGAGATCTACTTCGAAGGCTGGAAGTACGGCCTGAAGGCCCTGGCCATCTACCGCGACAACTGCAAGGTGGGCCAGCCCCTCAGCGATGCCAAGGCCAAGAAGGTCGACGAGATCGTTGATGTCACGGCCGAGGCCGTGGCGGCAGCGATCGCCGCTCAGCCGGTTCGCCGTCGGCTTCCCAAGAGCCGGCCGAGCGTGACCACCAGCTTCTCGGTCGCCGGTGCGGAGGGCTACATGACCGCAGGCTCATACCCCGACAACGGCCTGGGCGAGGTCTTTCTCAAGCTCGGCAAGCAGGGATCGACCCTGGCCGGTGTCATGGATGCGTTCTCGATCGCGATCAGCATTGCGATCCAGTACGGCGTGCCACTGGAGGCGTTCGTCAGCAAGTTCGTCAACATGCGGTTCGAGCCTGCCGGTATGACTGACGATCCAGACATCCGGATCTCGCAGTCGATCATGGACTACATCTTCCGTCGCCTGGCGCTGGACTACCTGCCGTACGAGAAGCGTGAGGCGCTCGGCATCTTCACCGCCGACGAGCGCGCCGCCACGGTGGCGGCCACCTATGGCCAGGCTGCGCCTGCAGCGTCGGCTGATCTGGACGTCGCGATCGGTGAGGCAGCTGGACAGGGAGAGGCTGTCGCTGAGCTCAGCGAGAACGCGGCTGTTCGCCCGACGGTCAGCAAGGCGCACTCCAGCGCCGAGCTGCTCGAGGAGATCACCGGTACTGCATCGGATGCACCCCTGTGCATGACCTGCGGTATCAAGATGCGGCCCGCTGGTTCCTGCTACGTCTGCGAGGGCTGCGGGAGCACGTCCGGCTGCAGCTGATGTGAAGTTGCATAGAAACCGGAACTCGGTTTGCACCGTTCCGGAAGTCGAGTGACCCCGCCGCGGTGGAACGAGATGGACCAAGTCGGCCCATCCGTGTCACGCCGATCTGAGCATCAGTCCGCTTTGGTCGGCGTGACACCGAGCGTGCGGGCATTGGTTGACTGACGCCGCTAGAACAGGGTCTTCGCGTACGCCGCGAGGTAGTCGGGGAACACGGTCGGCCCGAACGCGCCTACCGCATTCATCAGGCTTGACGTGTCGTTCACGGCGATTGCGACGACGTCCCCGGTTTTCGGGTTGCACGTGACCAGGGCCTCATATCCGATGCCCTGACCGGTGTGACCCCAATAACCGTCTTGATGGATGATGCCGAGGCCGTAGTTCCCCGCGTCAATCTTGTGGGTCTTCTCGCGCTGCGCGATCATCGCGTGAGATAGGTACTTGTTCCCTGCGCAGGATTTCGCCCACGTGTACAGGTCGGGCAGTGTCGCGTACGCGCCGCCGCCTTCACGCCCCCACGTCATCGGCCATGCGGTCACGTCCGTGTCCGCGTTCAAAGCCGGGTTCACCGTGGCGGCCTTCGGCCCGTACTCCGCGCCGAGGTACCCGTGCGTCGCCGGGGCAGGCTTCGTCCCGATGACGGTGAGGAGGCTGTCCTTCATCCCGGCCTGCTTCAACACACCGTTCACCAGCCCGATCGGGGACCGGCCGGTCACTTCCCGCATCACGTCACCGAGGATGATGTAGTTCGTCGTCGAGTAGCCGCCCTCTTTCGGCATTGGCTTCGCGGCGAAACCCATCTTCACCAGTTCAGGCCGCGTGAACAGCGTGGTCGGGTCGGCAAACACCTTCATGACGGACGTGTCCGCGTAGTCCCCGATGCGGGTGTTCATCGATAGGAGTTCCCGGACCGTGTAGTTCGCGGCCTTCGGGTATCGCTTTGCTACCCGCGGGGCCGCCTTCTTCACCGTGTCATCGAGTCCGATGACGCCTTTCTGGACCTGCTGGAGCACTGCGGTGGCGAACGCGGTCTTCGTGATCGACCCGATCTCGAAGTGGTCCTTGACTGTCGCGGGAACCCCCGGGGACGCTTCCCCGTAGGCCTTCATCTGTACACCGGTCTTCGCGTTGTACACGGCGACATACACGGCGGACGAGGTGCCGTCCGTCGCGAGGTACTTCGCGGCGGCAGCATCCATTGCGGTCGTGTCCGGTGCAGCCAACGCCGGTGAAGTGAGCGGGGCGAGGGAGACGAGTACTGCCGCGATGGCACCCCCGACAACGAGTGAACGCGTCCTCTTGAGATTCATGGCCTACCCCTCAATCCCGATTCCGCACCGCCCACAGCGATCGCACTACCGGAAGTATCGGAACACCCGTGCCATTCTCAACCGCTACGTGGTCCCTCATTCCGGAAGGCCCGAGCCGGGCACCGACGTGATCCGGCTTCCCTGCAACTTCACAGCTGACCCGAAGGAACTGCGTCCTGTTCGCCAGGGCAGGCAAGGCAATGCGAGGGGCCTCCCACCAGATCACGGTGGAGGCCCCTCGCATTGTGAATCGGTGACCTCGTCTGCGTGGGAAGCCTCAACTCCGCGTCCTGAGAACCGCCGCGCAGCGTCTGCTCGCGGTTCTGATGGCCCCGATCAGACGCATAGGACATAGTGATGGCTCACGAGGCCGTCCACCCGCGGGAGGAGTCAGGTTGGCAAGCACACTCGTCGGTACGAAGTTGGCCGTCCCGCAGTTGCGCACGGCCCTCGTGCAGCGCGATCGCCTGACCAGGCTCATGGAGGCGGGCGCCGAGGCCTCGTTGATGGTCGTCTCCGCGCCCGCAGGTTTCGGGAAGACCACCGTCGTCGCCTGTTGGCTGGCCCGCGCGTCGACACAGCCCCGCGCCGTAGCCTTCGTCTCGTTGGACGAGACCGACACCCAGGCCACATCGTTCTGGCTCTACGTCGTCACCGCATTGAACTCGTCGACGTCGGGCGTCGGCGCGGGCGTCCTGCCGCTGCTTGCCGCTGGACAGCCAGCCTCACGGACCTTGCTGACGACGGTCCTCAACGAGATCGCAGACCTGCCTATCGATGTCGACCTGATCCTCGACGACTACCACCGCGCCGAAGGCCCAGAGGTGGCCGAAGGCATGGCCTTCATACTCGAACACCGCCCGTCCAACCTGCACATCGTCATCACCACACGGGCGGATCCGAACCTTCCCCTGGCACAGCTTCGGGCCCGCGGTGAACTAGTCGAGATCCGCGCCCGCGACCTGCGATTCACCGTTGAGGAGACCGCTGACTACCTGACGGTCGTCGGCGGGCTGGCGGTAGCGGCCGACGACGTAATCGCCCTCGAGTCCCGGACTGAGGGATGGGTTGCCGCTCTGCAACTGGCCGCCTTGTCACTGCAGGGTCGCGACGACATCGCGGGCTTCATCGCCGGGTTTGCCGGCGACGACCGTCACATCGTCGACTACCTCGTCGATGAGGTGCTGTCCCGGCAAACCGGCGAGGTACGCAGCTTCCTGACGATGACCTCGGTGCTTGATCCGCTGAGCGCTGACCTGTGCGACGCCGTGCTCGAAAAGGCGGGCAGCCGGGCGATGCTCGAGGCATTGGAGCGGGCGAACCTATTCCTCATGCCTCTCGACGACCGACGCCAGTGGTATCGCTACCACCACCTGTTCGCTGACGTGCTGCAGGCACACCTTCGCTTTGAGCAACCAGGACAGGTCGCCGGGCTGCACCTGCGCGCGAGCCTGTGGTACGACCGTGCGGGAGTCCCCGCGTCGGCGGTTCACCACGCGCTGGCGGCGGGCGACGTCGATCGCGCGGCCGCACTCGTCGAGGCCGCGCTGCCCGCTCTGCAGCGCGATCGGCAGGAGGCGCTCATTCGGCGCTGGATCGGTGCCTTCCCTGATGAAGTTGTTCGCGACCGTCCAGTGCTGGCGGTCGGCTTCGTCGGTGCCCTCATGTCGAGCAACGAGTTCGCCGATGTGGAGTTGCGCCTGGCGAAGGTCGAGCGGCAACTGCCCGCGATCGAGGCGCGCATCGCCGCGACCAGGGGTGCTCGAGATGACCGGCAGGCAGACGACTTCGGCATCGTGTCGGTGGACGAGGCCGAACTGGCCCGCGTGCCGTCGGCAGTCGAGCTCTATCGCGCCGGGATGTGCCTTGTCGGCGGTGATCTCCCATCCACTCACCGGCACGCCCAAGAGGCGATCGACACGTCGACCCCGGACGATGACCTCGTTCGTGCAGCGGCGTCTGGCCTGTCGGGCCTGGCCCATTGGGCCTGCGGCGAACTGGACGAGGCGCACGCACGTTATGCAGCCTGCATCGACGGGCTAAGACACGTTGGGCATGTCTCCGACGTCCTGGGCTGCTCCATCACCTTGGCCGATATTCGCCTGGCTCAGGGTCAACTGCGCTACTCGCGGACGAGCTATGACGAAGGGCTGCGCCTGGCTGTCGCGGCCGGTGGAACCCCACGGGGAGTGGCCGACATGCACGTCGGTCTGAGTCAGCTTGCGTTGGAGCGCGGGCTGACCGCCGAGGCTCGCGAGCAGTTGGCCACGGCGCGCGCCCTGGGGGAGGAGCATGGCCTGCCGCAGCACCCGTACCGGTGGCGCGTCGCGGCCGCGATGCTCGCGGTGGCCGACGGCGAAATCTCGTCCGCCATCTCGTGGGTGACCGAAGCGCAGCAGGTCTACCTCGGTGACTTCTCACCCCAGGTCGCGCCGCTGCACGCCTTGGCTGCTCGGCTGCTCGTCAGGAGCGGTGATCTAGGCGCCGCGATGCGCTGGGCGCACGAGCACGGCGTCACCTCGTCGCAGGATCTCAGCTACCTACGGGAGTTCGAGCATGTGACGCTCGCCGAGGTGCTGCTTGCGCGCTACCGCCGTGACGGCGATGGTGTCGGGCTCGCCGAGGCCGTCCACCTTCTGGAACGACTCAGGGAGGCGGCCGAGTCCGGCCAGCGCAACGGCCCGCTGATCGACGTCGTGATCCTCCAAGCGATGGCGGAGGAGATTCGCGGCGACAGGGACAGGGCGCTTGCTCGGCTGGGTGTGGCGGTCAAGATGGCCGAGCCGGAGGGACAGGTATTGGCGTTCGCCCGTCACGGCGAACTGCTCGCGCCACTCGCCACGGCGTTGGCCGAACTGCCGGGTGCGGCGCCCCTGTCGGTCACGTTGCGTGACGCCTGTACTGCGGCATCGGTGGTTCCAGGCAGTCCCGAGACAGTGGTGCCGGCCTCGACGGGCGCCGACAGCGTCGTGGACGGGCTCAGTGGTCGCGAGCTCGAGGTCCTGCGCCAGCTCGGCACCGAACTGGACGGACCGGAGATCGCCCGCCAGCTGTTTGTTTCCGTCAACACACTTCGGACGCACACTAAGAGCATCTACACGAAGCTGGGCGTCAACAACCGCCGCGCGGCCGTTCGGCGCGGCCAGGAGCTTGGACTCCTGACCGGGGGCTGATGCGCCCGAGGTCGCCGTCGACCTTTCGCAGCGACAACAACGTGGCGCCGATGTCACGCAGGCCAGCGAGGATGCCGTGCAGTTGTGCCTGGTCGAGCACTTCGCCAGTGAGCGTAGACGTGCCATCCGATAGGCGGGTGATGGCGAGGTCGGTGAACCACGACGACCACCGGTCGTCGAGATACCCAGCGATCCGCAACTCGTACGTCGCCGCGTCTGGCCCGCTCATGACGGCGCTCCGACACGCGCGACACGAAGAGCCTTGCCGTTCCGGCGGGTGGACGATCTGGAGCCGGCCTGGCGGCGGATCACCCACTCGGCGACGGCGAGGTTGATCACCCATGCGGATGCCTTGGCGAGGTCGCCTTGCAGCGCGCCCGTGCCGAACAGGGCCTCCCCGATGCCGCCGGTGATGGCCTGCATGCCCGCAGCGATACCGATGGCGTAAGCGCGGATCATCCAGGCCCGGTGCCCCGCGACGTCGCCGTTACGGATCGTGGTGACGCCGAGAACCAGGCAGATGGTCATCGCGGACGCGAACACCAGGCGAAGCACGTAGAGAAGGGCTCCGGTTCCGGGCTTCTCGGCATAGAACAAGGTCATCCAGAGCGCTGAGCCAGCGACGAGCAGGCCGGCAACGGCCAAGACCCGGCCGACGCGTCGGTGCCAGCCCGGATGGTTGCGACGCAACCGCGGCACGAACTGGAAGGCGCCGACGACCACGTACAAGGTGGCGCCGACGAGGTGGACGACCAGCGGGAGCGGGAAGCCGGCGAACCGCTGGTCTGCCGGGATGAGCTCGGGCCCGCCCAGAAGCTGGATCACCCGGAATACCCCGGCTAGCACCGGGACGAGGCTGAGCAGCAGCAGGCCGGTCGGCACGGGCCAGCTGCGCGTCCGGGACTGCCGGGGCGCACGCCCCGGCAGTCCGAAGACTCGACGATTGGCCATCAGACGGTTGCGTGCTCGACGAGGGCGATCATGGGCACGGCCTGGATCTCCTCGGAGGTCGGGTTGCGCCACAGCGAGACTCCGAGGCCGACGAGCGCGATTCCGACCGGGACTGCCATGGGCCGGTTGAAGGCCTCGGGAAGGATGGCGAGTGTCGCGGTTGCGATGGTGCCGACGGCCAGGAGCGCTGCTGCCCACCGCGCCAGGATGCGAGCCCGGAAGAGGGCGATGCCGAAGATGAGCCCGCCGACCATGTAGCCAATGCCGGTGACGGCGAGGACGGTGCTCATCGCCCCGATGTCGCCGACCGGCGCTCCGCCAGCAGCAGCGACCACGATGTCGTTCACGTAGCCGGGTGCGAGGTGGACCAGGCCGGGCAGTACGTAAGCGGAGATGACCTCGGTGCTGAACATGAGAAGGTAGCCGGCGCCGAACAGCAGGTAGCCGATGAGGCCGAGAACGCCGATCTGACGAACCTGACGCAGGTACATCCCGGTGACGCCAACGAGGGCCAGCGCGCCCATGGCCACCTTCGCGGAGTTGCGCACGACCCACTCGGTGGTGGCGACTGAGGCCACGTCCATGGGCGGGTGGTTGATCTGCACGGCGATGAAGATCAGGCCGGCGGCAGCGGCACTGATGCCGGCTGCGCGGGTGAGGCCAGTGGGGGTGATGGTCATGTCGGACTCCTGTTCCCTAGGGCCGAGCGGAGCGTCCGGCCACAACAGGGACGTTAGGAATCAGCGTGGTGAGTCCACATCACCACATGATGTGACTTCGGTGGTGATTACCCGGG
>Ga0194043_1000053_pt1 | contig 46289 bp, 46 predicted proteins | sample JunL4415m_MetaG_FD_161274 | JGI IMG/M metagenome (GOLD analysis project Ga0194043, IMG submission 161274) | Anoxic zone freshwater microbial communities from boreal shield lake in IISD Experimental Lakes Area, Ontario, Canada - Jun2016-L442-15m | ecosystem: Environmental > Aquatic > Freshwater >...
AGGTACTGCTCGAAGCCCTGACGGAACATCGCGTCGTGTATCGCGTCCTTCGAGGCGAAGTACCCGTACACGGACTGCGCGCGCATGCCGACGCGGTCGCCGAGGTCCCGCATCGACAGCCCGGCCAGGCCCTGAGTGCGGACGAGGTCCCATGCTGCGGACACGATCTCGGCCTGGGTTGCGGCACGCCGGCTGGCCCGCCGGTCGGTGGGCACCGCTGCCGCCGGATCGGTCCCGCTCGGGGGGATCGACGTGAGACTGACGACGTTCGATTTACCTGACACCGTCAGGACAATAGTGCCAGGAGGCCGTTAAGGTCAAGGCTGCGCGTCGCGCCTGGTCGGGCGTCGCTCAGATAGGTCGACCCTGGACTAGCAAGGCCACCTACTAGATCAGGGTTCGTGAAAGGCTCTCAACACCGTGAGTTCCGCGTACGCCGCCAGAGGACAAGTTCCGCTGAATCGGTGTCGATCATCGTCCTCGAGATACCGCGACCCGAAGTCCACCGCGCGCACGACGCGGCGCGGGTCGAACTGCTCCATCAAGAAGTGGGCGAACCACGCCTGATAGGTGGCCTCTGGCGCCACCGTGGCCGCGCATCCGCGAGGTGTCGCGCGGAGAATCGAGGGGTCAAGCACAACTCTCGCGAGGAGGAGTCATGTTCGAGGCGTTGAGAATGGGCGGACGGCTATGGGCAGGCGTCGTAGCACTTGCCGTCATGGGGACGCTGGCGGCGGTGGTCGCCTCGCCGGCCGATTCGGTCACCAGGGGGCCCGTGGGTCTCAACGTGCAGGCGCAGGCCGCCGCTGGCTCGGCTGAGCCGAACAACTCGTCACCGGCCGACATCCTCGTGATCGTGACCGATCGCGTGACCGGTGCGCCAACGACGGACCTGGCGAAGTCGAACTTCGCGATTATCAACCACTTCAGCCACCCCGGGCAGTCATGCGGATTCAGCAACAACGTGGTCACGTTCAACAACGTCGGCACGGGTGCCTATCAACTTCAGGTCGCTCCGGCTGGCTGCACGTGGGCGGCCGGCGACTTCCTGCTTCAGGTGATCGTCTCGGCCGGTTCCCGGCAGGGGCAGACGGCCGCGAAGCTCACGCTCCTGACCCGCTGGTAGGAGGGCTGATCGGAGCGCCTTTCCCTCATGAACGGCGTCCGATACTGGGCTAACGTCGTTCCGCCGCGCAACGATTCACCGCGGGTGGAACCGTTGTATGACATGGAGAAGCCACGCACGACCTCGACACATCGATCGATTCCCCGCCGGGCGCTTGCGACGGCGACCGCCTTGGCCTTGGCCTCCGGCACGCTGATCGGCAGTGCCGCACCGGTGGGAGCTGCCTCAGGCGACATGACCGAGTTCGCGCTCTCGGGTGGTGCCCTTCCGTACGACGTCGTGACCGGATCGGACGGCAATCTGTGGGTGACCGGGTACGGCAACAGCACGATCGCCCGGGTCACTCCGACAGGGGAGTTGACGACCTTCACGACGCCCACCGCCAACTCCCTGCCGCGAGAGATCGCGCTGGGCTCGGACGGCAATGTCTGGTTCACCGAGGGCAACGTGGGCAAGATCGGTCGCATCACGATGGCCGGAGTCATCACGGAGTTCCCGCTGTCCGCGCCCACCGCTTCGCCCATGGGGATTGCGGCAGGCCCCGATGGCGCGCTGTGGTTCGCCGAGTTCTCCGCAAACAAGATCGGGCGGATGAGCACGGACGGAGCGCTCACGGAGTACGTGCTGCCCAGTGCAGGATCGGGGCCAGCGGGCATCGCCGCGGGTCCGCCAGGTAGCAATCGCATGTACTTCACGCAGGCGCTCGGCAACCGCATCGGCATCGTCACCATGACCGGCGAGGTCTCGAACACGGTGTCGCTGCCCTTCGGCGTTATGCCGTTGGGCATCGCAACGATCAGCGGAAGCATCTGGTTCGTCGAGCTGAACTCCAACAACGTCGCGCACCTGGTATCCGACACGACGGTCGCCCGGATATCTCTGGGCGCCGGAGCAGCTCCGCGAGACGTCGCCGCGGGACCTGCCTCGACCATATGGGTGACGGCTGGGGGGACCAGCCAAGTGCTGAAGCTCAACGACCAGGGCAGCGTGACGGGGACGTACCCGACCACGACGCCAGCATCAACACCACAAGGCCTAACCCTGGGCCCGGACGGCAACATGTGGGTCGCGCTGACGGGGGCCAGCAAGGTAACTCGCGTGGCCTCGGGGCAGGTCCCGGTGTCGGCCACCGCTCCTGACGTTGGGCCATTGGTGGGTGTTGTACCGGGGACGGCCATGACGTCGGGGCCGGGTACGTGGTCGTACCTGCCTTCGAGCTACGCCTACCAGTGGCAGCGCTGCGCCTCTGGCGTCGCGGACTGCGCTGACATCGCCGGCGCCACCAGCTCCACCTACACGGTCACGGTCGATGACAACCTGAAGTACCTCCGGCTGGGAGTCGTGGCCACGAATGCGAGCGGTTCGAGCAGTCGCGTCTTCACGGGTCTGGTTCCCGTCGGAGTTCCGCCGACACCGCCGAAACCGCAGCCGCCCACCCCGGCCACCGGACCATCGGCGTCGATCGGCAACGGTGCCACTGCAGTGCTCGTCACGCCGAGCACGCAACGGCGAGGTCGATCGAGCACCTACCGGGTGGTCTTCTCGGCGAACGCCGAAGGCACGGTCACGTTCACGTTCCTGGGGAAGGGGAAGAACAAGAAGGTGACCGCCGTGGTGATCACGTCGGGGAAGGCCGCATACCGATGGCGCGTACCCCGCTCCTGGCGGAAGGGAACCACGACGGTGACGGCAGGATTCGCGCCCGTGATCGGGTCGCCGTTCAGCGGCGCGAACATGATCGCATCAGTCCGCATCAAGTAGGAGTACCAGCGGCCGGCTGGACCGGCGCTCTCATCGTCACGCCCACCGATCCGACCAGGGGTCGCTCCCGCGCCAAGCTCGCTCGGTCAGGCGGCCGATGCGCTTTGGGGGAATTCGGAGAAGGACGCGGTCGATTGGCGCGAGGGTCTAGCAGTGCAACTCCGGGACGGATCCTTCGACTTCGTCGCCGTCGCGCACAGGTTCACCAGCCCGGTGCCTCGGACGCCGGATTACATGAACGCGACGACGACGTTCTCCCGCTTCCTTGCCGTGGAGCTGATTCGCTTCACGGGCCCATATTGCGAGGCTTTCGAGGCACGCGTGGTTGCGACGCCTCGCGCGCTGAAGGGTGTTCCCGCCGAGGCCCAAGAAGGCCCTGTCCGGCGTCGAGGCCAACGGGAGGACCGACTCCGCACTGCCGTGTTCCCTCGTGAATAGTGCGCCCGGAGGGACTCGAACCCCCAACCGACCGGGTAGAAACCGGTTGCTCTGTCCGTTGAGCTACGGGCGCTGGTTCGCCCATTGTTCCCTGTGCGGTCGAGGATCGACGGCACCGGGCGGTTGGAGGATGGTCGGGCTCTTGGCCCCAGAAACGGGGCTGCGGCGTCGGCCCCGGGGGTTGTGGGTCAACGCCGCTCCCGCTAAGTGACCTTGGTTCCACCCTGGTTTTCGCACCCCACCTTCGCCCGCTCCTGAACGGGTGTCTTGGCAGTCCTGGGTGTCGGTCTCCTCGTGGCTTCTGGTCGCCTCCAACGATCGCGTAATCGATTACCCGCCGTCAGGGCCCAACAGCACCAATTCGTCTCAGGCGTCAGGGGCTTTGGTCCCATGAGAATGGGAACAGACCACTGGGACATTGGCCCCTTGCGCTCCCAACGTCTCAGGCGTATACGGACGGGGCCGAAGACGCGGGTGACGGTGTCCGCGGGATCGCCAGGCAGGCGAGCCCGGCGAGGATGGCGAGCGAGCCGGCGAGCAGCCAGGCGCCGAAGTAGTCGCCCGTGGCGGCACGGATTGCTCCAGAGGCCTCCGCTGCAACGGCGGCTCCGATCATGTGCGCGGCGAACACCCAGCCGAAGACCACCGCGCCCTGGTCGACCCCGTAGATCTGCCGACACAACGTCGCGGTCGGCGGAACGGTGGCGACCCAGTCGAGGCCGAACAGGATCATCACGACGATGAGCGGCGGCTGCACATGGGGGCCGAGGATCAATGGCAGCGAGATGAGGGCGACGCCGCGCAGCCCGTAGTAGATGAGCAGCAGGTACCGAGGGTTCACTCGGTCCGACAGCCAGCCGGAGCCGATCGTCCCGACGATGTCGAAGATGCCGACGACGGCCAGCATGCTGGCTGCCGCGGTGGCGCCCATGCCATGGTCGTGCATGGCCGGCACGAAGTGGGTGCTGATGATGCCGTTCGTCGTCCAGCCGCAGACGAAGAACGTTCCGGCCAGCAGCCAGAACGCGGGCGTGGTGGCAGCACTTCGCAACGTCGCAATGGCGGTACCGGCTGCTTGCCGGCCCGAGTGCGTGGTGTTCTGCCCGCTCTCCTCCGCAGTGACCTCGCCAGTGGCGCCGTAGGGACGCAGGCCGACGTCGGATGGCCGATCGCGGATCACGAGCAGGACGAGCGGGATCGTCAGTGCGCACATCGCGGCGATCGCCAGGGACGCCGACCGCCAGCCGAACTGGTCGATCGCTCGGGCGATCAGGGGCAGGAAGACCAGTTGCCCGGTGGCGAAGGCGGTGCCCAGCACACCGAGCACCAGGCCTCGTCGCTCGGCGAACCAGCGATTCGCGATCAGGGCGCCGAAGACGAGGGCCGTCGATCCGGTGCCGAGGCCGACGACGACGCCCCACAGCAGCACCAACTGCCAGGAGGCAGTCATGAAGACGGTGAGTCCCGTTCCGATCGCGATGAGGGCCAGCGCGCCAGCGGCGATGCGGGCGATCCCGAAACGCTCCATGAGGGCGGTCGCGAACGGTGCGGTCAGGCCGTAGAAGACGAGGTTGACCGACACCGCGAGGCTGGTGGCCGAGCGACTCCACCCGAACTCGTCCTCGAAAGGCACGATCATGACGCCGAACGACGAGCGGAACGCAGCAGATGCGATGAGGACCAGGAACGTGACACCGGCGACGTACCACGCTCGGTGGATCCGCAGGGGCACGGCTACTCCTATAGGGCGTCTGGTCAGCTATAGGGCGTCTGGTCAGCCGCCTGAACCTTAGACCAACCCATGCCACTCGCCGCGGAGTGTCGTGGTGCCAGTCGACTCCGGAGGACACCCGATCTACGGGCGACTAGCGTGCTGAGAAAGGGTTCCGCATCGCGGCTTGCGAGCGGCGGGGGTTAGGAGAAAACATGAAGTCGCATCTGCTTTCGCTGAGTGCGCTGGTGCTGGCCGCGGGCATTGGTTCGACGATCTTCGCTGGGTCGGCCAGCGCGCTTCCTGCCCCTGGTCCTACGCAGGAGGCGAAGGTCTGGTTCCAGTCGTTCCAGCGGTCCGGACCCGATGCGCCGTGCGTGGCTCCTGCGGCGCTCGACATCGCTTGGCAGGAGGACTGGCCAGCGAGTGAGAACGGCTGGACTCCTTCGTGGGCCAAGTGGCCAAGTGGCGGGACAGGTGGCTGGGTCTGCAATCGGCAGATCACGTGGAGCCCGGCTCTTTACGACCTGATCGACTGAGTTCGGCTGAACTCGGTCGCTGACCTAGGTGCTGGGACTTGTTCGGGTCGTGTTCCGAACGCGGCGCAGAACGGTCTCAGTCGTTGCCGGCAGTTGCGCCAAGGGGGCCGTGATGTGGCGCCCCTGCGCAGCTTCGGCGATGCGATCGGGCAGCACGCCGGGGAAGAGCACGAACGACGCCACGCAGGCGCGGGTGCTGCCGTCGGCCTCAAGCGAGGCGATGGCCTCAGGGACCGTGGGCGTGCCGAGCGATGCATGCGCGAGGGCGACCGGGGCACCTCGCCGGCGCGCCCAGTCCTCGGCCGCCCTCGAGAGATCGGTGAGGGCGTCGGGGTCTCGCGTGCCCGCGATGGCGAGGACGACGGGCCCGTCGGGGAGGGCGTCGTCCAGTGCTGAGAGGAGTGCGGCGTCGGGGCCGATCGGCGGGGTGACGTAGAACTCAATGCTGGTGCGCTGACCGGTACCGGCGACCGCTCGCGCGACATCGACTCGCGCGTGGTGCGCGTTCGCGAGAAACGCAGGAACAACGACGACCTGGTCGATGCCGCGATCAGCCAGGGTCTCGGCGACGTCCGTCAGCGACGGCCCGTGATCCAGGAACGCGCAGTGGACCCGTGCGCGGCCATGCTGCCGCTCGACGGACCGGGCCAGTTCGACCGCAGCAGGCCGAGCGCGCGGGTCGGGGCTGCCGTGCGCGAGCAGGATGACGTCAGGCATCGACGGTCACCCGCGAGTCACCCGCCTGCTGCGAAGCGAACTGCGCATCGGCCGCGAGCGCGGGCACGTTGACGACCTCGCCGACGACGATGATGGCCGGATTCACCACCCCGGCCCGTTCCGCAGCGGAGGTGATGCTCGCCAGCGTCCCGATCGTCACGCGCTGGTCGGGGCAGTACGCCCGCTCGATGAGGGCCACCGGGGTCGAGGCGTCCTTGCCGGCCTCGATGAGTGCTGCGCTGAGGGCGGCTAGCCGGCCCACACCCATCAGCACGACAAGCGTGAGGTCCGTCGCTGCCAGCGGGGCCACGTCGCCGAGCGCATGCCCGCTGATCACCACGAACCCCGCGGTGACGCCACGATGCGTCACCGGGATGCCCGCCGCGGCAGGGCCGGACACCGCGCTGGTCACGCCGGGGATCACCTCGACGGGGATCCCCGCCTCGGAGCAGGCCAGCACCTCCTCCGAGCCGCGGCCCAGCACGAACGGGTCGCCGCCCTTCAGTCGAGCCACCCGGAGTCCGTTCAGCGCGCGATCGACGATCACGTCGTTGATCTCGTCCTGCGACAGGGTGTGCAGCCCGGGCGACTTCGCTGCGTCGATCAGCTCGACGTCCGGATCCGCGAGTTCGAGCAACGCCGTCGGCGCGAGGCGGTCGTAGACGATGACGTCGGCACTGAGCAGCTCGCGTCGGCCTCGCACCGTGATGAGGTCCGCCTCGCCGGGGCCGCCGCCGATCAGGACGACGCTGCCCCGCTGGCGACGTCGATGCGGCCGAGACGTCAGGGAGCCGTCCTGGATGCCCAGTGCAACCGAGTCGCGGACGACCTGGGTGCGGCGCGGGTCGCCGGTGGTGACCGACACGGTGACCCCGTCGATGCTCGCGACTGCCGGCGTCCGCGCGTCCCCGAGCCGGTCGGCGCGCACCGCCCACACGCGGCGACGAGTGGCCTCGTCTGCAGCCGCGTTGTTGACTTCGGAACAGTCGGTGGCTGCATGCACTAGCCACGCGCCGATGACGTCGCTGTAGTCGAAGTCCCGCTGCCGCCACACGATGAGCCCGGCCTCGGACCAGGTGCGGATGGCCTCGGTTGCCGATGGCGCGACGACGACGATGTCCGCGTCAGCGGTGAGGAGTCCTCGGATACGACGCTCGGCCACCGTCCCGGCGCCGACGACCAGGACGCGCTTTCCAGCGAGCTCGAGATGAAGTGGGTACGTCATTGGTGCAGCCCGCATTCGTTCTTGGGGATGCCGCGCCAGCGTCCCGAGCGTGGGTCGTCGCCATCCGTGACCGGGTGGGTGCACGGCGCGCACCCGATCGATGGATAGCCCTGGTACATCAGGGGATTGACGACGGTGTCGTTCTCCAGCGTGTACGCGAGGCATTGCTCGTTGGTCCAGTGCAGCAGCGGTGCGATCTTGACGACGCCGCGCTTCTCGTCGAACGAGACGACCGGCGTGCCCTCGCGGTGCGGAGCCGTCGCGATGCGCATGCCGGTGATCCAGGCGTCGTAGCCGAGCAGCATCTCCTCCATCGGCTCGACCTTGCGAAGTCGGCAGCACAGGTCGGGGTTCGTCCGCCAGAGCTCCGGGCCGTACTCGGCGTCCTGCTCGGCGACGTTCTGCCGAGGCGTGACGTCGATGATCGTGAGTCCGAACCGGCTCGCAAGGTCGTTGCGCGTCTGGATCGTCTCGTCGAAGTGGTAACCGGTGTCCAGGAACACGACCGGGATCTCCGGTGCCACGGTGTGCACGAGATGGGCGACGTTGGTGTTCGCCATCGACTGGCTGATGAGGACGCGCGACCCGAACGTCTCCCACGCCCAGACGATGACCTCCTGGGGCGTTGCATCGGCGAGCTCGTGTCCGGCCCGTAGTGCGATGGCGCGCAGCTCGTCGGCGGACAGCCGCTCGCGGTGCTGGACGGGGGAGTCGAGACCCTGGGCCACGGGCGGGTTCATGACAGCGCTCCCGCATCCGCGCGCACGACCCATTCGCTGAACGTCTCGTCGTCGTCGCGCTCGGCGACGAACGTCTTCACCAGACGCTCGATGTAGTCGGGCAGGTCATCGGCCGGAAGCCGCAGGCCCTTGACGGACTTGCCGAAGCCCGCGTCCTGGCCGAGACGTCCGCCAAGGTGCACCTGGAAGCCCTCCACGTCGTTGCCGAACTTGTCGAGTGCGCGGATGCCCTTGAGGCCGATGTCCGCGACCTGGATGCGTGCACAGGAGTTGGGGCAGCCGTTGACGTGCACGGCGAGCGGCAGCTCGTACTCCGGGAGCCGGGCCTCGAGTTCGCTGATGAGGTTCGCGGCGCGTCCCTTCGTCTCGACCATCGCGAGTTTGCAGAACTCCACGCCGGTGCAGGCCATCGTGTTGCGCCGGAACGGTGATGGGTCGTTGACGGTCAGGCCGAGTGCCATGAGGCCGGTGACGAGCTTCTCGACGCGGTCGGATGCCACGTCGAGGACGACGATCTTCTGCTCGGCGGTCAGTCGCACGCGCTCCGAGCCTGCTGCCGCGGCGAGATCGGCGATTGCGGCGAGCGTGGTGCCCGAAAGGCGACCGACCACCGGCGCTGCTCCAACGTAGTGCCGGCCATCCTTCTGCGGATGAACACCGACATGGTCGCGACGCCCGTCGGCCGGACCCTCAGGCGCGGGACCGTCGATGAGCGGACGGCCGAGGTACTCGGTCTCCAGCACGCGACGGAAGGTCTCAGCACCCCAGTCCTGCACGAGGAACTTCAGCCGCGCCTTCGTGCGCAGTCGTCGGTAGCCGTAGTCGCGGAAGATGCCGATGACGCCGGCCCACACGTCCGCGACCTCATCGAGCGGTACCCAGGCCCCAAGGCGGACCGCGAGATGCGGATTGGTCGACAGTCCGCCGCCGACCCACACGTCGAAGCCGGGACCGTGGTCAGGATGCACGACGCCGACGAACGAGATGTCGTTGATCTCATGGGCAACGTCCAAGCGCGGTGAGCCGCTGATCGCGGACTTGAACTTGCGCGGCAGGTTCGAGTACGCCGGGTCCAGCAGGTGCCGGCTCAGGATCTCGTCGATGGCCGGTGTCCCGTCGATGATCTCGTCGACGGCCACACCCGCGACCGGTGAGCCGAGGATCACGCGCGGCACATCTCCGCAGGCCTCGGCGCTCGACAGACCTACCGCCTCCAGGCGTCGCCAGATCTCCGGAACGTCCTCGATGCGGATCCAGTGCAACTGGATGTTCTGCCGATCGGAGATGTCTGCGGTGTCGCGACCGAACTCCGTCGAGATCTGCGCAATCGTGCGCAGCTGCGCCAGGCTCAGTCGTCCGCCGTCAGATCGCACCCGCATCATGAAGAACTCGTCCTCGAGCTCCTCTGGTTCGAGGGTGGCGGTCTTGCCGCCGTCGATCCCGGGCTTGCGCTGCGTGTACAGGCCCCACCAGCGCAGGCGCCCGGTGAGGTCGGCGCGCGGGATGGAGGTGAAGCCGTCGCGGGAGTAGATCGTCTCGACGCGCTCGCGGACGTTGAGCCCGTCGTCCTCGGCCTTCAGCGCCTCGTTGGGGTTCAGGGCCGTCCGATCGCCCGAGGCCCACTGGCCCTGGCCGGCCTTGAGGGGTCCGATGCTGGTCATGTGCGACATACATTCCTTGCCTAGAGAGTTGGTTGAGAAAGCACCTGAAGCGCCGAATGGCCGCCTTGAAGGGCGGCCAGGGCGGGTTGAGGGGGAACGTCTAGCGACAGGCCATGCAGCACACGCGCATCAGGTCGACGTGAACGCGGCGGGTCAGACCGGTCGACTGCGCAGGCATGACGGGAAACCTAGGAGACAAAGCGGACATCGCGCTCAGGGGGGTTCCTCAGGTGCAAGCAACTTGCAGATGGCTTATTCCACAGGCCAGCGCTGGGCGGTCTCGAGTCCACCGAACCATTCCGTGGAGGTGCCCGATGATCGACCGACGACGAGAGTCGGCACTCCCCAAGGCGAAGGAGAGTCATGAACGACATCACGCTGACCGTCGTCGGCAATCTCGTCACCGACGTCGAACTGCGGTTCACCAAGTCCGGCGAGGCGGTCGCGTCCTTCCGCGTCGCGAACACGGTGCGGCGCTTCGATCGCGCCCAGTCGCGCTGGGTCGATGGCGACACTCACTACTTCAGCGTCAGTTGCTGGCGCAACCTCGCATCCAACGTCGTGCAGAGCCTGTCGAAGGGCATGCCGGTCATCATCACGGGCAAGCTGCGAAGCCGGGAGGTCGAGCGGCCCTGCGGCGACGCGAGCCACGTGGTGCGCTACTACGACATCGAGGCCATCGGTGTCGGGCCCGATCTCGCCAGAGGGGTCGCGACCTTCACGCGGGTCAAGCGCGAGCCGGTGGTCGAGAGCGAGCGTCGCGCACTGGCTGACGCCCTGGCCGCAGCGGGACTGGACGGCGAGCAGGCCGTCGACCTTGAGACGGGTGAAGTGCTCGAAGTGCCTGCGGCGTGAGCACTTAGCCGGACAAGGACCAGTCAGAGGCTCTGTGGGCACGCGCACAGTTGACTTGTTTCCTACGCTGGGAATGCCGGTCCACCTCGGGCCGACCCTCGAGAGGGGACACGATGATGCGCATCATTCGCGTGCTTGCGGTGCTGGGAGCCACGGGCCTCGCCTTGGCTCTGCCTGCGACCGCTGCCTCCGCCGCCGACGCCACGGGGTGCTCGGGTTCGGTGGTGTCGAAGAACGCCGCAGGCGAGACCATCGGCACCGCCAGCGCTCCCGGCGAGGGAGGGACCCAGGCGGATCCCCTTCCGATCGATACCGCCGGGAAGGTCGCCTGGAAGGGCAGCACCGACTCGGTGATCACCGGCGCCACCTGGAAGGTGACGGCGGCTGGAGCCACCTTCCTCCAGGGCACCTACGCCAACTCCGACGGCGTCACCGCATCGGCGGGCGTGCAGGACATGTCCGCGCTGCCCGCAGTGCTGGGAACGATCCTGACGAACAAGATGGCGGTCCCGGTCTCGGGTGAGATCACCGGCACCGGCGGTACCTGCACAGCGAGCGGCTTCATCACCGGCGTCGTGGCGCCGACCTCGTCCCCGGTCTTCTACGCCGGGGCAGTCGCCGGAGTGATCGGCGTGGCGATGGGCGCCGGGGTCATCGCAGGAACCAAGGCGCTGGCGGCTCCGGCCGCCGCGGCGGGCGGAGGAGGAGTCGCATGACGACCAAGGCGCACCGGCATCCGATCCTGGGCTTCTTCGCCGGCCTGTTCTTCGGCTTCGGCCTGGCCCTCCTCCTGTTCGTGTTCGGCGTGCTGCCCGTGACCGTCACCTGGCTGGCGATCCTGACGGTCGGCATGGCGGTCCTGGGCGTGATCTTCGCCTACACGACCCCGGTCCGGGGTGGCACCTAGCAGTTCTGCACGAACGAGGGAGGCCAGCAATGCGCAAGGTCATCACGGCCGGATGCGTCGTCACGATTGGGCTCGTCGGCACGCTCGCGGGTGCTGCCCCGGCTGGGGCAGCCGACGAGAACCATTGGCGGGTAACGGCCTTCTTCTCCAAGCCTGCGTGGAAGGCCAGCGTTCCCTCCGCGACGGTGCTCAAGGCATGCCGCAACGGGACGGGCGGGTCGGCGTTCAAGCTGGGAACGCCGGTGACCGTCGAGGACATGGCGGGCGCGACCGTCGGCTCGGCGCCGGTGACCAAGGTGAAGTTGTGGAAGGAGGGCGGCCGGTACATCTGCAAGTTCACCGCCGTCGTCCCGATCGGGCCGTCCAGCGAATCAGTCTTCGTAATCAAGGTCGCGGACACGAACGGCCACCTCTACGGGCTTGGCGATCTCGAGGCGGACGGATGGGCGGCCGACTTCTGGCCGATCTCCTGATCGTCGCGCCGTTCGGCTGCTGATCGTCGTGCTGGCTCGGCCCGTTAGGCTCCGGGACCATGGCTGAGTTCATCTACACCCTTCGCAAGGCCCGCAAGGCACATGGGGACAAGGTCGTCCTCGACGACGTCACGCTGTCGTTCCTGCCCGGGGCCAAGATCGGTGTCGTCGGCCCCAACGGCGCCGGCAAGTCGAGCCTCATCAAGATCATGGCCGGGGTCGACGAGCTGTCGAACGGCGAGGCCCAGCTGATGGAGGGCTACAAGGTCGGCATCCTCATGCAGGAGCCGATGCTCGACGAGTCCAAGACGGTGCTCGAGAACGTGCAGGACGGCGTCGCCGAGACCAAGGCCATGATCGACCGGTTCAACGAGATCTCGGCCGAGCTTGCCGAGCCCGATGCCGACTACGACGCACTCCTCAGCGAGATGGGCAAGCTGCAGGAGGACATCGACCACCGCAACGCGTGGGACCTCGACGCCCAGCTCGATCAGGCGATGGACGCGCTGCGCTGCCCGGCCGGTGATGCGGACGTGGCTGTGCTCTCCGGTGGCGAGAAGCGCCGCGTGGCGCTGTGCAAGCTGCTGCTCCAGCAGCCGGACCTCCTCCTGCTCGACGAGCCCACGAACCATCTGGACGCCGAGAGTGTCCAGTGGCTCGAGCAGCACCTGGAGAAGTACCCCGGCACCGTCGTCGCCATCACCCACGATCGCTACTTCCTCGACAACGTCGCCCAGTGGATCCTCGAGATCGACCGCGGCAAGTGCTACCCCTACGAGGGCAACTACTCCACCTACCTGGAGACGAAGGCCGGCCGCCTGAAGGTGGAGGGGCAGAAGGACGCCAAGCTCAAGAGGCGCCTCGAGGACGAACTCGCCTGGGTGCGCTCGAATGCCAAGGCCCGGCAGACCAAGAGCCGTGCACGGCTCGACCGCTACGAGGAGATGGCCCTCGAGGCCGAGAAGACCCGCAAGATGGACATGGAGGAGATCCAGATCCCGCCGGGCCCGCGCCTGGGCAGCGTGGTCGTGGAGGCGCACCACCTCACCAAGGGATTCGGCGACCGGCTCCTCATCGACGACCTGTCCTTCACCCTGCCGCGCAACGGCATCGTCGGCGTCATCGGCCCGAACGGCGTCGGCAAGACCACGTTGTTCAAGATGATCGTCGCCGCGGCTTCCGGTGGCAGCGACGACAAGGACGACCTGCCCACGTCCGGCGACATCAAGGTCGGTGAGACCGTCACGCTGTCCTACGTCGACCAGAGCCGGGCGGGCCTGGATGCCACGAAGAACGTCTGGGAGGTCGTCTCGGACGGCCTGGACTGGATCAAGGTCGGCAACGTCGAGATGCCGTCGCGTGCCTACGTGTCGGTGTTCGGATTCAAGGGGCCGGACCAGCAGAAGCAGGCGAAGGTGCTCTCCGGTGGAGAGCGCAACCGGCTCAACCTGGCCATGACGCTCAAGATGGGCGGCAACCTGCTCCTGCTCGACGAGCCGACCAACGACCTCGACGTCGAGACCCTCGGCTCGCTGGAGAACGCCTTGCTGGAGTTCCCCGGCTGCGCGGTGATCACGTCCCACGATCGCTGGTTCCTCGACCGCATCGCCACGCACATCCTCGCCTACGAGGGCGACTCGCAGTGGTTCTGGTTCGAGGGCAACTTCGAGTCCTACGAGAAGAACAAGGTGGAGCGCCTCGGCGCCGACGCCGCACGTCCACACCGGGCGACCTACCGCAAGCTCACCCGCGACTAGGCGACCGCGTGTCTGACAAGGAGCGCGTGCCTGACGACGATCGCGTACTGCGGGTCCCGGTCTATCGCCGGTTCAGCGACCTTGACCCCTTGGGTCACGTCAACAACGTCGTCTTCCACGACTACCTGCAGGAGGCCCGGATGGGCCTCGTGCGCGACATCGCCTTGGTGCGCAGCGAGACGTCAAGCCAGGTCGTCGTCCAGCAGGAGATCACCCACCGCAAGCCGCTGCTGCTGAGCCCCGAGCCGATCATCATCGAGACGTGGGTCACGCACCTGGGCAACTCCACATACACGATCGCCTATCGGATCCTCGACGAATCTGGCGACGTTGCAGCCACGGCGTCGAGCAAGATGGCCGTGGTGGACCCGTCGACGAATCGGCCGATGCGGATGAGCCAGGAACTTCGCGACCTCCTCGCGCCCCTCACCGTCGCCCCCTAGCCGCTCGTTGGAGTTGCGGTGCAAGCCCCGGTCGCTTGACACTGGGTGCGTGACATTCAGTCTCGCCGAACCCGACGCGCAAGCCCTCGAGGCGTTCTGCCGCCGGCAGTTGATGTGGGAGCCCAGCCTGCTGGCGCGGATCGTCACGTCCGAACGGGCCATGGGGATGTTCACGACGCCTCCGCTCGGCGTGCTCGTGTTCGCAGCCATGCCCACGAGCCAGTCGATCACCGCGCCCGTGGATCGCATCGTTCGGCTGGCGGACTGGGCCGACGTGTTGGCGCGCACGAGCGGACAAGGTCTGGATCCGACACGGGTCCCCGAGGTCAACCCGCCCGTGACGCCGGGCATCAGCCTGCGGAACATCCCGCCGTCCGATGGCTGGCAGATCCCCATCCAGGCCGTGTCGGGTGATCTGGTTCCGATCGTCCAGGCGGCCACTGAGGAGTTCGAGGCGAGGGCTGCCGGTCAGCCGCCGCTCATCCAGCAGAACGTCGCCGACGACATCTGGGGACGGGCCGTCTGGGCCGCCCTACCCATGCGCGTGCTCCACGCAGCTCGCCAACTGGGCATGCTCCCGGCGGACCGCTCGCGTGTGTCGGCATCGACGTGCGGAGCGTGGAAGCGCCTGAGCACGCCGCGCGGCCAGGTGTTCGTGCCTGCCTCAGGGCCGGCGGCCCGCCTGTCGCTGCGGGTCGTCACCTGACCGGGTCCTCAACTCCGCGGGAACTACCCCTTCAGCCAGACCGCCGTCTCGGCGCCGACGGCGATCGATTCGCCATCGTCGGTGTTGACCGCCGCGACATCGGGCCCGGAGGCCACGAGGAATTCGGTGCCCCACTCGACGGGGAGCCGCACGGCCCCGGTCCCGAGGTTGATGACGGAGACGACGGACGTGCCGTCGGCCGCGGTGCGGCGCTGAGCGAGCACGGTGCCGTCGTCGAGCAGCCACTCCAGCGGCCCCTCGCCGAGCGACGGCTCCGCCCGCCGCACGCGCAGCGCCTGGCGGTAGAAGTCCAGGGTGGAGCCCTCGACGGCACGCTCCGCCTTGACGGACAGCTGAGCCCAGCCAGCCGGCTGCGGCAGCCACGAGGCTGAACCGGCATTGAAGCCATAGGACGGGTCGGAACCGGACCACGGGATGGGCACGCGGCAGCCGTCACGCGTCCCGTCGGTCCCGCCGCTGCGGTTCCACGCCGGGTCCTGTCGCACCTCGGGTGCGAGGTCGACGACCTCGAACAGCCCTAGCTCCTCGCCCTGGTACAGGTACATCGAGCCGGGGAGCGACAGGGTGAAGAGTGTGGCGGCCCGTGCGCGATGGAGGCCGCGCTCGAGGTCGCGGCTGCCGTCGGCGTCGACGGGAGCCATGCGGGTGCGGTGCCGGACGACATCGTGGTTGGACAGCACCCAGGTTGGCGGAGCGCCGACGGTGGCGTGATTGGCGATGGTCTCGTCGATCGACGTGCGCATCTTGGCGGCGTCCCAGCCGGCCTCGAGGTAGGCGAAGTTGAACGACGTGTGCAGTTCATCGGCGCGCTGGTAGCGCGCGAGTCGCCCGGGGTTGGGTACCCACGTCTCGCCGCAGAACACCCGTGGCGGGTCGTACTCGTCGGCGACCTTGCGCCACTCGCGGTAGATCTCGTGCACGCCGTCCTGGTCCCAGAACGGCGCGTGTGCGCTGTCCTCGAGGATCGACCCGGACTCCGACTTCTCGACGTACTCGTAGTCCGGAAGGCCGTCCTCCTTGACCAGACCGTGGGCGACGTCGATGCGGAAGCCGTCGATGCCGCGGGCGAACCAGAACCGCAGGGTGTCGATGAACTCCTGGTGCACGTCGGCGTTGCTCCAGTTGACGTCGGGCTGCGTGGTGTCGAACAGGTGCAGGTACCAGTAGGCCGAGGGAGATCCGTCCGCGTGGTTGATGCGCGTCCACCCGCTGCCGTGGAAGACACTGCGCCAGTTGTTGGGCGGGTCGTCGTGGTCGGCTCCCTTGCCCTCGCGTACGACGTAGCGGTCCCACGCTGCCGACCCGGGCTCGGAGGCCAGCGCCTCCTGGAACCAGCGGTGCTCGCTGCTGGTGTGGTTCGGCACGATGTCCATGAGGATGCGTATGTTGCGCTCGTGCGCCTTGGCGATCATCGTGTCGACGTCGTCAATGGTGCCGAGCCGAGGATCGATGGACCGGTAGTCCGCGACGTCGTAGCCGCCGTCATTGAGCGGCGAGGTGTAGAACGGCGAAATCCAGATGGCATCCACGCCGAGGTCGACGAGGTAGTCCAGTCGGGAGGTCAGGCCAGGGATGTCGCCCATGCCGTCGCCGTCGCTGTCGGCGAAGGAGCGCGGGTAGACCTGGTAGACGACCGCATGCCGCCACCAATCATTGGTGCTCAATGGTTGACCTCCGTGACCGGGATGGGTGGCGAGGGTGGGGTGTCCTCGATGTTCTGCATGCCGAACGCCGCGCTCACCAGGTACTTCCACAGCACGGCCTCGTGCTCGTCGGGAAGCCGCTGCTCGACCATCGCGTCGTGCATGTGCGTGAGCCAGCGGTCGCGCGCGACGCCGTCGATGGGGTAGGGGTTGTGCCGCATGCGCAGGCGTGGGTGACCGCGCTCCTCGTCGTACGTGGTGGGTCCTCCCCAATACTGCTCGAGGAACATGCGCAGGCGGCGTTCCGCCGGAGCCAGATCACCCGCTGGATACATCGGTCGTAGGACGTCGTCGTGCGCGACGCGCTCGTAGAACGCGTGCACGAGCGACTCGAAGAACGGCGCCCCGCCGAACATCTCGTACGGAGTGGGTGCGGGTGTCGACTCGTCGCTGCCTTGGGTCACGAGGTGATTGTCGCTGATCGGCCCGGAGACTTCTCGGCCTGCTCCAGGATCTGCTCGATCATGTGCGGGAAGACGACGCTGTGGAACGGGGCAACCGACCACCAGTAGGCCTGCCCGGCCAGCCCGCGGGGGAAGAACACGGCGCGCTGGCGCAGGAGTGCCCCCGATGTGGTCGGCTCGACCGTGAACTCGAGCCAGGCAAGGCCGGGGTTCTTCATCTCCGCCCGCAGGCGCAGCAGCCTGGGCGGGAGGCACTCCTCGACGCGCCAGAAGTCGACGACGTCTCCGACGACGAGCGTGGACGGATCGCGCCGGCCGCGCCGAAGCCCGGGCCCGCCGAGCACTCGATCGACCAAGCCCCTGACCTGCCACAGGAAACCGGGGGAGTACCAGCCGTTCGATCCGCCGATGCGCTCGATCGCAGACCAGACGGCCTCGGGCGACGCGCGCGTCGTGCGCACACGGACGTCGGTCAGGAGTGACCCTCCTGCCCAGTCCGGATCGCTGGGGAGCGGGTCGCTCGGCGCGCCTGGCATGGACGCTCCAGACCAGCGGGTGACGACCTCCGCGTCCTGGATGCGCGTCAGTGCGATGCGCACGGCCTCGTCGAACGTCAGCAGGCCTTCGGGCGGGTCGGGCACGTACTCGGCGATGTCGTGATCACCGCACACCGCATCGTGCTTGAGCGACTCGACGAGCGGGCGGGCGATCGCCTTGGGCACGGGGGTGACCACGTTGATCCAATGGCTGGACAGGCTCGGCGACAGGACGTTGATCGGCAGGATGATGCGCTTGCGAAGTCCGGCGACGGCCGCGTACCGGTGCATCATCTGCTCGTATGTCAGGACCTCGGGTCCGCCGATGTCGAACGCGCGGCTGACCTCGTCGGGCAGCGTCGCCGCCGCGACCAGGTAGCGCAGGACGTCGCGAATGGCGATCGGCTGCGTGCGGCTGCGCACCCAGCGAGGGGTGACCATCGCCGGCAGGCGTTCAGTGAGGTATCGCATCATCTCGAACGAAGCCGAGCCTGACCCGATGATCACGGCGGCCCGGAGCTCGATCACCGAGACGCCCGAGGTGCGAAGCACATCACCCACGCCAGCGCGAGAACGCATGTGCGCGGACATGTCACGTGTGGGAATGTCGGGCGCAAGCCCGCCGAGATAGACGATTCGACGCACCTGGCCGGCCGACGCGGCGGCCGCGAAACCCTGCGCCATGCGCCGCTCGGCATCCTCCAGTCCGGTGCCCTCCTGCAGTGAGTGCAGCAGGTAGTAGGCGACGTCGACGCCGTCCATGGCCGCGCGCAGCGAGTCAGCGTCCAGCGCGTCGCCGGCGACGATCTCCACGTCCGCTGCCCACGGCACGTCGCGGAGCCGATCCGGATGGCGGGCGAGCACGCGGACGGTGAAGCCCTGCGCGAGCAGTTGGGGCACCAGCCGTCCGCCGACGTAGCCCGTCGCCCCGGTGACCAGGCACGTCAGCGCTGGTGCCGGAGTGGTCATGACCCCATTCTGGGGGGATTCTGCGATCCAGGCTGGGTGGGAAGGCCGCGCACGACCACGGGGACGACGATCCCCGCTCGATCGAAGGCCAGTTTCATGCGCTCGCGTATGGTGCGCGCGACGTTGACCTGCTTCTCCGGGGCGGCCTTGGCGGTGATGCGGATGACGACAGCCTCACCTGAGACCGACTCGACGCCGGCGAACGTCGGCTTCCCGAGCAGCAGGTCGTCGTAGTCGGGGTCCTCGTCCATGTCGGTCGCGACCTTGTCGACGATGGTGCGGACCTTCTCGATGTCCTCGTTGTACGCGATTGGGATATCGACGATGGCGAGCGTCCAGCCCTGGGACCGGTTGGCCACGCGCAGGATCTCTCCGTTGCGCACGTACCAGACGACGCCTGACGGATCCCGGAGCCGCGTGCAGCGCAGCGCGACTTCCTCGACCGTTCCGATCGCCCCGCCGAGGTCGACCATGTCGCCCACGCCGTACTGGTCCTCGGCGATGATGAAGATGCCGGACAGGTAGTCCTTGACGAGCGTCTGCGCACCAAAGCCCAGGGCGACACCGATGACGCCCGCGCTGGCGAGCAGTGGTGCGACGTTGACTCCCAGCAGGGGCAGGATCATCAGGGTCGCGATCGTCCACACCGTGATCGCGACGACACTTCGCAGCAGCGTTCCGATGGCAGCGGCCCGCTGCTCGGTGCGCTGGTTCATCAGGAGGTCGGAGAGCTCGGCGGTGCGCGTGACCTTGCGCATCTGCGCAAGGCGCTCGTGCTTGGCCTTCTCCGTCGCGCGCTTGACGATCTTGCGGATCGCCCCGTTCAGGATCAATTGGGCGATGACGGCAACGACGACGATGATCAGGATCTGCAGCGGGATCCCGATCAGCCAGTCGCGGATCTTCTCCCACGCGGGCGAGTCCTTGGTCGCCATCAGGATGTGCGTCATGACAGGCCCGTCCAGTGTGCGAAGAACGACAGTGTGTCGGCCGACTCGACGACGGACTTGTCGAGTGAGCGTGCGCCGTGCCCGACGTCGCCCTCGGTGCGCACGAGGATCGGGCGGGTGCCGGACGTCGCATGCTGGACGGCCGCGCACATCTTGCGTCCATGCATCGGGTCGGTGCGGGTGTCGTTGTCGAAGATCGCGAACATCGTCGCCGGGTAGTCAGTGCCCTCGACTACTCGGTGGTAGGGCGAGTACGCGTGCAGCCAGCCGAACTGCTCGGCGTCGGCCGGATCGCCGTACTCGACGGTCCATGTCGGGCCGAGCTCACTGGTGACGTACCTGATCATGTCGAGCAGCGGGGCCACGCACACGACCGCGTTGAACAGATCGGGGCGCTGGGTCATGGCGGCGCCGACGAGCAGCCCGCCGTTCGAGCCACCGTAGATGCCGAGCTGCGAACTCGTGGTCCAGCGGTTGTCGATCAGCCATTCGGCCGCAGCGTGGAAGTCGTCATAGACGTTCTGCTTGTTGCCGAGCATCCCGTCACGGTGCCACTGCTCGCCTTCCTCGCCGCCGCCCCGCAGGTTCGCCACGGCCCAGATGCCGCCGGCCTCGACCCACGCAAGGATCGCGGCGGAGAAGCCCGGTGCCAGTGCGATCCCGAAGCCGCCGTAGCCGTACAGGATCGTCGGCCGCGGGTGGTCAGGCTCCGCGGTGGGCGAGATGACGAACATGCGCACGACCGTGCCGTCGGCAGAGGTGTACTCGACCTGCCGCGAGTGGACGGGCGGCACGTCGACCACGCCAGGCGGCGTCGCGTAGAGGGAAACCTCGTCCGTGCGGGCGTCATACGCGTAGATGGTGGGCACCGTCGTGTGATCGGTGTAGACGAACCACGTGACTGGGCCGCCGTCGATGTGCTCGACGGGGCCGCCGATGGTGCCAGCGCCCGGCAGCTCGATCTCCTTGATGAGCGAGCCGTCGTCGGAGCGGTGCAGCGTCATGTGCGCAACGCCGTGGCTGGTCCGGACGACGAGCAGCAGGTCCTCGGCGAGCTCGTCACCGTCGAGGATCGTCACGGACTCCAGAACGGCCTCGGGGTCCTCGGCGATCAGGTCCACCCAGAACTCGGACTGCCAGTCAGGGGCTGACGTCATGGCGAGGCGGCCGCGTGGGGCATCGAGGTCGGTGGCGACGAGCACTCGTCCGTCACGGGCGAAGGTCAACGAGGTCTGCGCATCGACGTCGCCCTGGACCAGCAGGAACGCCGGCTGCTCGAGCAGGCCGTCGTTGATGTCGGCCACCCACAGGTCGTTGCGCGGCTCAGTGCCCTTGCTGGCTGACACCTGGAGCCAGTGGCCGTCGCGGCTGACCTCCACGCCGTAGTAGTTCGTCATCTCGCGTCCGGCGCCGAACACCAGCACATCGTCGGCGGGATCGGTTCCGACGCGATGCAGGTAGACGCGCCGATGGAAGTTGCGCTCGTCGTCGGGCAGCAGCTCCGGCGCAAGGCGGCGGACATAGTAGAACCGCTCCTCGCCGGGCACCCACGCGATGGGGGAGTAGCGGCATCGGTCGATCGGGCCTTCGACGGTCTCGCCCGTGGCGACGTCCATCAGGTAGAGGAGTGACTCCTCGTTGCCACCCACCGACAGCTGGTAGGCGAGCACGTTGCCCTCCTTGGAGGGCTGCCAGGCGTCGAGCGTCGTCACGCCCGTGGGGTCGATCGCCATGGGGTCGATGAGGACGCGCTCGGTTCCGTCGGCGTCGACGACGTAGAGCACGGAGAACTGCTGGCCGGGCTCGCGCCGGTTCAGGAAGTGGCGGCCCCCGCGCCAGTACGGCGGCGACACGGTGCCGGCTCCCAGCAGAGAGGAGATACGCGTGGCGAAGTCGTCCCGGTGCGACCAGGTGGCGCGCTCCGCCGTCATGAGGACGGACTGCTCCTCGAGCCACTGCCGAGTGCGTGGGTCATCGCCGTCCTCGAGCCACCGATACGGATCAGGAACGGCCACGCCGTGGTAGTCATCGACCACGCCGGATCGAAGGGCGTCCGGGTAGATGGGCGCGGTCGCGTCATTGGTCACGACCGCAAGCCTAGGCTTCGCCCATGGAGCTGCATGACCTGACGGCCATCGAGCAGGCGCATGCGATCCGAACCGGGGAGGTATCGAGCCGGGAGCTCGTCGAGCACTACCTCGCCCGCATGGACCGACTCAACGAGATCGTGGGCGCGTTCGTCACGATCACGGCCGACCTCGCCCGCGAGCAGGCCGACCGCGCCGACCAGCAGGTGGCGGCCGGCGACGCCGACCTCAGCGTCCTGCACGGCGTGGTGGTGCCGGTGAAGGACCTGCACCTGTATGCGGGGGTCCGCGTCCGCTTCGGCACGCAGGTGAAGGACTTGGTCGCGCCCGTCGACGAGTTCGTCGCCGAACGCCTGCGCCTGGCCGGGACCGTCATGACCGGCAAGACCAGCACGCCGGAGTTCGGGCTGCCGGCCTACACCGAGCCGGAAGTCGGGCCGTGGGCTCGGACGCCCTGGGACCTCACGCGCTCGGCCGGCGGCTCCAGCGGTGGGGCCGCAGCAGCCGTCGCCGCCGGGCTCGCCCCTATCGCGCACGGGTCGGACGGGGGCGGCTCGATCCGCATCCCCGCCAGCTCCTGCGGCCTGGTCGGCCTGAAGACCTCGCGCGGACTCCTGCCCAACGGACCCATGCCCGAGGGGCCTGGCCGGCTCGGCGTGCAGGGCCCGCTTGCGCGCACCGTCGCCGACGCGGCCGCCCTGCTCGACGTCATGGCCGCATCGCTGCCGACCGCGACCTACCTCGCCGCGATCGACGATCCGCCCGCGTCGTTGCTCATCGGCCGCTATGCCACTCCCGTCATCGCCGAGACCCAGGTGCACGCAGAAGCGCTGGCGGCCTACGAGCTCGCGTCATCGATCCTCGAAGGACTCGGGCACCGCCTGGTCGACCTCGACGTGCCGCTGCCCCTGCACGCGGTGCCGCACTTCGAGCTCGTCTGGGCCGCGGGTGCCGCCGGCGTGCCGTTGGACGCCGCCGAGGAGGGCCAGGTGCGGCCGTTGACGCGATGGCTGCGGGAGCGCGGCAAGCAGTTGAGTGCCGAGGATGTCGCCGAGGCCGTTCGTTACATGCAACAGCATGCCCAGGCCGCACTCGACGCGTCCACGCACGTCGACCTCATCCTGACGCCGACTTTGGCCGACCTGCCGTCGCTGATCGGGAGCATTCGCAACGACGATGACCCGGCCGCGGACTTCGAGGCGCAGAAGAGGTTCACGCCCTTCACGTCTCCGTACAACATGACCGGGCAGCCTGCCATTAGTCTGCCTGTGCACTGGACGAATGACGGGCTGCCCGTGGGCATCCAACTCGTCGGCCGTCCGATGCAAGAGGCACTGGTGCTCAGGGTCGCCGCTCAGGTCGAGCGTGCGCATCCGTGGGCCCACCGACACCCGGAGGTCTGGTGACCGAACCGCAGGTGCCCGTCTGGGCGCCCGTCTCGGACGAGCTCGCGCAGTTGGCGGCCGCATACGGTGTGGCGACCGAGTACTGGGACCAGTCCGGCAACCACGTGAGCGTTGGCGCGGCCACGGTCGAGGCGGTGCTTCGCGCCCTGGGCCTGGACCCGTCCTCGGGTGCGTCGATCGTCGCGGCGCTTGAGGAGATCAGCCTGCGCAACTGGCGGCGCATGCTGCCGCCAGTCTTCGTGTCCCGGCAGGGCGAGGACCGGCGACTGTGGGTGCACATCCCGCACGGCGCAACGGTGCAGGCGTGGGTCGAGACCGAGGACGGCCAGCGTCTCGAGCTTTTTCAGATGGACTGGTGGGTCGAGCCCGTGCTGGTCGACGGGGCGCTCGTCGGCGAGGCGAGCTTCCGGGTGCCGGCCGACCTGCCGCTGGGGTGGCACACCGTGGTCGCCCAGAGCGAGGTCACCAGCGCGTCGATGCCCATCGTCGTGGCTCCGCACCACCTCGAGCCAGCCACCATCACCGGGCCTCGGCAGTGGGGCTTCATGACGCAGGTGTATGCCATGCGCTCACAGACCTCGTGGGGCCTTGGCGACCTTCACGACCTTCGGACCCTGGCCTCCTGGAGCGGCGCCGAGCTTGGCGCGGGCTTCGTGCTGATCAACCCGCTGCACGCGGCATCGCCGGTGGCGCCGATGTCGCCCTCGCCGTACCTGCCCGTCACGCGACGCTTCTCGAACCCGATGTACCTGCACGTGGAGGACATCCCCGAGTTCGTCAACCTGAGCGAGGCCGTGCACGACCGCATCGAGCAGCTCGCTGCGCAGCTGCGGCGGCTCAACGACACCGACGACCTCCTCGACCGCGATGCCGTCTGGGCGGCGAAGCGGGTTGCGCTTCAGGCCATCCACCTCGCCGGCATGAGCGATGAGCGGCGCGCCGACTACCAGGCCTTCGGGGACCAGCAGGGCGACGGACTTCGCGACTTCGCGACCTGGTCCGCGATCTGCGACGTCCACGGCCCGAACTCCGCCGACTGGCCGGCGGAACTGTCGCACCCCGCCTCGCCAGCAGTGGCCGCGTTCCGCGAAGAGCACGCTGACGCCGTCGACTTCCACAGTTGGATGCAGTGGCTCGTCGACGAGCAGCTTGCGGCCACTCAGAACGCCGCCGAGGAGGCGGGCATGGCCATCGGTGTTATGCACGATCTCGCCGTCGGGGTGCATCCCGAGGGCGCGGATGCGTGGGCGCTGCAGGACGTGCTCGCGCCGGGCGTCGGCGTCGGCGCCCCTCCGGACATGTACAACCAGCTGGGCCAGAACTGGCACCAGCCTCCCTGGCGTCCCGATGCGTTGGCCGAGGCCGCGTTCCTGCCCTACCGCGACATGCTCCGCACGGTGCTGAACCACGCGGGCGGCCTGCGCATCGACCACGTGCTCGGCCTCTTCCGGTTGTGGTGGGTGCCGGAGGGCTTCCCGGCTTACGCGGGCACGTTCGTTCGCCTCGACTTCGACGCCATGCTGAGCATCCTGATGCTCGAGGCGCACCGCGCCGGCGCGATCGTCGTCGGCGAGGACCTCGGGACGGTCGAGCCGTGGGTGCAGGAGGTCCTCGTCGATCGTGGGATTCTCGGGACGAGCATCTTGTGGTTCGAGGCCGTCGAGGGCCAGATCAAGGATCCGTTGGACTGGCGGAGCGAGGTGCTGGCAAGCGTCACCGTGCACGACCTCCCGCCGACCGCCGGCTACCTGCGCGACGAGCACGTGCGGATTCGAAGTGACCTCGGGCTGCTCACGACGCCGGCGGAGTTGGAGCGCGAGAACGCCGCTCGCGAGCGTGAGGCGTGGTCCGACGTACTCGTGCGGCATGCCTGGCTGGATCCCTACTCGGACCTGGAGTCCGACGAGGGCAAGGAGGACTTCATCGTGGCCCTGCATCGCGCGGTGGCCGCGTCGCCGGCGCGACTGATCGGCGTCTCCCTGCCCGATGTCGTGGGCGACCGCAAGGCGCAGAACCAGCCCGGCACCGACCAGGAGTACCCGAACTGGCGCGTGCCGATGTCTGATGCGGACGGTGTCCCGGTGCTCCTGGAGGACCTGCTCGACCGTCCCGAACTCATGGATCGCATCGTCGAGGCCGTCCGTTAGGGTGAAGCCGTGAGCCCGCTTGCTGCACTCCTTGCCTTCGTCGTGGCCCCGATCGCCCTCGGCGTCGTCGTGTACGTGCTCGTCTCGGCCGGGTCCTGGACCCGTTCGGGTCGCGCGAGTGCCGACTACGACGACGGCCCGTTCCTCGTGACCAGCGACGCCGCCGTGCCGAATCCGTCGCACCTGCCTCGTGAGATCGGCGAAGGACCCGAGGCCTATGTGGGAGGTGGCGCAAGTGCCAAGTGGTGAGGCCGGCTACGGACTTGATGCGCTGACGGACGTCAGCCCGCTGTCGGAGGCCCAGCGCTCCGACCTGCTGCGCATCGTGCAGCGCGCCCGGTCGATCTGCGGGTACGGGTTCGGCGTGTACGTCGGGCCGCTCGCCGATGGGCGGCAGTCCGCGATTGCGCAGCACGCGCAGATCGCTGACCCGGCGTCGGCGGTGCTTGTGGCCGTGGACCCGTCCGCTCACGTGATCGAGATCGTCACCGGCGTCGACGCCGCTGTGACGCTCGACAACCGCGCCTGCGAGCTTGCAGCTCTGGCGATGAAGTCCTGCTTCGCCGCGGACGACCTGGTCGGTGGCATCCGCGAGGGCGTCAACCTGCTGGCCGAGCACGCAAGGGCACCGCGCGTCCTGCACGTCGACGACATCTAGCCCCGGCCAGCGCCACCCCACCGCCCCACCCACTCGACGGAAGGGGATGGGGGTTAGGCGGTGGCGTCCCTGATGGTGGCGTCCTTGGCACGGGCGGCAAGGGCGCGGACGATGCCGTCGCGGCCCTCGATGATCAGCCGCCGCAGCGCGGAGTTGAGGTCGCCGGCGAGGAACCGGTCCGTGGCCACGAGGGTCTCCTCCTCGACGAGCAGGTAGGGGTAGAGGCCGACGGTGACCCCCTGGGCCGTATCGGTCGTCCCGTTCTGCCACACGCGAGGAAGTGCCTCGAAGTACCGATCGCGGTACGGGCGGATCTCGTCGAGCTGATCGGGCTGGACGAAGCCGCCGATCGTGGCCTCGGTGATGGCGTTCGCCAGGTCGGTCCGATCGAGGATGTCGGCCCACGCCAAGTCCTTGGCCACGGATGACGGCCGCGCCGCGCGGGCGTATGCGGCCTGGCGGCGCCCCGTTGCCGTGTCGTCAGCGGTGAGCTCAGCCTCGATGGCATCGTCGTCGAGGCGACCGAGCACGACGAGCCGATGCAGCAGCGACCAGCGAAGGTCAGTGTCGACGGCCAGGCCCTCCCAGACGACCTCACCGGAGAGGAGGCCGGCCACGACGTCGACCTGCGCCTTCGTCGTCGCTGAAGCCACGAAGACCTTCGCAAACGCCAGCTGATGGTCACTGGCAGGCGCGGCCGCGACGGCCAGTTCGTGCGTGGCGTCGGCGAGCCGCACCAGGTAGCCCGTGCGGTTCGCGGGCGCCGCGTACTGGTCGAGCGCCGAGCGCAGTTGGCGCAGCACCGTCTGCACGACACCGACATCGGACTCCCTGCCGATGGCCGACAGCACCAACGACAGGAAGTCGCCGGTCGAGACCTCGGCATCGCGGGTCATGTCCCAGGCGGCGGTCCAGATGAGCGCCCGGGCCAACGAGTCATCGAGGCTGGCGAGATGGGCGACGGCCGTCTTCCATGACCGCTCGTCGAGGCGAACCTTCGCGAACGTGAGGTCGCCGTCGTTGAGCAGAAGCAGGTCGGGCTGCATCGTGTTGCGCAACTGGGGGATCTGGGTCTGCGCGCCGACGACGTCGACCTCGAAGCGCTCGCGCAGCACGAGGCTGCCCTTCTTCAGGTCGTACAGGCCGACGCCGATGCGATGCGACCGCAACGTCGGGGGCAGGCCGACGGGAGTGGCGGGCGGCTCCTGCTCGATGACGAAGTCCGTCATCATCTGGTAGGCCCCGAGCTTGATGCGCGGGCGCAGGAGGTTGACGCCGCTGGTCTGCAGCCACTGCGTGGTCCACTCGCCGAGGTCGCGTCCGCTGGTGGCCTCGAGCTCGACCAGCAGGTCGCGCAGCTCGGTGTTGCCCCACGCGTGCTTGGTGAAGTACTGACGTACGCCCGCGACGAAGTCCTCCTCGCCGACCCACGCGACGAGCTGCCTGAGTGCAGAGGCGCCCTTGGCGTAGGTGATTCCGTCGAAGTTCACCTTGACCGCGTCCAGGTCGACCATGTCGGTGGCGATGGGGTGCGTTGACGGGAGCTGGTCCTGCCGGTAGGCCCAGTTCTTGCGCTGATTGGCGAAGGTGGTCCACGCGTCGGTGTAGCGGGTCGCATTGACGTTGGCCCAGTGCGACGCCCACTCGGCGAACGACTCGTTGAGCCACAGGTCGTCCCACCACGTCATCGTCACCAGATCGCCGAACCACATGTGCGCGAGCTCGTGAAGGATGGTGTTGGCACGCTGCTCGTACGCGGCGTCGGTGACGCGTGAGCGGAACACGTAGTCCTCGAGGATGGTCACGCAGGCGGCGTTCTCCATCGCGCCCGCGTTGTACTCCGGAACGAAGATCTGGTCGTACTTCTCGAACGGGTACGGCACCTCGAACTGGTCTTCGAAGAAGGCGAAGCCCTGCTTGGTGACCGTGAAGATCTCCTCCGGGTCGAGGAAGGCGGACATCGACTCGCGGCAGTACACGTCCAGGGGGTAGGTGCCGTACTTGCCGGTGTACGTGTCCGACGCGCGGTAGTACGCGCCGGCCACCAGCGCGGTGATGTAGGTGGAGATGCGCGACGTGGGCGCGAACGCCCACGTCGCGGTTCCGTCGCCGTGAACCGCGGGCTCGGGGGTCGGCGAGTTGCTGATGGCCTTCCAGTGCGACTGGCCGATCACGGTCAGTTGCCAGGTCGCCTTGAGGTCCGGCTGCTCGAAGCTCGCGTACGCGCGACGGGAGTCGGCCGTCTCGAACTGCGTATAGATGTACGTCTCCTTGTCGACCGGGTCGATGAGCCGGTGCAGGCCCTCGCCGGTGTTCATGTAGGAGCAGTCCGCGTCGACGACGAGCGTGTTGTCGGCCGCGAGGTCGGCCAGGGTGATGCGGTCATCCGCGAACGCATCAGGTCCGAGCTCGGTTCCGTTGAGCATGATCGAGCGGACGCTGGGCGCGATCAGGTCGATCCACGTCGAGCCACCCGGCTGGCGGCAGGAGAAGCGCACCGTGGTCGTGCTGTGGAACGTCTCGCCGTCAGTGGTGAGGTCCAGGAGCACGCCGTAGGAGTCGACTTCTATGAGGGCGGCACGCTCGCGTGCCTCGGCCCGGGTGATGTTGTCGCTTGTCGCCATCCCCGAATCCAACCACTATGACCTCCATGGAACACACGACGGCTGATTTCTGGTTCGACCCCATCTGCCCCTGGGCCTGGATCGCCTCCCGTTGGATGATCGAGGTCGAGAAGGTGCGCGACATTGACGTGCGCTGGCACGTGATGTCACTCGCGGTGTTGAACGACGGTCGCGAACTCCCTGAGGAGTACATCGACCTGATGGCCCGGGCGTGGATCCCTGTGCGGGTCGTCGTCGCCGCGCACGCGGCTCATGGCGACGCTGTCGTGCTCCCGCTCTACACGGAGATGGGCAACCGCATCCACCTCGACCAGCGGCAGGACTACGACCAGGTGTGTCGCGAGGCGCTCGCCGCTGTCGGCCTTCCGGAGGACCTCGCCGATGCCGGGACGTCGGACGTCTTCGATGACGCCCTTCGGGCCAGTCATGAAAGCGGCGTCTCCCTGGTCGGCATGGACGTGGGGACGCCCGTCATCGCTCTTCCCGGACCGGGCGGTGACCTCGTCGGCCTCTTCGGCCCGGTGGTGACCCCGGCGCCCAAGGGTGAGGAGGCAGGTCTGCTCTGGGACGGCGTCCGGCTGGTGTGCTCGACGCCGGGCTTCTTCGAGTTGAAGCGGACGCGGACGGTCAGTCCAACGTTCGACTAGCGATCCAGCGGTCACACCGCGATGAACGGCGGGCGCGAGGCGCCCTCGGGAACGGTCAGCGCGGTTCCATCGCGCCGTCGCGACGCGGTCCACAGGCAGGCAAGCGCGTCGAGTGCATCGTCTGTCGGGACATCGGCGGGGGCGCGGGACAGCAGCGCGTCGATGTCGGGCAGCCAGGTTCGCAGGGCTGCGATGCGCTGTCCGACGCCGGCGGCCGTCTTCTTGCCAGCCAGCGGTCCTCGTCCCGCCATCGCGCTGAACGACACCTCGGGGTGCGCCTCGACGACATCGGGGTTCAGGTTCGCCGCGAGGAAGTCATCGAGCGCGAGGACGCGACTGGCCAGCCCGAGCGCCTGACGGCTGACGCCCTTGCCCATCAGCTCCCTGCTGAGGCGCTGCACCTCGTCGTTGGGGGCCGCGAGTCCCAGTTCCAGGACTCGTCGGGGCGGGGTGGTGAACACACGCGAGGACGCACCAGGCAGGTGCGCGCGTGCCAGCCGGTCGCACTCCCGCTCGCCTTCGTCGAGCAGCCCGATCGGCATGTCGATGCCCACGACGGACGAGTCGGGAATCAGGGCTGCGATGTCGTGCACCTGCGCCGTGCGCCAGGCCAGTTCCTCGCCGTGGAGCGCTGCGGCGACCCACCCGCGCGGGTATCCGTCGATGCCGACCACCTGATGCACGGGCATGACGCCAGCCTGTCAGGATCGAGGGCGTGCCGGAGGGGAACGTCATCCATCATCAGGCCCGGCGCTTGGGCCGGGCCTTCTCACGACGCCCCGTGTTCGTCGACAGCCCGCAGGAGCGGTTCGCGGCGGGCGCCGCGATGGTGGACGCCCAGGTCGTCCGCAAGGTGGAGGCGCACGGCAAGCACCTGTTCATCGGCTTTGCCAACCACCTGTGGATCCACATCCACCTCGGACTGTTCGGCAAGTGGCAGATCGGGGCGGGGGAGGCGCCCGACGTCGTCGGGCAGGTGCGGCTGCGGCTTCGCTCCGCTACGGCCTACGCCGAGTTGCGCGGTCCGACAGTGTGCGAGCTGCTCACCGACGATGAGCGGAAGGCTGCCATCAGGCGGATCGGGCCTGACCCGATCCGTAACGACGCCGAGCCCGAGCGCGCCTGGGCGCGGGTGCATCGCAGCGGTGCGCCGATCGCTGCCGTCCTCATGGACCAGCGGGTCTTCGCGGGCGTCGGAAACATCTACCGCGCGGAGGTGCTGTTCCGCCACTGCATCAGCCCGTATCGGCCAGCGAGCGAGATCGGTCGCGAGGAGTTCGACGACATCTGGGCCGATCTGGTCGACTTGATGACGAGGGGCACGCGCCGGGGTCGCATCGATACCGTGCGTGACGAGCACCTGCCCGAGGTGATGGCCCGACCGCCGCGCGAGGACCGTCACGGCGGCGAGGTCTACGTATACCGCCGGGACGGTCGGCCCTGCCACCTCTGCGGGACGGAGGTTCGCGTCGCGGACCTGCAGGGCCGCAAGCTGTACTGGTGCCCTGCCTGCCAACGTGGCTAGGCCGTTCGCCGGTCGCTACGGTCATCGTGTGACCGATGCCGCGATGGACCAGCCCGATGTCGAACAGCTCGCCAGCCGCTGGTCGGCGGACCTCGCATCGTGGGCGATCCCCGACGAGATCCTGAGCCAGGCGGAAGAGGCACCCTGGGTCCATCCGGTGGCGATGTTCACCGTCGACGACGAGATCGCCGACTCGGTCTCGCATGAGCGCGCCCGCGCGGCCGTTCCCGACCAGGGCAACGTTCTCGACGTGGGCAGCGGCGGGGGACGGGCATCCCTGGCATTGGTGCCGCCCGCATCGATGCTCGTCGCCGTCGACCACCAGCAGGGCATGCTCGACGCCTTCGCCGAGGCCGCGTTGCGGCGAGGAGTGCGCTCGCACACGATCCTGGGGGACTGGCCCGCGGTTGCTGATGATGCGCCCGAGTGCGACGTCGTGGTGTGCCATCACGTCGCGTACAACGTCGCGGACATCCGTCCGTTCCTGACGTCACTCGATACGCACGCACGGCGGCGGGTCGTCATCGAGCTTCCGACGCGGCACCCGCTGAGCCACCTGAACCCGATGTGGAAGCAGTTCTGGGATCTGGACCGGCCCACGCGGCCCACGTCCGACGACCTGCTCGCCATCGTCCGAGCCATGGGCTTCGACGCGCATCAGGAGATCTGGCATGACGACGCCTGGGGGCGCCGCGTGGCGCTTCCGGACGCCGATCGCGTTCGCTTCGCCCGGATCCGCCTGTGTCTGACGGAGGACCGCGACGCCGAGGTGGCTGCAGCGTTGATAGCCGAGAACGACGCCCAGCCGCGCGAGGTGGCCACCATCTGGTGGGACGTCGACCACTGACCGCTTAGATGGGCCGGTGACCTACGACGTCGAACGCATTCGCGCCCGCATTCCCGCCCTCGCCGACGGCACCGCGTACTTCGACGGTCCCGGCGGCACCCAGACGCCGGACGTGGTCGCGCAGGCGATCGCTGACGCGCTGACCTCAGGCCTGAGCAACCGCGCCCGCGTGACGCAGGCGGAGCGGAATGCCGACGACATCACCCTCGAGGCGCGCCTGGCCGGTGCCGACCTCGTCAACGCAGACCCCGGGGGCATCGTCTTCGGACGCAGCATGACCGAGCTCACCTTCCAGGTGGCGCGCACGCTGGCGCAGGGCTGGGGACCCGGTGACGAGGTCGTCGTCACCCGGCTCGACCATGACGGCAACGTGCGGCCGTGGGTCACCTACGCGGAGCGCACCGGCGCGACCCTGCGCTGGGCGGAGTTCGATCCGCAGACCGGGATCCTCACCGCGGAAGACGTGCTGTCGCTGGTCAACGACAACACGCGCGTCGTGGCGGTCAGCGGCGCATCGAACCTCCTCGGCACGCGGCCCAATGTGGCGGCGATCGGCGCGGCGCTGGTGGATGCCGACGCGCTGTTCTACGTCGACGGCGTGCACCTGACGGCGCATGCTCCGATCGACATGCAGGCGATCGGCGCGGACTTCTACGTGTGCAGCCCCTACAAGTTCCTCGGGCCGCACCTGGGCATGCTGGCCGCGTCGCCGGCCTTGCTGGAGACGCTGCATCCGGACAAGCTCAGGCCGGCCACGGAGCAGGTGCCCGAGCGGTTCGAGCTCGGCACGCTGCCGTACGAGCTGCTCGCCGGCGTCACCGCCGCCATCGACGTCCTCGCCGATCTCGTTCCGGGCGACGAGGCGCAGCTGTCGCGTCGGGCCCGGATCGTGCGATCGATGACGGTCCTGGAGTCCTACGAGGACGAGCTGCACGACCGGCTTCGCTCAGGGCTCGAGGCGATCGCGGGCGTCCACTGCTACGGGCACGCGCCGCTGCGGACGCCGACGGAGTTGTTCAGCATCAACGGCGTGGAGTCGATGGACGTCTACGACGCACTTGCCCAGCACGGAGTCAACGCTCCGGCGGGTTCGTTCTACGCCCTCGAGGCATCGGAGTGGATCGGGCTCGGATCGCATGGCGCGGTTCGCGCGGGGCTGGCCCCGTACACCAATGCCGACGACGTGGACCGCTTGCTCGCGGGTGTCGCGGAGCTCGCTCAGCCCACGTAGCCGAGTTCACGCGTCGCCCACCCAGCGCGGCTCGTCACCGCCCGCCTGACCTGCGTCAGTGGTGGTTGGCGCGGATCCGTTTTGGGCAGCCACGTCGGACGCTGTTCCGGTGAGTTCGTCGGCCCAGGCGGCGTGCTCGCGCTCGGCCCAGGAGACCGGGACCGAACCGGTGCGCATGCCGAGCCGAGCTGTCGCGTCGTTGAAGGCCATGTAGATGTGCCCGCACACGACGACGAGGACGGCGAGGGCGAGCCAGTCATGCACGAACGTCGCGCCCGTGCGCAAGGCATCGGGGAACCTGCTGCTGAAGAACATCATCGTGCCGGTGAACAGCATGACGATCACGGCGCCGAGGGTGAACGCGGCGTTCAGCTTCTGCCCGGCGTTGAACTTGCCGACACGGATGCGTCCTGACCGCCGGTCGCGGGAGCGCAGCCACTGCCAGTCGGCGGGACGGAAGCGGTTGAGGCGGCTCGCATCGTCGCGGAAGGCGCGCGAGAACAGGGCGACGAGCAGCGCGATCGGCAGCGCGAAGCCGGCCACCTCGTGGATCACGCGAACTATCTGACGGTTGCCGACGAGTCCGCCGAGGTCGGGTACGTAGAGCAACGCCGCGGTGACGAGCAGGACCCCCATGAGGATGCCGAGCACGCGGTGCGTCCAACGCTCGCCTACGGAGAACCGTGGCAGGACGGTGGCCGCGTCAGACGACAGGGTCATCGCTGCGCCCGTTGGACTTGCCGACCCACGCATCGACGTCGTAGCCGCGGTCCTCCCAGTAGCCGGGGATGACCTTGTTGGTGGCCTCGATCCCGGAGAGCCACTTGATCGACTTGTACCCGTACATCGGCGCGACCAGCAGTCGAACGGGAGCCCCGTGTTTGTCCTCGATCGGCTTGCCGAACATGCTCGTGGCGACGAGCACGCCCGGTTGACGCGCCTGCTCCATCGTCAACGACTCGGTGTACTCCCCGTCGAAGGAGGTGAACCGCACCGCGGTCGCGCCGGCCTCGACGCCGGCGGCGTCGAGCAGGTCACTGAGCAGGACCCCCGACCACGGGACGTCCGCCACGCGCCAGCCGGTGACGCACTGGAAGTCCTTGGTCATCGAGGTCTGGGGCAGTGCGGCCAGTTCGGTCAGGCTGAGTGACATCTCCTTGGCGACGAGGCCGGTGACCGCGAGCCGGTAGGTCTTCGCGTCGAAGGACGGGTAGCCGCTCGTCACGGTGTAGATGCGGAACCCGCCGGCCGCCGGGATGACCGCGCCGAGTGCCGGCGCGGTCGAGGCCACGACGTCGCTGACGCCCTGGGACAGCCAGCGGCCGGCCAGAACGCCGACAGCGCCCAGGCCGACCATTCCGAGGACGATGCGCCGGCCGACCGGCGTGCCGCGCTCCTCTGGTTCGGTCGTCATCTGGCTATGGGAACACACATTCGGGCGTCCGGCCATCCCGCCTTCGTCAGGCGGGCGGCGCCAGGGTGCCGGTGAAGCGCGCCGCCGCTCCCGCGCAGCCGTTGATGCCGTCGGCGCCGCGCCGGCCGAGCGCCAGGCCGTTTCGGTACATCGTGAGTCGAGTCGCGGCGCCACCGTGGGCGACGATCTGCGTCTCCTTGGGGAACCTGAAACCCGGCTTCATGCGGTCGAGGTCGCCACCGAGTTCGGCCATCGTGGCAAGTCCCGCCCAGCTGATGAACGGACTGTCGCGCCAGCGGCCGGTCGCTGCGGCACGACCCTGCACCCACCCGGCCATGCAGTCCGCGGAGAGTTCGAATGCCGAGCGGTAGCGGTCCGCCATCCGCGATGGTCCCTGACCCTTCGCGTAGTAGTAGGCGTCGATCCCGCTCGCGTACTGGACCCAGTGCCCGAGCTCGTGCGCCAACTCCGTGGCCGCACCCTGGTTAGGCAGCCCCCGGAGGAGCCTGGCCTGGCTGCGGTGGAGCCGTCGTGCATCCGACGCCAGGACTCCCTGCCGACGTGCCTCCCGGGCGTACTCGCGCGTCCAGTACGGCGACGCGGGTGCGCTCACGTACACGGTGACGCTCTTGTCGCACCAGAACGATGCGACGGCGAAGTCGCCCGCGGTGGCGTCGAAGCAGGGATTGAGCGGCACGCGGGTGAAGATGCTTATCGTCGGCGGCGTCGCCGATCGTCCTCGAGCGGCGAGTTCGGGCGCCCACAGGGCGGTGTAGGCGGCCGCAGCTGCCGCGATGCACGAGCGGAACGACGCGGGCGTGCGCTGAGGTGCGCAGAACGCCGGTCCGGCCGCGGTGGGCGCCGCAGCCGCGACGGCGACCGGATGAAGCGCGGCCGCCGCCAGGACGATGGCCAGGGTCAGCGTCGAACGACGGCTCATTCCTCGGCCATGGCCAGCAGGGTGGTCACGGTCGCCCAGTTGCGGGCCGTGCCGTTGAGTGAGGCCAGTCGCCCCTTGGTGGTCAGTGCCTTGGCGAGTTCGCTGATGCCGAACCCGCCCGGGGTGTGCAGGTACAGCGTCGATCCGATCACCTTCAGTGAGTCGTTCGAGCCGCTTCCTGTGAACTTCGCGCTGAGCTCGTCCAGTCGCGCGCGGGCAGCCGCATCGGGTTCGCCTGGCAGGAAGATCGCGTGCAGTCGCTTGTGGTCCTTCTCGGCCGGGTACGGATTTCCTGCGACGACTCGTGCCAGATCGGCAAGGGCGAGGGCGATGACCGGGACGTCGACGCCGAACTCCTCGGCGATCGACCCCGCGACAGTGCTCGCGACCTTCGCCGACGACGCCCGCGAATCGACGAGCACGTTGCCCGACTGGATATAGGTGCGGACCCGCGTGAAGCCATCCCTCTCGAGTCGCTCGCGCAGGGCCGCCATCGGGACCTTGCTGTTGCCGCCGACGTTGACACCGCGAAGGAGCACGACGTGTGTGGGCATGACGCCCATCCAAGCCGACTGGTCATAAAGGCGGAAGGGTTTTGCCTCTGGTAGACACCGGGGCCCGGCGGTACTCTGGAGGCCACGACGCGAGTGGAGGGCCAAAGATGACTGTCTGCATGCCCCCTCGCGTCCGAGTTCGCTGAATCACTCTGCGTCGGACGCCAGTTCCCCACCCGTGACGGCGGTTTCATGCCGTTCGACCCCTGGAGCCTGCGTTGTCCTTCACGACCCTGCACGACCTCGGCTGGCAGTCGAGCGAACCGTCAGCCGAATCCCGCACCCGCCCAGCCCGCGTCCTTCATCAAGGCCGCGGTGGCTGGCGCGTCCATGACGGCTCATCCGAGCTTCTCGCTCGGGGCCGGACGAAGTCGCTGTCGCCGAAACCCGTGACCGGGGACTGGGTTCTCATCAGTGACGACCTGGGCACCTGCCTGGTGGAGGACGTCCTGCCCAGGCGCACCACCTTGTCTCGTGCCGAGTCCGGCGGTAGAAGCGAGGAGCAGGTCATCGCCGCCAACGTCGACGTCGTCGCGGTGTGCACTCCAGCCGATGCCATCAACGGGCGGCGCCTTGAGCGCGAGCTCACCGCCGTATGGTCGTCGGGCGCCAGCCCTCTCGTCGTCGTCACGAAGTCCGACCTCGTCGACGACCCGGGCACGGTGGTCCGCGCCGCGGAGGCGGTGTGCGTCGGTGCAGATCTCGTGATCGTCTCGTCCCGCGATGGCGACGGGCTTGAGGCCGTGCGAGGGCGGGTCCCCTCGGGAGTGACCATGGCGCTGATCGGGCCGTCGGGAGTCGGCAAGAGCAGCCTGGTGAATGCGCTGTGCGGCCACGAGGTGCTCGCCACGGCGACCACTCGCGGGGACGGCAAGGGCCGGCACACGACGACATCGCGACACCTGATCGCCTTGCCCGGTGCGGGCCTCCTCCTCGATACCCCGGGCATGCGCGAATTCGCACCGTGGGTTGATGGCGAGGGCCTCGGCGAGACTTTCGCTGATCTCGACGAGTTGGCTCTCGCGTGCCGATTCAACGACTGCCGTCATGGAAGCGAGCCCGGGTGCCAGGTGCTCATCGCTGCAGCGTCGGACGAGACGGTCGCTGAACGGCTCGAGAGTTGGCGGCGGCTCCAGCGAGAGCTTGCCTGGCTCGCTCGTCGTCACGACGGCCGATTGATGGCCGAGGAGCGCCGGAAGTGGGCGGTGATCTCGAAGTCGGTGCGTTCGGTCACGCGACCCTGACTGTTGGGCCGAGTACTGCCGGCCTACATCGCGTCGAACGTCTCGTACACCTCGACCGTGCCACCCGCTGCCAGGTGCGGGCACGACTTCGCGATGGCGGTTGCGGCGTCCAGGCTGTCCGCCGAGATCACGGAGTATCCGGAGATTCCGGACGCCCCGCCGTCGCTCACCGAGCCATCCGGGGCGACCGAGGCTGACGGCCCGGTCGGGTTGCCGGGATCGGCGACGGCCTTGTCGATGGTGGTGAACCAGGCGATCCACTCATCCATGATCGCCTTGCCCTCGTCCTCGGTTGCGGGCTGTGTCGCGTCACCGGTGTACGCGAGCAGGTACTTCGCCATGGCAGTGCCCTTCTCTGGTAGCCAGCCCAATCGGCTGTGTGGTTCCGCGGAGTGTGGCAGGGGCGGAGGTGTCGAACAAGGCCCCGCGAATGAATGACGGGCGACAAAAGGGGGCGTGGACAACCGGGGTACCGCAGCCACTGTCAGAATCGCAGACGTGACGGGGCCTTTCGCGAACGCGATCATCATCCTTTCGCTGGTCCTTGCCATTTTCGCGTTCGTCCTCGCGATCGTGAACCGGACGCGGCCGCTGGCGATCCTCGTCGGTGCGGCGATCCTGGAGATGTTGCTGCTGGCCTTCTTCGTGGGCGGGATCGTCCAGATGATCGGAAGCGACCACGACTTCGCGCGAGCGGAGTTCGTCGGCTACCTTCTCGCCTGCGCGGCGGTGGTTCCAGCCGCGGTGTGGTGGGCGTGGGGTGAGCCCACGCGCGCCAGCATGGTGGTGCTCGGCATTGCGTTTTTGATCATGCCGATCCTCGTCGTGCGCACTCAGCAGGTATGGGCAGGCCCAAGTGCCTGAGGACGAAGGGTCATCTGCAGAGGCGACGCCGGCCCGCGCCACCAATCGCGGCTTCGGCCGCGTCCTCGTGCTGATCTACGGCATCTTCGCGCTCGCGGCGACCGCCCGTTCGCTGGTGCAGATCGCCACGAAGTTCAATGAGGCACCGATCGCCTACCTGCTGTCCGCGTTCGCCGCGGCCGTGTACATCGTGGCGACCGTTGCTCTGGCGCGCGGCGACCGTACGTCGCGCAAGGTGGCGACCGTCGCCATCTCCATCGAACTGGTGGGAGTCCTGCTCGTCGGTGCCGCCAGCCTGCTGTTCCCGGCCGAGTTCCCGAAGGCCTCGGTGTGGTCCGGCTTCGGTCGCGGCTACGGCTTCGTGCCTCTCGTACTTCCCTTCGTCGGCCTGTGGTGGCTGCATCGCACGAGGCCATCGTCCGACTAAGACGCTCTCAGCTGGCCATCGGTCTTCACCTAGGCCCACAATCGATATGTGGTCACGGCATCGATCGATACTCGGCCCCACCGCGCCGGAAGCCGCGTTGGCTATGTCATCGCGGTGGTCGTCAATGCTGCTCTCTTGATCGTCATCAATGTGAGACCGGGCTGGCACTCCTTCGACTTCCTGACCGATGCGTTCGCCGAGGTGCTGCCGATCGTCAATCTGTCACTCGTGGTCGGCATCGTGGTCAACGCCGCCTACCTGGCCTTCAATCCCCGATGGTTCCGCTCCTTGGGGCAGTTGCTCATGGCCAGCGTCGGGTTGCTGGTCGCGTGGCGACTGCTGGTGGTCTTCCCATTCGAGTCGGAAGCCGGTTGGGACGCCCTTGCCCGCAGTCTGCTGGTGCTGGCACTCCTTGGGTCGGGTGTGGGTGTCCTCGTTTCGCTTGTGCACCTCGTGCGGGGAAGTGCCCGATAAGGGGTCGTACGACTAACGGCTAATGGTGCGCGGCGACGGGATAGGGCATCGTCTGACTCCCCGAAAGACCTGGTCGGTTCCCCGCCGGCCAGCAAGGCAAACCCGCGCCGAGCTGTTGATCTGGTTGTCCCAACACCCCTGGGTCAGATGAACCCTCGTAGCCCCCCGGCGACTCCCGATCCGACCCCCGAAGGGTCGGGAGTCGCCTATCCCCTTTCTTGGGGGTTATTGGCTTCAGGCCTGTTGCTTCGTCCTGCGTTCCCAGACAATGCAAGGCATGCGCCTGCCGTTTGGGGTTTCGCGGGGCGCTCCCGGGGGATCCGTGAGTGTTGCTCGTGCTGTCGCCGTGTTCGCGATCACGGGCGCCGTGACGCTGCTCATCCTCGTCGCCTCCCTGGCCTTCCTGCTGTCGAAGACGGGGCACGAGGAGGCCATCCGCGATGCCCAGCGGATCACCGACGCCTACGGCGAGGCAGCCGTCCAGCCTGCACTCGATGACGCGATCCTGCGATTCGAGCCGGCGGCGTCAGCAGCCTTCGCCCAGACAATGAAGGAACGGCTGGCCAGCAGCGGATTCGTCCGCGTGAAGCTCTGGGGCCCGGACGGCACCGTCGTCTACAGCGATGAGCCGAGACTGGTCGGACAGCGCTTCCCCTTCGACGATGAAGCAGTTGAGGTCCTCGCCACCGGCGTGACCCTTGCTGAAGTCAGCGACACCACCAAGCCGGAGAATCACTTCGAGGACAACAGAATGCCGTTGCTCGAGGTGTACCAGAAGCTGACTACGCCGCAGGGGGCTCAGGTGCTCTTCGAGGCCTATGTGCCCTTCGACGCGGTGCAGGCCCAGGGTCGCGAGGTGTGGATGAGGTTCGCGCCGTTCGTCAGCCTCGGACTGGCCTTGATGTGGCTTCTGCAACTGCCGATGGCGTGGTCGATGGCCAACCAGTTGCGAGCCGGGCAGGAGCAGCGCGAGCGACTCCTGCAGCGTGCTCTGGACGTGTCCGACACCGAGCGACGCACCCTCGCCGCAGACCTCCACAACGGCGTGGTCCAAACCCTGGCGGGAATGGCCTTCACGTTGGGTGCGCTCGAACAGCACCTGCCCGCGGACACGGCGCCGGAAACGCGGGCGCAGGTGAGTGAGGCTTCCGAGGCCGCAAGGGCGGCGATCCGTGAACTGCGCTCGATGCTCGTCAACCTCTACCCGCCGACGTTGCGCAGTTCAGGTCTCGAGCCGGCCCTCAACGACTTGGCCGCCCACCTGCAGGCAAGAGGCATCTCGGTCGAGGTGACGACTGACCTCCCAGATCGCCCGTCGGCGCAGGCGGAGGCGCTCTTGTACCGATGCGCTCAGGAGGCGCTTCGCAACGTCATCAAGCATGCGGCCGCCCAAGAGGTAGACATCCACGTGGGTGCGGACGAGGGGTCGTGGCGACTCACCGTCACCGATGACGGCGGCGGCTTCGCCCGGAGCGAGTCTGCGCCGGCGGGGAACCTGCCCGGTGAGCGCATGGGCCTGCGTCTGCTGTCGGAGATGCTCGAGGATGCCGATGGCTCCCTCCGCATTGAGCCTGGCGTGTTCGGCGGCACCGTCTTCACGGTTCTGGTTCCGCGGCGTGTGAATGAGGCGGTGACGGTATGACGGCAGCAGCAGAGATCCTGAATACCGACGAGGCTCCGATCCGCGTCCTGATCGTCGACGACCACCCGCTGGTGCGCGGTGGACTCGTGTCGTTGCTCGACGGCGTCGCGGACATCGAGGTGCTGGGCGCGGTCGAGACCGGCGAGGAAGCCGTCCTCGTCGGTCGCAAGACCCAGCCGGACGTCGTCTTGATGGACATCCAGTTGCCGGGGATCGATGGGATCGAGGCGACGCGAGGCCTGATGGCGATGGCGTGCCCGCCCGCGGTCGTCGTGCTCACCTCCTTCTCCGACACCGACCGCATCATCAGTGCCTTCGAGGCCGGGGCGGTCGGCTACTTGCTGAAGGATGCGACGCCCGACGAGGTGCTGTCCGGCGTGCGCGCTGCGGCCCATGGTGAGTCACCGATCGCGCCGAGGGCAGCCCGCGCGCTCGTGACCAGGACATGGCAAGCGCAGGCGTCCGCCAAGACGGCCAGCGACCACGTTGCCCCGGTGGCTGCACCGGCAGCAGACGCTCCACGCCTGACAGATCGCGAAGTCGACGTGCTCAAGCTGGTCCGACACGGTCACCCGAACAAGCAGATCGCCAGGAGGCTGGCGATCAGCGAGGCGACCGTCAAGGCTCACCTGACGAGCATCTTCCAGCGCATCGGCGTGCGCGACCGCACGCAGGCTGCGCTGTGGGCGTTCGAGAATGGCCTCTGATCCGGTAGGTCGCATCGACCTGTCCGCCTAGGCTGGCACGGTGGCCCGCTTCTTCGACGTCCATCCGGACAACCCGCAGCAACGAGCCATCAGCCAGACCGTGGAGATCCTGCTCGCCGACGGCGTGATCGTCTTCCCGACCGACACGTCGTTCGCACTCGGCTGCCGCATCGGCAACGCGTCCGGACTCGAGCGCATCCGCGAGCTTCGGCAGTTGGACGCGCGCCACCACTTCACGTTGGTGTGCGACGACTTCAGTCAGATGAGCGAGTTCGTCCAGGTCGGCAACTCGGCGTTCCGTGCCATCAAGGCGTCCACGCCAGGCCCCTACACGTTCATCCTCCCGGCAACCAAGGTCGTGCCGCGCAGACTGCTGCATCCGAAGAAGTTCACCGTTGGCGTTCGCATTCCTGGGACGCCGCTGGTCAAGGCGCTCATCGCCGAGTTGGGGGAGCCGCTCGTGTCGAGCACGCTGCTTCTGCCAGGGGATGAGGGGCCGATGTCGCAGGGCTGGGAGATCAACGAGCGGCTGGACCATCTGGTCGAGGCAGTGGTCGACACGGGCGAGACACCGGGCCTGATGTCGACGGTCGTCGACCTGTCGGGCGCTGAGCCGGAGGTCGTTCGCGTCGGCGCCGGGGATCCGTCCCGCTTCGAATGAGCGAAGGACCCGCTCTGCGAGCGGGTGACCGGGTCCGTCGGAAGCGCTGTACCCAATGTGACCGGTGACCGCGATCGCCGCATTATGCTGCAGGCTTGCGGGAGTGCGATTATCTGCGATTCCCAACCCCCGGGAGGCACCGTCGGCGAGAGCCGCCGGCCACAGATTTGGAGATTCCATGAAGGTTCTGCTGGTCGGAGTCGGTACCGTCGGAGAGGCCATTGCGCGGCTGAGCGCGGGTCGGCCGTGGCTGGAGCTGATGGTGCTCGCCGGTCACGACGTCGATCGGGTCCGCGAGGTGGCGGACTCGATCGGAGATGCCGCGAGCCATCCCGTGGAGTACCTCGACGCGTCGGACGCAGGCGCCGTGGAGGCCCTTGCCCGGGCCTACAACGTTGACCTCGTCATGAACGCGGTCGATCCCCGCTTCGTGATGCCGGTATTCCGGGGCGCGCTTGCCGCGGGTGTGAACTACATGGACATGGCGATCAGCCTGTCCACGCCGGACCCCACCGACCCCTACTCCCGGACTGGGGTCAAGCTGGGCGACGAGCAGTTCGCGATGGACGAGGAGTGGCGCGACGCAGGCCGGCTCGCACTGTTGGGGCAGGGAGTCAGTCCCGGACTGGCCCAGGTGTTCGCGGCCCACGCGGCAAAGTACCTGTTCGACGAGATCCACGACATCAACATCCGTGCGGGCGGCGACCTGCGCATCGAGGGCTACCCGTTCGCGACCGTGTTCTCCATCTGGACCACGATCGAGGAGTGCCTCAACCCGCCCCTGGTGTACGAGAAGGACCGGGGCTTCTTCACGCTGCCGCCGTTCGCGGAGCCGGAGCGCTTCATCTTCCCGGAGGGCATCGGTCCGGTCGAATGCGTCCACGTGGAGCACGAAGACGTCGCGATGATCCCCCGCGTGATGGACGTTCGCCGTGTGACCTTCAAGTACGCGCTCGGCGCGGAGTTCATCGGAGCGCTGAAGGTGCTGCACGCCATTGGTCTGGACCGCACCGACCCGATCGACGTGGACGGCCAGCAGGTCATACCGCGCAACGTGGTCGCGGCCCTCGTCCCGGATCCCGCGACGGTCGGCGATCACATGATCGGCCGGGCGATCCTGGGCACGCACGTGACCGGGCTCAAGGACGGAAAGCCGCGCGAGGTCTTCAGCTACCAGATGTGCGACGCGGAGGACATCGTGCGCCGCTTCGGACTGCAGCCCGTGGGGTGGCAGGCCGGCTTCAACGCGGTCGTCGCGATGGAACTGCTGGCCGAGGGCGTGTGGCAGGGAACCGGCGTTCTCACCGCGGAGTCGTTCGATCCCGATCCCTACCTCGCCATTCTCGACCGAGATGGCATCTACCACGCCACGGTCGAGATCGAGCCAGGTCGCGCCTTCGCTTGACCACGCGGCGGCGGAAATGATCCGTGACGCGCGGCCGCTGACCTGAAGGGCCCGACACGTTATAGGCGTGTATCGCGTTGGCTTGGTGCGCCCCCGACGCACCGACAGTGACGACTACCTTGCGGGGCGGCTCGTCCCGGCGGTGCGGCGGTGAGCCGTCACTCGAACTGTGGTCCGCCTATCGGGATATCCGAATGGTGGCAGATGGATTGGAATATTCCGATAGAAATTCACTATCGGAATATTCTCATAGTACTGTTGGTCCATGGCTCTCACCGGTTCCGTCTCGAGCCCGCAGGCCCTTGGTCGTCTGCTGCAGCAGGCGCGGTTGTCCCAGGGGCTCTCGCAGCAGCAGGTGGCCGACCAGCTCGGGATCAGCCAGGCCTATGTCTCCGAACTCGAGAGCGGCAAGACGTCCCTGGCATTGACGCGGGTCTTCGACGTCATGCGGCTGACGGGGATGACGCTCATGGCCGAGATCCCCGAGGACTCCACTGATGCCTAGCCTCGAGGTGCACCTCTACGGCATGCATGTCGGTGATCTCGAAGGCGAGACGTGGCGCGACTTCGACTTCGTCACCACCCCCGAGGCAGTCGAGCGGTTCGGGGTGGGCAGCACGGTCTTGTCGGAGTCCGTTCCGCTGGTTCCGCACCAGCCGCGCGGAAAGGCAGCTCGGCGACGCGTGTTCTTCGACGAACTGCTGCCCGAGGGACTGGCCAGGCAACGGCTGGCCGATCGCGCGCGCGTCACACCCACGGACACGCTCGGGCTGCTGGCCGCCTACGGGCGCGACGTCGCCGGTGCCGTCCAGGTCATCGACCCGACCGCCCCCGATGTCACCGAGACTCCTCGTGCTCGCGCCCTGTCGACGGCTGACATCGTCGACCTGCTCGACGACGTGGCCGCGTTCCCGCTCGGGAATGCACCAGTGTCGGGCAAGGCCTCCCTCGCCGGTGTGCAGGAGAAGGTGCTGCTCGCGCGCGTCGACGAGCGCTGGGCGCAATGCCTGTACGGCAATCCATCGACGCACATCCTCAAGCCCGTGTCGCGGCCGCATTCCGACATGATCTACAACGAGGAGTACGCCTCGCGCCTGGCTCGGGCGCTCGGTCTTGCTCCCTATGCCACGTGGATCGAGTCCTTCGAGGGTACGGATGCGCTCGTGATCGAACGGTACGACCGTGACGACACGATCCTTGGGAGCCGGCTCCACCAGGAGGACTTCAATCAGGTCCTCGGCGCGTCCGGTGCCGAGAAGTACCAGGAGCATGGAGGCAAGGTCAGCCTCGGCCGCATTGCAGCATTCGTTTCCAGTGCCCAGGGTCGCGAGGGACTGGAGCAACTGCTCACACTCGTCACGCTCGCCGTCGCCGTCGGCAACCTCGACATGCACGCCAAGAACATCTCGCTGCTCCACCCGCCGGACGGCTCGGCACGGCTGGCACCGGCATACGACATGGTGCCGTTGACCCACTACCCAGGCATCGACGGACGCATGGCCATGACGATCAACGACGTCTACGGGCACTCACGCATCGTCCGCCGCGATCTGGTCACAGAAGCAGTTCGCTGGGGTCTGGGTCAGGCCCGGGCCGAGGCGGTAGTCGAACAATCCGTGACGGTCATCCGCGCAACACTGCAGCAGGAGACACCCCACGTGCGATCAGTCCCCAGCCTTCCTCACCTCATCGACGCGTGCCTGGCGCGCGTTGAGGCCGACAGGTAGGCATCAACTGGCCACGAGGGTTGTCACCTTGGCGACTGCCTCGGCGTAAAGATCGCGGGCGACTTCGAGGTCGTAGTCGATCTGGACGTTGATCCAGAAGCGGTCGTCGACGCCGAGGGCCTTCGACAGGCGCAGGGCAGTGTCGATCGAGATGGCGCGCTTGCCGCACACGACCTCGCCCGAATTGCACGTTTTAGGCGATCTCTGGCGTACGCGACACGCCGTCTTGGGCCATTGGCGGGCCATTAGGAGGACCCAAAAGGGCGGTTTTGAGCCCAAGAGAGGATTGCCTACTGGGTCGCTAGAAAAGCGAAAACCCCTTGATACCAAGGGGTTTTCGGTGGAGCGGGTGACCGGGATCGAACCGGCATGGCCAGCTTGGAAGGCTGGGGCTCTACCATTGAGCTACACCCGCGAGGTGCCCGCCAAGGATAGCCAACGGACCTCCGCTCACTCAGTTGAGTGGTGAGTTGTCGGGCATTCCAAGCCAGAACGCCCGACAACTCACCACTCGTCGCGGGGGGCTGAGGTGCCGGCGGGTAGGTTCCGCCCTATGTCCCGACCGCTACGCATCGCCTGGCTGGTGTACCGCGGCAACCCGCACTGCGGCGGTCAGGGCGTCTACACCCGGCACGTTGCCCGCGAGGTGGCCGCGCTCGGCCACCACATCGAGGTCCTGTCGGGCCAGCCGTGGCCCCAGCTCGACGATCCCAACCAGCTCGTCGAGGTTCCCGGCCTGGACCTGTACCGGCAGCCGGACCCGTTCCGCGTGCCACGCCCGTCGGAGTTCCGCGACACCATCGATGCGCGGGAGTTCGCCCTCATGTGTACGGCCGGCTTCCCGGAGCCGTGGGCGTTCAGCGAGCGCGCCCGTCGGCTGCTGAAGTCACGCCGCGAGGACTTCGACCTCGTCCACGACAACCAGTGTCTTGGCTCCGGCATCGTCGGGATGATGAACGACGGCTGGCCGGTGTCGGCGACGATCCACCATCCGATCACCGTCGATCGCGAACTCGACCTCGCGCACGCCAAGTCGTTCCGTCGGAAGCTCTCGATGCGGCGGTGGTATGGCTTCCTGAAGATGCAGATCGGGGTCGCCCGCAAGATCCCGCGGATCATCACCGTCTCGGAGTCGAGTCGCCGTGACATCGCGGCGCAGATGGGCGTGGACAGCGAGCGCATGACGGTCGTGCACATCGGAGTGGACCCATCGATGTTCCGGCCGATGCCGGACGTGGCCCGCGTGCCCGGACGCCTGATGACCACGGCCAGCGCCGACGTCCCGATGAAGGGGCTGTCCGACCTGCTGGAGGCGCTCGCCAAGGTGCGCGTCGAGCGGCCGGATGCGCACCTGGTCGTCATCGGTCGACTCAAGGACGAGAGTGCCGTGCCCGTGCAGCTGGACAGACTCGGGCT
>Ga0194043_1000054_pt1 | contig 45474 bp, 44 predicted proteins | sample JunL4415m_MetaG_FD_161274 | JGI IMG/M metagenome (GOLD analysis project Ga0194043, IMG submission 161274) | Anoxic zone freshwater microbial communities from boreal shield lake in IISD Experimental Lakes Area, Ontario, Canada - Jun2016-L442-15m | ecosystem: Environmental > Aquatic > Freshwater >...
GGTCGTCGGCCTGATCAAGCTGCAGATCCAGGCCGGGCAGGCCAACCCCGCCCCGCCGGTCGGTCCCGCGCTCGGTCAGCACGGCGTCAACATCATGGAGTTCTGCAAGGCGTACAACGCCGCCACGGAGAACCAGCGCGGCAACGTCATCCCGGTGGAGATCAGCGTCTACGAGGACCGCAGTTTCACCTTCGCGCTGAAGACTCCGCCCGCGGCCCGGATGCTACTCAAGGCAGCCGGTGTGCAGAAGGGTTCGGCCGAACCGCACAAGACCAAGGTCGCCAAGGTGACCTGGGCTCAGGTGCGCGAGATCGCCGAGACCAAGAAGGAAGACCTCAACGCCAACGACATCGACCAGGCCGCCAAGATCATCGCCGGCACCGCCCGGTCGATGGGCATCACGGTCGAATAGCGAAGGCGGTTCGACCCGACAGCACGGTCGAATAGTGTTGTCCCACAACTGAATAGAACCGTGGGAGGGCCCGCTTCGGCCTGATCGACCACAACTCCAACACAACAGATTGGAATCACCATGAGCAGGAACAGCAAGGCATACCGCGAGGCCGCCGAGAAGGTCGATCGCGACAAGCTTTACACCCCACTCGAGGCGGCGAAGCTCGCCAAGGAGACATCCTCGAAGAAGCAGGACGCCACCGTTGAGGTTGCGATCCGCCTGGGTGTTGATCCCCGTAAGGCCGATCAGATGGTGCGTGGCACCGTGAGCCTGCCGCACGGCACCGGTAAGACCGCCCGCGTCGCGGTGTTCGCGGTGGGCGAGAAGGCCGAGCAGGCCATCGCCGCCGGCGCCGATATCGTCGGAAGTGACGATCTGATCGAGAAGATCCAGGGCGGCTTCCTGGACTTCGACGCCGCAATCGCCACTCCTGATCAGATGGCCAAGGTGGGCCGGATCGCCCGCGTGCTGGGCCCGCGCGGCCTGATGCCCAACCCCAAAACCGGCACCGTCACCCCGGATGTGGCCAAGGCCGTCACCGACATCAAGGGCGGCAAGATCAACTTCCGCATCGACAAGCAGTCCAATCTGCACTTCATCATCGGCAAGGCTTCGTTCGATGAGAAGAAGCTCGCAGAGAACTATGGCGCCGCCCTCGATGAGGTACTGCGGGCCAAGCCGTCGTCATCCAAGGGCCGCTACCTGAAGAAGGTCACCGTCTCCACGACCACCGGCCCGGGCATCCCGGTCGACCCCGCGGTGACCAGGAACTTCACCGAAGAGTAGTGAACGCCCAATTCATCGCTGCAGTGCCGCAGCAGAAGCAGTGCGATGATGCTGATGGCTGCGTTGCGTCACGGCTGGGGGGCCGGTAGTTCCGCTTGAATCAGCGGCCGAATTTTCTTGGCCAGATACCGCTGCCCGGCCAGGTTGGGGTGAATGCCATCTGAGCCGATAAGCCCGGAGTCATCCCATAGCCAGCCTTGCTCCAACGGATCGACGAACTCAGCACCAGTCCCCGCCGCTTCATCGCGGACGATGTCGCGTACCCGCCGAACTTCGGCGGGAACTTCGGGACGTGGCCAGGCCGGGCCAATAACCAGCAGGTGGGCTTTTGGGGCGGCCAGCCGGGCGGCCTTGAGGGTTTGACGCACGGCGGCCTTGAGCGCCTCAGGCGGAACGGTCATATCGTTGGCGCTGCCGAAGAACACCATCAACTCGGTCGACTGCTGGATCACTTCGGCTTTGTCATCGAAGACTCCGCCCCGGTGTCCGGGGTGTGCGTAGCCGGCACCACCCTCACCAGAGACTGTGGGCGAGATGGAGTAGCCCTCGCCGCGCAGGGCCCTCCATGTCATGGCCGGCCATACGTCGGGATCCTCGCCGTTGTCCCTCGGGCCGGTTGTGTACGAGTCGCCGACGACCACGATTTGTTCGCCGGTTGGGGACATGGTGGGTGATGAGCATGCCGAAAGGACCACCATCATGGCCGCAGCGATAAGCGGCGAAGTCTTCAGAGCAACTCCCACAGAAGACACATTACGAGTTCCGCGCTGATTCCGAACGTTTCGTGTCGAGCTATCGCCGCGGGTCGCTGTCGACGGCTAGTTCGGCGTGAGTTGGCGTTTCACATGCAACAGTGGCGCTCCGTAGATGGCGGCAATTTCGCGCAGCAGGGCGAATCGTCCATAGAAGCGGTTCGCCGAGAACGTTATCGGGCCGTCGCAGGGTGGATCCTCGCGCGGCTTCTCGGCAGGATTCATGATGATGCCGAACATGGGTCGGGGTACGTCCGAATTGTTGGCCGTCCCGCGGTGCCATACCGCGCCGCTGCGGATCAGAAGATCACCGGGAGAACCGACGAACTTCACGCCCCTATGCAGTGCTCCGCTGGAGTGCAACGTGCGGTAGGTCTCCGATGCGGAGCCGGGGATGAGGTCGGTGGCACCCTTCGCCGCTGTCGTCTCGGCGATGAGCACGTTGAAGACGATCGGATCGCCGAGCGGTGATACGTCGTCGTATCGATCTTGGTGAATTTCCTGTTTCCTACTGCCTGGCAGATTCAGGTTACCGACATAGGCGCGGGCTTCGAGTGGAGAGCCTACGAAGCGTTCGGCGGCAGCGACATAGCCACTTTTGCGCAGAAGCGACAGAATCTGCGGCCCATGATGCGAAGGGCTGAAGGCCAGATGCCCCATCAGCCGGCCACCACCGGCAAACTTCCAACCGGCACCAACCAGCCGCTCGTATTCCTCAGCGACCTCTGATCCGACGGTGGCGCAATACGCGGGATCTACCGCACCGCGAATGATCGCGTACCCGTTTTCCTTCATCTGCCGCTCGATAGCGGAGATCTCATCAGCGGAAATAACATTGGGGCGCTGACGGTCTGGTTCGTCGTCTCCGATATGATTCAGCGGATTCCTTCCTTGGACTGGTAATCCAGATCCTCGGCTAACGCAGATAGAAGGTCGTCACATGCGGATCCCGCGCGACCCGTATCTGATGAAAAAAATAGCACAGGAACGAGTACTCAGAGCTGCGCGAGGGCGACTCATGGTGTTTGAGAACGCGAAGCACGGCCTCGCCGATACGGTAGACCTTGCTCGGGCCGAAGGTGAGATTAGAACGATAGTTGACGTCGGCGCCAACACCGGACAGTCCGCGCTGAGATTCCGGGCCGCCTTCCCGTCGGCGCGTATCATCAGTTTGGAGCCAATTCGCGCTACCTACGACGAGTTGGTCAGGCGGACTAGGGGCGCGGACGTCGAGTGCCATCGGCTCGCCGTCGGGTCGTCGAGCGGCCGGGCAACTATGCACCTGACGCCGTTCTCGGAGACGAATTCCCTTATCCGTCCACCCGATGATGAGTTGCGCGGCGTAGAGGAAGTCGACGTGGCGACCCTCGATGACTTCCTCCGCGACAACGGCATCTCGACGATCGACTTGCTCAAGGTCGATGCCGAAGGCTACGACCTCGAAGTTCTGAGGGGCGCAGCCAAGACGTTATCGGAGGGGCGGATGCGGTTTGTAATGGCTGAGGTCGGGTTTCATCCCGGCGACGATCGCCACCCCCTCTTTGATGAAGTGCGCGACATGCTGAGGATTTATGGATTCGCAGTTTTCGGAATTTATGAGCAGAATTTGGAATGGACCGGAGTTCCAGCTATGCGCTTTGCCAACGCGATCTTCTGCCGTTCGTCCGAATAGTTGCGGCTTCGGCTTACTGGGTGCGACGGTTGCCTGTACAGTCAACTCGGTGTCCTGGAAATGAGATCAGCGGCTCGACCGGATCGACCTCAGCCGCAGTGCTAACCGCCCTTGTCTACGCCCCGTACACGTTCAACGGCCAAGGCCCCAGCGCGTCTTGCATGAATATCATCTCCAACTTTACCCATGGGTTGACCGCCGAAGTGCACGCGGCGAGGGTACGTACCAGTGCTACTGGCCCGGTCACCCTTATCCCGTCCATCACCTCGCCCATGCGGCTTCTGCCGTGGGGGGCGGTCCGCGGGCGGGCTTTGTCAAAACTAAATGTCGATTTCGCCAAGGCCACCGACCGTGCCGACCCGAACCGAACAGTCGCCTACTTCTGGCCGAACTCGCCCGTCGATTTGATTCGACATGCCAAAAGCCTAGGCATTCTGACCATCCGGGAGATGATCAACTCGGCTTGCGCGACCTCTCGGGAAATACTGATACACGCTAACGCGAGACTCGGAATGCGCGCCTCAGGGCTGAGCTCCGCGGACAAAGTGGCGAGTGAGATCAAAGAATTACAGCTTTACGACTTCATCTTCGCTTCTAACCCTGAAGTCGAGGCGTCGCTGACTTCCATTGGGATACCTAAAGAAAACATCCTTCGAACATCGTTCGGCTGGGATTCACGGCGTTTTGACGGTTCGGCCGGTATGGAGGGAGTTCCGACGCCGCGATTTATCTTCGTCGGGACTCTTGGTGTCCGAAAGGGGATCCCGGATCTGTTGGAGGCATGGCGCCTCGCGGGCGTGGATGGTGAACTGGTGCTAGTGGGCGCGGCCGAATCGGCGGATATCAACCGAATCGTACAAGGCCATACTCGAACGGGCAGAATCCGCGCGGTGGGCCATGTTGACGATGTGGGACCTCTGTTGCGAAGCGCTGACGTTTTCGTGTTTCCGACGCTGGAGGAGGGTGGACCGCAGGTCACGTATGAGGCTGCGGGATGTGGTCTGCCGATCATCACTACAAAGATGGGCGCCGCGCGTCTCGTCTCTGACGGCGTCAACGGAATTATCGTCGAACCCGGCGCGGTCCGGCAATTGGCTGACGCCATTCGAATGCTGGCAAGTCGTCCGGACCTTCGCATCCACTATGGAGAGGCTGCACGACGCGACTCCGCGAGGTTCACCTACGAGAGCGTCGGCGCGCAGCGCTCAGGCCTGATCACCGATGCATGGCGCAAACGACACGGGAAGGCCGGCGCAACGGGTCAGATAGGCAACTAGGCCACGAATCATTTCTCTTGCGTTATGAATATCGGTTGCTCTGAAAGGTTCGCCAGGTAAACATTTCCAGTAGCGACGGTTGAAATTGCGCTACCCAACATATCAATGACTGTCGACTGGGTAGCAGAATCCAACGGGATCGACGCTTGGGTTTGACGCTCACTCCAAGCCACGATCGTCCACCCGCGCGGTGTAGTGAAGCGGTACGCAAACGCGCCGTCGGTGGAGTTGCCGTCAAGTAGTATCTCGAATTTTGTGGCACCGCTTATTAGCAAGTTGAGTTGCCTCATAGCGATACCAACGAGCCGAGCTTTGTGGTCAGCACTGTTATCAAACCATCCGGCATTTCCGCCGTCAGTATCAAGCACGAAAAAGTGGTAGACGCGACTCGCGCCGAATCGCACAGCCGCCATATTCAAGCGTATCGAATAAGCCGCCTGTTGTTGTGGTGAAACAAAGGCGGGTATTCCTGACTTTGCTGATGCATCGGGGTAGCGGCCACCCTCTGCCTGGGAAATTGAATAACCGGATTCAGTGATCCATAGGGGTTTGTCGATCCCGTAGCGTGCCATTAATTGGCGGACTTCGTCGATCTTCTGGCTGGCATTCCACGTCCCCCAATCTTCTGTAATGGGCTGATCGGGCGGGCTTCCCCCCATATAACTGTGAATGGACACCACATCGAAAGAATCAAGCTGGTCGGCAGCTTTCAACTCGGCCAAAACCGCGGAAACGAAGGCCGGGGCCGTTGCTGACGCCCCACCCGCCGAAATGCCCACGACGGTTACACTCGGCCAAGTCTGTTTGATATGGCGGTATGCCGCCGTAAGTACCTTCGCGTAGAGGGCCGCGATTTCCGTCTGAGTTCCGCTGAATCCGTAGCCATAGTTCGGTTCGTTGCCTATTTCCACCTGTGCAACCGGGACGTACTTCAGATCAGGGTTCGACTTCCAGAACGAGCCATCCGGTCCGTACTTAGTCAAGGCTTCGTCTATATTATGCAGGAATCCATCGATAAACTCGGTGTCGTTTGGCAGCGCGATTCGTGGAGCCAGCGGGCTAGCGGTATACAGGACCTCGATATTTTCGTTGGAGCAAATCGTCATGATCTTATCGGATAGTGCTCCCCCGATTCGAGCGTAATTCAGCCCTAACCAACGGATCTGGTCGGGCAACCACGTAATCTCATTCCACGAATAGAAACCGATTTTCAAGAGGCCTTGCGAACTAGTCTTAATTAGACTCTCGGAATTATTGCATGCAACGGCAGTTGTGCCGGCTATTGTTGCCAATCCGCTAAGGGCTAAGAAATCACGCCGAGTGAATGACATTATGAAAGCGGCTCCTTCATCGGACAATGACTGATCCTACATCTAAATATGCTTACTTTTGGCGGGTGTAGTGGGGCGTCACGTGTTGAAGGTTGGGTGCCTAGTTGGTTGATACCTTGCAGTGCACGCTGAGTCCCCGTGAGGGTAAGGTCGGTTGTCAGGTTCTTTTCGGCTCAGGGGGAATCATGCCCGCGCACACCGTGACCACAGGGCAGTGGCCGTCGTCTGATTCGGGTGCGTATACAAACGGCGTTGGCGGGCGGACCCGTAGGGTTCGGTCCCGAGCGCCGTTGCGGTTGGGTCTGGCGGGGGGAGGGACGGACGTTTCGCCGTACTGCGATCTCTACGGTGGCCTGGTCCTAAACACCACCATCGATCGCTACTGCTACGCGACTCTGGAAGAGACGTCCGACGGGTCCGTTGAGTTCGTAGCTCCAGACTTGGAATCAGTGGTGCGGTATGCATCACCAGACACAGTCGGCAGTGACACTTCGCTGGGACTTCACGGCGCAATTTATGAGCGACTCTGCAGAGAATTCAGCCTGGGGCGGCCAGGCATTCGTATGACCACAGTTTCTGATGCGCCCCCTGGCTCGGGTTTGGGTTCGTCTTCCACCCTGGTGGTAGCGGCGGTCGAGGCTTTCCGAGAGTTCTTTAGCCTTCCGCTTGGTGAGTATGACGTGGCGCGCCTTGCGTTCGAGATTGAACGTTGGGATTACGGCCAGGCCGGCGGCAGTCAAGATCAATACGCCGCGACTTTCGGGGGGTTCAACATGATGGAATTCGGCCCGGAGGGCAAAGTCATCGTCAACCCGCTCCGAATCAAAGAGGCAATACTGCGCGAACTTGAGGCATCAGTTGTGCTGTACTACACCGGAGTTTCGCGAGTGTCGGCCAAGATCATCGAGCGTCAGACGGCTCATATCTCTTCGGGGGATGCCTCTCAGGTTGAGGCAACCCATGAAATGAAGGAGGAAGCGATTGCGATGAAAGAAGCGCTACTCAGGGGAAATTTCTCCCAGTTATGCGACGTCCTCAACCGCGGTTGGGCGGTGAAAAAGAAACTTGCCGAGGGGATTACCAACTCCCAGGTGGAGCACTGTTTCGAGGTTGCTCGCGGGGCAGGTGCCCTAGCCGGCAAGGTCTCCGGCGCCGGCGGTGGCGGCTACGTGATGTTCCTGACCGACCCCGTTCGACGCCCGGCAGTCGTCCGGGCTCTCAATCTCCTGAACGAAGGCTCTGTCGAGCCAACGCATTTCGTGTCGGAAGGCGCAGTCGCATGGTCGCTCCGATGACCTCCGATGCCGCGGGTTTCATCGGTGGGGAGATCGCGAAGGTCCGCGCCGGTCTCGACGCACTGCAGGACGCGACGTACACGAGCCTGCTCGAAGAGATTTCCGTGAGGATCATGGACTGCCTACGCGGGGGCGGGAAAGTGATGTTTTGCGGCAACGGTGGATCTGCCGCTGATGCGCAGCACCTAGCCGCCGAATTGGTCGGCCGACAGAACTATGATCGCCCGGCGGCCGCGGGAATAGCGTTGACTGTTGATACCTCGTGTCTGACCGCAATCAGCAATGATTATGGTTACGAAACTGTTTTCAGCCGACAAGTTGAGGCGCTGGGCGTTTCCGGCGATATCTTGATTGGGATCTCGACTTCGGGTAATTCAAAAAACGTGGTTCGCGCACTGGCAACAGCAAACGAGCGATGTATTACAACAATTTCATTCACCGGTATCGATCCCCGTGAGATGGCAATAGCCGATTACCGCTTGTGCGTTCCGGCACGCGAGACGGCTAAAATACAAGAACTGCACATCATCTGTGGCCATATCATATTCGCCCTGGTAGAACTCGGCCTCTTCCCCAAAGAAACTCACTAGGGCCGTAGTGCATCGTTCCGGGGCAACCGACGCTAGGCAAATGGGTGATCCGGTACATCCGCAGTGAGTCGATGCCTGGCGCTCGGCCTGCGTTATTTCTAGATCGAGATGGCGTTTTGAATCGACGTGAGGTCGGCGGTTACGTCACCACTCCGGCGCAATTCGAATTGCTCGACGTAGCACTCGAGTCTGCGATCGCCGCGCAAAGTGCCGGCGCGGCGATCATTATTGTCACCAACCAGGGCTGCATTGGAAGGCGCAAAGCTACCGAATCGGATGTGATGCAAGTCCATGCCGTTCTTCTCGGGGCGCTTAGTAGCCGAGGTATCTGTGTAGACGCAATTTATTCGTGTCCTCACCATCCTGCGTCGCCGGATCCATCGCTACGAGAGTGCGAATGCCGCAAGCCGCATCCCGGTTTGATTCTTGCGGCCGCGAGTGATTTGAATATCGACCTCTCACGTTCGATCATGATTGGCGACCAGCCAAGTGATGCCGCCGCCGCCCTGGCGGCCGGAATCGCGACTGATCGTACTTTTTTGGTTGACGTAATTGGTGAAACTACGCTGGCCCTGCGCGTCGTGACGGCACTGAATGGCTGTTCGTAGCCTCGCTGGGCCTGAGTGGAATTCAGCCGAGCTGGTGCGGAGTCCAACTCGCCATTAGCCTCGCCCGCCGACGCAGGCGATACCAGGCTGGTGGTCCGTAAACCAGGTAACGACGCCAGAGGCGCGTTGGTTCGTGCAGGAGCCGCCAGGCCCATTCTGCCCCGATATTTGAAATCCAGTTGGGCGCCCTCGTCACTCGTCCAGCAAAGAAGTCGATTGCGGCTCCAAACGAGAGGAAAAGAACTGCACCAGTCGCGAGACCATAGGTCGCTATCCAGTCTTCTTGCAGCGGCTTACTGAGGGCCACCACCAATACGCCGGTCTTCGCTTCGCGTATTTCTGACGCAATTCGATGAGATGCGTGTGTGTCTAACAGTTCCGCTTGAGGTGGTGCCCAAAAGCCTGAAATGCGCAGAGTCGGAATCCGGCTGTGCAGAATCTCCCTAAGTGCGTGGTGTGTCTCGGAAGTGCCGCCTAAGAAGGCGACGGATGAGCCAAGGCGCGCTGCTTGAATGAGAATCGGTTCGAGGAGGTCGCTTCCAGCTAGGCGCGGCCACCGCCGACCTGTCAACGAATTCGCCCTACGGATAAGGGGCATCCCGTCAAGAAGGGTGACCCAGTGCAACTGGTCGTGCGGAACCTCGGATGCAGATCTTCGATAAATCCATTCCGGGTGGTCAACGAATTCATGCAGGTAGTGGAGGTTGGCGGAGAGGAGGGCCAGTGGCGTGGATGTCGAGAGCGACTCAACTACGAGCGACATCGCCGCATCGCGCACTAGCAGGTCGATTACCACATTGTCGACCATCATTCGCGGCCATGATGGGTAATCTAGGGACACCAGAAACCTCTTAATGATGTTGAAGGGGTACGCCAATAATGGTGTGCATCTCTCCTCAGCAACGCCAGCTAGTGGAACTCAAGGTAGGCGCGCTAGTGTTCACTCACGGCGGGTCCCTATCTGCGTGGCTCCGCGAAGCGTAGCGCGCGTGATCTACTTTTGCCTAAGGTTCGCTGCCTGACTCGGCGGACCGCGCCAGCGCTTTCTTAATTCTGTTGGGGCGGATTGTTCGTGCCTGAACATCCGTGCAACAGAGTCGCCCAACACCCGGGCCCGCTAAGAGGGACTCACCCCGCGTGCTACGGCTTTCGGAGAATGAATGCCGCTTGGTCGCCTCTGCCCATGGCGTTCAGCGCCGTGGCGCGTCGTCTCCATTCGCGAACTCGACTTTTTGGAAAGTGAAATTCCCGGTCGTTCAAAGGTATGTTGCGACAGTATCTCTCGCTACCGGAAAATTGAAATTCGGTCGAATCGTCGATAGTCCTCTCCAGCACGAATCCCGAGGTGCCGGCAGTCATGGACATTGCTTCCCTCGAAGGAATAAAACAATGGCGGGGTGCGTCGATTTGAACCCAATTCTCACGATATATCTCCCAGGCCTGAGACGAGGTTGTCGGTAGCCGCACCAGACAAAGTCCACCACGGGCAAGGCGATCGTGGGCATCGGTCAGGGTTTTCACGAAATGGGGCACATGCTCCAAGGAATGATTGAACATAATCAGGTCGTACGGATCGCCCGTTAACTCATGTAGATACGCCTTTATCAAACGGAAATTCGGTTTGTCAGCGCGGTCTTCCGGCACCAATGGATCGACTCCCGTCAACTGCGTGAAACCCACTGCAGCCAGCCGCTCGAGGAGTTCCCCTTGGCCACAGCCGACCTCTAAGATGCGGGTGTCACGCGTAATATTCAATTCTGCGATTATCTGGATGATCGACGCCGAGTGGAGCCGAGAAAGTATGGAGAAGGCAACTCGCTCGCCCCCCAGTAACTGAGCCTGGTCCCTATGCATGCCGACGGTGCGCCGTACCGCTGACTTCTGCCGGCTCGCGTAGGAATAATAATCAGGTCCATAGCTTCGGGCTAGGTCGTCCGGCAGAATATTGTCAATAAGCTGCAAGCTTCCGCAACCGGAACAACAAAAATAATTAAATTCGTCCCTCGTGCCGAACATCATCTCTCGGACGACTAACTTCTTATGCGGGCCTCCAGCATTGCACAGCTGACACGCATTGGTAAATTTTGCCCCTGCAGAAAACGCATCTGTCACATCCATGGGTATAAAACGACACTATCACTCACCTGCAGAGGCGCAGCGACTCGATCTTTCATGGCGCGGTCGTAACTGTTGCAGTGACGGGGTCGCGCATCTCAAACGCTCAGATGTGCCGCTACCTGCAACGGCGCGATAAATCGGTTGGGGATTCTGTGCACACCAGCACCGGTCACTGTCGACGCCCCGAGCTCTTCGGCCGTCAGTAGTTGAAGAGTTTGTTCGTCCCAGTTGAGATATCCCGAATTTGATCATCATTCGTTACCACAGGGACACCAGAAGCCTAATGATGGTTAAGGTAGGCCCAACGGGTCGACGACTTGCGGCTGGCCTCGCTTGACCCTCGGCTCAAAAGGTAGGAACCTTAGAGAGGTGGCCTTGCAATGTTTGAAGACGCTCGTTGTTTCGACCGGCTTCAAGCTGGGACTTTCGATCGCGAAGATGACCCCGATTGAGGACGTCGAAGCCCTGCTGCGGCGCATTCATCCGGTGACGACTGAGCATGAATTGATCAGGATCGGATGCGATGGTGATGGCGGCTATTTGGTACCCGACGACCTTGCCGGCATCCAAGCGTGCTTCTCGCCCGGCGTCGACAATCGCGCAACCTTCGAGGAGGCACTGCTGGCGCGCGGCATCCGTTGCCACCTCGCGGATGCCAGCGTCGATCAAAACCCCATCGATGACGCGCGGTGCACATTTCGCAAGAGATACCTCGGCGTGGTGAACAACGACGTGTTCATCACCGCGGACCGGTGGTTGGACGATGAAGAGCCAGGTGGCGGCGATCTTCTCCTCCAGATGGATATCGAGGGTGCCGAATGGCCCGTATTGCTTAACATCTCGGAAAACAATCTCGAACGTTTTCGAGTCATCGTTTTGGAGTTGCACGATATTGAACGGCTCATGGACAAGCATGCCTTCCGAATCATCCAGTGCGTGATCGATCGATTGCTGGCGAAGTTCTATGTTGTGCACATCCATCCGAACAACTACGGAGGGCTGGTAACTGCCCGCAAAATTCAGATACCCCGGGTCCTAGAGATGACGCTTATAAGGCGCGATCGCGTGAACTGCTTATCTTCAGCGATGCAGTTCCCTCATCCGTTTGATCAGGCCAACACCGAAAATCTGCGCGATATCGTCCTACCGGCGGCGTGCGTAGGCGAATAACGGGTCTCGGGCCACGGACCGGACTCTCAGACTCTGAAACCCGCGGTAGCCTCGTGCCCCCCTCAATAATAGTGACCAGGGCCAAGTCCACCTAGCGCCGAAGCCGGTAAACGCCACTCGCAACGAGTCTGGCTGCGGTGCGACCGACCTCCTTCAGCTTGGACGAATTGCGCGGTTTTTGGGCAGCGTAGACACTCGTCCGGCGAACGGTGAAGTGATCTGAGGCGATGCTTGCGAGCCAGGTGGCCGAGAGGTCGGTGTTGCTCTGAATGACAGCAAACATTCCGGGATCTGCGGAAGTGAAAATCTGGTCGACACGATTGCGCATGAAGCTGTCGTCGCCCCTGCGGTGCCGCGGCCCCCCGTCCCAAACGCTCACGTTCGTTGCTACCTGCAACGGCGCGATAATCGCTCGGGTGTTCTCCGCACACCAATAGTGATACTTGTCGATGACCCCGAGTTGTTCGGCCGTCAGTAAGTAAAGGGTGTATTCGGTCCAGTTGGAGTAGCTTGACAGGAGAACGTCCATCCAGGGTTGTCCCCCCCGTTCGGATAGTGCTCGATGGACGCCCAGCAGGACTTCGCGCGCGAGCAGAGCGGGCGTGACGCCCATTCCGGGACTGTCGGGTTCGGCCGGTACGCCCAGAAGGGCAGCGGAATCTCGCCACCACTGCGCGTGCACTCGGCGGGGTTCGGGCTGGAGTAAAGCGCGGGAATCCGGTGTGAGCAAATCACGGGTCACTTGTCTCCGCAGAAGAACATCCGGATCCAGGGTGAGTATGTAATCTGCTGTCGTAAACAATGGAGCGCTGAGCTTGATGATTTGCTGACGCTGCCATGGCCTTATTTGCCAGGGCTTATTGTAACGCTCAAATGCGTTGAAGTGACCGCGTTCACTCACCGTGCGAATCGGCAACTCAGGCCAGTTGGCGACATAGGAATTAACGAGCCTAACTTCGTCCTCCGGCGTCACAATAATAATTTCATCCAGGAAATCTTGTCCTGCGTAAAATAAAAGAGAGCTGAATAATAAGTCCAGTCGTGCCAGGTTCTCCCCGTAGTGCCTCCCGGTAACCTTCAGGGGCAGGAGTGCGGCGATCGATGGCTGGCAATTTGCTTTCGAGATATACCCGGGATTTTTATCGGGAAGTTCTTTCATGCCAATTCCTTGTGGTTTTCAACATGGATCTTGATAGCGACCTTGGCACCCCAGTCTAGTCACGCCGCGCAGGTCGCGGAGGCCTCGGTTGGCGCTGTCAGGCGGAAGACTTGTAGACGCAGTGTTACCAACCGCCGTCGTCGGCGAACAACGTCCCGCGCCGCCCATTGGTTACATGCCCGTCTCATCAGACAGACGGTGACCACTGGTCCATTGTCATGGTCATGGTCATGCTACTGAAGCGGATTCGTGCTCGGGTGTTGGTGCGGTCGAGCTCGAAGGGTGCGGTCTCGAACACTTTTGTGCTCGGGGCTTCCCCGATCACAAACCAAGCTCATATCCCTATATCCACTAACCACCACGAAGCCGACGCCAATTCGCGAAGGACAAATTCTTCAACCTCAGACATGGCTTTTCGATGACCAACCAACTAACTGACGCTGGAATGATTGTAAGTGCAGTACTGCCCGCGATCATCGCCCCTATTCCCAGATGGGGTAGCCCCCCGAGGACGAGTAATTGTTGCATTGGAAAGCCGTAAATGTAGACGCCGTAGCTGATATCAAACGAGCCGTCACCAATTCGTTCAATCATCGGTGGCAGCGTTGCAGCAAGATACAACACACAGTAGGAGATTGCCAGTGGCGATACTACCGCTGAACAATGCGCCAACGCGGCTCCGACAATGATCAAAAACGATAGGGCAAACAATATCGGCGACATCGGGATCACATTGCCACACTTGTAGGTGACCGCACCTGCTAGGAAAAACGGAAGCAGCCCTAACAAGTTGTGAATGAATCCGCCTGGAATGTGAGTTATTTCAAACTGCTGAAGTGCAATTGCAGCGGTGGACAGGACGAACAAGCCCAAGACCCACCGCACTCTGCGGAATTGTTTGATCGTTAAAAAAAGGCCAATCATCACATAGCATCCGAATTCCAACTCCAATGTCCAGAGGGGGCTATCCCAATGAGTCGGATCAGGTGAAAAAGCCAGAGTGTTTCCTATCCCGTACTGTCTCATGTGCAGAGTCGAGTTTAGAACAACGTAAGACAACGCACTCGTCAGACTCCACCCCCCGCCCACCGCACCGGCTATTCCGGCGAACAGGAACGCCGTCACGATCAGGCATACCCAAAATGCCGGATAGATCCTCAGGAAACGAGCCCAGCCAAATCTCATCAACGAATTTCGTTCGCGGCTGTGTGTAATCAAATAACCACTAGCGGCGAAAAACGCCAGCACCGCGAAGTGGCCAGGGTCAAGGTCGCCAAGGCGGGGCATCATCCCTGGTAGGCCGGCGAGTTTGTAGGAGTGTGCAAAAATTACCGAAATCGCAAACAACAGTCGCAATGAATTAAGTGAATTTGAATGCGGGTTGAATTGTTCGCCCAACGCAGGAAGTCGTCGTGTACCCGTCACTGTGGCAGTTCCCCCTAAACGGTATCTCGACCTTGCTTACACGTAGCTAATACGCGATATCAAGTAAGCCACTGGGATAATATCTAACCTTAACGCTCGACCACAGCAATCCATATAAGATGAAGAATACAAAGGACACGACTTGAAATCCGAGCAAGTCAAATGACACACTTGTGGCAACGATAGCTATCAGCATGGAGCCGATGGCAAAAGCACGATTTCGCTCTTCTGGAGAAGCTGCCATTCGTAGCGCTGCAGGGAACCCAAAGATTGCGCCTGCTGTTAAAATCGCAAAGCCGGCAACTCCTACGAGGCCACCATCGACGAGTTCGCCGAGCCACTGGTTATCCAGTACGGCCGTAGGATCCGCAAACCCCGGCTTTTTTACGCCGGCTCCGATTCCAAAAATCGGGTGCTCATGAAAAACGCGTGTCACGTACGCCCAGTCGTTAATACGATCCAGAACGCTGGGGTCATCGGCCGAGCCGATGATTGTCTCCCAAAGTGCCGGAAGCAGTTTTGGGGCCACCGCAAACTCGATCAAGATCCCCACAGCTACGACCGCGGTCATCAACAGGAGCGTCCGGACTTTAAAGCTCCATATAAAGATCACAAACCCGACGGTGAGCGCTATAACCCCAGTTCGTGAGACCCCTGCAGGTACCGCTAGCAGCGCAATTGCGACACCCATCCATGCCAGCCAGCCCCGGAAGCTAGTTCCCGGGTGTCGAATGAAATACGTATTCAGGATCACCGTTATGGCGGCCAGCACTGAGAATTCGATTGGATGAGACGCGGTGCCAGATGAACGCGGGACGCCGTTTCGTTCGTTGTTTGGGCCGAATCCGAAGTCGACGGTGTTATCTATGAACCCAGGAGGCTGAAGCAAGAGGTGCAGGTCAATGTTGGCTACGTTCTGCAGAACACCTACCAGGCAACCGAACGTGAGCCCGATCGCGAGACAGCCCAACACAAAACGGCTCTGCCGGGGTGTTTTTACTCGCGTCATTGTGTATAGGGCCAATCCGGCGAAGGCTACGGTCGTTAATACAGACCCAAGCTGTCTATCCGACGCGTATTCGGTGAGGGGCTTCGAGTGGCCAAATGTAAACACCGAAATTAGCGCGAATACAACTAACGGAAAGGCACCGGGATTCACAGTAGGTGCGACCATCCGCAGCCGTTTAGAAAATACTAGTCCCAATGCAACCAGACCGAAAAAAATGAACGCGATCATTCGCGGGGGCGAGCCGTTGCTCTTTAGCGGACCGGGCACAACGAGGTAACTTGGGACGAGGCCCAGATAAAGGCAGATGAAACCCAACAGCCAGGGAGTAGACCGTTCGCTGCCGCCGTCGTCTGGAATCACCGTCGTTGCTGGCGTAGCCGTGGCCTCCGGTGTCGTCATCGGATAGATGAGGCGGCATCCTCGGCGGTTTCGCCGAACCCTGGGGTGCCTGCGTCGGCGATTATGAGGTCTTTTCGCCGAAGGGCCTGCGGTATCCCGGGAATGGCCGTTTGGGGCTTCCGCCGAAGGATCAGCATGTCGGCGACCAGGGCCAACACAACGGCAAGTACCAACCCGGCTAGTGCCATCGAGATAGATGAACGGATTTGGCTCGGTTTCCCTGCGACGGGCGCACGCGGTGGTGACGCCACCAGTGCACGAACCATCTGCGCCTCGGGAACGCCGGCCTGCTGCTGGATCGTATGGAGTACCTGTTCAGCCTGAGCAATCGCCGCTTTCACCGTAGCCGCAGCCGTTCCTGCGTCCGATTCGGTGGCTTCGACCATGATGATCGGCAGCGGTGCCGCCGTGCCGGGGCTGGGAAACATTCGTACGTTGTAGTTCGGCCGACCTCCGGCCGTGACCACCTGGCTGACGACCGAAGGATCACGCCAACTCAGCACTGCCAGATTAGCGATCAGCACCGGACCGCCGGAGTCCAGCAGACCGTTTCGAGGGACCGGAACTCCCGCCGTGGAAAACGGTAGCTGGGAATTTGGCGGAGCAAGTGCGACTACGGCGTTGGAGTAGTAGACGGGTTTGGTAGAAGTGTAGTCGTGGTAGACGAAGGCCGCGGTCGCCAAGAGAATTGGCAGCACGATGTACCAGCGTCGCAGGCATGCACGAGACACATCAATTAGGTCCACGTAACCGTTCCTCTCGTGACTTCGCCGGATCGGCCGATCCGGTTGCATTGTGTATTGGTTTCACTGTGGTTGCCAAGCTTAGCGCTTTCCGCTGCCGCGTTCCCTCCGTCGCAGCTCGCATCACCCGCGGGCGCCATACTCGTTGTGGGCCCCTGCTGTGAGGGTTGAGGATCATCGGCAAATCACGCGACCCGGCAGTCAGGATCTGGAATTCGCGAACACCTTTGGTGCGCAATTGCGAGCGATCCCGACCCTGCGCGTGTTGGTGATGGCGAGAAATTGGATCTCCGAGCGAATATCTCAATTTAGCCTTTGGAAATGGTAGACGGTGGTGAGAATCCGGCTGTCGTCAAGCATTACATCGCAAATAACTTCTTGCGATGAGACTGGAACTCGGAACGGCGGTCGCGTGATATCGACACCACTCCCGAAGTCCAATCTAACGCCTGGCCCCGTTGGAATATCAATATTTGGTACGAACGCCGGATCGATCGGAAGGTGTTCTGTAAGTATCAGAACTGAGTACGTTTCCATCACCTGCGTGAGAACGCGGTCAATTGTCTCGTTACTCAGGTGTTGGAGAACTTGCCGGATGAAAACTATGTCGCCGGGCGGCAATGGGTCATTTGCGATGTCTAGCACCCTGAAGTCGACGCCGCGAGTCGCATAACGCGTACAATTGCGGTCTATCACCTTGGCGACAACATCGCATGCAGTGTAGGTGCCGAATAGCGGCCTGAGTTGGTTGCCGATTGAAAAGTCGCCGCATCCCAAATCAACAGCATCAGGAGTGAAGTCCAATGAGGTAATGTAGTTGGTGACAGACTCCAAGTAAGGAATAACGATATTTGGATCGTATGAGCCTGATCCGGATGCAAATTGGCCGGCCTCGGGGCTCACGCCCCACATACGATTCGAGTAAACGGCACCGAAAATTTCGGCTGTTTATTTACCCGCCGTTCTGCGATAGAAGCGTCTTGTACGAATTTTACTTCGCATTCGACGCAGTGGACTCGGGACTATACGTTTAAGTGCCCGGTATGCGACCTCGTACAACTCGGCCTCTATCTTTCGGGATTGAACTGCCGTGCAGTTGGGATCAGGTCACCGACGACAACCGCTCGAGCCGTTCCGCGACCGGAGACAACAATACCCCCGAAACGGCGACGATGCACCGTCCAATGTCGATGCGACATAGTGCGCTAACGCTGGCGTATCTGTCCAGTTTCGACGTCGGTACACCATATACCGGTCTTTGTGTCGTGGCTTGGCACTGGACCGTAACGATCACTTGGCGGGCTGGCTTCCCGAAGTGCCGACAGGTTTCTAGACGTCTTCGCTAAAGAATCGTTCATTTATTACGTGGATTCGACAGCTTCATAACGGCTTTCTGGAGCTTCGCACTTGTTCCGGTGAATTGACGATGGAGTCGGGCCTGCAGCTTCTCCGTGAGACCGATGTCTGGTTTTTGTCGAACGTGCTCGCTGGTGTCAACATATTTGTGTTCGACCAGATCCGGTGTCAGAAAGTCAAAGTGGTGGATACCATCGTCAGTCCGCCACCTGCCAACCGCAGCGGTTCGTACCGGGATGCGGACCAGGGGGATCCCGAGGTACTGCTCAAGTAAATTAAGAGTTTTTGCCTGATCAATGACGAAATCCTCGAAACGTACGATATGCCAGTTTCGCGGCTTCGGCGTAGCCTTTACCAAATCTGCCTGATACTTCCAAGAAATCGCTCGACGCACTCGTATATCTTCAGTATGTTCGGAATCGACCCCAAACAAAGCTAGATCATCAGTGATGTGCGCGCCCAGAATCGAGTCGCGCGGATCGCGGAGCCAGAAGATGTACTTCATCTCAGGGAAAAGACGAACTATCCAGGGAAATACAAGCGTGGTCTCGGGAAGTTTCCATCCGCGCCATTGAGAATCACTGTCTAGCACCGACGAGAGGTAAGAAGTAACCAAGGTAGTGAACTCCGGATCGATCGGCATCGAATGCAGCTTAGAAAAATCCCACCGCAGATTTCCGAGATACGCGACGTGCTTGCCCATCACACGGCAAGCTTCATAAAAATCGTCCGGTGGAACTAGGTCCCAGGAGGAATTCAGCGGTTGACCCATGTAGACGCCGGAACGGCTAAGGGTCTCGGATGCCGCCCGCGTCCCGGAATTACCCCGGCCTATGACCGTGACCAAATGTTGTTGCTCCCGCGAGCCCACGGGACTGAGATCTGGGGGACATGTGTTTTCTGACTCGTTTATCGACATCCGCATTCGATCTAGGCTGGAGTTGGTGGACGAATATGGCCTTTTGCCGATGCGACCGTACCGCATCGGTGGGGTAGTGCGAGTGGGGGACGGCTCGATCTCGCGATCCAAGCCGGCGTCCAGATATCCGTAATCTCAGACTTAGAGGCCCCCGGATCCACCCCGAAAGCGGCGGCGGGGTCGTCTACGGGTCGATAAGGCTGGTTATGCTGGACAATACCCAACCGCTTACGCCGCAGGGCGGTGCCAAGCGCTCCGTCGAATCGCGCCCCTGCAACTGCCGATCTGGCACGAACGTCGGGCGCCCGTACGCGGTGTTCAACCCTAGCCGCCTCGCAGCATCAATTTCCTTACTCGTGTGGGCCATTCGCAGAGCAGTTGGACAGCTTTGTTCCCCGCCAACCTACGGGGCGCTAGGTCCAACAGTGACCCGCCAACGACAGCGACGTATACAACGAGACCCACCAACAATGCGACTGCGACCGTCGCGGCCGGATGCACAATTGGATAGGTGGCACCACGAGCAACGCCGACCGCCATGATGGACGCAATTGCAGGCCTAGAAAAACCGCGCATCATGACCGTCAGGCCTCCGCCGGAAACTGCCTTAACCGCCAAGGCGTAGAGGGGGATTATGACTATGAACGTAGTTATAAGGTGGGCGAATCCCGCTCCGACCAAATCGGCAATTCTGACGCCCATGATTAGAGACGGAACTAACACCACGAGTCTCGTTATCTGGAGTAAAAGAGTGGTCGTCGTCTTTCCCGATGCGGTCAGGATGAGATCACACATCGATACCAAAACCAGGAAGGCACCGTATGGGGCTAATACCTCGAGTGTGGGCGCCGCTGCTACCCACTTCGCGCCATACACGACCTGGATTAGCGGATAGGCGAAACCGCAGGTGAACGCGCTCATTGGGCAGGCGACTAGACTGATGAGGCGAGTGGCCCGAAAAACGGCGGATCGTAAATCGCCCGTGTTATGGTGAATACCGGAGAATCCAGGCAGGATAACTTCCTTCATGGCAAGGCCTAGCACTGCTGAAGCCTGCGTGGAAATGTTATATGCCAAAACATAGAGTCCGAGTTCAGTAGCGCTGACTCGACGCCCGAGTATCACATAATCGACATTCATCACGGCCATCGCAATAGCTCCAGCGACTGCCGCGGGAAGCGCGAGTCGGATGAGTGGAACGAAATACATGCCGTTCCAGCCTGGCCAGTAGCGCTGCTTGAGCGCTGACACCATAAACGCGCCGGAAACGACCTCAGTCACCAGGCGCGACCAAGCGAATGCCTCGGCACCGGGGATAAGGTTTGCGAGGATCAGAAGCGCTGCGCTTCCGAGAATGAAGCCGGCGAGATTAGCTCCGAAAAGTTTCTTCTGATTAAATTCTCTGCGATTGAGGGCGTTTGGTATGGAGAAAAACCCAGCGACGACAACGCCAATAGAGAGAATCCGGATCGACGAGGCAGCCTCCTCCGATCCCAGGGCCGAGGCGATTTTCGTAGCAAATATCCCCATGAGCAATCCTGCGATCAGTCCGCAGCAAAGCGTAATTGTGATGGCTGTCGGAGCCAGCTTCTCGGCGTCAAGATCGCGTCGGGAAATCACGGTGTCGATTCCGAATGCCGCGGTGTACAGAACCATCAACCAAACCGCGAAGGCGAGCGAGTAGACACCCAACTCGTCTGGGGAAATCAGACGTGCGACGATAAGCATCACGAGAGCACTGCTCATTCGAACCACTAGTGAGCTCGCTGTTGCCCACATGGCACCGCCCCGGGCTTGATCGCCGGTGGGAACTTGGGAATCGTCGCTTTTCGCAGCGGCAGGCAAGCCGACCTTCGGGTTAGAGGCCACGTTTCCCCCCAGGCGCTGGGTTTACGGTCGTGTTGCTGCGATCGGCTATTTCGGTTTCAACTGGTTCGCAAGACTTATTCAAGCTGTATTGACGGTCAGAAGACTCTAACAATCCGGTTCCCGACTACTCTCGTCGCGTTCCCAGATTACAGATTTGCGATAGCCCGATCGTGCGTACAGAGACAGTGTTAAGTACACGAATGCGTCAGCAGCGGAAAGCGGACCGCGTACTGTGGAAGCCACTGCCAAAGCGGTTTGCAAACTCGTGTCCTGCAGTCTGTCATCGGACTTGTGTGCACTGCTCATGATCTCCACGTTTCCGCGCCGATGTCGCCTCATTACGGCAAGGAGATCCTTGGCTGTCTTCGGTGTCTTCCGTACGGTCATGGCCGTTTCCACGATGGCTTTTTCCGACGCGTGGAACTGTGAGTCGACGAAGAAATCATCACCGGTGACTGCGGGGAAACAGCCAAACCGGGCATGGCCAACCTCGCTCAGCGCATAGGCGCCGGCCTGCCACACTGCGAATGCGTGCAGGGAAATTCGATGACGCGCACGGAAATAGCCACGCACGATTCGGGAAGACCCGATGGAGTCATACGCGGATCGGGGACTCGCTACCAGCACGTCGCCCCGGGACACGCGATCAAGCACCGCGATCACAGCGTCAGCGGAGATCTGCGCGTCGGCATCCAAGTACAGGCGAGGCCATACGGACGCAACGTCATCACCGATGTTGAGCGCCGCCGGCTTGAAGCCCTGCTGGAGTTCGACAACCTGCACACCTGGGATCTCCCTAGCCAGTTCAGCCGTCCTATCCACACAGCCGTTGCACACGACGATCAGTTCAATAGATCCATCGACAGCAATGCGGCTCAACGGGGCGAGCACACGTTTGATTATCGCGGCTTCGTTGTACGCGGGAATGATGACAGCTCCTCGTCGGGACGGAACCATAGCGGGATTACTCATAGTTGCTGCTTGGTGGCTTAGGCAAATCTATCCACCGCTTGCGTTGCAACAAGATGGAAAAAGCGTAGCGGTTATTGAATTTGTAGCAACGAACACCCTGCCCTATCGCCAATACAGAGCGGAAGATGGCCGAATAAAATCGGCCGTGGTAACGCTCGATGTATCTAACTCGGTTGACGCACTGGAGGGCAGCTAACGCGGGGGATCTGCCGGATCCTCCCCCTTTGTGCATCACAACCGCAGATGGTTCGAACCGAATTAGTCTGCCCGAATTCCTGATTCGTCGGAAATAATCGACTTCCTCTGAGTAGATGAACAGGTCTCCCCACCAGTCCCCTACTTCGTAGACGACATTCGCGGGAATCATTATTGCTGCTCCGGTAGCCCAGTCGACATTATGCGCTCGCAGGTAATGGCTCCGACCCCGCTCGAATTCGGAAAGAAAGCTAGGTCGCGGTTGGATTCTAGGCGTCAACAATGAATCGCCCAATGCCCGCATGATCGAAGGCTCTCGGCACAACGACGGATGAACCGTTCCGTTTTCTTCGAGCATTAACGGCACGACGGCGCCGACGTGCGGCCCGGCTATGGCCCCGAGCAACTGAGTCAGCGCACCGGGCATCAGTCGTAGGTCGGGATTGAGAATAAGGAAATTTTCCGTATCTCCGGCAGCGTTCAGTCCAACGTTAATGCCTGCCGGATAGCCCAGATTCACACCAGATTCAATTAGGACGACGTCGGTAAACATTCGGATTATCTCAACAGTGTCGTCCGAAGATTCATTATCAACTATTACCACCCTGATCGCACACCCATCTGCCGCCAATCGTAGATCGTTGATCAGGGGGCCGATATCCTGGGCATTGTTGAATGTCACGATGATAGCGGTCACGCAGGCAGGGTCTCGGATACCGACGAACGCGGATGAACCAGACGTTTTAGAGGACGATTGCGTGGGCGGCTTCACTTGCTCCCCTTAACAAGAAGGCGCTGACACTGCGACTGCATTATGCCTCACTACGGTTACGACTGTTTGACGGTCCGGGCAGGACCGGCGTTGCGGTGATGATGACTTATTGATGAGCACTTCCGGTGCTAGGGATCCAACCCGTCGGGCGAACCTGGCTCCGTGGAACCTCCTCGCCGGAATCGGCCTCCGCGGAACCAGCCTCGGTGACGACCCGCTTTGTTGCCGAGCGAAGCCACACCGCCACGGCGCCGGCGAGCAGAGCCAGTACACCGATCAGAGCGCCGATTGCAACGCGCTCGGCGAGGCGGGACCGTGGCGTGCTGGCCGGGCTGACAACCGTCGTCTGGACCTTCTGCGCGTCCACTCCGGTCGGTGATTCCAACGCTTGGGTGTAGGCGATGAACTCATTGGCCACGGTGCCGGCGATCCGGCGCGCCTCCTCGGCCGATGCGTCAGCGACGGCGATATCGATGATGGCGGTGTTAGGAGGCACCTGCACGGCGCTCACTTTGGCGGCCAGTTGACCGGGGCTCATCTTCAGGCCCAGTTTGTCGACCACCCGCTGACTCACCACTTCGCTGGTCAACAGCACCACATAGGAGTTGACCCGACCGGCGACTACGTTGTCATTCTGGTAGGCATTGGCCGTGGTCGTGCCGTTCAGCGACACCAGGAGCTGTGCGGTAGACACGTACTTCACCGGTGTCAGGATCAACCAAGCGATACCGATGGCCAACACCGTCAGGAAGGCGGCGACGAAGGTCTTCCAGTGCCGCCTGGTCGTTGAGATAAATTCGCGTAGGTTCACAAGCCCTCCGGGGCGTTCGAAACGGGTGCTGATTCACGGATGCGATTCGTCGTCGTGAAGGCATCCCCGTCCGCCGCCGTATTCATCGCCCGCATCACCGCGCCGAGCGCTCCGAGGAAGGCGCCCAGGAATACCGGCCCGACCACGAACGGGTAAAGCGGTGCGCCCCAGGCCATGACGCGGGTCGGCTGTGACGGCGGATCGACAACGACGAGTTCGGCCCGAGGGGTCAGGTTTCCAGGTACGGCCTCGAGCGTGCGCACCTCCGCGGTGAGTTCGGTGATGAGAGCCTCCGCCGTGCGACGTACCTCATCGGGGGAGGGGCCGATGACCCGGATCTGCAGTAGTGCGGTTCCGCCAATGTGGCGGGCCTCCACCCGGCTGGCGAATTTCTGCGGGGACAGTTGCAGGCCGGTGTCGGCGACCACACGTGAGGATACGGCGGTGGATTTTGCAAGGGCGGCGTAGGTATCCGCCCGAGTCTTGGCGTAGGTGTCCCCGCCATCCATGACCTGGCTGATGTCTCCGGGTGTACGGATGAACACCACCGTTTCGGTCCGGTACCGCGGCGGCGACAGGATCAGCACCGCGGCCATCAACGCCAGCGCGCCGACCGCGCCCCAGGCGACCCAGCGCCATCGGTGTCGCAGAATCCTGGCGTATTGCTTCATTGTCGAAGTCATGTTGTCGGCGGTATCCCGCTGTTGGCCAGCGCTTTGGCGAGGGCGGACGCCAGTGCGCGCTCGCCCGCTTCGGAGGGGTTTTTGCCGTCAGGCGAGATCAGAGTTTTGGTGGCGGCACCCTTAAAGCTGGCTATTGGGTCGACGACCACAAGGTCCTTCACGCCGGAGGCTACTTTCAATGAAGTCGCAAGTCCTTTTCCTGCTCCTAAGTCATCCTCGGGCTTGTTCAGGAATCGCGGCTGGACGTAGACGATCCGAGCGTCAGGCCAGGTTTGGTGAGCCTGCCAGATCGTGGATGCTGTCACGTTTAACCGGTCGACCCGCGGGGCGAAAGTGTCGCTGCGGCCGCCATCGAGTATGACGAAATCGGGTTTGTACATCCCGGCGAGGATGGGGATCCGCTCGCCGAACGATGTCGACTGGCCGGTGCCCTGATCGATGGGGAACCTGTTGGCGGTGCCCCCGCTGATGTATCCCGTACCAGGCTCGGCCGCGAGATTGCACAGCCACCCCATCTTGGTCACAGCGTTGCAGGCGTAGGACATTTCGGCGAGTCCGCTTCCCGATGTGTAGGCATCGCCGATGACCAGTGCAGTCGGACGACTCGGCTCGGGCGAGACCCCCGGCCGTGACATCTCCGCGGCCGAAGTTTTCGCCCGCGTCACGGGGGTGTTCTGGGGTCGAAGTGCGACGCCTAGTGCCGTGAGGGCGAGGATTGCGGCGAGAGCGAGGACGACATCAGCATGACGCGAGCGCATCACGTCCACCCCTGGGTCCGCAACCACGCCGCCACTTTGTCGGCTATCACCGACTGTCCATCGTCATTGGGGCCACTGCGGTCGGGGAGCATCTGCGCGGGTGTCAGCCAGGGCGGGTTGAGGGCATTGAGAAATGGTGTCTTGCTGTTCTCGGTGGCCCGGCGGATCTCCTCGGACACTGCCGCAACTGTACGCGGGATCGGTAGTTCGAACCAGGTCGGGCCGATTACCAGAACCTGCTTTCCGGCGCGGATGACCTTGTTGATGCCGTCGACTGCGCTCGGCCCTATGTTGCCGGTGCCGACGAAGCGTCCGTCGTCGTAACCGCCAACCATCAGTACAGTGCGTGGTCGGGTGGCCAACGCCCGGTCCACCTGCCAAGTGAACGCTTGGCCGCCCGCGCCGTCTGCGGCGAAGCCGGTTCCCGGCAGAGCGAAGTTTGCGACCGACCACCCGGTCCGCTGAGCTAACAGGGTTGGCCACACTGCTCGGTTCAGCCTTCCGGCGGTGTATGAATCGCCGACCACTGCGATATCCACCGACGTGAGGTCTGGCTTCGGGCGGGTCAGCAAAAAGGCTCCCGCTGTGATGGCAGCGGCTAGCAACGCACTTACGGCCGCGATGATGAACGCCCTGTGGCGCAGCAGTCGTCGCAGGGTGTTATTGCCGTCGGTCATCGTGATGCTCCAAAAACCAGCGGTAGGTGCTCCGGAGGCCTTCTTCCATTGTGGTCGTGGACTTCCAGCCGATCCGGTTGATACGCGCGAGATCCAACAATTTCGCGCGGGTGCCGTCTGGTTTCGAGGCGTCCCAAAGGATCTCGCCGTGATATCCCACGATAGTCGCCGTGAGATGCGCCAGTTCGTTGATGCTCATATCGCTGCCGGTTCCGACGTTGATCGGCAGGTCGTCGTCGTAGTGCTCAAGCAGGACGTGACAGGCTTCGGCGAAGTCGTCGATATAAAGAAACTCGCGCTTGGGCCTGCCGGTTCCCCAACAGGTGACGGTGTGCGCGTTGCTGCGTGCAGCATCGTGGAATCTGTGGATCATTGCCGGAACCACGTGGCCGTTGTCGAGGTGGAAGTTATCGCCCGGCCCGTAGAGATTGGTGGGCATCGCGCAAATGTAGGGAAGCCCATGCTGATGTCGGATTGCGGCGACCTGGGTGATCCCGGCGATTTTGGCCACGGCGTAGGCCTCGTTGGTCTGCTCCAGAGGGCCCGTGAGCAACGCGGTCTCATTGATGGGCTGCGCGGCGAATTTCGGATAGATGCAACTCGATCCTAGGAACAGAAACCGCTGAACATCGTGCCTCACTGCGCTGTCGAGCAGATTGACCTGGATGCGAAGGTTGTCGGAGAGGAAGTCGGCCGGGCGGCTGGAATTTGCGCCGATACCGCCGACCATGGCTGCGGCATCGATGACCACCTCGGGCCGGTTCTTGGCGAAAAACTCTGCGGTGGCCGCGGCGTCACGCAGGTCGAGTTCGGCCGAGGTCCGCAGAAGCAGGTTGTGGAACCCCTGGGCGGAGAAATGTCGGACGAGCGCTGAACCGACCAGGCCGCGGGAGCCCGCGATGAAGATCGAGGTATCTGGCGTCAGTTTCGGGATGGCGTTCACAGCACAACTGCCTGTCGGTAGACCGTGAGCAACCGGTCAGTCACCGTAGTCAGCGCAAAGTCGCGACGGGCGGTCTCCTGTGCCCGCCGGCCGTATGCACCCACATTGGCCAGGACGGTGCGCACCGCCGCAGCTAACTCCTCGACAGTCCCCTCAGCGACCTGCCCGGAACCGGAGTCACTAATCGCCGGCGCCAGGCCGCAATCGGGGCAGACGATGACCGGAACACCGACCGACATCGCTTCAAGCACTGCCATAGGATACGGCTCCTGTGCGGCCGGAAGGACATAGACGCTGGCCTGCGCCATCCTTCGGGGCGCGTCCTGGGGGTCCACCGGCCCTTCCCAGCTGATCCGCGACTCGTCGCCGATAGCGGCTAGCACCGCCGCGCCCTCGCCCTCGTCGGGTCCCACGAGGGTGAATCGGGCGCGGACGCCGTCGGCAAGCAGTTGCCGTGCCATCTCCACGAACAGGACGGGACGCTTGCGGGCGTGCAGGCGGGCCAGGAAGAGGACTTCCGGCACATCGGCGGGAGACCCGACTTGGGTCGCTGCCGCCGGGTATTCGGGCACACCATTGAAAAGATGCATCGCGCGGACGTCGCCGCGAGCCACCGTGCGTATCTGCTGGCGCTCCAGATCGGTGAGATACAACACCGCTGCAGCTCCGGTCAGCACGCGTCGGGTCCACATTGCATCCAGGGGTCCGGCGAGGGGATGCCGGGACGGGATCACCATGCCGTGCGTCTGGACGACGTAGGGAATCCGGTGCCGGTGGGCCAATGCCGCAACCGGCATGACCGTAAGGTCGCGGCCGAGGTGGATGTGCAGAACATCGAAATCTTTTAGGTTGGCGCGGATCCATCGGACCAACCCGGGCGCGGTCATGCCGGAGAACCCCATGAGCGGCAACACATTTCGTATTTCGAAGAGTTTCAACGGCACACCATCGGATTCGACGGGCGCAACCTTGTAGCCGCGGGTTCCGGCGGCCAGCGTCACCTGGTGGCTCTGGCGTTTCAATTCGGCGCTCTGGTTCAACGCCACCCGTGCCGGACCACCGAAAGCGCCGTCGGGACTGAGCAGAGACACAACCTGCAGAACGCGCATCAGCCCCGGATGACGGTCGAAGGTGGCGCCAGCACAATCGAGTTGGGCGGCACATCGCGGGTCACCAGGGCGGTGGCCGCCACCGTGGAGTTGGCGCCGATGGTCACCCCGCGCAGCACAGTGCTTCGGGCACACAGCCACACCCCGTCCTCCAACACGATGGGGGCGTTGTCGAACTCGAAGGTCGAGGAGTGCCTGTCATGGCTACCGGTACAGACGTATGCGTGCTGAGAAATACAGACGTCGTTGCCGATGGTGATGTGGTCCAGGTTGTACAACTCCACGTCACTGCCCACCCAGGAGTTGTCGCCGACAGTGAGCTTCCACGGCCACTGGATGCGAACCCGGTGCCGAATCAGGACTCCGTCCCCGATGTGGGCGCCGAACGCGCGCAACAGGGCGATCCGCGCCCGGTTGGGGCACCACACCCGGGTGAAGACGGTGCCCTGAAGGCCGATCCAAAGTACCTGTGCGAGGACGCCGCGGCCCTTGTCATAGGGCTTCCCGCGGCGCGCGCCCAGTGACCGGTGCGATACGGAAGCTGACATAGTTATTCCCAGATTAGCCGTCCGGTCGGTCTTCCCACCACGGTCCGCGGCTATCGTTTCTCCCAAGGACCACGGTGCGATCGAGGGGAGGCCCGGTGACACTGTCCGGGACGACCGCGGCCGGCCGGATGTCGGGTATCCGGCGGCCCGACCCGGTGCTCTTGGGGCACATCGCGGTGTTCGCAATCGGCGCCACCTCCGGGCTGCATCTGGTGCAGTACGCGTTGACCGGGCTGTCGCTGATTTGCCTATTGCTGGTGCCTGCTTATCTGATGATGACCCACCGCGGCGTCGACTTGCTGCCGGTGCTGTTGGGAATGGTGGGCTGGATCTCATTCATCATCTCCGAGCTGGTGAACCAGGTGAGCCTGTTGTGGCCCAATTCGCTTGGTCCCGCGGCATTCTCGCTCTACCTCATAGGCCTGACGGTGCTTACCGGACGGTCGGTGGACCTGATTGCCTGGGTGTTGGGTGGCATCGGGCTCGGCTCGGTGATTTTCTTCGTCACCCACGGGATAGAGCTGACCCAGGTGGGGAACTTCTTGTTCCTCTGGAAGTACGGCGTGGCCCCGTCGGTGACTATCGTTTTGCTGTTCGTGATGGTGGTGGCCAAGGTCAGAACTCGGGTGCAGGCCACCGTCCTGCTGGTTCTGGGGTTGTTCAGCCTGGCTTTGAACTTCCGCTCGCATGCCCTGGTGTGCCTGCTGGCCGGGGCGGCACTGTGGACCCACGCGGTTTTCGGCGGCCGGATCAAGCGCGGTTGGCAGTTCGTCGCGGTGCTCGGTTTCGGTCTGGTGTTCGCAAACGTAATGCCCGCCGTGGCTCGCACCGGCATCTTTGGGCCGGCACTGCAGGCTAAAACCTTCGAGCAGGACACCACTAACCTGCCGGTCCTGCTCGCCGGACGAACCGAACCACCAATGAGCATTACGGCGATCATGGAGCACCCGTTGTTGGGATGGGGGAGCGCCCTTCGTCTGACGCCGAACTTCTACGCCCGCGCGGAGCACCTTGCGGTGCGGTGGGGCTATGACCCCAACTTCCCTTTCGAAGGCTACTGGCGGCTGCCGCCCAACGACTACTCGTTCCACTCCATCCTGCTGGGTTCCTGGGCCGAGGGCGGCTTGCTCGCGGCCTTGCTTCCGGCGTTTCTTCTGGTGGCCTGCGTGGGCCTGGTGTGGAACTTCACCCGGTACGGCCGCTGGGCGTCACTGGTGATTACTGTCGGCCTGCAGTCCTTCTGGGACCTGCTGTACAACCCGTGGATGTATAACGCTCCGGCGATTTACGCGTGTGTGGCACTGCTGTTCTGCGCTCGACACTTCCGCGGAAGCCCTACATCGACGTGACCGTCAGCGCGGTGATCCCGACGGTGGGTCGGCCGTCGCTGTACCGTGCGGTGCGGTCGGTGCTTGCGCAGAGTGAAGCGGTGGATGAGGTGATCATCGTCGCCGACACTGACCGGCCCGTCTACTATCCGCCCGATAATCGAATCACCCTGTTGCGTAATGACTTTCCTCGCGGGCCGGCTGTCAGCCGTCGCCGGGGCATCGACGTCGCGCAAGGCTCGATAATTGCACTGCTTGATGACGATGACGAATGGCATCCGGAAAAAATCAAGCGCCAACTTGCCGCTGTCGGCGATGCGGGCCCGCACTGGATTGTGTCGTGCCGGATGGCTGTCGTTGGGCCTGGTGAGCGACGGCGAGTCTGGCCACGGCGGCTCATCGGGCCGCGGGAACCGTTGGCGGACTATCTGTTCCGGTTCACCGGACTACGCCAGGGCGGACGCGCCCTGCAAACCTCGACGCTGTGCTTCCCGGCCGTGGTGGCTCGGGCCGTGCCATGGGATTCCCACATGTGCGCCGTCCATGACGAATCCAGTTGGCTGCTCGGTGTCGCTCGGCGGTTGCCCGACCTGCAGGTGATCCAGCTACCCGAGGTGCTCAGCACGTACAACGTCTCCGCCGCGTCGTTGTCGCGGCACGCGGAGGACATTACCGACCGCTACATCGACTGGGGTCTGCTCTATCTGAAGGGCGAATCGGCCCGGGTGCGGGGCGACTACCTCTGCTCGAGCCCAGTCAGCGCGGCAGTGGCTGCGCGGTCGCTCGGCGGCATCGGGCGCGCTGTGCGGGCGGGACTGCGCCACGGCAGTCCCGGACTTCCGGCCCTAGGGTTCGCCGCGCTTAATGCGGTGCGGGTGATTGCGCCCGAAATGTCGGCACGGAACCGATCATGAGCGCTGGTCTTGACCGCCTAACCGGGGCGGAGCGCCGCTCGGCGATCCGTGGCCCGATCTACCGCATTTTGGGAACACCGGTGGTGGCGCTGCTCGGCCTTGCCAACACTGCGATCATCGTTCGGGAATCCGGCGCGGTGGTCTTCGGCCTTGTCTCACTGGTCGCCACCGTTACACTACTCTTCCCGTTCGCGGATCTGGGGATCGGGGCCACCGCGATGACGGCCGCCGCCCAGCTCCGCGGACCCAACCGAGACCGGCACGCCGCCGATGTGATTCGACGCTCCTACCACGTTCTGTTCTGCGTGGCCGGCGTGGTGGTCCTCGCCGCCTTGGCCGTCATGATGGTCGACGGGTGGTCTGCTCTGACCGGATTTTCCAGCGGCCCCGATGACCGGTGGGCTATCACCGCGGCGGCGTGCTTGTTTGCCCTCACAATTCCGGCCGGTCTCGGGGTGCGCATCCTGGGGGGGCTGGACCGTGTACCGCTGGCCACCGTGGTGCTGATGAGCAACTCCTTGTTCGCACTCGGTATCACTGGCGTGCTTTACATGATCGGCGCTCCCGGGATCTGGTACGCGCTGTCCGCGCTCGGCGGGCTGCTATTCGGCCAACTCGTTGGCACGGTGCTGTCTGCGCGGTTGTCCGGGTTGGGATGGTCGTCCTTCAGCCGGGTGCGGGTCGGCGGTACCCGGCTGCTGCGGGGCAGCCTGTGGTTGTTCCTGATGGGCGTCGGTCTGCCGATCGGGATACAGGCCGGCCGGGTCTTGTTGGCACATCTCTCGAACCCGCTGCAGCTGTCCGAGTACGCGTTGATGGCGCAGATCTACGCAGTGTGTTGGGTAGCGTTCACCATGGCGGGATTCGCTCTATGGCCTATCTTCGTCAAGCGGCGCAACGTTATTGGAGCCACCCTTCGGATCTGGCGGCAGATGACCGGCGTTCTCTGTGGACTCGCCGTCGTCGTGGCCGTGTTCTTCGTACTACTTGCGCCGCTGGCCGGACGGCTGCTCTCGGGCGGCCGTATCACCATCACAATGCAGCTCGCGTGTGCGTTCGGGGTTCTGCTTGTGGCCCAGAGCACCTACCTGGCTTCCAACATGCTGCTGACCAGACCCGAGGAGGCCCGCATGCAAGCCGGGTGGGCATTGGCTATGGCGGCTCTCAGCGTGGCAATCGGTGCACTTGCCGCAGCGCGATTCGGAGCGGTAGGCGTCACCTATGCCGCGGCGTTCGCGGTCTTCACGGCGCAGGTTTTTCCAGCTCTGGCGTTGGTGCCTCGGTTGGTGCGGCGACGGCCGGAGACAACCGCTTGAGCACCGAGGCTTTCGGGCCCACCATCACTTCGCCCGGTCCCACGTCGTCGAGCACTACCGCGCCCGCCCCGATAAAGGCGCCGTCGCCCACGGTGATGTCCCCGAGTACAAGGGCTCCCGCTCCGATCGTGACGTGGTCGCCGATGGTTGGCGCTCCCGCTGTGCTGGTGAAGCCAACAGTGACCTGTTGGTGAAGATAGAAGTGGCTACCGATGGACTTGGCTGCCACCAGGGTGGCGATGCCGTGCTGTATGAAGCAGGCCGGGCCGAGACTGTCCGGCTCGAAGATGATGGCCTCCTGGCCCTTGTAGAGCCGGCGCATCAGTAGCCGGACGGGTAGCGGGCTGCCGGACCGCAGCCGGTAGTGCACCAGGGTGCGGAACTCCGGAAGGGCGCCGGTGAAGAACCCGAACTGCGTGGCGGCGTCCAATTCGGCCAGTTGGTCGTCTTTCAGGCATTTCACCCACCAGTCGACGTCGGCGAGGATGTCGTCTCGGGACTTGGAGCGCATCGCCGCGACCCACAGAGGATGAGCCAATACCCGCGCCAGCTTCAGTAGGTTCGGGGATCTGCGGAGCGCCATGACGGGAGATACTAGTCAGCAACCCGGTTCCAGGGCGGCACGAATATATCCGGCGCTCTGGTAGAGGTATTCGTAAATCCAACGTGGCCGCGGTAGCGGTGTCGGGCTCGGAACCATGACCAGCTCACCGGTGAAGCACCGCTCAAGGATGAACCGGGCCCGGGAGATCTGGGGTCGGAAAGTGACCACAATCGCTGAATTCCATCCGTGCTCGGCCGCCATCCGGCCGAACTCCCGTGCCTCACCGCGTGTTCTGCTCGGGTCTGGGTTGAAGCAGTACAGCGTGAATTCCGGGTGTTGTTTTGCGCAGTAGTCGCGAAGCCACCAATCGCCCGGGCCATTGGGGTTGGAAATGACGAGGTTTGGTGCCCAGCCCGCCACGGCCAGGCTCATTCCGTAGGGGTAGCGGTCGTACCCAAACCCACCGAGAACAAATATGACGTCAGCATGGCGGACTTGATCGACTTGCGGACGGACGTAGACCGGCCAACCTGCTGTTAAGGCAACGAGGGCGATCGCGATCGTCGCCGTGAGCCGCCGAATCGCCCTCATCCAACTTTCAACCCGTCGGTTCGTATTTGAACCAGTCGACCAGCATGGTGGCCGGCCAGGGCGTAGTGGCGTCCGGCGGCCCCGGCCATGGGCCTCCGACGGCGACATTCAACAACGCATACATCGGCTTGTTGAAGACCCACTCCCCTCCGGGCGGCAGAGAGGCCGGGGTGAACGTCGCCAACGTGCGGTCGTCGACGCCGACAACAATCGAGTTTGGACGCCAGTCCAGCCAGTAGTCGTGGAAATCGTCGGTGAGGTCAGCGATCGGCCCGCTGGTTCCAACGAACTGGGGGCTGACCTTCACTCCGCCGTAGTAGTCGGTCTGGCCCTGTGGGCCATGCAGGGCGACATGGTAAGTCTTGCCGTCGTTGACCAGTTCCATGAGGTCGATCTCGCCGCTGAACGGCCATCCGACATCGAGAAAGTCTGAACCCAGCATCCAGAAGGCGGGCCAGATGCCCTGTCCCTCGGGGAACTTAATGCGGGCGCTAACCCGGCCGTAGAGCATAGACAGTTTTCCGCGTGTCACCGGGCGGGCCGAGGTGTAACCCTCGGGCGTCGTCCGTGCCTGGATAACCAGGTGGCCTTGACCGTCAAGGCGGACGTTGTCTGGAGACGTGGTGTAGCGCTGAAGGCCGTCGTCCTGCCACGGGCCTAGGTCGTAATCCCATATTGCAGGATCGGGCAGAGAGCTTGATGGTCCGTCGAAGTTGTCGACCACGGTGCCGGGGGGACCCGGCGACGTGTCTGCCGATGACGGAACGGCGCACCCGCTGACCAGCATCGCGACCACGGCTGCAAGTGCACCAACCCGAAGCACTCTTCCGATACCGCCTTCCTCGGATGAAGCCTACCGAGTGGGTGTCCGCGACTGCGACATCACCACTCTGCATCTGTGTAGAACAGTCTGGAAACCTCGTGCGTTCGCCGCTTGATAGTCAGTATTTCACGGTCGGTGAGTCGGTTCCGCCAGTTGGAGACGTTCACAGCGCTGTTCCGCATAAATTCTTTGCCCGGTACCTGCTCAATCGGGTTGTTAGAATCCGAGCTTTTCTCGATAGCTCCTCGCGCAGTTGCTGCAAATCTCAGTCCTAGCTTTGCATAAATATTTTGGAAACCGGTCAGAGGATCAAGCGATAGTTCTTCATGCTTGACAAACAGCCAATCCGGGTGAGCTGTGCGGTAGTCGTTGACCACTATGTTAATGCAGTTCCACAGAAGGGCGCCTGGGAAATGACATCTTGCGGGTTCTCGGCGTAGTAGCGAATTTCCGGCTCGAGCGCGCCCAAGCTGGTGTCGCGTAGAAGATTCGGCTGGATCAGGAAATTATTGAAATCAAATTTCCAGTTCTTAAATTTCTGACTTGAACAGAATGCCGCAGGGTGCCGAAGCATGACTAGGACGGTGAAGTCGAAACGGCGAGCTAGCCAGGGCGCTGAGAGGGCTGCCATGGGATCTTTCATGACAGGGGTTTTGTTCGTTAGCCGGTGCATGGCGGAAGTGGCAGATTCTCTGAATGACTGCGCAATCTGCCGCATTCTTGCAGAATGAGCAAGATTGCGGGTCAATGGAAGCGTGAAATTAATTTTCCCGTTTAAGTATTTCTCGTAGTCGAGAGAATTCTCTTCGCTGACGTACAGATACCATTTCGTGACGGGGTTGAAGGGGCCCATCTCTGGGTTGAATGGCTCATGGACGTATGCGTTCCCAGGCGCTTGGGCGATCATCTTGCCAGCCCATGTAGTGCCCGATCGTTGCAAGCCGGTAACGAGAATCGGCTTTCTGCTCCCAGAAGCATGCAGTTCGGGTTCGTCGTTTAATGCAATCCCGGACATTGCCGTGAAACACCTCCGGGGCATAGTGGCTGCTGTTAACCGTTGCGGGGCATGACTGTCGTCGCTCATGTCGGCCGGCTAGCGAGTGCACTTAACTTTAGACCATATGCGAGGGGCTTGTTACGCTAGCGGCAGCAGGGTTGCTGAGGACGACAGGTAAAACTCGTGTCTGACGAGGATGCCTGTGACTTTCGATCGTCAGAATGATGGGGCGGGGTGCCCACCAAGTGCGGTGTTCGAAGTAAGAAGGGGTTATGTCGATCGGCCGTGATCCGTCGCTGGGTTCATTCAGCCATCACCCGCGGGCCTGCGGCGAAGCCGGAATTAAACAAGAGAGTTTGCTAGCCGTTATGCTCGCGTGATGAGTCAGCGTTCGCTGAAGGTCAGCATCCTGAGTATCAACTATCAGCCTGAGCTGATCGGGATCGCGCCCTACACGACGGGCCTCGCTGCAGGTCTGGCCGAACGTGGCCACGAGGTCACGGTCCTGACTGGCTATCCCCACTACCCGAGTTGGCGGCGCAGGGGGGATGCCGAGCCCTTCCGCTCCGAAGAAATCCTCGACGGCGTTCGCGTGCGCAGGTTCCGCCATCCCGTGCCGCGCAGATTCTCCTGGTTCGGCCGGGCAGTGATGGAGGTGGTGTTCGGGCTGCAGGTGTGCACCTCGCGCTGGGGGCGGCCCGACGTTGTCATCTGCGTGACCCCGCCTCTTTTGAGTGCCGCAATGGCGGTCCTGCGGGCGCGCCTGACACGACACCGGCCGGCCGTTGGAGTCGTTGTACAGGACCTCTATAGCCGCGGTATCGCCGAGACCGGCGCCACTTCTGGGATAACCGCTGTGACCTTGCAGGCCGTGGAGTCTGCGACGCTGCGGATGGCCGACGGGGTGTCGGTGATACACAGTGGTTTTGGCGCCGACATCGCGGACAACCTCAATGTCGATCGTGACAAGATCCGTGTCATCCGGAATTGGACTCATATCGAGGAGCCGGTTCCCGCTGCCAGCGATGCATTTCGTCGCGCTCGAGGGTGGAGCCCTGATGACGTCATCGTCCTGCACGCCGGAAATGTCGGCTACAAACAGGGATTGGAGAATGTCATCGAAGCCGCCGTGCTGGCCGAGCAAACTGGTGAGAGAGTCAAGTTCGTGCTGATCGGAGACGGTAACCAGCGCCGCGTACTGGAGCGCGATGCGGCCGGCCTCAGATCGGTTCAATTTTTGGAGTCAGTGAGCGAGGACCAGTTCCCTGCTGCTCTCGGAGCCGCCGATCTTCTGCTGGTCAACGAGCGTCCGGGTGTGGCCCACATGTCGGTGCCCAGCAAACTGACGTCCTATTTCCAGGCAGGTAGGCCCGTTGTCGCCGCGGTCGAACCTCGCGGCTATTCAGCGTGTGAGATCAGCGCCGCCGGGGGTGGAGTCTGCGTAGTGCCGGGTCGCCCCGACCTGCTCCTGGCAGAAGTGTTGCGGATCGCCGGAGATCGGCACCTGGCAACCGAGTTAGGTGACAGCGGCCGACGGTATTCCAGGGATACGTTGCAGGATGTGCATTCGTTAGACTCCTACGCGCGATGGATCAACTCATTGGCCAGCCTCAGCCCGGATCGCGCATGAAATCGAAGACGGCGCTCATCACCGGTATCACCGGCCAGGACGGTTCCTATCTTGCCGAACTCCTTCTGGACAAAGGTTACGAAGTCCACGGAATCATCAGGCGGGCATCGACATTCAACACACAGCGGATCGACCATCTCTACGTTGACCCCCATATCCCGGGCGCACGGCTGTTCTTGCACCACGGTGATCTGCTGGACGGCCCCCGGCTGAACAACCTGTTGGCGGAGTTGCAGCCCGACGAGGTGTACCACCTGGCAGCCCAGTCCCATGTCAGGGTGAGCTTCGAAGAGCCCGAGTTCACCGCAGCGACGACCGGGCTGGGAGCATTGCGCCTTCTTGAATCGATCCGTCAACTCGGCCTGCAGACCCGCTTTTATCAGGCCTCAAGTTCGGAGATGTTCGGTTCATCACCGCCTCCACAGAATGAGGACACTGTGTTTCACCCGCGGTCGCCGTATGGGGCGGCGAAGCTGTTCGCCTACTGGTCGGCACGAAACTACCGCGAGGCCTACGGGATGTATGTGGTTAACGGAATTCTGTTCAACCATGAATCACCCAGGCGCGGAGAGACATTCGTGACCCGAAAGATCACCAGGGCGGTTGCACGCATCAAAGCCGGGCTGCACACGAAACTGTGGTTGGGCAACATAGACTCGGTCCGCGACTGGGGCTACGCGCCGGAGTACGTCGAGGGCATGTGGCGGATGCTCCAACAAGACGAGCCGCAGGATTATGTCCTGGCCACCGGTGTCGGTTACTCGGTGAGGGAGTTCCTGTCCGCGGCCTTCGATCACGTCGGGCTCAACTGGGAGAATCACGTGCGTTTCGATCCGGCCTATCAGCGACCGGCCGAAGTGGATTCAATGGTCGGTGACGCCTCGCGCGCTCAGGCGATCCTCGATTGGAAGCCAACGGTGCTGATGCCCGAACTGGTCCAAATCATGGTCGACGCCGACGTGCTCCTCCTGGAATCCAACCCGGGAGACTTCCGCTTTGGCGGTTCCGGTGGCGGCTGATTCGCTGCGTGAACGGATCCGTCTGCGACTGCGGGAGCGCAGGGTTGCGCCGCAACGCACCGCTATGGCGTCTGTGGTGACTCCGTCGGTGTACGTCAAATCCCACCCAGCCGAGAACCGCGTCCGACTGGGCTACAACACTGCACGGCACGCGGTTCATTCGCTTCGCACAGGGGACTACGACTTTGCTGCGCAAGGACTGCAGACCGGCATGCGACTGCCGGCGCTCACTGCGCTGGACCTGGTTGGGACGCACCGCCGGGAGTGCAACGTATGCGGCTGGCGGGGCCGATCGTTCTATCCGAACACCGGCACCGGCTATCACGAGCGGGACACCGTCTGCCCGGGGTGTCTGAGCCTGGACCGCCACCGCAGCCTGCTGGCCCTGCTTCTTGCCCGGACGGACGTCTTCGACGGCGGCCGCCGGGTAGTCGAAGTGGCTCCGTCGCCCGGGTTCGAGGCGCTCATGCGGGTCCAGCCTGGTGTGGACTACACCAGTTTCGATCTGGCGCCGTTTGCCATGGAGCAGCACGACATCACCGCCATGCGCTATGCCTCAGACAGCGTCGACTACTTCCTTTGTTTTCACGTTCTCGAGCACCTGCCACAGGACGCTCCGGCGATCGCTGAGATCCACCGAGTGTTGCGCCCGGGGGGCACCGCGGTGCTTCAGGTGCCCCTCGACTGGGATGTCGCGCAGACCCGCGAATACCCCGCGCCGGACCCGCGCGAGTGTGGCCACGTCCGGCGATACGGCCACGACTTCGCCGACAAGATCGCCGAACCCGGCCTGTCGGTGCGCCACATCTCGGTGTCTGAGGTTTTCGACGACGACACAGTGAGCCGCTACGGCCTTTCCCGGGAACCGATATTTTTTGCCACCAAAGCTGCCACTGCGCACGCTTCGTCGCCTAGAGGGTGACTCGATCCCGACCGGGAAAAGATTCGCCAGGGCAGCGGAGCTGCTGAGGCAACCTAAACCCCAACCGCTCCCGACTTCAGGTAGGTCACGAGGCTGACGTCGATGGTCTCGTCGATGAAGTAGTACTGGCAACCCTGCAGGTAGCGCAGGTAGCGGTCGTAGTTGGCCTCGTCGGTGACGTCGATCGCGGCCTGCTTGTTGCGCTCTAGGGCGGCGGCCCACAGGCCGAGGGTTTTGATGTAGTGGTTCCGCAGCGATACCGCCTCGGGTACTGCAAAGCCGGCCTTCTGGCCGTGCTCGATCATCATTTCGGTACTGGGCAGACGGCCGCCGGGGAAGATCTCGGTGGCCATGAACTTGATGAACCGAGCCAACTCGAACGTCAATTTCTTGCCGCGTGCGGCGAGGTCGAGGGGGTGGTATCCGACACTGCTCTGGATCGTCATCCGGCCGTCCTCGGGCATGACGGCAAAGCAATTCTTGAAGAATTCGTCGTAGCGCTCGAAGCCGAAGTGCTCGAAGGCCTCGATCGAGACGATTCTGTCGACGGGGGAGTGGAACTGCTCCCAGCCCTCCAGGCGCACCTCGAAGGTTCGGTTGGTGTCGATGGTCTCCAGCAACTGCTGGCAGTACGCCTGCTGGTTCTTCGACAGTGTCAGGCCGATGACGTTGACGTCGTACTTCTCGATGGCGCGGCGCAGGGTCAATCCCCACCCGCAGCCCACTTCCAGCAGTGTCATCCCGGGTTCGAGATTCAACTTGTCCAGGTGAAGATCAACGCTGGCGATCTGGGCTTCCGACAGAGTGGCGCCAGGCTTCGTGAAATAGGCGCAACTGTATTTGCGGGTCCCGTCCTGAAACAGGCCGAAGAAATCATCGGACAGGTCGTAATGGGCCTGAATGTGCTCGAAGTTGGGCCGCAGATCGTTGCTGCGTTTCATACCGGACATGACCGTTGTCTCTCCCGTCACAGCACGTCGCCGCGTGTGCCCCTGCACGATCAGATAAGTCTAAACATGTGCGCGCGCCAACAGGGGAGGTAGGACGGCTAGTGCGTGTCGGACATTTGAGCGAACGTGGTCTGCAGTTCGCCGATGATGTCATCCCACAGTGCCTCGGGAAGGTCATGCGCCATGCCGTCGATCAGCACCAGGCGGGCATTCGGGATGACTGAGGCTATGGCTCGCCCGCCCGCGGGGCGCATCAGTTTGTCTTCGCGGCCGTGGATCACCACGGTCGGGGCGGTGATCTGCCGGTCGTAGCGGACCAGGCTCCCACTGCCGAGGATCGCTCCGAAGTGGCGGGCGATGCCCTGCGGGTAGTGGGAGCGTTCGTAGCCCTCGATCGCCTCAGCCCGTAACTTTTCCTCCGGCACCGGATAGCCGGGGCTACCGATGATCCGGGAGACCCGGATGGAGTTTTCGACCAGCACATCGCGTGGGGAGTCCGGCGGCGGGCCCTTGATGAGAGCCAGTAACGCCCTAGGAGCCGGCGGCGGCAGCAGGGCGGAATTGTTCGACGAGAAGATGATGCCCAGCGCCGACGCACGCTTGGGGAAGCGGGCCGCGAAGACCTGGGCGATCATCCCGCCCATTGAGGCGCCGACGATGTGTGCCCGATCGATCTTCAAATGATCGAGCAATCCGGCGGCATCGTCGGCCATGTGCTCAAGGGTGTAAACCGATTCGCTGCGTCGCCCGAAGAAGGATCGTGCCAGTGCCGGGAGCAGCGAACCGCCGGCCCGACGGCCGTGTAGCTTGCCCGATAACCCGACATCGCGGTTGTCGTAGCGGATCACCCGATAGCCCAGATTCACCAGACGTTCGCAGAAACCCTTGCGCCACAGCAACAATTGCGCGCCCAGGCCCATGATCAGCAGCACCGGCGGATCGCTGGGGTCGCCCAGGTCCTCGTAGTAGATCTCCAGATCGTCATCGTCACCGGTGACGGAGATTCGTGCGGTGCCCGTGCGGATTTCCACGTCTAGACCTCGACGTCGTTCTGGTGCTCGCGACTGACCTCGACCATGAAGTTCGCGAAGTACCCGGTGAGTTCGGGATCGGACATCATCTGCCATTTCGGCGCCAGCAGCTTCATGTAGCGCTCCACATAGAGGAACTGCTTGCCGATGAGCACCAACTCGCGGGGCAGTGTCACGTCGTAGGCATCGGCCAGGGTGGAGAGTTGGCGGCCGATATCGGCATAGGACATATCGCCCAGGCTGGTCATGGTCAGCGGCGCGGCGAACGCCTCAAGGTCCTTGGCGGCCTCTGGTTCAGGCTTGGTGGTTCCGACCGCGCCCATCAGGACCAGGATCTTGCCGGCCGCCGCGTGATCCTTCTTGACCAGTAGTGCGTGCACCAACTCGCGCAGCAGCCACCGGGTGCGCGGATCGATGCGGCCCATGATGCCGAAGTCCAGGAACACGATTCGGCCCTGGCCGCCGACCAGCAGGTTGCCGGCGTGCAGGTCGCCGTGGAACAGGCCGTGGCGCAGTCCGCCCTCGAAGGTGCTGAACAGCAATGCCTTGACCAGTTCGGTGCCGTCGAAACCCTGCTTGCGGATCGCGGCGACATCGTCGATCCGCACTCCCTCGACGCGTTCCATGGTCAGCACGCGCTCACTGGTGAACTCCCAGTGCACGTTGGGCACCTTGATATTGCGGCCCAGCGGCGAGGTCTTCAGGCCCGATACCCACGCCTCCATCGATTGCCCCTCGATCCGGAAATCGAGTTCCTCGGCGAGGTTGTCGGCGAAGTCGGCCACGACGTTTTTGGCGGACAGCCGCCGCCCGGTCTTGGCCAACTCGACCACCTGGGCGAAGCGCTTCAAGATCTGGAGGTCCGCGGCCACCCGGCGCCGGATGCCCGGACGCTGGATTTTGACGACGACGTCCTCGCCGGTGTGCAGGGTGGCGTAATGCACCTGGGCGATTGATGCGGACGCGAACGGCTGTTCCTCGAAGCGGGCGAACAACTCCGACGGATCGGCTCCGAGTTCCTGCTTGAACAGCGTGTGCACCGCGGCGGTATCGGCCGGTGGCACCGAGTCGAGCAGGCTGCGGAACTCTTTCGACATCTGCTCGCCGAAGGCGCCCGGACTGGAGGCGATGATCTGGCCGAACTTGACGTAGGTCGGGCCGAGGTCGGCGAAGGCTTGGGGCACCTCGCGGATGAACTTCTCGCCCAGGCTGCCTTTGGTGCCCAGCTTGGTCAGCACCCTTGCGCCGGTGCGGGTGAGCTGCCACCCGGTGGCTCCGACGCGGGCCGCCTCGATCGGAAGTGGCACCCGATCGAGTTTGGCGACCTGGCGATCAGTGGAACTCATCCGTGTCATTCTGCCAGTTGGCGGCCCGTCACCACTAATTTCTGGGCGGCTTTGGGATGCCGGTCACAGGCCACCGCGGGGTGTGACGCGCGTAGATTTGCCGACGTGCAGGTGACCTCGGCGCAATCGACTGAATTGTTCGTTGGAGACTCGGCAGCCCCTCTGCAAGTGGTGCGGGTGGGTTACACCGGTGCCGCCGGATCTGTCATCGTCTCCGGCGACGGACTGAGCAGCGACCCGCAGACCGTCTCCGGTGACGGTGTTGTCGAGGTTCCGGTGCGCGTCGACGGCGCGGTCCCGGGGGATCGGCGGGCGGCCCGGGTGCTGGCCGGTTCTGAGGAGTTCGCGTTCGAGTTCACCGTCGCCGAACCCGGCTGGACGATGTACATGATCAGCCACTTCCACTACGACCCGGTGTGGTGGAACACCCAGGGCGCCTACACCAGCCTGTGGACTGAGGACCCGCCCGGCCGGTGCAAGCAGAACAACGCGTTTGCTCTTGTCGCGGCGCACCTGGAGATGGCCCGGCGCGAACCGGTCTACAAGTTCGTGCTGGCCGAAGTCGACTATCTCAAGCCCTATTTCGATGCCCACCCCGAAGACCGCGCGGATCTGTTGCGGTTCATCGCCGAGGGTCGCGTCGAGGTGATGGGCGGCACCTACAACGAACCCAACACCAACCTCACCGGGCCGGAGACGTCGATCCGGAACTTCGTGCACGGCATCGGTTATCAGCGCGATGTGCTCGGAGCTTCGCCGGCCACCGCCTGGCAACTCGATGTGTTCGGCCACGATCCGCAGTTCCCGGGCATGGCCGCCGACGCCGGGCTGACGTCATCGTCGTGGGCGCGCGGGCCGTATCACCAGTGGGGGCCGATGGCAGGCGACGGTGATCCGCGCCGTATGCAGTTCCGCAGTGAGTTCGAGTGGATCGCCCCGTCGGGGGTGGGCCTGCTGACCCATTACATGCCGGCGCATTACGCGGCCGGGTGGTGGATGGACTCGTCCACCTCGCTGGCCGAGGCGGAGGACGCCACCTACAAGCTGTTCTCCGAACTGAAGTCGGTGGCGTTGACCCGCAATGTGCTGCTGCCGGTCGGTACCGACTACACCCCGCCGAATGCCTGGGTCACCGATATCCACCGCGACTGGAACTCCCGCTACACCTGGCCGCGGTTCGTCTGCGCGATTCCGTCGGACTTCTTCGCCGCCGTGCGCGCGGAACTCTCCGAACGCGGAACTGCGGCCTCGCCGCAGACCCGGGATATGAACCCGATCTACACCGGCAAGGACGTCTCCTACATCGACACCAAGCAGGCCAATCGCGCTGCCGAGGACGCGGTGCTCGGCGCGGAACGGTTCGCGGTGTTCGCCCGCCTGTTGTGCGGAGCGCGGTACCCCGAAGCGGCGCTGGCCAAGGCCTGGGTGCAACTGGCCTGGGGCGCACACCACGACGCGATCACCGGTAGCGAGTCCGATCAGGTGTACCTCGACCTGCTCACCGGGTGGCGGGATGCCTGGGAGTTGGGCACCGCCGCGCGTTCGGGGGCACTGGAGTTGCTCTCCCGGGCGGTCGCTACTCCCGCGCAGTCGGTGGTGGTGTGGAATCCGTTGGCGCACAACCGAACCGATATCGTCACCGTGCACCTCGAGGAGCCGGTGGGCCTGGCAGTGCGGGTGCTTGACGCAGACGGTGCTGAGGTGGCGGCCCTTGTGGAGGACGACGGTCACTCGGTGAGTTGGCGGGCTGATGGTGTGGGGTCGCTGGGGTGGCGAACCTACCGGCTCGCATCGAGTGCGCAGCCCTGCGGGTGGGAGCCCGTCGAGGGTTTGGCGATTGCCAACGAGCATTTCCGGCTGCGGGTCGACCCATCCCGCGGCGGCGCCGTGGTCTCCCTGGTCGAGGTCTCCTCGGATCGGGAGTGGATCGCCGACGGCGGCGTGGGCAACGAACTCGCCGTCTATGACGAGCATCCGGCCCATCCCGACGCCGGCGAAGGTCCGTGGCATCTGCTGCCGACCGGCCCGGTGCAGTGCTCGTCGGCCGCGCCCGCGGAATCGGTGCAGGCCTACCGCAGCCCACTGGGTGAGCGCATCGTCGTCCGCGGCGCCATCGGTGAGGTGTTGCGGTACACCCAGACCCTGACGCTGTGGCACGGAATCTCCCGGGTGGACTGCCGCACCGTCATCGACGAATTCACCGGCGCCGACCGCCTGGTGCGGTTGCGCTGGCCGTGCCCGGTGCCCGGGGCACTGCCGGTCAGCGAGGTCGGCGACGCCGTGGTGGGTCGCGGGTTCGGTCTAATGCACGACCACGAATCCGGCGAGGATCGCGCGGTCGATACGGCGCACCACCCGTGGACGCTGGACAACCCCGCACACGGCTGGTTCGGGCTGTCCTCGACCGCACGGATCCGGGTCGGCGAGCAGACCCGGACGGTGTCGGTGGCCGAGGTCATCGCACCGACCGACGCCACGGAGGTGGCTCGCGACCTGATGGTGGCATTGGTGCGGGCCGGGGTGACCGCCACCTGCAGCACCGCCGAGCACACCCGCTACGGCCACCTCGAGGTCGACTCCAACCTGCCCGATGCCCGCATTGCGCTGGGCGGGCCGGACGACAACGTCTTCACGGCTGCGGTGCTCAAGGCGGCCGACCCCGGCTACGCCGCTGAGCTGACGCGTCAACTGGCTGCCACCGGCTCTGCCCGGGTGTTCGTGCCCGCTGCGAGTTCCCTTGCCGCCGTGTGGCTTCCGGATGCGGACCTTCGCGGCGTACTCGCCCTGCCGGTGTTGATCATCGCCGGCGACGGTGCGGTCGAGACGGTGGTGGCCGACCTCGGGGACGCCGAGATCATCGTCGACCAAGACGTCGCAGCCGACTGCGGCGACTTCGAGTCGCGCACCGTCGCATTGATCAACCGCGGCGTACCCGGTTTCGCCGTCGAACGCGACGGCACCCTGCACACCTCGCTGATGCGATCCTGCACAGGCTGGCCGTCGGGGGTGTGGATCGACCCGCCCGCCCGCAAGGCACCGGACGGGTCCAATTTCCAGCTTCAGCACTGGAGCCACACCTTCGACTTCGCTCTGGTGTGTGGGTCCGGAGACTGGCGGGCGGTTGAAATGCCCTCCCGCAGTGCCGAATTCAACCACCCGCTGCTCGCGGTGATGGTCGATGAGGGAGCACGAGAGCTGCCGTCCGACGGGTCATTGCTCAGCATCCAACCCGAGCGAACCGTCCAACTGGGGGCACTGAAGATCGCCGGTAACCCGACCGCGACCGGAAGCTGCGCGGAACCGGACCCCGCAGCCGTCACCCTCCGGTTGGTTGAAACCACCGGTGCACCAACCGATATCGCCATCACCAGCCCGGTGGGCACCCTGTCGGACATGGTGTCCGCCGATCTGCTGGAGGCTCCGCGGCTGACCGCTGATCCTCCGCTGACTCTGCACGGCTACCAGATCGCTACGGTGTCGGCCCGACTGGAGGCCACGCCGCTGATTGAGTCCGGCGGTGCGGTCTTAGCGCCCGATTCCGAGGCAGCCCAGCCGTTGTATGCCCGCTACTGGTTGCACAACCGCGGCCCGGCACCGCTGGGCGGACTGCCCGCCGTCGCCCACCTGCACCCTGAGGCGCTGACGGCCAACCCCGGTGAGACG